>Ga0335074_10002295_pt1 | contig 26047 bp, 18 predicted proteins | sample Lox_Sample_23_FD_206715 | JGI IMG/M metagenome (GOLD analysis project Ga0335074, IMG submission 206715) | Soil microbial communities from Loxahatchee National Wildlife Refuge, Florida, United States - Lox_Sample_2.3 | ecosystem: Environmental > Terrestrial > Soil > Wetlands | place: USA...
GGCGATGGTGATGCCGCCGGCGGCAATTTCCAGATAGCGCGCCTGCGCATCGCCGTCCGGCAGTCCCGGCAGCGCACGGTGGGTCACGGTGAAGGGAATGCGGCCCAGCACGGCCACGCCGTTATAGGCTTTCTGGCCGACCGCTTCCGCCTGGTAGCCCAGCCCGTGGAACGTCAGCGCCGGGAACGCCGCTGTTTCACACTTGATCTCCTGCAACACCAGGATGTCGGGCGAGCAGGCATCAAGCCAACGCCGGACATGGCCCTCGCGTTGCTTGATCGAATTGACGTTCCAGGTGGCGATCTTCATGACGCGGCCAGGATAGCGCCTGACTTGAGCACTGTCGCGGGGGCGGGCAAAGTCCCCGCCCAGAGAAGCGGGAGGCTGACCGATGGCGATCGAGCTTTACACCTGGAACACACCGAACGGGCGCAAGATCAGCGTCGCGCTGGAGGAGATGGGCCTGCCCTACAACGTCCATCCGGTGAACATCAGCAAGGGCGAGCAATTCAACCCGGATTTTCTCAAGATCAGCCCGAACAACCGCATTCCCGCGATCATCGATCCGGAAGGGCCGGGCGGGTCGCCGGTCAGCGTATTCGAGTCGGGCGCGATCCTGATCTACCTGGGTGTGAAGACGGGAAAATTCTATCCGGGCGATCTGCGCGCGCAGGTGCCGGTGCTGGAATGGCTGATGTGGCAGATGGGCGGGTTCGGCCCGATGCCCGGCCAGGTGCACCATTTCCTGCAAGTGGAGAACGAGCAGGACCGGCGGTATGGGCTGGAGCGGTACAAGAAGGAAACGCTCCGGCTGTATGGCGTGTTGGACAAGCGGCTGGCCGGGCGGGACTACGTGGCCGACGCATGCTCTATCGCCGATTTCGCCATCCTGGGCTGGGCATGGCGGCACGAGCGCCACCAGGTGGACCTGGCGCAGTTCCCCAACGTGCAACGCTGGTACAACACGATGATGGCGCGGCCGGGGACGAAGCGTGGGTTCGAGGTGGCGTTGAGCTGAGGGCGCCGCCGCCGGGCATCGCGGCGGAATAAATGCGTCACCTGGCGTGACGGCAGAACGCACGTCATGGCGGGCAAGGCCCATACGCGCCAACTTGAGTTAACAGGCGTGCATTCTCTTTCTGTGTCATGGCCGCGCTTGTCGCGGCCATCCACGTCTTTGCAGCCTGCCCCCAATTAAGCCACGGCAGGCCAGGCTTCGCCGGCCCTCCTCGTGCCCGACGCCGAGACATGGCACCTCGCGGCCGCCAAGCGAGGGCTGCCGGTTCTGACGGCCAACCGCGCCGAGTTCGATCTGATCCAACAGATCGCGCCGGGCGGCACGTTCTTGTACTTCTGACCATTCTGCGCTGCGAACCGGCACGGCGAGGTGCGACGGAACCGCCCGCTCGCCCTTCGGCCGGCAATGCAGGTCCGACATCCAGCTCCTGGGCTGCAAAGCCGATCGCGTATAAGCCCGCCGCATGATCCCCATGCTCGCCTCCGCGATTCTGCCCCTGCTCCGTCGCATGGACGCCGAGCAAGCGCACACCCTCGCGCTACGCGCGTTGCGCTGCGGGCTGGCGGGGCGGGACACCACGCCGGATGATCCGGCCCTCGCCGTCACCGTCCTGGGCAAGCGCTTTCCCAACCCGATCGGCATCGCTGCCGGCTTCGACAAGGATGCGGTCGCCGTCGCGCCGCTGATGCGGCTTGGCTTCGGCTTCGTCGAGGCCGGCACCGTCACGCCCCGGCCGCAGCCCGGCAATCCACGCCCGCGCATGTTCCGGCTGCAGCAGGACGGGGCCGCCATCAATCGGCTGGGTTTCAACAATGCCGGGATCGAGGCGTTCCGTCGCCACCTCGCGGCGCTTGGGCGGCGGCGGACCGTGCCGCTCGGCGCCAATCTCGGCATCAATAAGGAAGGTGCCGATCCGGAACGCGACTACCCTGCATTGCTCTCTGCCGTCGCGCCGTTTGTGGACTATGCGGTGATCAACGTCTCGTCGCCCAACACCCCCGGACTGCGCGACCTGCAAGGTGAGGCGCAGCTCCGCGCCATCCTGCGTGCCGTCGCCACCGTGCCGCAGCGCCCGGCGGTGCTGGTGAAGATCGCGCCGGACCTGTCGGACGATGGGCTGGCATCGGTCGTGGAGACCTGTGTCGCAGAGGGCGCGCAAGGGCTGATCGTCTCCAACACCACGGTGACGCGCCCGCCTGGCCTGCGCTCGCCGCTCGCCAAAGAAGCCGGAGGGTTGTCGGGCGCGCCATTGTTCGCGCTGTCCACGCGGATCCTGGCGCGTGCCTGCCTGCTGGCGCGTGGGCGGCTGGTCTTGATCGGTGTGGGCGGGGTGGCCAGCGGGGCGGATGCGCTGGAAAAGATCCGGGCCGGGGCGTCGCTGGTGCAGCTCTACACCGCCTTCGCCCTCGCCGGCCCCGCACTGATCCCGCGGATCAAGCAGGAACTGGCTGCCGGCTTGCGCCGCGGCGCTTTCGCCACCATCCAGGACGCCATTGGCACCGATGCCGAGCACCTCGCAGGGCTCCGTTGAATGGTACACCTCTGAATGGAACAGTACTGAATGGAACACCTTTCCGGCTTCGCCCCGCTGGCCGAACGCTACGACGGCTTCGTGCTCGACCTGTGGGGCGTGATTCATGACGGGATCAAGGCCTTCCCTCACGCCGTCGATTCCCTCCGCCGCCTGCGCGACGCCGGCAAGCGCACGCTCCTGCTCTCCAACGTGCCTCGCCCGAACGATGCGGTGCGGACCATGATGCGCGGGATGGGGATCGAGGACGCGCTGTACACCGACATCCTGACATCGGGCGAGGCCGTGCGCCGCGCGCTGATCGCGCCGCCGGACCTGTGGTGGGCGGAGTTGGGCCAAAAGGTGTTCCATCTCGGTCCCGCACGCGACCTGCCGGTGCTGGAGGGGCTGCCGCTACAACGTGTTGCCTCGCCGGCCGAGGGCAATTTCGTGCTGAATACCGGCCCGGACGACCACCGCAATCCGTCCGACCTCGGGGAGTTCGAGGACGTGCTGGCCGACTGCGCCCGCCACGGCCTGCCGATGATCTGCGCCAACCCGGACCTGGAAGTGATCCGCGGCGGCGTGCGTGTGCTGTGCGCCGGCGCGCTGGCCGTGCGTTACCGGGAACTGGGCGGCGACGTGCGTTCGCTGGGCAAGCCCGATGCGGCGATTTACCAGCCGGTGCTTCAGGTGATCGGGCTGCCGCCAGAGCGTGTCCTGGCGGTGGGGGATGCGCTGCGCACCGATGTTGCCGGCGCGGCGGGGGTCGATCTGGACGCGTGCTGGGTGCTGGACGGCATCCACGGGGCATCGCTGCGGCGGCCGGGCGGCGGGTTTGACACCGCCGCAGCTGAACGGGAGGCCGGCGAGGCCGGGCTGGCTCCGATTGCGACGCTGCCGCGATTTGAGTGGTAATCGCGCCAGAGCGCCGTCGTGTTCTAAATCAGGCTTTTTGAAGACACCAAGGTCAGGGTGATCGGGTGAACCAGCAGGATTAGGGGCTTTGCCCCTGAAACCCCACGAAGAGGGCGCTGCCCTCTTCGAACTCCCGCCAATGGCGGAGCCCTTGGAACCCTTTACCTGGTTGTCTGAGCGGTAGGAGGCATTCGCCACACACCGGCATCGCGCAAATCGTGATGCAAGTGCGGTGGCGACCAAACAGACGGATTGCAAAGGCACAGCCTTTGCCGAGAGGTCCAGGAGAGCAGAGCTCTCCTGGCGGGTTTCAGGGCGGAGCCCTGATCTTGCTTGCTTGACCCGATTGCCTTGACACCAAGGTCGCTCGCGATTGCGAATGCGGTCACGTTGGCTGCACAATCCCCGCAAACCAGCGCGGAGGTCTCGCCATGCGCCCACACGCCGATGCGAAAGTTGTCCGTCTTGCCGAAGCGCCGTCTGTCTCGTTCGGACCTCTTGCGGCGTATCAGCGCCTGACGGGTGACGATGGCCTGCCGGTCTTCACCGGTGTGCAGACCTGCCAGCCCGGTTATGCCACCCCGTTGCATTGGCATCCGTACGTCGAATGCCTATTTGTGTTGGAGGGGACGATGGAAGCCTGGCTGGAAGGGCAGCAGGACTGCCCGGTGTTGCTGTCGGCCGGAGACATGATCGCGCTCCCAGCCTGCACGCCGCACGTGTTTAGAAACGCTGGTAGCGATATACTGAGATTGCTGGGCATTCATAATTCGCCCACGCGCATTGTGCACCGCATCGAGGCATGACGCCCTTTAGACTGACATGAAGGGCAATTCACGCTGCCATTATAAAAACGCCGGATTGCCGGACCGTGGGCAATATTCTGACACGATTCTTTGCATCCATTTGCGTGCGTTCGGGCGTAGCATTCGCTCTGCGCCATGGGATAAAGGACGGTGCGATGTGCTCTGAGCAGACCACGGCATTCACCCTACGCGGATTCTTGCGCGATCCGATGATCCGGATGGTGATGGAAAGCGACGGCGTGACAGATCACGAAATGATCGCACTGGTGCGGCGGGTTGTTGTGGCGGCGGCCTCGCGCCCGCAGACCATGCCGCCGGGCCGGCCGCTGCCTGCGGAGCATGCAGCCTGGTGAGCGGCGGACGGTGCCTGAAGGCGCACCGTGCCTGAAACAGGTGGCACAGGAGGGGCGAGTAAATCCCCCTCCTCTTGATCGGGGCGCGGCGCCAACTAAATCTGGCGGTGCGCTTCCCGCAAAAGAAGCAAGAACATCCTGCCTGCGGCGGTCGGCTCAATCCTCCAGTTGATAGCGTATTTGCACGGTTGCGGTGATCGGGCGTTGCGGCATCGATGCATCGAATCGTGGCAATCGGGCGTTTCGAAGCAGTGCCTCGGCCGCGGCGTCCAGCCTGGATGAACCGGAACTGCCCACCACCGCGACATTGGAGACCTCGCCGGATGGTTCCACAGTGAACCGGACGGTGACGTTGCCCTCCTCGCCGCGGCGCTTTGCCTCCTGCGGATAGACCTTGTGCGCAGCCAGCCACGCCGACAGTTCGCGCTCCCAGGAAAGGCTGATCCGCGGCGCAGGCGCGGCCTGTGACTGGGTGGCTGGCGCCGGGGCAGGGGCAGGTACGGTCTGAGACGGCGCCTGGGCAGGCACCGGCGGCGACGGCGCGACGGGCGGGGATGATTGCTCTCGGACGGCCGGGTGCGCTGGCCGCGCGACTGACCGGGGTCGCGGCGGCGGCGGGGCTTCCGGTGGGGGCAGGGGCAATGGCTCCGACGTTGCCTCGGGTGGCGGCGAGGCAGGGGCGGGAGGCGGCGGCGCCGGGGTGGCCGGCGGCGGGAGCGGCACCGGTTGTGGTGGCGGTGGCGTAGTCTCCGGCTGCGGTTGGACCGGTTGCAGCGGCGGCGGCAGTGGTTGTGGCGGCACCGGTTGTGGCGGTGGTTGCACCGGCTGTGGCGGCGTCGGGTGCGCTTCGGATTGCGGCTGCGGTGCCGCAGCAGGCGGCGCTTGCTCGGGCTCCAGTATCATCGTCACCGCCGGCAGCTCCAAAGGCGGCGCCGGAACGATGATCGGCACCAGGATGAGAAGCGTCCCCAGCACCGCGCCGTGACATAAAACGGAGGCGGTCAGCGGCCGGGTTGCCGCCACACCACCGCGCTGCGCCGGAATCACCCGCTCCTGCGGCAGGTGCATCCGCATCAGCGGCGCGGGCCTGTCGCTCTGCGCCCGCGTCGCACGAATGCAACGCACCGCGGCGCCCGGGCTGCCTGGCTCCCGCGAGGCCCGAACAGGCGGCGGCGGGTCGCTCCAGTCAACCGGTTCGCGCGTTGCCCGGATGCGCAACGAAGCGCCATCGGGCCACCCGATGGGTTGCTTGGTTGCGCGAAGTGTTATGTTATAACATATCGTCACTGGCCGATTATCGGTCCCACCCGCCCGTTTTGGAAGAGACCCCGACATGCGTTCATGCCGCGTCCTGTCCCTGGCTGCCTTTTGCAGCACCTCACTGCTCTCCTGCCTCCTCCTCAGCCAAGCCCGGGCCCAGAATGCGCCCCAACCAGCGCAGGGTGCACCGCAACCAGCGCAGGGTGGACCCCAACCAGCGCAGGGTGCACCCCAGCCGATCGACATGTCGCTCGACATCGATGTGATCGCCCGCCGGCTGGACGTCGCGCGCCAGCAAATTCAGCCGAACCTCGGCGCCTCCGTGTATAATTTTTCGCCGCAGGCGTTGCAGGACATCCCGCAAGGCGGCAACGCGCCGCTGAACCAGGTCCTGCTGCAGGCCCCGGGCGTTGCGCAGGACAGTTTCGGCCAGATCCACCTGCGCGGCGAGCATGCCAATGTGCAATACCGCCTGAACGGCGTGGAACTGCCGGAAGGGCTATCGGTGTTCGGTCAGGCACTGGAAACACGTTTCGCCGACAGCATGTCCCTGATCACCGGCGCGCTGCCGGCGGAGTACGGCTTCCAGACTGCGGGCGTGGTCGATATCCAGACCAAGACCGGCCTCAGCAGCCCCGGGCTGACGATATCGGCTTACGGAGGTAGCTGGAACTGGGCGCAGCCGAGCTTCGAATACGGCGGCAGCAGCGGGGCGGTGAACTGGTTCTTCACCGGCGACTACCTGCACGACAACCGCGGTATCGAGAATCCCACCTCGTCGTTCAACGCGATTCATGACACCACCAACCAGTTTCACGGCCTGGGCTATGTCGGCGCGATTCTCGATCCGGACACGCGGCTGAGCCTGATCGTCGGCGGGTTCGATGGGTTCTTTCAGCTCCCCAACAATCCGGGGCAGCCCACGCTGGGCTACACGGTCAACGGCATCAGCAATTTCAACAGCGCGCAACTGAACGAGACGCAGCGCGAGACGACCAGCTTCGGCATCCTGTCGCTGCAGAAGCACGTCAACGACGTGGATGTCGAATTCTCCGCATTCAGCCGCTACAGCACCCTATACTACTCGCCCGACTGGGTCGGCGATCTGTTGTTCAACGGCGTCGCGCAACAGGCGAGCAGAACAGATGTGGCCTCTGGCGTGCAGACCGACGGAAGCTGGCGGATCAACGACCAGCATACGCTGCGGTTCGGCTTCGAGGTTCAGGAGGAGACCGCGACGGCGGATACCGTTTCGGACGTGTTGCCGTTGGACTCCGCGGGCGCACAGACCTCCGACGTGCCGCTCAGCATCCCGTCCAACTCGACCAACAGCGGGGGGCTGTATGGCGTTTACGTTCAGGACGAGTGGCGGATCCTGCCGACGGTGACGGTTAACGGCGGCCTGCGCTTCGACGACGTGGATCAGTTCACGCATGAGCACCAGATCAGCCCGCGCCTGAACGTGGTGTGGAAGGCGACGCCGGGCACCACGGTGTACGGGGGCTATGCCCGCTACTTCGTGCCGCCGCCGTTCGAGCTTGTGGGGTCGAACGCGCTGGCCAGCGTGGCCAACACCACCGCCGCGCCCACCGTGACGCAGAACGATCCGGTGAAGGCCGAGCGGTCGCACTATTTCGATGTCGGCATCAATCAGGTGGTGATCCCCGGCCTGACGGTCGGGGTGGACGGCTATTACAAGATCTCGCGCAACCTGATCGATGAGGGGCAGTTCGGTGCCCCCATCATCCTGACGGTGTTCAACTATGCGCATGGGCTGCAGGAGGGTGTGGAGTTCACGGCCAGCTACGATCACGGGCCATGGTCGATCTACGGCAATCTGACGCGGTCGCGGGCGATGGGGAAGGATATCGTGTCGGCGCAGTTCAACTTCACGCCGCAGGAGCTGGCGTTCATTTCCGACAACTGGATCCACCTGGATCACGACCAGGCCTGGAACGGATCGGCGGGCATTGCCTATACGCTGAACCGTACGTCGAACCATCCGACGCGGTTCTCAGTCGATGCGCTGCTGCAAAGCGGCCTGCGCGCCAGCACGCCGACCATTCCGAACGGCACGTCAACGCCGATGTACGGCGTGGTGAACCTGTCGGTGGTGCAGAAGGTGCGAACCGGCACCGAGCTGCGGCTGGACGTGCTGAACGTAGGCGACACGATCTACGAGATCCGCAACGGTACCGGCGTGGGCGTTGGCGCGCCGCAATATGGGCTGCGGCGGACAATCCTGGCGGGAGTGACGCAGCATTTCTGACCGGCAGCGGCGGTTCGCCGGCGTGGGCGGCTTGGTTACCCGCCTACCTTCTCGTCGGAGTTCACCCCCAACTGCTTCAGCTTGCGATGCAGCGCGCTGCGCTCCATGCCGACGAACTGCGCGGTGCGGGAGATATTCCCGCCGAACCGCATCAGTTGCGCCTGTAGATATTGCGTCTCGAACAGATCGCGGGCTTCGCGCAGGGGCAGGCCCATGATGTCGGCGGTGGGGTCGATCGTCAGCAAGGCCGGCGCACCGGCGCCGATTTCCGGCGGCAGCATGTCGGCACGGATCGGATCGCTCGGACCGCCGGGTGCCATGATCAGCAGCCAGTCCATCAAATTCCGCAACTGCCGAACATTGCCCGGCCACTCATAAGCCTGCAGCGCGGCGATCGCATCGGCGGACAGGTCGCGTGCCGGCATGCCGGAGCTTTCCGCCGAGCGTGCCAGGAAAAATTCCGCCAGCAGCGGCACATCCTCACGCCGATCCTTCAAGGCCGGAACCTTTACCGGCACAACGGCAAGCCGATAGTACAGGTCCTCACGGAAGCGCCCGGCAGCGATCTCCGCGTGCAGGTCCTTGTTGGTCGTGGACAGCACACGCACATCCACCTTGATGCGCGATGAGCCGCCGACCCGCTCGAATGTAGAATCCTGCAGGGCGCGCACGATCTTGCCCTGCGTCTCCAGCGGCATGTCCGAGACTTCGTCCAGCAGCAGAGTGCCGCCATGCGCGCGTTCCAGCATGCCGGCGCGGCGCGGATGTGACAGCGGATCCACGCCGGCCTCGACGCCAAACAATTCCTCTTCAAATCGGCCCGGATTCAGCGTGGCGCAGTTAAGGGCCACAAACGGACCATCGGCGCGGCGCGAGCGTGCGTGGATCATGCGCGCCACCACTTCCTTGCCGCTGCCGGCCGGTCCGTGGATCAGCACGCGCGATCCGGTCGGCGCCACCTTCTCGACCCCGGCGCGCACCAGCGAGATCGCATTGCTCTCGCCGGTCAGCCGATTCTCCGGCCCGACGCGCAGGCGCAGTTCGGCATTCTCGCGCGACAATGCCGCCGCTTCCAGCGCGCGCCGTACCGACAGCAGCAGGCGATCGGACTGGAACGGCTTTTCGATGAAGTCGTAGGCGCCCTGCTGGATCGCGGTCACCGCCATCTCGATGGTGCCGTGGCCGGAGATCATCACCACCGGCACCTGCGGTTCCTCGCTGTGGAACAATGCCAGCAGGCCAAGCCCGTCCAGCTTCGATCCCTGCAGCCAGACGTCGAGAATCACCAGCGACGGCCGTCGCATTCGGAATGCGGCGATGGCACCGTCGGAATCGGCGGCGCCACGCGTCTCGTAGCCTTCGTCGGCCAGGATGCCGTCGATCAGCAGCCTGATGTCGGGTTCGTCATCGACGATCAAGATGTCATGCGCCATCCGGCACCACGCTCAAAAAGTTGCCTGCGCCACACTAACGCCTTGCGTCTGCGTCCGGTCGGCGCCCTGGCCCGTGCTCCGTTCCGGAGCCTGCCCTGCACTCCGATCGGAGCATGACAAGGGAAGCGTCAGTGTCGCAACTGCCCCTGGATTCGTGGAAGGTCCGGCGGAACGTCCGTCAAAAGGTCCATTGGGGCGATCATCCAACGTCAGGCTGCCGTGATGGTCTTCCATGATCTTTTTCACAATAGCCAGGCCAAGACCGGTCCCCTTTGGCTTGTGCGTGACATAAGGCTCGGTGAGCCGCACGCGATCGGCGGGCAATCCGATGCCGTCATCTGTCACGCTGATACGTACCTCATTGCCATCCTGCCGCACCTCCAGCGCGATCGTTCCGGCGCCTTCGCGCATCGCCACCGCGTCCGCCGCGTTCTGTAGCAGATTTACCAGCGCCTGGCGGATCAGCCGGCGATCGCACGGCGCCACCGGCCCGCGCTCCGGGATGTCGCTGTGCCAGGCGATATGCGGGCGCGCGGTCTTTTGCAGCACCAGCGCCTCGCGTGCGACCTGGCCGATATCCTCCGGCTTGATTGCCGGTTGCGGCATGCGGGCAAAGGCCGAGAACTCGTCAACCATGCGGCCGATATCGCCAACGTGACGGATGATGGTGTCTGCGCACTGGCCGAACGTGTCGGGATCGGACTGAATTTCCTTGGCGAATCGGCGCTTCAGCCGCTCGGCGGCGAGCTGGATCGGGGTCAGCGGATTCTTGATCTCGTGCGCGATGCGCCGCGCCACGTCCGCCCAGGCCGCCTTGCGCTGCGCCGCCTGCAATTCGGTGATGTCGTCGAAGGTCAGCACGAAGCCATCGGTGCGGCCACCCGACCGATCGGCGCCGATGCGAGTCAGCAGCGTGCGCCGGTGGTTGGGCGGGCCGATCTGCACTTCCGCGGTTCGCGCGCGTTCCGGCGTGGCGGCAACCTCGGTGATCAGCGGCGCGAATTCCGGCACTTCCTCGGCCAGCGGCCGGCCGATCGCGGCAACCAGGTCGCGAGCCAGCAATTCGTCGGCGGCACGGTTTGGCAGTTCGATGCGGCCTTGCGCGTCCAGCCCGATCACACCGGCGGAAACGCCGGACAGCACCGTCTCGGTAAAGCGCCGGCGTTCATCGATCTGCCGGTATGCATCCATCAGTTCCGCGCGCTGCGCCCCGAGCTGGCCGGTCATGCGGTTGAACGCGCGCGACAATCCGGCGAGTTCGTCGCCGGTCGCGATTTCCGCCACGCGCGTGCCAAGGTCGCCGCCGCGTACCCGTTCCGCAGCGTTGATCAGTGTGCCGATCGGGCGCGCGATCTGGTTGGCGATCACCAGGCCGATCAGCGCGGCGGCGAGCAATACCAGCAGCGCAACGATGGCGAAGATCTGCGCGAACGCGACCTGCAACCAGGAACGGTTGGCGTCCTCACGCTGATATTCCGCGAAATTTGCTTCGGTCCGTTTCATGTAGCCGAGGATTTGCGGATCGATCGGCCGCCCGATCATCAGCATCAAAGGCGGAGTCGAATCGAGACGCACGATGGCGCGAACGCGCGTGTCGTCACCGCCATTCATCACCACCACGTCGCCCTTGAGCGCACTGTCGGTATCGACCTGCGGCGGCGGCGTGACGCCGAGGCCCGCGAACAAGCCGGCGGAGGCGATGACCTGATTGGTGTAGGGGTCGTAGATCACCGCCTCGGTCAGGCCGCGCAACGTGGTCTGCGTGGCGAGCACATCGCCGAACGCATTCGGCGCGGTGGCAAGCAACACGCCGGCGCGGTTCAAATCGGCTGCCATTTCCAGCGCGACGGCACGGATGTTGTCGCGATGCTCTTCCAGGTAGCCGCGCGAGACCCGCAACGACTCACGCAATGCCTCGCGCATCGGGTCGTTGAACCAGCTCTGGATGCCGAAATGGAAGAACGCGACGGCAAAGCAGGCGACCAGGATGCTGGGCGCAACGGCGATGCCGGAGAACAGCATGACCAGACGCACGTGCAGGCGGGAGCCAGCGGAGCCGCGGCGCCGCTCGGCCCAGACGCGCGTCAGCCGGCCAGCCAGAACCGCGCCGAGCAACAGCATGGTCGAGAGGTTGGCGAGCACCAGTGCAACACCGATGCCGGGCGCGACGCCGGACGGCGGGGCACCGCGCGCCAAAATCAGGAAGGTCGAGAATCCGACCGCCAGCGCCAGGCCGGTCAGCACCAGCGTGGTGATCTTGCCCAGCAGTGCGTCAGCGATCCATCGCGGCCAGGATCGCGATGGTAGCGGCAGGGGGGGCGCCAAGGGGGGCGCCGAGGAGGGCGCCGAGGGGGGCAGCTGTGGTGCCGGCCGCAATTGCTCGGGTGACGGCGTGACGTTCACACCAGCCCCCGCACCACCGGAATCTCCAGGTCGCGGATCTTCTTGCGCAGCGTATTTCTGTTCAGACCCAGCATCGATGCGGCCTTGATCTGGTTGCCGCGCGTGGCGGCAAGCGTCAGGCGAATCAGCGGCCTTTCTACCTCAGCGATGACCCGGTCATAAATATCGGATGCGCCCATGCCGTCATCGTGAGCCGCGAGAAACTCGCGAATATGACGTTCGACAGCTTTGGCGAGCGTGTCGGGTGCAGCGGTCGATGCGGTTGCCTGCGGCGGCAGGGGAGCGGTATCGACCAGTTCGGAGGCGATGGACTCGGCGCTGATCGTATCGGTGGGGCACAACGCGGCGAGGCGGCGCATCAGATTTTCCAGTTCGCGCACGTTACCGGGCCAGTTGTACTGCTTCAGCTTGTCCACTGCATCGGGATCGAGGGTCTTCACCGGCAGTCCATCCTCGCGCGCACGCTCCAGGAAGTGGCGGGCGAGCAGGGGAATGTCTTCGGTGCGTTCGCGCAGCGCCGGCAATCTGATGGGCACCACGTTCAGGCGATAGAACAGATCCTCGCGGAACTGGCCCTGGCGGATGGCGTTGCGCAGATCGCGGTGCGTGGCGGCAATGATGCGGACATTGGCCTTGATCGGCTGGCGCCCGCCGACGCTGGTGAATTCGCCTTCCTGCAACACCCGAAGCAGGCGCGTCTGCGCCTCGGGCGGCATGTCGCCGATCTCGTCCAGGAACAATGTCCCGCCGTTGGCTTGTTCGAAACGGCCCTGGCTGCGCGTGGTGGCGCCGGTGAAGGCACCGCGCTCGTGGCCGAACAATTCGCTTTCGATCAGCTCGCGCGGGATCGCCGCCATGTTGATGGCGACGAACGGGCCGCTCCGGCGCTTGCCGTAGTCGTGCAAGGCGCGCGCGACGAGTTCCTTGCCGGTGCCGGATTCGCCGTTGATCATGACGGTGAGGTCGGCGGTGCTGAGCCGGGCGATGGTGCGATACACTTCCTGCATCGCTGCGCTGCGGCCGATCAGCGGCATCTGCTCTTCGGGCTCGGCGGGCTCGGCCAGGTTGGAGGCGCGTGGCGCCGGCGCGGCCAGCGCACGGGCGACGACCGCCAAAAGCTCCTGAAGATCGAAGGGCTTGGGCAGGTATTCGAAGGCGCCGCGCTGTGCCGCCTTGACCGCGGTCATCAGCGTGGATTGGGCACTCATGACGATCACACGCAAGTCGGGGCGAATGCGCTTGATACGGGGAATCAGATCCAGGCCGTTCTCGTCCGGCATCACCACGTCGGTGATGACGAGATCGCCTTCGCCTTCCTCCACCCAGCGCCACAACGTGGCGGCATTGCCGGTGCTGCGCACCTGGTAGCCCGAGCGGCCGAGGGCCTGCGTGAGAACGGTGCGGATCGACCGGTCGTCGTCCGCGACCAGGACGGTGGGGAGGGTCATGGGCAGGATGTGAAAGGGTGCCGTTGGGGGAGGCAGCGATTCCGCCTCCCCTTGTGGGAGGGGGTCAGGGGGAGGGGGCCCTGCCCGCAGAATTTCTGGGGATTGGTTCCCATCCGCCCGTCCTCGCTCGACCTCGTGGCCCACGCCCACAAGGGGAGGTGGAGTTCTTGCTCCTGGCACCCTCTCCCGGTCATAGGTCCCCCTCGTCATCCGTAACGACCGGCAGGTGCAGCCGGAACTCGGTGCGGCCGGGGCGCGAGTCCACTTCGATCAGTCCTCCGTGGTCGCCCACGATTTTCGCCACCAGCGCCAGTCCCAATCCGCTGCCATTGGCGCGGGAGGTGACGAAAGGTTCGAACAGATGCGGCCGGATATCGTCCGGGATCCCAGGACCGTTGTCGCGTACCGAAACGTACAGCGGCACATCCATCCGCGTTGACGTGCCGGACACCGCAATGCGCATGCCATGCTGGAACCCGGTGGACAGCACGATCTCGGGATGCGCGTTGCCGTCGTGCGTGGCGGCTTCGGCAGCATTCTTCACCAGGTTCAGCACCACCTGCACGAGCTGATCGCGGTTGCCCCAGACCGGCGGCAGCGACGGATCGTAGGTCTCCTGGAAATGCACATGCGCGGCGAAGCCGGATTGCGCCAGACGGCGCACATGCTCCAGGACGCGGTGGATGTTCACCGCGTTACGCTGGATCGGCTTTTCGCTGAACACCTCCATGCGGTCCACCAGCGCGCTGATGCGGTCCGCCTCATCGCGGATCAGCTCGGCCAGTTCGCGATCAGCGGGAGCGACGGATGCTTCCAGCAACTGCGCTGCGCCGCGAATGCCGGACAGCGGGTTCTTCACTTCATGTGCCAGCACGGCCGCCATGCCGGAGACGCTGCGCGCCGCGCTGCGGAAAGCGAGCTGGCCTTCAAGCGCGCGCGCGGCGGATGCGTCCTGCATAACCAGCAGCACTGCGCCGGGCTCTTCCGGCAGCGGCGAGGCCTGCACTGTGATGCCCGGCTTATGAAGGCGCGGGCTTTCCAGCGTCATTTCATAATTGGCGATGGTCGCTTCGGTCTGCCGCACTTGCTCGATCAGCAAGAACAGGGGGTTGTCCGGGGGGACGAGGTCGGTGAGCCGAAGCAGCGCCAGCGAGGCAGCCGACACGCCGAGAAATTGCTCCGCTGCCAGATTGACGTAGCGGAAACGGTTTTCCGGATCGAGCAATATGATTGGGACGGGGAGCGCAGAGAGGACCGCGCCGTGGTCGGGCGCGACGGCGCCGCGGTGGCGGCTGGGAAGCAGGCGGGCGGCACGGGCGACGACGGAACTCATGCCGCTTCCGCCGCCAGTGCATCTTCGCGTTGCGGCGGACGGCGGGCGATGCCGCGGGCGACCAGCGGGTCGTAGAAGCCGTCGATCAGGCGCTGCACGCCGGCGGCGTCCGGCAGGCGGTTGACCGCGGCGCGGAACTCGGCGGAGCCGGGAAGGCCGCGCGAGTACCAGGAGATATGCTTGCGCGCGAGCCTGACGCCGGCGTCGTGGCCGAAGCGGCTGAGCATGGCCTGGTAGTGGCGCTGCAGGACAGCCTTCTGGCGCACGAGCGGCGGTTCCGGCAGGCTGGTACCGGTGCGCAGGAAATGTGCGACCTGGGCGAGGAACCAGGGGCGGCCGTAGCAGCCGCGGCCGATCATCACACCGTCGGCGCCGGAGAGGTGGAGTGCCTCGGCGGCGTCATCCTCGGTGAGAATGTCGCCGTTGACGATGACAGGAATGCCCACGGCCTCCTTGACGCGACGGACAAAACCCCAGTCGGCGGTGCCGTTGTAGAACTGCTGGCGGGTGCGGCCGTGCACGGTCACCATGCGGATGCCGGCGGCCTCGGCGATGCGGGACAGACGCGGCGCGTTGAGGCTGGCGTGGTCCCAGCCCATGCGCATTTTCAGCGTCACCGGGACGGGCACGGCTTTCACAGTCGCTTCCAGGATGGCGGCGGCGGCGGTCTCGTCGCGCATCAGGGCGGAGCCGGCCATCTGGCCCACGGCGACCTTCTTCACCGGGCAGCCGAAATTGATGTCGATGAGGTCGGCACCCTTGTCCACCGCGAGCCTGGCGGCATCGGCCATGGCGGCGGGATCGCAGCCGGCGAGCTGCAGGGCGGAGACGCCGCCGCAACCGTCCACCTCGGCCATGTCGAGAGTCTTGCGGTTCTCGCGGATCATCGCCCAGGAGGCGATCATCTCCGATACCACCATGCCGGCGCCCAGCTCCTTGGCGGTACGCCGGAACGGCAGGTCCGTGACGCCCGACATCGGGGCGAGCAGGACGGGGGTGTCGATCCGGACGCCGTTGCCGAGATCGATGGCTGGCAAGGCAGAATGTGTGTTGGTTGGACTACAATTGCCCATCATTTGGGCAAGTTAGCGACACGCGTGGCACGGTGCAATGCGGCATATTGGGACAACCCGTGCAGATTTCACCCAAACGCGGGGAAAGCATCGTGCCAGGCGTTCGGTCGGGTGGGCTTCGCCAGGCAGGCGTCGTTCAAGCCCTTTCCTCATCGGCCAGGGCCGCCTCGCACGCGCGGCGTGCCTCGTCCGCGTCGGGGAACTCGCGGATACGGTCGAAATCGTCCATCAGGAAGGCAGGGTCGATTCCCGCAGCCGCGGCGCCTCGCAGGGCGGCCAGCCAGTGCTCGCCGGGACGCGATCGGTCGCGGAATATGAGTCCCGTCCCGCCGATGCGTTCCAGGGCATCGATGCCGCAGGGGCGCCAGCGCGGTAGCACCGGTGTGGCGACCACAGCCGGCGGAGGATCTTGCTCCACCGCACCGGGATCTGCGGCCACAGGCGACCCGGGCGCTGTGACCGCGCCGGCATCGAAGGCAGCAACCGCTGCCGGTACGTCTCCGGCGGCAGATGAAACCGGATCCACGATGTCAGGCAGCTTTGGTCCGTTGATTGCTGGCGGCTCCGCTGCTGCCGTTGTTTGAGCCGGCGCAGGGGGGGCAGGGAACTCCGGCGTCGCCACATCAGTTGCAGTTGGCGCGGGCGTAAGCGCGGCTGGGTCCGCCGGCTCCAGCCCCAGCAGCGTGCGCGCCGCGGGCGCGAACGCCCGAATGCTGCTGTCCTCAACCTGGGACAGCTCGGCCAGAAGATCCGCCGCCGCAACTGCCGCATTCCCCGAGACCTCGGCGCAGTCCTGCCGAATCTTCTCCAACCAATCGTCGTGCGACCCAATGCAGTAATGGTTGACCACGAGGTTGCGATAGCAAGGCAAGTCCTGCACCGCGGTGTTCGGTGCCAGCCGGCCGCCCGTGTCGAACACCGAGCCGTTGATCCGGAATTCGTGCGGCCGTGAGCCGACATCCTGCAAATCGCGGCAGCGCGCAATCACCCGCACATGACGATTTGCCGGGAATTCGTCCCCCGCGCGCCGATCATGCCTTTCGATCACAAGTGCCGATGGCGGTTCAAGCGATGGCCCAGGCGCGAACACACGGCGATTCACAACCACCGCAGCGGCGCTATCGATAAAGTCGAGCGCCCCTAACACGTTGCCGCCCGATAATGGCAGGAGAAAATCGTCCACGCCAAGGAACGCGGCCCATTCGAATCCCGGTGCGAAAATGTCGATGAAGTGCCGATACGCCGCCGACTGTCCCGGCCGCTGGCGCCACCGGATCAATGTTACATGCTCGGCGAGCGGCAACGCGCGAACAACGCGCGCCGGGTCGTCGACGCTGTCGTTGTCGTAGAGGACAAAATGCTCGACGCCGACAAGGCTATGGTATGCGAGAAACTCGGGCAGGTGCGTAGCGGCATTCTCAAATATCGCACACACCACCAACTTTTTCCTGTGCATGGCGGCGGTCCGTTACGCTTGGTACCAGGAGAAGCGTGGCCCGGGCCGGGGTGTGCCATCCGGCAGCATGGCATACCGCGGTGTGTCATCCCGCGGCATGTTTTCTTGCCGCATGTCATTGCGAGTGGACCACCGGCCTGGGGGGCGACCCGCCCTGAATGAAACGTCGCGGCGCCAACCCTCCTCGTCATGGCCGGGCTTGACCCGGCCATCTTCCCACGTTGATCGGGCGTCGTCGCGGCGAGGCAGGATCGGCGGTGCGTAGATGGCCGGGTCAAGCGCGGCCATGACGAGTTGTTTCTTGTTAGGAGCAAAGCGGCGAAGCAATTTCGTTCGGGGAAGCCTCCGGAGCGTCCGTGCGTCCATGCGGGCGAGATTGCTTCGTCGCTTGGCTCCTCGCAATGACATCGGCAATGACATCGGGTGCATGACTCGCGCTGGTCTGATAGCGGCTATCGGGCTGCCGGGCCGGCCAGGACAGGGGCGGTCATGCGGCGGATGGTGCCTGTGGTGCTGTGGCCTTGCTGGAGATCCACCAGCAGGACACGACCGCCCCAGCCGCGCACCAGATCGCCGCCGACGACCTGATCCACCGTGTAGTCAGCGCCCTTGACCAGGACGTCCGGCCGCAGCGCGCGAATCAGGTTGAGTGGCGTGTCCTCCTCGAACAGTACCACGAGATCCACGGGGGACAGCGAGGCCATGACAGTGGCGCGGGCGGTTTCGCTTTGCACCGGCCGCGTCGGTCCTTTCAGGCGCTTCACCGAGGCATCGGTGTTCAGTGCCACCACCAGCCGGTCGCAGGCGGCGCGCGCCTCGGTCAGCAGGCGGATATGGCCCGGATGGATCAGGTCGAAGCAACCGTTGGCGAAGCCGACCCGCAGGCGGCGAGCGCGCCAGCCGGCGATGCGGGCCGCGGCCTGGTCCGCGGTCATGACCTTCCGGTCGGTCGCGACCAGGTCTTCCATGTGCAGTGCGCCCAGCAGCTCCTGCGCGCTCACGGTTGCTGTGCCGGGCTTGCCGACGGAGATGCCGGCGGTGAGGTTCGCGAGCATGGCCGCGTCCGGCAGCGGCGCACCTGCGGCAAGAGCCACCGCCAGGGCGGCAACCAGGGTATCGCCGGCGCCGGAGACGTCGGCCACTTCGCGCGCCCGTGTCGGTAGGTGCAGCGCCTGGGAATCGCGACGCACCAGCGTGAGGCCCTTGGCCGAGCGGGTGACCACCACGGCCTCGCCGCCTGTTGCGTCCAGCGCGGCGCGGCCGGCACGGTCCGCTTCCGCATCCTGGTCGGCGTCGATGCGAGTGGCGAGCCGTACTTCATGTTCATTCGGAGTCAGCACGGTGGCGCCGCGATAGGCTGCGAAATCCGGACGCTTCGGATCGGCAACCACCAGCGCGCCCCGCGCCTCGGCGGCGGCGAGCGCGGCGGCAAGCACGGCATCGCTCAGCACGCCCTTGGCATAGTCTGACAATACGATGACGTCAGCCCAGCTCAGCGCCGCCTGGAACCGGTCCAGCACGGACGCGGCGGTGTCCTGCGACAGCGGCTCGGTCGTTTCTTCGTCAAGGCGGAGCAGCTGATGTGATCCTGCCATGAAACGGGTCTTGGCCGTGGTCGGCCGCCCTTCCGCGACCACAAGTTGGCAATCGATTCCATCCGCTGCTTGCACCAGCCGCACCGTTTCCGCGCCGGCTGCATCGTTGCCGACCACGCCGATCAGCAGGGTCTGGCCGCCGAGTGTCGCGATGTTCAACGCGACGTTCGCAGCGCCGCCCAGCGTGCAGCGGTTGCCGGTGGGACGCAGCACGGGAATCGGTGCTTCCGGCGACAGGCGATGGGCATTGCCGGTGACGTAGCGGTCGAGAATGACATCGCCCAGCACAGCCACGCGTGCATCCGAAAAATGCCGGACGCGATCAGCCAGTTCGATGTCGTTTGCGGCGAGGCCCGGACGGGCTGCCAGGTCGGTTTTCATATGGAGCGTCCTACACCGGAAGATCGCTGTTCTCGCGCCGCCGGCCTCTGGCGCGACAATTAGCACAGACCGGAGGCAATGCGCCAAGCGTCATTGCCCTGCCGTGTCATTGCCCCGTCGTGTCATTGGCCCGTCATGTCATTGCCCCGTCATGTCATTACCCCGGCGCGTGCCGTTTCCGGCAACATGTCGAAAAAACACGAATTCCCTGTTCCATTGCGCCCCTGGTACGGGTATCTCTCCCGGCGATCCGCCGTGGCCCTGCGGGTTGTCGCCGCATCGTGCAGGAGGTTTCGTGAGATACGTCCCACCCTTTGATCTGATCCGGCGCTCTGTGGAGATTTCTACCGTCAAGGGAGAGTTGCGCGTCAACCTTTCCTATGAAGAATTCATCCGCATACTGAAGATGATGATCGCCGGGATCGAGGTGAACGAGGATTGGTACACTCGTGCCTACGAAGACATCGGCAAGGCGATCAAGGATGGTGCGGTGACGTCGGCGCAGCAGCACTTCGTCGATGACGGCTATTTCGAAGGACGGTTGCCGTTCCCGATCCGGGTGGATGAGAAATGGTACCTGCAGCAGAATCCGGACGTTGCCGACAGCGTGCGCCGTGGCGCGCTGGCGACCGCGCAGGCGCATTTCGATGAAGATGGCTATCGTGAGGGGCGACTGCCGTTCAAACTGTAGCCGTCATGTTGGCACGCCCCGATGCGAACCTGCACGACGGATCGGTTGGCGCGCGAATGCTGCCTCGGAGCCAGGCTGTTCCGAATCAATAAGCCGGGCCGGCGCACAGAGGCTGCGCTGGGCGGCATAGAACTTGGGTAGCGGGCGTATGGCGGGATACTGCAGCCGATGAAGAGGGCGAAGCCGGTCCAAAAGCCGGGCCACGCCCCGGGGCGCCATGGCGCCAGTGCCTCGCGCCCCGGCCAGGATGTCGTGCCGCCTGCAAAGCCCGCTGCCGCGCGTACCGGGCGGACAACGCGCTCTGCCGCCGTGGAGGCCGCCGCGAAGCAGACCGCCGCCGAACCTGAAACCAGGCCGGCGCCCAATCTCCTGCCATCGCCCCCGGTTGTTGACGAGGCGTCTTACGGACCGGTTCTCGATGATCTTGTCATGACAGATGAGGAAGCGGGTTCGGCGCATACCGCGTCGCCGCCGGTACTCATCGAGATTGATCCAGCCGTCAGCGGCGGCTTCATTCACGGCCGGTTCGACGTCGAGATTCATGGCCGGGTTGCATCTGCCGCCATCGTCGAGGAAGTGGAACTCGAGGCCGACGGCGCCGTGCTCGCACGTGCGACGTTTGGCCAGCCGCACCGCGCGCCTGTCATCACCATGCCGGACGGGTTGGAAGGCCGGCACCGGCCCTTCCGGCTGACACTGGCTCGCCCGCAAGGTCGTGCCGACGCGCCCTGCGTCTGCGCCATCCACGCCCGCACCAGCGAAGGGCTCCGCTACACGGAAGTCTTCGACCTGGCGATCGACCCGACTGCGCCCGAGCCCGTGATGGTGCGATCCGGCGCGACACTCCACAGCCTGGCCAATACCGGCGGCCGGCCGCAGATCGTGTTGTATGTCGAACGCGCCTTGCTCGACAGCGACGGCAATCTCGCCGTGCATGGCTGGACTGTTGCCATGACGCCGGTCGTGACGGTGCAGGTGTTTGCCGGCGAGAACGACCGCCTGCCCGCGGCGCAGCTTGGCGGGCAACGCGACGACGTCGCGGATTTCTATCCGACCTACCCGAACGCCCGGTATTCGGGCTTCACTATGCAGGCGCAGATTTCCCAATCCGTCCGTTCCCTGGGCAGCATCCGCGTGCAGGCGATCAGCATGCACGGTTTTTCCATGGAAACGGTGGTGCCGGTGGAGCGCGTCGCGCTGCGGACGCCCGCCCGCCCACCGGTGGCGGAGCAGGCCCTGGAACCGCAGGGCGCAATCGTCGCGTTGGGGCCAAAGCCGAATTATCAGCTCACCGCGGACTTCCACATTGCCGCTGACGCGCTGGGACTGCCGGTTGCGGCAATGCCGCTGCCGCCCACACCGCCAGTGGTGCTAACCAACCAGCCATCAACGCCGAAACCTTCGCGGCCGCCGCAGGACAAACGCCGGGAAATCCACAGCTTCTGCGATGAGGCGCTGATCGCGCCCGACGGCACGCTGCTGGTGGATGGTTGGGCGGTTTGCGCGGTCGGGATTGCCGGCGTCAGTGTCTATCTCGGCCGGGACAAAGTCGGCGAAGCCGAACTCGGCTTGCTCCGGCCCGATGTCGGCGAGGCACATCCCCACATCCCCATGGCGCGGTTGTCGGGCTACCGCTTCCGGCGCAACGTTCTCGAACTGGCTGACCTGGCCGAGGGCGAGCATGGCGTGCGTGTCGTCGTGCGGAACGGCCTGGACGACGTGCACGAGGAGACCAAGGCCGTCGTCTTCGAACGTCCCGCTCCGGCGGTTGCAGAAACGCCGTCACCCCCGCCGCCGACAGCCCCCGTAGAACAATCGGAATTCCGCTTCGAGCTGGACGGGCCGGCCGTGCAGGACGATGCCGCGACGGAACCCGTCACCGGGCGGCTAACCATCGAAGGCTGGGTGCTGGCGCGGTCGGGCGTCGCCAGCATGGAGATATTTCTCGACGACCAGCGCCTCGGCGAAGCGCATTACGGGCTCGCGCGGCAGGATGTCGGCGCGGCGTACCCAGACTGGGACAATGCGCTGCGCAGCGGCTATGCCTTTCATTGTCCGCCGCGCAGCCTGCGCAACGGACCGCATACCGTGCGCATCGTCGTGCGTGCCAGAAACGGCCAGGACTTCGTGCGCAGCTTCGCCATCGAGGTGAAGAAAGCCGAAGACGATGACGGCCAGAACACAATTCGCCGCCGTCAGACCCGGGCGGAAACGGCCGCGCTGGCCGGCGTGTTGCAAGATCTCGACTACCATCCGCATTTTTCCCTGCAGCTGCGGCATGACCGCACGGTGCCGCCGGAGCGTGTCCGGGCCACGCTCGAATCCCTGGCGCGCCAGGCTTATGCGAATTGGGACCTCGTTGTTCTGACCGATGCGGCTGACGTGGCCGCTGATTTGCGCACGCAGCTTGCCGGCATTGCGCGCACGTATGCCGATCGGGTCAGCGTGATCGGTCCTGATGACGCGGCGTTCGATGCGCGCCTGGCGGGCCATGCAGCGGACGGTCCGGTGTTGGCCGGCTTGCTGTGTCCGGGCGACGAGCTTGGTGTGGACGCACTGGCGGAAATCGCCGTGGCGGGCGGTCTGCATCGCGACGCGGATTTCCTTTACGCCGATGAAGCGCGCATCAGCCCCGCGACGGGCGAGCGCGAACAATTCTTCAAGCCGGATTTTTCCCCCGACCTGCTGCTATCGACCAACTATATCGGTCGTCCGTGGTTCGCAGCCGCGGCGCTGCTACATCGTACGGGCGTCACGCCGCGCACGCTGCTGCAAGACGGCGAATACGACCTGGTTTTGCGCTGCATCGAACAAGCTGCCGCGATCCGCCACGTGCCGAAACTGCTGGTGCAGCGCGGGCCTGACGTGCTCGATGCCGATACAGCAGGCCGCGCGGCGCTGGCGAGCGCCGCGGTCCGGCGCGGTATCGATGCCGAGGTATTGGACGGTTGCCTGCCCGGCACGTGGCGCCTGAAGCGCGCCACCCCCGTTGCCGGCAAGGTGGCGATCATCATTCCGACCTGCGCCGCACAAGGATACATCGAGAATTGCATAGGAACGTTGCGCGCGCACACGTCCTATCCAAATTACGAAATCATCTGTATCGACAATATCCCCGAAGGCCAGATGGCCTGGAAGATCTGGCTGCAACAGCACGCCGACCGTGTCATCGACATCCCGGAAACCTTCAACTGGTCGCGTTTCAACAACCTCGCCGCCGCCGCCACCGACAGCGACTATCTTCTGTTCTTGAACGACGATATCGAGATCACACAGGACGACTGGCTGCAAGGGCTGTTAGAGCATGCGCAGCGTCCGGAGGTCGGCATTGTCGGACCGCAACTGCTGTATCCATCAGGGAAGGTGCAGCATGCCGGCATGTTCCTGGGCGCCGGCATCGGCCGCCATGCCTTCCGCTTCGCCACCGCGGATGATCCCGGCTATTTCGGCCTGGCACTGACGCAGCGCAACGTGATTGCCGTCACCGGTGCCTGCATGCTGATGCGCCGCACTCTGTTCTTTGAGCTCGGCGGATTCAACGAAGCGCATTCGGTGATCAATAACGATCTGGACTTCTGCCTGCGTGCACATGAAGCCGGTAAGCTGACGGTTTACACGCCGCATGTCAGCCTGATGCACCACGAGCTGGCAAGCCGCGAACGGCTGCCCGACGTGTTCGACACATCGCATTTCACCACGCGCTGGAAGACCCTGTTCGCCGCCGGCGATCCGTATTTCAACCCATTGCTGTCCCGCTTCTCCGACGACTACCGCCCGGATGACGAGGCAGGGCAGCGGATCTTCGCCGCGCATCCCCTGTTCTTGTCCGAGGACATCCAGCGCATTCTGGTGGTGAAGCTGGACCATATCGGCGATTTCGTCACCGCACTGCCATCAATTCGCCGGTTGAAGGCGCTGTTTCCGCAGGCGCGCATCACGGTGCTGGCCGGCCGCCACGCACGCGGCTTCGCCAGCATGGAACCGGCCATCGACGAGCTGCTGGAATTCGAATTCTTCCATGCCCGTTCGCAGCTCGGCGAAAAGGAAGTGACCGCGGACGACCTGCTGGCGCTGCGGGCACGCCTGGCACCGTACCGCTTCGACCTGGCGGTCGATCTGCGCAAGCACCTCTCCACCCGCGATGTGCTGCAATACACCGGCGCACGTTACCTCGCCGGCTACGACTATATGGGCCAGTTCCCGTTCCTCGACATCGCGCTGGAATGGGACGGCGACAAGAATCTGCAGCGCAAGCGCAGCCACGTCGTCGATGATCTGCTCGCACTGGTGGAAGCCATCGCCACCGCCTGCGGCACCGACCGCAACCTGCTGCCGGCGGTGGCGGCCCGGCCGGAACCGGAGACGCTGCCGGAAATGGTGCGGCCCTTATTCGAAAAGCCGGTGGTCGCGATGCATATCGGCGCCGGCAATATCACCAAGACCTGGCCTGCCGAGTATTTCAGCGCGTTGATCGATCTGCTGACCGAGACGAACGGCGTCAATGTCATGCTGATCGGCGGCCCGGACGACCGCGCGGCCTCCGAGGCATTGCTCGGGACGCTGCTGCTGCCGGCGGCGGTGCGCTCCGTCGCGGGACTGACACCGCTGAACGAGTTGCCGCGGTTATTGTCGGCCTGCTGCCTGTATATCGGCAACGACAGCGGTCCGAAGCATATTGCCGCGGCGCTGGGGGTGCCGACGATCGGCATCCATTCCGGCGTGGTGGATGCGGTGGAATGGGCGCCGGTGGGCCGCCGTGCGGTCGCGCTGCAACGGAACATGACATGCAGCCCGTGCTATCTCGCGAAGGCGGAGGATTGCCCGCGGTTCTTGGCCTGCCTGCGGCATCTTGAACCGTCGGTCGTGCATCAGGCGGCGACGATGTTCCTGGCGCGGCCGATCGTGGAGAAAGCTTCGGCCGCTACGGGCGAATTAGCCGATGGCGCCGTCGTGGCCTATAGGGAAGATGTCGAGACCCGGGCGCCGCTGGCCGAGACACGCAGTGGGGACGAATTGTCGCCCGTGTTGGTCGAAGCGGGATCGGCATCAGGGCCCGCGTTGGATAAACCAGCGGCGGTTGTGGCTGAATCGGAGTCAGTGTTGGTGGAGCAAGTCGCCTTTGTGGCGGAGACGGTTGCGGTCGCGAAAGAGACAGGATCGGACGTGCCGGAACCTGCGGCCCTCGCCCGCTCCAGCGCACCGCCGGTGCACCAGAAGCAAAAGCCGCGCGGCCGGCGGCAGCGCGCGCGGGCGTAGCGTGGATGGATGACCAAAGTCTTCTTTCGCTTGTAGCTGATCTGGCGGACCAGGCGGGCGCGGCGATCCTGGATATCCGGCGGCGTGGGTTCGACGTGCGGCGCAAGGAAGATCGCTCGGTGGTGACAGCGGCTGACGAGGCCGCCGAGGCGATCATCGTTGCGGGTTTGCGGTCGGCCACCCCCGATGTGCCGGTGATTGCCGAGGAAGAAGTGGCTGCGGGCCGCATCACCGCGCCTGCGGCGGCGTTCTGGCTGGTGGATCCGCTGGACGGCACGCGGGAGTTCACCAGGGGCAGCGACGAATTCACCGTCAATATCGGCCTGGTGCGCGATGGCCGCGCGGTTCTGGGCGTCGTTGGTGTGCCTGCCACGGGCGAAATGTTCTCGGGGATCGTCGGGGAGGGCGCCTGGAAACGCACGGCAACAGGACAGATGGCGATCGGCGCACGGTTGCCGCCGGCCGAGGGGCTGACTGTTGTTGCGAGTCGCCATCATGGCGATAGCACTCGGCTGGACGACTTCCTGCGAGGACAGCGGGTCGCCCGCATGTTGAATTTCGGTTCGAGCCTGAAATTCTGCCGCATGGCTGAGGGCGTCGCGGATCTTTACCCGCGTTTCGGCCGCACGATGGAATGGGACACCTGCGCCCCGCAGGCGGTTCTGGAAGCCGCCGGCGGCGCCGTCTGCACGCTGGACGGCGCGGCGTTGCGGTATGGGAAGTCCGGGTGGGAGAACCCGCATTTCGTGTGCCGGGGCCAGCTAAACCTCTCCCGCGCGGCGGGAGAGGTCGCGGCGCGGTAGCGCCCTGAGTGAACGTGATGCGGCCGGGGGGGAGGTGAAGT
>Ga0335074_10002296_pt1 | contig 26045 bp, 26 predicted proteins | sample Lox_Sample_23_FD_206715 | JGI IMG/M metagenome (GOLD analysis project Ga0335074, IMG submission 206715) | Soil microbial communities from Loxahatchee National Wildlife Refuge, Florida, United States - Lox_Sample_2.3 | ecosystem: Environmental > Terrestrial > Soil > Wetlands | place: USA...
CACGAGACGCGCTCAAGGACGAGATCCTGGAAGTTCACCAGATGCCACTGCTGCGGCTGCCGACCACCGGCAGCCAAGAACACCAGCAAATTCGGCAGGCACTGGACAACGCCGAAGCCCACTGGGCTCTGCTGTCAACCCGGTGACCTCCTGACCGGCGCATCGTCGCCGGGTCGCCGATTGTGCCCCGCGCGCATCGCCCGCGACGCGGACACAGCCGACTACCTGTGAACTCAATTTCGAAGAAGAACTTCAGGCTGCTGCGCTAGAAGCCGAATTGGCCGACTACCGCGCCGCTGGTGTCCGCTGGCCGACGAGCGAGATAACGGACGATCTGCGCACTCAGACCGACTATCAACAAGGACGCTGCCCACCCGCGCGCAGGCGCCCGCCTGCCGAACTCCCAGCCATGATCGGCTACATCAACGGCGCTGGGGTCGCCGGGCTCCCCAGGACTGCGGACCGCCCGTCTTCCTCAACCCTCGCAAGCGCGGTTTTGCCACTCAATCTGCCACTCACTTTGATCTTGCCGCCTCGGCCCTTGCACCCGCGTTGAGAGTCTGTCGAATTAACGTTCGAAGAAGGCCAGCCTGCCCTGATCGACTTACCCGATACCGAAGGTCAGGGTAATACCGGCCCACGATCGACCTAACAAGAGTTGACGAGCTGCACCCACCAGACTCGAGGTCCAGTCGCCGTGCCAGTCATGGCGGTCGATCGCCAGGGCGGCCATTTGCTCGTCGCTGACCTTGGCTCCCTCGGGGTAGCTGCCGGGGTCAAGCGCGGCGCGCACCGTTAACCCGGTGCGGGTGGTGGTGGCGGCGATCGTGTTCACGATCACCTCATGGCTGATCAGCAGGCGGCCCCGCCAGTTCATCGTGATGTGGGAGAACAGCCGGTGCTCGATCTTGTTCCACTTGGAGGTGCCCGGCGGGAAGTGGCAGACCGTGACCGCCAGCATCCCCGGGGTAACTTCGATCCCGCTCATGCCGCATCAGGATGCCGGATTCCATGAAGCTACGGGTTCTTTTCCGGCACTCTCTGAGGTTGTTCTGATCTTGTCCGGACGAGGGCTGGCGCGTGTCCGCCGGCGCCTGCCCGAGCTGCGGCGTGAGACAGCGGCCCGCGCAGAGCAAGGGCGGCGAGGACCCCGGCTGCGCCAGCGATCGCGATTGCTGGCGCAGCACCGAGGCCTGCTGCTATCCCGCCGATCGCGGACGGAATCAGGCCCTCTCCTCCCAATTCTCCGGCCGCCCTGAGACCAAAACCCCGCCCTCGCAATTCTGGAGACAAGCTGTGGAGGAAAGCTTTCTGAATGCTGAGGTGATAGGAGCAACCGAGGCCCGACAGGAACAACGCTGCACCGATGACCAGCAGCGGCGGGTGGAATAGGGCGGCGACCAAAGGTGCGCCCACCAGTAGAGCGAGGGGAAACGCCAGCCTTTCGCGCACGGCGGCCGGACAGAACCTCCCGACTATCACGTCCCCGATCAGCATCCCCGTCGGCACGGCGGCGAGCAGCGGACTGGCGGCAACGGCATGATGCCCGAGAGACACCGTGTACGGGATTATCAGGGCCTCGGCTCCGGTGATGAACCACATCGGAAGCCATTGCGCCAGCAGCAGGCTGCGTACTCGCCGGTCGGCAAGCAGCTCGGCGTTGCCTGTCATGGTGGTGCGCACGACCCCTCGGATGCCCCGGGAGCCCGCGCGGGCAGCGCGATACTGCAGCCCTAGGCGCATGATGGTGCCTGCCGCCACCAGTGAGCCGCCCGCCGCGAGCAGCAGCCAGCGCGCAGGCAGGGCCGCGAGTACCCCGCCGCCGACCCCCAGACCGATGACCTGAACGGCGGAATTGCTGCTGCTGAAGATCGAGCGGCCGAGCACGTAACGGTCTTCGCCGAGCACATCGGGCAGCAGCCCGGAGTTCGCGGCTATGAACACGGGAGTGACCGTCGCTGCGACCGCGAGCAGGCCCAGTTTGGCGGGAATCGGCAGAGCGGGCCATAGCCCGATCACCAGTCCTGGCGTGGCGCGGATGAACAGCGAACCCGTGATCACGGCGCGCGGCGACAGCCGGTCGGCGAGTGAGGTGATAAACGCCCCGCCCACAGCCTGTGGCATGAAACCCATGCCGAACGTGACCGCGGCCAAGAAGCTCGACCTAGTCTGGGTGTAGACGAGCACCGACATGCCCAGAATCTCGAATTCGAACCCCAGGATGAACATGAGGAGCCCGGCGAACATGGTCCGGAATTCCGCGACTGCGAACACCGACCTGTAGGTGGGGCCCGGGGTTTCCGTAGTCATGTTGGCAGCCATGGACGAATCATTGGGGCAACGTGCTGCTGAGAGTATTCTTTCGCCTCAGGACGAAAGGTGCCTCGATGGTGCTGCGGATCTACGCAGGCAACGAAGACCTAGCCACGTGCCGCTTCGCGGTTTCCCCGCTGTGGGAACTGGTCCACGTGCTGCGCCTCCTCGCCCGCCCAGCGGATCTTGGAGATGACCCGGTCCTAGGAGTCTGGATAAGCCAGGCCCGCGCCCGCTACCAGACACTGTGCCACGAGACGGAGATCGGCGTGATCCTCGCCCTGCAGCCACCGGGTTACGGCACGGACTTCCTGTCGCCGGTCCCCGCGGGCATGTCCACCACGATCGACGACCTGCTGGCCCAGGTCCGGGCCACGCCTGTGAACCAGGCTCATCGCGAGATTGCCGAGGCACTTCGGCGGCAGCCTCCGGTCGATCCCAGGGTGCGGCGCGTCCTGGCCAGCGACCGGATCACTCAGCACGCCGCCGACGTCCTCTCCGCCGCCTGGCAGGCACTCCTGCAGCCCGAATGGCCTATGTTGCGTGCCGTCCTGGAGCGTGACGTGGTGCATCGCGCCGGGCAGCTCGCGTCCAAGGGCTGGGCTGCCGCGCTAGCTGGCCTTGACTCCGACCTCAGCTGGCATGAGGGCCGGATCGAACTCCGGCGGCTTGCGGAGGATAAAGACGCCGAGCTCGGCGGGCGTGGCCTGCTGTTCGTGCCCTCGGTCTTCGTCTGGCCCAAGCTCGCCGTGATGCTCGACCCACCGTGGCCGCCGGCTCTCGTCTACCCAGCGCGCGGAGTCGCCGCGATATGGCAGCGGTCATTCGGTGTCAGGACCAGCGCCGCGCTAGACCGGCTGCTTGGCCGCTCACGCGCCGCCGTCCTCCTGGCGCTGGAACAGCCAGCAAGCACGACTCAGCTCGCTGCCACCCTCAACCAGTCACTTGGCGGCCTCAGCGTCCACCTCACCGTCCTGCGTACCGCCGGCCTGCTCACCAAGGCGAGGTCCGGACGGTCAGTGCTGTACCGGCGGACGCAGGTTGGGGACGCCCTGGTCGCTGCCGCGGGAAATGCCGTGCTGGCCGACATAGCCGACGCTGGCAAAGCCCACACCTGACGCCGCGGCATTGCGTTGGCGGTCAATCATCAACAAGGTCGACTCGTGCTCTGGCTAGCCCGGCCGGCACGATCCAGGTGCCGACGACATTCGCCGCTATCAGTGAGCGGTTTTGCGCATCCCACAGCAGGACGGTGTTGGCCTTGGACAGAGCGATAAGCGCCGTCACAGCCGCCGGGCTCGGCGCGACCGTGTAGTGTTCGTCGTCGTTCGTCACGATCATGACCTGAAATGTTCCGTCCTCACCGTCTGAGCCTGCAGCCCAGTTGGCGTTGAGGTTCTTCACTGGCCGTGGCAGCGCAGGCTTGCGAGATTCTGACATAGGACGCGTATCTCTCCTTTACATAGGGGCGGCGGGATGATGGCTGCCGTGAGGGGTTGGTCAGCGCTGCTTGGCGGGCTCCGCCGTAGCCTCCCTGGCTCCCGGGCACACTGCCGGCTGGCGGACCAGGCGCAGCAGCGGCGCGGTCGTAAGCGTGGTGATCAACGCCATCAGCACGAGGACGCTAAACAGCCGCTGGCCGATGAGGCCGACGCTGAGCCCCACGTTGAGCGCGATTAATTCGGTGAGCCCTCTCGTGTTCACCAGTGCGGCGACAACGACAGCCTCCTTCGGCTCATGGCCACCGACGTGCGACGCCGCGTATGCCGGACCGAGCTTACCCACGCTGGCCACCGCGCAGAGCAGCACGAGCAGCATGACGGCGGTACCGTCCATGGTCCCGACGTTCACGGACAGGCCGGTGACGACAAAGAACAGCGGTAGCAGCAGACCGCCGACCCGCTCCATTGTGCTGAGGACATCCGGATCAGGGCCTTCGTCCCTGCTTGGCATCGTGAAGCCGGCCAGCAGCCCGCCGAAGACGGGATGCAGCCCTAGTGATGCCGTGACCCAGGCACTGCCAAGGGCCAGGGTTATTGCCAGCGGCAACTGGCTGGCCATGGCGGCACGCGGCCGGCGGATCCACCAGCGCACTGCAGGGCGCACCGCCAGCAGCATGCCGGCCGCGAACGCCGTGATCAGCAGGAGCGTCACCCACCACGGTCGGCCGGACTGGTTCGAGGTACCGACGAGTGCCGCCGCGAGCACCAGCCAGGCCGCCACATCCATGAAACCGGCGGCTTTAATAGCCGTAACGCCCGCGTTTGTCCCGGCGATGCCACGATCACGCGCGATCGCTGCGAGGACAGGTAGCGCCGTTATGGACGTGGACACGCCCATAAACAACACGAAGGAATGACTGAGGTTGGGCTGGCCGAGAGCGGCGAAGGCGGACCTGAATACCACGACGGCCGCACAGCCCATCCCCATGGGAACGAGCAGCGCGAAGGCGGCGACCAGCAAGGCGGGGCGATACCGATGCGAATGAGATCTGCCCTGGAGTTCATATCCGACGACGAACATGAAGATCGCGACGGCTACCTGCGAAGTCATGTTGATGGCCGACAGCGCCCCATCCGGGAAAAGGCGCACGGTGAGATGACCGGGGAGGCGGCCAAGGAGGCTCGGGCCAAGCATTATTCCCGCCAGGATCTGGCCGACCACAGCTGGCTGCCCACAACGCCGGGCGAGTGAGCCAAGCGCTGCTGATATCGCCAGCACTATCGCGACGTCACCGATAAACTCACTAGCCAGGTTTTCCAATTTGTGCACCATATGTCTTAGGCAAGACTTCGCGTTATGCGAACTATCCGCTGAGGTTAGACGACAGGCACCGCGATTACCCAGCACGGGTCGCCGTCCACGGTGCCTGCGCGGCGCAGACTGGCCCCGGCCAGCTCCCGGTTTAGAGCTTCTGGTTCCACGTCCCAGACCGTTATCTGCTGAATCCAGGTGCCTTCGTCAAAGCTCCACGAGAGATTGGCCCTGGTGGCGTTATCGCCGAGCCGGACTACCTCGTCGATGCGAAAAGTTGCGCTTCCACATGAGCACTCCAGTGGAGCATCGGCGAACCCGTTAGGGTCGTGCAGTTCCAGCAGCACCTTTCCCTCATCTCGCACATGATCCCGGCAGGTGCGAAGATACTTCCGGCGCATCGGTGGTGGAACGAGGTTCAGCAGGTGGCTGGTTAGGATGACAGCGTCAAATCGATCCGGAAGACGCAGGTCCTCGATTCGGCTAAGGACCGTCGGGGCCCGGACATGCTCCAGCATCTCAGCGCATTCATCCACCGCGGTGACGTCATGACCAAGACGCCTCAGTTCACTGGCCACGGCCCCTGTGCCACAACCAAGATCTAGAATTGATGAGTGGGGCAGCAGAGCCTTATCGACTATGGCAGGTACCCTTCCCGGACTGAGCCGGAGATAGAGCTCGACGGCGCTGCCGTCAGGAGCTATATTCCCTTGTCCACTGCCGCACTGGCCTTCGCGGAATTCGGTCGCTGACAATGAGTGTCCCTAGAAGTAGAGTCCCGGGCGGAGGAAGATTAGCCGCCGGCCATCGCGCCGACTATCATGAACGGGGCCTCGCCCTTCAGCACGGGTTCTGGCAGTGGCGTATCCAGTGGTTCGTCGGATACGTCATTCTGGCAGGCGAAGAACCGGACGAAGCCCCTGCGCTTTCCGGTCACCTGGTCGCGTATGGTCCCTTTCAGCATCGGATAGCGCGCCTCCAGGGTATCCAGCATCACGCGCTGGGTCACCGGCGCGGTGTCGTCGATGCTCATGGTTACTTCACCGCTGACTTGCGCCAAGCGCCGAAGGTGAGTGGGCAACTGTACGCGGATCATGGCAAGACCTGAACTTCGACTGAAAGAACCGCTGGTAGGTCACGGGCGATCACGGACCAGTTATCTCCTTCATCGCCCGAAGCATAAACTTGTCCACCAGTCGTGCCGAAATATACGCCACATGGCTCAAGTGAATCTACTGCCATAGCTTCCCGAAATATGTTGACGTAGCAATCACGCTGGGGCAGGCCTCGCCCAAGGGGTTCCCATTCGCCACCGCCCGTACGGCTACGGTAGACAAGCAGCTTCCCTCCAGGCGGAAAATGCTCTGACTCGCCCGAAATAGGGACGATATAGACAGTATCCGGCTCATGGGCGTGTACTTGGATGGGAAAGCCGAAGCCGTTCGGCAGATTGCCCGTTATCTCATTCCATGAGTCACCCGCGTCATCGCTGCGCATGACATCCCAATGCTTCTGGAGGTAGAGGACCTGCGGCCGCGAAGGATGCATTGCGACATGATGAACGCAATGCCCGACCTCGGCATACGGGTCGGGCAGCTCGAAAGACCGCAAGCCTTTGTTCGAGAGCCGCCAGGTTGTGCCGCCGTCATCTGACTTGAAAAAACCGGCAGCGGATATGCCGACGAAGATCTGATTCGGATTGTCGGGTGGCAGGACGATTGTGTGCAGACATAGGCCACCTGCTCCGGGTTCCCAGTGCGAGGCCGATTCGTGCTTCCGGATAGCATCGAGTTCAGTCCATTGCTGGCCGCCGTCAACGGAGCAGAACAGAGCGGCATCAGCCGCTCCGGCGTAAATGACTTCGGGATCGATCGGTGAGGGCTGGAGGTGCCATATGCGCTCAAACTGCCATACATGTGGCGAACAATCGCCCCAATGCCACCGGTGCGTCCCGATGTCGCCTTCGTAAACGAACTTGTTGTTCATCGCCTGCCAGCTGATACCGCCGTTGTCCGAGCGCTGGATCAACTGACCGAACCATTGAGTTGATTGTGACGCATAAAGGCGGCCTGGCATCACAGGAGAGGCGACCAAGTGGTAAACTTCCCAACCGGGAAAAAGTGGATCTGCGATTTCCCAGCTTTTTCGCGAAGCATCCGACGTGATGATAAATGCACCTTTGCGAGTGCCCACCAATACTTTTATCAGGCTCATGTCAACTCCTTTTCCCGTTGCTTTCCGATCGTCGCGCCTTTAAGCCGGCAAAGGCAGCACTCAAGGGCGGCCAGGCCAACGGCCAGTTCGTCCGGGCCATCCGAGTGGTCCTGGGCATTGACGATCACGGTTTCAGCGCTTGGTCGAAGTCGTCGATAAGGTCTGCGCAGTACTCAAGTCCGGCGGAGATCCGCACCGTCCCGTCGCTCAATCCCGCCGCTTGCAGCTCATCGCGGTCGAGTTCCCGGTGTGATGTCGTCGCGGGATGAGTGATCAGGGTGCGCGGCCCGCCAACTGACGGGGCCAGCGCCGCACAGCGCAGCCGCTCGACCAGCTGCCGGACGCCCGTGCACCCTCCGGCCACGTCGCAGCTGAGCACGCCGCCATATCCGGCGAGGATCGCGCCCGCGAGTTCGTGATCGGGATGGCTGGGCAGGCCGGGCCAGCGAACGTTGGTCACCTGAGGATGAGTGCTGAGGAACCGCGCCAGGTGCCCTGCGTTGTCGCAATGCGCTTCCATCCGCAGGGGCAGCGTCTTAAGCCCGCGAAGCACGAGCCAGGCTGCGAACGGGTCCGCTACCATGCCCAGATCGATGGCTAGGCGCCATATGAGGTGGTGCAGGTCCCGGCTGGCGAAGGCCATGACGCCTGCGACCACGTCGTCGTGGCCACCCAGGTACTTGGTCGCAGAGTGGATGACGATATCCGCCCCGAATTCGAGCGGCCGGCACAGCAACGGGGTGGCGAAAGTGTTGTCGACGATGCAGGTAAGTCCTGCTGTCCGCGCGGCGCCAATCATCGCCGGTAGGTCCGCGACTTCGGTGGTCGGGTTAGCGATGGTCTCCAGATACAGCACGCGCGATTCCGGCCGCAATACTCCTACTAGCTCGGCCGGGATTTTGCCGTGCAGGCGGCTCACCGCAATGCCGAATCGTTCGGCCAGGCGCGTCAGCACGCTGTGCGTACCACCGTAGATCGGTGACTGCGCGATCACATGGGTTCCTGGTTCGGCCAGCGCCAGCAGCGCGGCGCTTATCGCGCCCATGCCCGAACTCACCGCTAGGCCGACCGTGCCGCCCTCGAGGTCGGCGATGGCGTCCTCAAGCGCGCGCACGGTCGGATTGGAGTGCCTGCTGTAGGCATAGCCGCGATCCGGATGCTGCAGGGCTTCGGCGACCGCGTCAAGGTCATCAAAGGCGAACGTGGAGGTCTGGTAGATAGGGCTTGCGACGGGCCGTGAAGCCGCTGGCATCGGTACTGCGAACCCGGCGAGCCGGGTCCGGGGATGAGTCACGGCGCTTCCTTCCCGCTGCGCAAGTCCATATCCCCTGCGGGCGCTGCCCGTGACTCGTATTCCGGGCCGTATTTCCGCCGATCCCACCGGTTAAAAACCACGATCCAGAGATCACGGTAACCGTTGTCGTGGTTGAGCGCGGTGAGGTCGGTAGCGGTGTGCCACATGGCGGTGTCGTCGAAGGCGACGGCCTGGTTCGGCTGAAGCGTCACGCGGAAGAACGGCTCGCCGCCGCCGAGTGGCATGAGCTGGGTTTCACCGCCGGTGATGTTGTGCCGGCCGAAGACGGCCAGCATCCCGAAGTCGTGACCGTCGCGGTGCGGTCCCTCGGGGACGGACACGGCCTTCTGGCCTGGCCGGGCCACTACCCGGCACTGATGCACATTGATCTGCCAGTCATGGTCTGTTGCGAGCCCGATCTCCTTAGCGGCCGCGTCAACTTGCGGGGATGGGTCGATCCTCAGGGCCTCGATCTGCCGTGGCATGCCGCCGACGAGGGTGTTGACGGACTTCGGCTGCAAGAACGGTCTGTGCTGCAGCAGTTCGAGAACCCAGCGATCCTCGCGGCTGCCCGACTGGAGAAGGTTCCGGATCCGGTACTGCGAAAACCGCCGGTAGCGCTGGCGCGCACCGGTATAGGGGTCGAGTGGCAGCTTGCCGAACTCTTCCAGAACCTCCGGGTCGGCCGGGGGCAAGTAAAACGCCCGGTAGAACGGTTGCATGATCAATCCTCCGGCCTAACGTCACACGGTACGGCTCGACGGAGCTCCCTTGTCTTGGCCGGAAGGGTTCTGGATTTCACCCGGCTTCCGACCCGGGACCGCAGGGTCACGCTGATGTCACCGGCACCAGATCGTGACACCTGGATAGTCCGCTCCGCGCTCCATCCAGCGAACCGGAATTCCGCCTCACCAACGTGAACGAGGCGGAACGTCGGTTTCTCTTCCAGGTAGAGCCCGAGACCGCCATCAAGCCGGTCGATGGCGGCGGGCACCGACGGCTGGTCGCGAAGAAATTCGCCGTCGACCTCCTCCCAAGACCGAAACGATGCTGGCAGATCGAACGCGCAGCGCAGGCTATCCGCCTGGCCTTCGGGCAGAGGCTCATCCGGTGGCTGGAACATGGTTCCGCTGATCACCGCCGGGGTGTGGAACTCGGGCGGGAATACAGCAAGGAGATCGCGAGTGGCCCAGGCATCGATAACGAGGTGGACCCTGTTCCGCGTTCCGGTATTGGCGACCATATGACCGCGCGTAAAGTCGGCGTACCATAGCGTCCCCGGTTCCCAGCAGTGGACTTCGCCGGCAATAGATAGCGTGGCCTCCGGGGTCGTAATGATAGGCAGGTGAAGGCGTACCCTTCCCCATGGGATGCCACATTTAGTGTCGCTGTGCACCGGCGTCTTCGCACCAGGCCCGAGTGCCAAAATGCGGACCGCGGCCAGCTCCGCGGGGATTGCGCCCAGTACCTCGGCGAAGTAGTGCAGGCGGGCTAGCCACGGAGTGTCGGCAAAGTCGCGGAGATCGGGACCGCCGGCGTCACCTCGGTTGCTGTCACCACCTATGCTGCGCAGGGGTACGGTCCGCCAGTCCAGGCTGGTGGCATAATCACCCAAGCCATCTCCGGAAACGATGCGAATCTCTTTCCACCCGTTACCCGTGATATGCGCCAGTTCCGCGCGCAGCCTTAACGGATCGAAGGCCAGCGTAAGTTTCGCGGTTGGTGGCAGGGCCGAGAGAATCGGCGCTTGCGGCCATGGATCGACGGCTGGCATTATTTATCTCTCCCATTTAGATGATAAAAACGGGGCCTGCTGCGCCATTCTTCACTTTGCGGCTCTTGCCGCCGAACGGAGCTGTCTTGCGGACGATAGTGGCGGCTACCGTGCCTCCTATTGCGAAGGAACCGTAGTCCACGTAGTTTTCTTCCGTGGCGAGCGAGCCGCACTTGAGTATGGAGGTCGTGGTGACGTGTGATCTCGCGAGCCGCTGGACGAGCCATGCCTCGGAAGAGGTCAGCGCGTCTCCAAGTGCGGTGGCCCAGTGCTCCGGATCGGCCTCGCAACCAATCCTTACCCCGCGCCCGCCATAGCCAGCCCCCGGCTTGAGCACCAGCGCCTCGCGGTTCGCCAGGCACCATTTCGGCAGGTCAACGCGCTCGCCGTCGATCTCGACGTGCTTCGGCTCCAGCACCCGACTCCACGGTATGAAGCTCTCAAGGTCAGCAGCCAGGTCATGCGGAAGCCGGCCGGCGTCGAGTTCCTCGGACACGGTCGCGAGAATGGTTTTGTTCACGGCGATCGCATCATCGATCTCGTCGACGAGCACGACCTTGCCCTGCCGGCCAGCCAAGAGAATGGGCTCCAGGAGCGGGTAATTGCCCACAGGATCTGGCTCTTCACCGGCCACCCGGTACAGCAGTCTGCACCGCTCGCCCTCGAGAGCTATCCCGGATTTGCTGACGTCCAGATCCTCGACGGCAACCGCCTCGGCGCGAAGCCCGTGCCTGCACAGTTCCCTCGCTATGCCAGGGCAATCGTCGCATGCGCCGCCCAGGTCTGCCTTGAATTCGGTCACCACGACGAGCGCGTCTTCGGGGGATTGACCGGCATCAATCAGCCTTTCCCGCAGGTAGGCGGCGAGGGTGCCGACGACATCCGCGCGGCGGGCGACACGCTCTTTGAGGAAGGAACCGATAATGGGAGCCGCTTCGAACAGCCTCCCGAGGATATCGGCGTCGGGCATGTAGCCTACTGACGAGCCAGCATTCGGCTCGACCATTGTGACGTCATCGTCGTGGATAACGATGTCTGGCCGGGCGATCGTAAGGAATCGCGGCCGTCGATTGGGATCCACATATTTCATCGTGGGCTCCTCAAGCCGGAGGGCCTCGGCGAGCCGGAACCACGAGCCCTCCATGCGGCCGTCAAAGATCACGTTCAGCGCCGCCTTAAACGCCCGCTGGCAACGCGCGAATCTATCGGACACTGACTGGGGAACAAGAGCAGGCGTCACCGTCATGCGTTCGCCCACACAGCAGTTCAGTGCGCTTTCGCCGGTGACCTGCAGGAAACCTTCTGATTGATCAAAGAAATACTCGAGCCACTTCGCGTTTTCGCGCGCGAGCTCGTGAAGTTCGCAGTTGAGAAGATGGATCTGCTGCTCGAGCGTGGGCATTGTGACCTCCATCCGCCGCTCAGCATCGCACGCAGCAGCGCTCGGCACCGTGGGCGACCGCCTCCGTGCGGCGCGCCGCCCATAGTTCCTCGACCGCGGGATCCGGGTGTCGCCAGTCGAAGTAGAAACCGCGGTCTACGAGTTCAATACCGTCAAGCCAAGGAGATTTCAGCAGCGGGGAGCCCTTGTAGAGCAGCAGCCGGGTCTGCCTGGCCGTCGCGTCGACCGCTTCTGCGAGGCCGGTTTCGGCTAGGAAATCATCCACCGCTTCGATCTCCTTTAGGGTTACCCACGGCGTGAACGTGATCAGCGTCGGATGCAGGTCGACGCCAATTTCCCTTACTACGCGGATCGCCTGCCGGATTCCCCGCACGTCGATGCCCTTGTCTAGGACCTGCAGAACCCGGTCGGAGGGAAATTCAAGCGCCGACGTGATTGACCGGAGCCCGAGCTCGGCCATTTCCGTGATCTGCGACTGAAATTCGAGGATGTGGTCGAAACGGGTAGTCATCTCGAACGTCACCGGCCCGAGGTCGGCCGCGACTCGCCGCATGGTGTCAAGGGCATGGTGGCGGGTGTTGAAGAACTCCGCGTCCACATACGCGAAGTGCGTTGCGCCTTGGGCCGCCAGCGTGGCTGCGTCGGCGAGCACGGCTTCCGCCTCGATCGGTACTGCCGCGACGCCATAAGCCGCGTAGACGGCGCAGTAGGCGCATTTATGATGACAGCCCCGGGTAGCTTCGATGTTGCCGAGCAGGCCGAACCGGGAGCGGTGTCCCGGGTACTCCGTTATCGGCCGGAACAGGTCTCTGGCCGGGACCGGCCACCTCGGCACCGCACGCCGTTCCCGGCGCGGCACCTTCGCTCGTTCGCTCGTGATCAGTCCGCCGACGTCGGCTGGCTTGATGCTGCCGCCCGCGAGCGCGACCAGGTCATCGGCGATTGCCTCCGGCTCCAGCGACACGACTCCGTCGGCCACGGCCGCGAGTGCCGAGGCGTTGAGCCAGGCGTACTGGCCGAACGCGAGTACCCGACGGGCGCCCGTCGTACTGAACAGTTCCGCCAGTTTCACGCCGGCCTCGAGGCCCTCGAAAGCCGGAATGGAGATCAGCACCAGGTCGAAGCCGGGGCCGGGGAAGTCCCCGGGGAAGACGTCGGCATCCCATGCCGTCGCGTGCGCGCCCGCCGAGCACAGGGCCGCGGCCGCGCTGGCGGCGAGGAGTGGCTGCAGCTTGGACTCGAAGGCCGACACGACGGCAATACTTGGCTTGTTCACCGGACAGTGTCCTTCGCGTATTCTCCGGGGCTGGCCGCCGCGGGTTGCCCCTGGCCGCAGCCGCCTGGGCAGTTACATTCCGTCGGCCCATCGACGATCGTGAGGCCGTTGGCCGCGCCGGGGGCCTCGGGTCTGGCGGGCGCGGGCTGGGATGCCGGGCGCAGGGCGCGTACCACCAGCGCGGTACCGACCAGGACGGTCAGGCCGCCGCAGAGCGCCATCACGTCGCCGACGGGCATTACCTGCGCGAGTGCACCGAAGACCAGCGGGCCGATGCCCTGCGCGCTCATCAGGCCGGTACTGCGCATGCTGAACGCGAGTCCGCGCCTGTCCTCGGGAACCGCGTCCACAAACCGCAGCTCAAGGCCGAGGTCGTAGCACAGGCCGACGCCGGCGGCCGTGAGCAGGACGGCCGAGACCACCAGGGGCGGATCGACCAGGAAGGCCAGCAGGGGCAGTCCCGCGACAACGGTGAACGCCACAGTGAGCCAGTCCCGGACCGAAGGCGTGGTCACCCTGCCGAAAATGAGGTTGCTGACCATCGTCCCAGCGCACAGGCAGGCGAGGAGGATGCCCGGCGCCGATGCCGGAAAGCTGTGACGGCCCGCGTACGCAACGATGAGCGCCTCGGCGCCGATAACCAACCCCGGGGGAATCCACTTTGCCAGCAGGATCTGCCTTACCCGGGACCCGCGCAGGAGGTCCAGGTTCTGCGACCAGCTGTCGGCGAATGTTGACCGCAGTCGTGGGCGGGCCGGCGCGGGTTCAGGCGCCGCGTTCCTCGGCAGCTTCGGCAGGCCGAGCCGGATGACGGCTACCGCGCACAGCTGAAGGCCGCCGCTGATCAGGATCGTCCGGGCCGATCCCACAGCGAGAAGGAGGACCGCAGCGATCCCGTTGCCTGCGAGCTGGGCCGCGAGTGGTGCGCTGCACCACACAGCGCGGCCAAGTACGTAGTCGTCACCCGTCAGTACATCGGCGACGAGCCGGGCCGAAGTTCCCAGGTGGAGGGGCGTTACCAGGGCGACAACCGCAACCAAGACCAGACTCACCGCGACCGGTGGTCTCAGTGCCCCGATGACGATTCCGGTGGCGGCGTCCACCGCGTAGAGGACTGTAAGCAACAGCCTGGGGGGAAGCCAGTCGGCGAGCGTGCCGAGGAAACTCGAGCCCAGCAGCTGCGGAATGAACGCGATGCTGTAAGCGACCGCCGACAGCATCGGGGAGTGGGTCAGGCCGTAAACAAGGACCGCCAGGGCCAATGCCCGGATCGAGTCCCCGGTGATGGCGAACACGCGCGTCAGGATCAGGGTCCCGAAGCGACGCTGGGTGATCAGCCGGATGTACGACGGGTGCCGCCTGGGCGGTTCAGTGTTAGACACGCCTCTGCCTTTCCCCGGGAAGCGGAATTATCGTGGCTGGGCAGTCAGCACCATCCGGTCCAGGCCCCGCAATGTGCCTGTCGGACGCTGGACTGGCTGCTCCGCCATGGTCAGCCGGTAGCTCGCGGAGATCTTGGTTAGTAGCGCGACGTGCAGTGAGAGCGCCAGGCGCGCGCCGATGCAGGCATGCACCCCCCTGCCGAACGCGATGTGGGGATTCGGCGAACGATCCAGGACCAGGTCGTCGGGCGAGCCGAAGATGGAGTCGTCCCTGTCCGCCGACGCGGGGGACAGCAGCACTTCGGTGCCCTTCCTGATGCGCGTTCCGCTGAGGACCACATCCTCAGTGGCGCCGCGCGTGTCCACCTGCACGGCACCCGAGTGCCTGCCGAGCTCGTTGTAAACCAGCGGCGTGACCTCGAATGGCTCGTCCTGGTCAAGGAGCCTGTGCTCCAGGAGCGTGCGCGTAATGCAGCTAAGGGTGCTGCTTGACGACATGAACCCGGCGACGAACATCTGCCGCAGCGCGTTCAGCAGGTAACTCCGGTTAGGCTCCCCGGCGGCCAGAATGTCGATCTTGCTGAGAAGTCCGGTGGGGGGGGTAGGGGAGACCCATGGCTCGATAAGACCTGTCATATACCGGCGCGCTTCCACGCCGGGCTGGATGCGCGAATGATCGAAACCGAAGTCCATGCTCAGCAAGAGATTCCTCCCGCGGCGATAGAACTCGTTCTCGTCACCGACGTCAGGGATGCCGAAGAAAAGGCACATGCTGGCCAGGGCCAGCGGCTGATTGAATTCTGTGACGAAATCGAAGGACGCGAGGTCGACCTGGCTCAGCAGCTTGTCGGCAACCTGGCAGCAGTCGATTACCCAGGACGCGATGTCAACCAGCCGCATCGCGTCGAGGAGAGTGTGCCGTACCCTGGTATGTTCGGGCCGATCGAGCGTCTGGAGGCCGAGGATGTCTTTCTCCGGCTTCTCGCCGATCTTGCGGAAGTCGTTCACGAATGTTTCCGGATCGGTGAGGATGCGCACGCAGTCTTCGTATCGCGTCACTATCCAAGCATTAAGCTGCTCATGCCAGTGGACCGGGTCTTCTTTCCGTAGCTGCTTGTAGACCGCATACGGATCGGCGAGCATCTCCGGCGATAGCGGAGCGAAGACTTCCATTGCCACCTCCAGGCAAAGAAGAATGCATGGACCGAGAAGAATACGCGGCCCGGGAGGAAGAAAAGGCGGGACAGACGAGCACGACGACAACGGAAACATGGCTGCTCGCCAAGAATACGCTGCGGAACTAAATTTCTGGCGACTAAACTGTGTGTCCCCCAGCATTGCGCATCACATATCGAGGAGTCAAGCCGGGGGACACCAGTTCACTGGTTTACGTCAGTGATGGTACCTCACTGGTGCTCACCTCCTTCTTCACGGACTGAGCATTCGCCATTGTCGTCAAAATTATCGAGGGCTGTCCAGCCCTCGCAAGGAGGAATCGTTTCTGCCGCGTGATCGGCGACGGACGCTATCCATTCGGGAAGAGGACAGCCGGCATGGTTCGCCGCCTCTTGCCAGCGGGCGACTCGGTCCGGATTGAGCTCGAGTTGGACACTAACGATCTTTGTCTCTGCGGATCGGACCTGTTTCCGTAAATGCTGCCTGACACGGTGACGCAGTTCGTTGCGCGACCAATGCATGCGCTCTGCCCGGTCGAGGAAGATGTTCTGGTCCTCGGAGCTCAGCCTTGCGACCTCGACATGGTGTTGGAAGCTGAGCTTGTCTCGCCGGCGAGACGGATCGAACTTCCGTGCGATCCAGGCATAATTCCGCAAGGTCTGGTAGTTGAGCGATGTGCGGGTAATCGCTTCCTGGTACCGGTCGGGAAACGTGTCCTCGCCGAAGACGATCCAGTCTCCGAGCCACCAAGCTGCAGAATCAGTGATGAGGAAGATTTGCTGACCTATACGCTGCCAGCTATCGAGGGTCAGTCCCGGTGGCAGGCGGAGTTCCGTGCGTCTTGCAGTGGCGCTGGGGTGCAGGGCGAGGCGCTGGTGGCTGATGGCCTTGCCGTTGTCCGGGTGGCTCCGGGCGGCGTCGACCGTGTGCGATCGGCGCGAAGGTCTCCCGAGATGTGCGGATACAGCGGATACATCACTTTTTATGGGCAATGATGGACTTGTATCCATATCTGCAGATGCTGAACGGTATTTCTCCCTTTCTGTGGCCATGTCGCGTAGTGAACCATCGGCTGGCTTCTCTCGTAAAGGTCATCAGCATTGGGTGCGGGCCGAGCGTCGGCCGGTCGCTGACGGCGAACGCGGGCCTACCTGCGGGCCGCCCAGTTCGTCGCGTTAGCAGCCCGCGGTGCCTGGCGTTGGGCCCCTGGGCCCAGGCAAGCTCGCCGAGTACCTGGCCGCCGCAGGTATCGCGTCGGCCAGCCGGGAGGCTATCTGGCCAGATCCTCCATGCGAGCGGGGGCGGGCGGCAGTTCACAGCGCCGTTCGCCGAAGGTCAGCGGCACGTTTGCAGAACTGGGGCGCAATGCTCAGTAACGCGCCGATGTGCCCCAGCTAGCTATTAGCTACTTCCCCCTGAAAAAGGGGCCGGCGTGAGGTCTGGGACCGGGTGGCCGGGTGGGGTGAGTTTCCGGGAGGTAAGGGGGCCTGGCCGGTGCTGGTTAGCTGGCCATGGCGCCGATTTTGACCAGGCTATGGGTGAAGACCCCGTGCCCGCACCAGATCGCGGCGCCTTGCCTGGTGTCCAGGCGGGTGCGGTCCCAGCCGTAACCGCGCTTGAGGTAGCTGATCCGCCCCTCGAATCCGGTGCGCCACTTGACCAGGTTTTGGAAGCCGCGGCTGTGCTGGAGTTTCTTGCGGGCGGCGGAGGTGGTGGCCTGCCGGGGGATCGCGACGATCCGGACGCCGAGTTCGTACAGGTCGCGTTCGACCGCGGCCTGGCCGTAGCCGCGGTCGGCGGTGACCGCACGAGGCGCGCGGCCCGCACGGCGGGTGACCCGCTTGATCGCGGGCGCCAGTTGCGGCCCGTCGGGGGCGGCGCCATATTCGACGGCGTAGTCGAGGATGACGCCATCGTCGTTGTCGCTGACCTGGGCCTTGTACCCGAACTCGACCGGGCGGTCGATGCGGCCCTTGCGGATCGGCCGGGCATCGGGATCATGCAGGCTGACCAGGCGGGTCGCGCCGTCGGGGACCTGCCCGCCCAGCGGATCCGGGTCTGGCTGATGATCACGCCAGTCCGCTCGATCGTGACCGCCAGCTCATCGAGCGCCCGGCGCAGCCGGCCGCGCATCCGGCCGGGCGCCCGGCCAGCAGCACGCCGGCCGTTGCGCAGCGCCGCGGTGGCCTGCGCCGCGGTCTTCCCGGCCAGGTCAGCCAGCTCGCCGGTCACCTCGCGGATGGCCGCGGTGGTCTCCTCCCGGCCCAGCTTGCTGCGGCTGCGCAGCTTGCTGGCGATCTCCCGCACCCGCCGCGCCGCGGCCCGCCGCCGGTCGGTCATGACGGTATCGGGCGCCCCGCCCGCCGCCTGGACCCGCCGCGCCGTGCGCACCAGCTTGCCGACCGCCTTGGCCAGCAGCCCCGAGTCCGTCGGGTAGGCCACATTCGCCGGGATAACCGTGGTGTCCGCCCGCACCCTGCTCACCCGCAGCAGCTTGTTCCCGGCCGCCTTCGCCCACAGCGCCTCGTTCAGCCCCGCCACCGCCGCCTCCCCGCAGCGCGTGGTCAGCTTCATCAGCGTCGTCGGATGCGGCACACTGCCATCCAGCCCGATCCGGCAAAACCGCCGCCAGCTGATCGAGTCACTGACCTCGGCGCACAGCGTCTCATACCCCAGCCGGTACCGGAACTTCAAGAACATCAGCCGCAGGTAACACTCCACCGGCGTCGACGGCCGCCCCAGCACCGGGTGAAAGAACCGCGCGAACGGCGCGAAGAACACCGGGTCATCCAGCAGCGCATCCACCCCGGCCAGCTCCACCGGAAGCCGCAACACCTCCGCCGGTAACCCACACTCCCACTCAGACGGCCCATCGCCTATGGTGCGGAACATGATGACCTCGATCCCTTCTGCACAAGGGGTCGAGGTCATCCTCCCGCGAGCACCGCTGATCGTCACCGGCTCTCACGCGGATTTTTCAGGTCGAAGTAGCTAGAGGTCGGCAAGTATCGATGAGCCCGGACCGAAGAAAGCGGGAAACCACCCCGAGTCGTCAGGGCTGATGAAGCGTGAAAGCCATCCAAGTAGCTCGTTATTGGCTCTGTAATAGACCCAGGTGCCGCGGCGCTCACTGTCTATCAGGCCAGCCGTTCGCAGCACCTTCAGGTGATGGCTGATCGTGGGGCCGGTCACGTCGAAGTGAGCCGATAGGTCGCAGACGCAGATCTCGCCGTCCGAACAACACGTGATGAGCGACAACAGCCTCAGCCGTACCGGGTCCGCCAACGCCCTGAAAACGGATGCGATACGCGACGCTTCGTCGGGGTCCAGCGGCATGCACGCGAACGAGATGGCGGTACGGACCTCCTCGGACCGATCAGTGAACATAACCTGAAGATACGCCCTTACGGCGTCACGGGATGGCCAGATGTCGAGATCATGCCGGTATGCTGCCGACGTGGTCATCCCAGCGAGCACCGACAACCCCGCATCTTTGAATGTGGCTGAGATATGCTCCGCACCGCTGCTGCATGGACTCATTACGAGTAGCCAGGCAGCGAGCTTCGCGCGGGTACTAAAGGCTTTGGCCGATCCCTCGCGGCTGCGCCTTATATCCATCGTCGCCTCGTCTGTGAAGGGCGAAGCCTGCGTATGCGATCTAGCTGGCAGGCTCGGCCTGAGCCAGCCGACCGTGTCACATCACCTCAAGATCCTCGCCCGTGCCGGAATCGTCAGCCGTCACAGACAGGGCGTGTGGTCTTACTACGCAATCGTGCCCGCCACCATGGAAGCGCTTTCGGCCGCCCTGAAGGCAAAATAGACGACCGTGAAATCAATAATTCGACTCGTCTGAAGTTAACCTCAGGCAATGTAACAGAATAATAACGACCGGCGTAACTTCTTGATTATGGCCCGACTGGAACCTACAGTCTGGAATGGCTGCAGTCGGCAATTGCTGGCCGTCCTTCTGCGAAAATGACTCTTTTGCGTTTATCGAGTACGCCCCGGTTGTTTCTATCGCGTTCCGGCGACCAGGGTGAGCCGGAATGCTTATATATTCAGGGCTGTTCATCCACTCAAAAGGGCTACAGCATGATTCGTTTCATGGCGATCGGCGGCTTCCTGGGTGCGGGAAAGACAACCACCATGATTGCTGCCGCAAAACAGTTGCAGGATCAAGGGCATAAGGTAGCCCTGGTTACGAACGACCAGGGCGCCAAGCTGGTGGACACCCAGCTTGTTCGTTCAGCACTCCATAACGTAGGAGAGGTCACCGGCGGCTGCTTCTGCTGCCGCTTCGAGGACCTGATGACCGTTGTGGACAAGCTGCTGTCCAGCGGCACAATCGACACCGTTATGGCGGAAGCGGTCGGTTCCTGTACCGACCTGCAAGCCACCGTCATTCGTCCGCTGCGAACCCTGTACGGGGATAGGTTTACGGTCGCGCCGCTGACCGTCCTGCTCGATCCGCTCCGCCACCGGGCGGTTGCCGGGTCGCTTCCGCTCATGGCGCCCGCGGAGGACATCGCGTACCTGTACGGCCAGCAGCTCGCGGAGGCTGACATCATCGCCATCAACAAGATCGACCTGCTTACCGAGCAGGATCGCGAGGACCTCCGCGAAGAGCTGACGGCCCGGTATCCGCACGCCACGATCCTCACCTACTCGGCGCGGCAGGCTGAGAACCTGGCGGCGTTGGTGGCGGCCTGGGACGAGGCTCCCTCGCCCAGCCCGCTTGTCGATATCGACTACGACCGATACGCAGCCGCAGAGGCCAAGCTGGCCTGGTTTAACCGCTCGTACACCCTAACGGCCCCCGCCGGGTTCTCCGCTCATCAGTGGGCAGTGGCCCTGATGCGGCACCTCTCGCGCGTTGCCGCCCAACGCGACTGGACCATCGGGCATGCCAAGGTCGCCATCGACGGTTCCGGCGAGCTGACCAAGCTGTCGCTTACCGCCGCCGGCGCTGCCCCCACGGTTGACGTGGCCACAGAGGCTGTGGTCACCACGGCAACCGTCAATCTCAACGCCCGAGTAGCATGCGAACCCTCGGAGATGGATGCCGTGGCCGAAGCGGCCGTAGCAGTGGCGGACGCAGCCGCCGGTTGCGCGAGCAGCAGCGATGCACAGCCTCAGGTTTCGTTCAAACCCGGCTATCCCCGCCCGGTCCACCGCATCACTCAGGCGATTGCGTGATGACATCCCCGTTGCCGCGTCCCTCCTTGCCGGCGCCATCCAGCATGCTGTCGCGGCATCCAGAAGAATTCCTTTCCAGTCCCAATAGTGATGGAGGTAACAGTGAGTTTCGACCGCAGCGCGATAGATGAGGTCCTCAGATCGCTCCAGGATCTCGGCATAATCAACGAGATCGAGCGTGGCGAGGTGCGCTCCGTTATAGAGCCAGACTTTCTATTCGCGGATCAGGTGGGCCTGACGGAATCCATTCACGCGCACGTGAAAGTGACGGACGTTGAGCAAATGCCCGGCGATGAACTGCTCGCTCTCGGATACCGCCCCGAGAACGGTCGCCCTGGCTATATAAAATACAGCACGGATACCGCGTTCAACCTGATCTTGTCCTCGATTCCCATCGCCGTAGATGACCAGATCTCGGGCGCCGTCACGCTGGCGAAGCCGTTCATGGACCACGTCGGTATCGACATGCGTGACGAGTCCGCCACAACTAGGTCGGGATTCGACGCCGTGCCCGCGCGCGCGACCGAACTGGGCTGGCGTGAGGCCTCGCAGGTCGGCGGGGTGCACTGCTGCCATACCCGGGTAAAGGCGAAGCACTGGGTATACCCGCCGGAGGACTTGGTCGGCTGGCGGCGGCCCATTGAGTTCGCCTTCGGCACGCTCGAGGTATTCACCGAGCTGATGGGCTGCGATCTGCGGCCTATCGATCCCGGCCACCGCCTGGCGTGCTCATCGTCGCCGTGCGACGGCGCCACGGCCGAACGGCCAGCGAACACCGCGGACGCTACCCACTGACCGGCACGGTGAGACGGGATGAAAATCGCCGTTTGCGGAGGCCTTTACTCCAACCCGTACGCTCTGCACGCCTTCCTGGCGGACGCGCGCAAGCGCGGTGCGCAGCGCCTCTACTGCCTCGGTGACCTCGGCGGCTATGGCGCGGAGCCCGAGGCCGTGTGGGCGCTGCTTACCGGGGGCGAGGTGGAATGCATCGCTGGCAACTATGACGTGGCCATCGCTCAGGGCTCGCCGGACTGCGGCTGCGGCTACCGCGATCCGCGGGACCAGGAATACGCGCAGATCATGTACGACTACACCATTCGCCACACCAGCAAGCAGTTCGCCGCTTGGATGGCCGGGCTGCCAATCGAGCGGCGTGAGACCCTGGACGGCTGCAGCGTCCATTTCGTGCACGGATCACCCGTCGGACTGAGCGACTTCTGGTGGGAGTCCGATCCGCTACGCACTCATGCCGCCCGGGTCGCCGGAAGCGGATCCGACATCATTTTCTGCACACATTCCGGGCTGCCCTGGATCCGGCAGGTCAACGACACGCTGGCCGTCAACGTCGGCGTGCTGGGCCGACCGCCCAACGACGGCCGACTTGAGGTCCGCTACGCGCTGGCCAGCCTATCTGGCGGAACCGTAACGGCGGAGATCATCCGCCTGCCGTACGACTGGCGGGCGCAAGCCAGGTCGATGCGGCAGGCGGGCTTGCCGGAAGCGTTCACCCGGACCAACGAGACGGGCTGGTGGACCACATGCCTGGAAGTACTCCCGGCCCAGGAACGCTCCCGGGGCCGCTACCACATCTACGACTCAAGCGTCGACGCACTGCTGGCAGCCGTGGGCCTGCCGCCTTCGGCGTGGCCGGACCCCGATCCTGTCATCCCTGTCCGCCCCCTCGCCGGATCCCCGCTGTTCCCGCACCGCATCTGGCTGGCCGACTCTGCGCTGCGGCCAACGAGTGCGCTGGCTGATGCCGCCGACACGGGCATCACCGACATCAGGCTCCTCGGCTCCTCGCCACCGCTTCCCATTCGTTATATCGCCGGACACGCTGATCTGCCCCTTCCAGAACTGACTCTCACCGCCCGCGGATGGCATTGGCATCCGGCATTGCTCGACAGCGAGCCGTTCCTGGCATCGGGACCTGACGATGCCTCCAATGGCGAAGCCGTTTCCTCAAAAGCCGCCCAGCACACCGCCCTCCGTCTGCTGATCGAGCGCCTTCAGGAATGCGGTGCGCTCGCGCCGCCCCGTTCGTGCGTCACCTGAGCGTCCTAGCCCGCCGGGAGCGGATCCTCATGCCGCGTGTACAGCAACGAGCACGGAGATAAACCATGTCAACGACCACAGATGCGAGCGCGCGATCTATCGGAGCACGGCTTGACACACTGCGCTGGAGCCACGAGCATACGGTCCTCCTGCTCGCTCTCGGCGCGGGCTGGCTCTTCGACTCCCTAGAGGTAAACCTCGTCGGAAGCGTCATCAACCCGCTGAGCGAGCATTTCCACGCTACGGTCAGCCAGTCGTCCTTCATTTACTGGGTATGGCTGATTGGCATCATGTTCGGCGCGATGGCCGGAGGCAGGCTCGCCGACCAGTTCGGCCGCCGCCGCCTCTTTATCGCAACGCTGCTATGGTACGCCGCGTTCACCCTACTCACAGCAACAAGCCCGACACTGCAAGTTCTTTACATCTTCCGGTTCCTGACCGGAGTCGGTGTGGGCGCGGAATACGCGGTCATCAACGCGGCCATCATGGAATTCATGCCGGCTCGCGTCCGCGGGAGAGCAGGCGCCGCAGTCATGAACTTCTGGCCGGTCGGTGCCATCGCGAGCGGCCTCATCGCCTGGATCATCCTCAACGTATTCACGCTGCCGAACACGGTCTCATGGCGGTATGGCTTCGCGCTCGGCGGGATCCTCGCCCTGATCGTGCTGTACTTCCGCCGACGCCTGCCCGAATCGCCCAGATGGCTCGTATCGCAAGGCAGGACCCAGGAAGCCGAAGCGATCGTGGCGCGGCTCGAGCAGGCCGCCGGCATCGATCCCGCTGCACCACGAACATCCATCGTGGCCCAGCAGTCCGCGCCTAACCTACGGCAGGCCCTTGGGGAACTGTTCCGCCGCTATCCCGGCCGACTCGCGCTCGGGTGCTGCCTCGACCTGTCGGAAGCCTTCGGCTACTACGGCCTTTTCGCGGTGCTGTCGATCGTCGTTCTCAAGCGGGTGCACTACACCGACGCAGAGATCCCCTTCTTCTTCATCCTCGGCAACGTCGGCGCGCTCGTCGGCGGAATCATTATGACCGCCCGGTTTGATCAGATCGGCCGCAGATGGACCCTTGGGATCTACTACACCCTGGCCGGAGCCAGCGTCGGCCTGCTAGCGGTTGCCACCAGCACCGGCAGCAGGGTGTGGGTGCTGCTGGCATTCATGATCTCCAACGCCTTCGCCACCGGCGCATGGACCGCGGCCTACCCGACCTTCACCGAACTTTTCCCGACCCATCTGCGCGCGGCGGGCGTCGGCGTGAGCGTCGGCGTCGGGCGGCTCGGCGCCGCCTACGGCACCCTCTACCTCCCGAGCGTCGCTGCCCGGGTCGGCCCGACGACCAGCTACCTGCTGATCGTGGCCTTCTGGGCGCTGGGAGTGATCGCCATAATCGTCTGGTCGCTGCGCCGCGGCGTCGATGGCGCCAAGAAGCCACTCGATGAAGTCAGCATGACTCCGGCCGAACTTGTGCCCGCGAGGTCGAAGGTTTCGTTCTCAACGACCGCATACCCAAGCCCGGCTGGTACTCCTGACAAACCAAAAGAATGATCTTCCCGATGATTGTGCTTAGCCAGAAAAACTTCGCTTTAGTTCTCCCCGGGCAACGTAGCCGGCGTGCGAGACGTCCGCAGCGCGAAGGTCCTCGCAGCCGTGTCTGAACTGGCACTCCCGGGAAGCCAGCACAGCCCAATCGGTATTAGCAGCGACGATTTCAGTCAGGCGGCGCGTGACGTCGAAAAGCTCGCCACGCCAATCTATCGGAGGGTTTCCCAAAGGAGCCAATAGCTAACGTAGGAAAGGGGTCAGCCATGGCAATCACCGACGAGCTGCAAGGGCGCGTATCGGCCGGTGAAGTGATCGTCCTGGACGGAGCGACTTCGACCGAACTGCAAGCGCGGGGCGTGCCCATGGACGTAGTCACGTGGTCTGCGATTGCCAACCTCCAGCACCCCGAGGTGGTTCAGGGCATCCACGACGACTACATCCGCGCTGGCGCCGACGTGATCACCGCCAATACCTACTCCACGAGCCCGGCCTCGCTAGAGCCTGCCGGGCTCGGCGACCGGGTTGAGGAGATCAACCGCCGGGCTGTCGAGATAGCGCTTCGGGCTCGCGACGCCGCCGCCGACCGAGCAGTATCAACGCCTAGCGTGCAGAACGATGACATCGATCCGGCGACCGCCAAGGATCCCCCCTACGTGGGCGCACACGGCCAGCTTCCAAGAGCAGGCCGCGATCCTGGCCCGGGCAGGGGTTGATCTGATCGCGCTCGAGATGATCGACGCCCCGGACTACGGCCCCAGCGCGGTCGAGGCCGCACTCGAAACGGGTTTGCCGGTGTGGCTCGGCATGTCGCCGGTTCGTTCCGGATCCGGCGCTCTCGGTACATTCGAGGAGCCCACAGGCTTCGAGGATCTGGTCAAGGCGGTCATCAGGCCCAAACTGTCGGCGGTCATGGTGATGCACACCAAGCCGGACGTGGTACCGGACGCGCTCGATCTCCTGCGCGGCTACACCGATCGCCCCCTGGGCGTGTACGCCGAGACCGGAGACTGGCAGGTACCCAACTGGGTATTCAATGGCCTTTCACCGCAGGATTACGTCATGGCGGCCACCGGCTGGGTGGCAATGGGGGCGCAGCTCATCGGCGGCTGCTGCGGCACCGGAGCGGCGCACGTACGTGCTCTGGCGACCGGCCTGCCAAGTCGCCTGGGCCGCGAGAACGGTGACCCGCGATGAAACACCCGCAGGGTACTGACGACACCGCGGCGGTTACCGCCCTTGGCTATATCCAGCGGCTTGACCGGTCGCTGAGCCAATTCGCGCTCTTCTCGCTGCAGTTCAGCTACATTTCCGTGCTGACGACCATGTTCCTGCTCTTCGGGTTCGCCCACGGGTTCGCCGGACCATCGCTGATCTGGCCGTGGGCGGCATTCTTCGCGGGCCAGATGCTGGTAACGCTGCTGTTCTGCGAACTGGCATCGCGCTACCCAGTCGCCGGCTCGGTTTACAACTGGTTCAAGAAGCTCGGCTCAGGATGGATGTCCTGGATGTCGGGCTGGATGGTCGTGCTGCTCGGACCGATCACCCTCGCCGCCGTCGCCCTGCCCGCGCAGGCCATTGTGCCCGCCATCTGGTCCTCACTCCAGCTGATCGGATCAGCCAGCAACCCGGTCTCCTATGCGGAGAACGCCGTCCTGCTGGGCG
>Ga0335074_10002297_pt1 | contig 26029 bp, 20 predicted proteins | sample Lox_Sample_23_FD_206715 | JGI IMG/M metagenome (GOLD analysis project Ga0335074, IMG submission 206715) | Soil microbial communities from Loxahatchee National Wildlife Refuge, Florida, United States - Lox_Sample_2.3 | ecosystem: Environmental > Terrestrial > Soil > Wetlands | place: USA...
GTCGCCGGCCCCGAGGTCAAGGCGTTTCTCGACGGCTTCTGACCGGGGACCCGGCTACCGGTCGCGCCCCGCTCGCAGGTCGGCGAGGACGGTCCGGGCCGCCCAGTCGCCGCACATGCCGTGCACGCCGCCGCCGGGCGGGGTGGACGACGAGCAGAGGTACACGCCGGGCAGCGCGGTGCGGTACGGATTCCAGCGCGGCGTCGGCCGGAAGAACGTCTGGCGCAGCGTGCCCGCCCCGCCGCCGATGTCGCCGCCGACGTCGTTGGGGTTGTACCGCTCCATCTGAGCGGCGGTGCGGACCGACCGGGCCAGGATCAGGTCGCGGAAGCCGGGCGCGAACCGCTCGATCTGCGCCTCGATCCGCTCGCTCATGTCCACGTCCGAGCCCGAGGGCACGTGGCAGTAACCCCACAGCGTGTGCTGCCCGGCGGGCGCCCGGGTCGGATCGACCACGCCGGGCTGCGCGACCAGGCAGAACGGGCGCTCCGGGTGCCGTCCGGCGGCCACCTCCGACTCAGAGCGCGCCACCTCGTCGAACGCGCCGCCCACGTGCACGGTGCCGGCCTCGCGGCACGCCGCGGCCTGCCACGGCACCGGCCCGCGCAGCGCCCAGTCCACCTTGCAGACGCCCGGGCCGTAGCGGAACCGGTCCAGCGCCCGCCGGTGCCGGCCCGCGATCCGGCCGGCGGCCAGGCCGATGAGCTGGCGCGGGGTGACGTCGAGCAGGACCGCGCGGGCGCTCGGCAGCTCGTCCAGGCCGCGCACCCAGCGGCCGGTCTCGACCCGGCCGCCCAGCGAATCCAGCTCGCCGGTCAGCGCGTCGATGATCCCGGCGCTGCCGCCCTCGACCACGGGCCAGCCGACCGCGTGCCCCGTCATCAGGAACAGCAGGCCGAGCGCGCCGGTGAGCGGCGCGTCGAGCGGGCGCATGGTGTGCGCCGCCGCGCCCGCCAGCATCGCCCGGGCCTGCTCGCCGCGCAGCCGCCGGGCCAGGACGCTGGCTGGCAGCAGGCCCTCCAGGCCGAACCGGGCCAGGGCCACCGGGTGCTCGGGGACCGACCGGAACAGCGGGGCCAGAATGGCGGGCAGCGTGAGCGGGAAATCGCGGACCAGCGGCCCGACCAGCCGGCGGTAGGCGCCGCCGTCCGGGCCGAGGCTCCCGGCCGTCTCGTCCACCGACCCGGCCAGCGCGGCCGCCCGCCCCCCGTCCAGCGGATGGGCGAAGGCCACCTTCGGAGTCAGCAGCCGGACCCCGCGCGCGGCCAGGTCGGTGCCGGTGAAGAACGGCGACGCGCCGGCCAGCGGATGGACCGCGGAGCAGACGTCGTGCCGGAACCCCGGCAGCGTCAGCTCCTCGGTCCGGCAGCCGCCGCCGGGCGTGGCGGCACCCTCGATCACCTGCACGGACAGGCCGGCCCGGGCCAGGGTCACGGCCGCGGCCAGCCCGTTCGGGCCGGAACCGACGACGATCGCGTCACAGCTCAATGACCCCGCCCTCCGCCGCCACGATGACCTCGGCCGGCCGCGCCGCGACGCGGGCCGCCAGCGTGTCGAGCTCGTCGTCGGTGCGGCCCGGCTTGTGGTGCGTGAGCAGGACCCGCCGCGCCCCGGCCCGCCGCCCCAGCTCGATCGCGTAGTCGGCCGCCGCGTGCCCGAAGGCCGCCTCGGCGGCGACCTCGTCCGGCAGCAGGAACGCGTCGTGAATCAGCAGGTCCGCGTCGGCGGCCAGGTCCAGCGCGTCCCGGTGGTAGGCGCCCCAGCCGTCCGGGCCCGGCCCGAGCACGGTCGGGCAGTGGTCCGGCAGGTAGGCGATCGCCCGCGAGCCGTCGCTGACCCGGTACCCGAGCGTGGCGCCGCCCTTGTGCGGGATCGCCCGGGCCTCGACCGTGAAGCCCTCGGCCTTGAACGGTCCGGGCGCGACCGTGCCGAACGTCCACGAGCCGCGCAGGCCATCCGGCCCGATCGGGAAGTGCGGCGGCGACATCCCCTTGGCCAGCGCCTCCTGCGCGCTCGCGCCGTCCTCCTGCTCGGGCAGCAGCAGGCTGACCCGCGCGCCGTCCCGGTCGCCCGCGGTGAAGAACGGCAGCCCGTGCACGTGGTCCCAGTGCAGGTGGGTGAGCAGGATCGTGCCCTCGAACGGCCGGCCGCCCAGCAGCCCGGTGACCTGCCGCAGGCCGGTCCCGGCGTCCAGCACCAGGACCGGCCGGGCCGCGCCGTCGTGGGCCAGGGCCACGCACGAGGTGTGGCCGCCGTAGCGGAGGAAATCCGCGCCGGGCGCGGGGGTCGACCCGCGAACTCCGCAGAGATACAGGCGCACCCCGCTTACCCTAAGCTCCGCGCCGCTTCTTCCCGGCGGTGCCCGCCGGACAGTTCCTCGAGGGCCGGCCGGTCAAGCTGGCCGGCGTCGACCCCGGCCACCCGGCACGCGGTGACGGCCACCAGCGTCGCCGTCCGGGTGCCGCCCTCCAGGGGGGACCGCTCGCCCAGCATGGCGCCGGGCCCGTACTCGGCCAGCCGTTCCCCGTCGTGCTCCACCCGGATGACCCCGTCGAGCACCAGGTAGACGTCGGCCCCGGGATCGCCCTGGCGGGCCAGCACCTCGCCCGCGGCCATCCGCCGGATCCTGGGCCTGGCCGCCCCGTGCATGAGCTGCGCCGACAGCGAGCGCTCCAGCGCGGTCTCGACCGCGGTCACCAGCGCCGGGGAGTCCTCGTCGCCCCACGGGCTGTGCCGGCCGAACGATGTGCGGTACCAGTCGCCGAAGTCGGTGAGGCCGGACTTGTGCGAGAGCGCGCCGGCCGCGTCGTAGACCCAGTGCCGGGGGAACGGGCTGGCCCCGGTCATGGCCGACTCGGCGGTGCCGTCGGCGTGCAGGGTGAGCGACAGCGTGGTCCACACCAGCGGTGCCTGCCACTGCACGAACGGCCGCCGCCGCACCCGCCGCGGCGCGGGCAGCCCGGTCCTGCCCCCGACGGTCTGCGAGAACCGGATCCACCCCTCTCCGCGCTCGGGATCATGCCGCAGCACCGGGAGCTGGACCGCCTGGAACCGGTAGCTGAGCCCGCCGAGCCGCACGGCGGTCGCCCCCATCAGGCCCGCTCCGGCGTCGCCGGACCCGGTGATCTGGCCGGAGCCGTCCACCTCGATCCACGCCCGCAGCACGTTGCCGAACCGGAACCGGTCCGCGGCCCGGAGCGCCTCGATGTCACCGAGCTCGCCCGGCGGCGGCTCGTCGTAGTGGGTGAACCCGGCGTCGAACGCGACGCGGGTGCCCCCGGTGACCGCTTCCGACGGGATCCAGGACAGCGAGGTAACGCAGCTTTCGTATCGCATGCGGTCATCGTCGCCGCGCCCGCCCGGCCGGGACCAGGATGGTGACCGGCGTCCCGCTGGTGTGCCTACCACCACCGGATGTACGGGTGGTCCCTCACTGGCCGCAGTCTCCCGGATGTGCGACAACTAACGTCGTGGAGCACAACGCGCCCGGGGAACGCGCCATCGACGTGTTCTTGGCCGACGACAACCTGATCGTCCGCGAGGGGGTCCGCGCGCTCATCGAGCGCCACGGCGACCTGCGCGTGGTCGGGGTCGCCGCCGACTACGACGAGGTCGTGACCGGCGCCACCGCCGCCGAGCCGCAGGTCCTGGTCACCGACGTGCGCATGCCGCCGTCGTTCCAGCGCGAGGGCATCGACGCGGCCAAGGAAGTGCGCAAGCGCCACCCCGGCACCGGGGTGGTGGTGCTGTCCCAGTACGACGACCCGGAGTACGCGGTCTCGCTGCTGGCCGAGGGCTCGGCCGGCTACGGCTACCTGCTCAAGGACCGGGTCGCCGAGGGCGACCAGCTCGCGGACGCGATCCGCTGCGTGGCCACCGGCGGCACCGCGCTCGACCCGCAGATCGTCGAGGCGCTGGTCCGCCCGGTGACCTCCCCCGGCGGGCTCACCGAGGCCGAGGAAAGCCTGCTCGGCCTGATCGCGGAGGGCAAGCCGATCAAGGCGATCGCGGCCACCAGGCGGGTCCCGCCGGAGGCGGTCGACGCCGAGGTGGAGGCGGTGTTCGTCAAGCTGGCCGCGGGCGTCGCGTCCGGCGACCAGGCGGCGCTGAACCGGCTCCGGCTGCTGCATCAGGCCATCATCGACCGCGAGGAGCAGGGCGAGACCCTGTCGCGCCTGCTGCCGGGCGGGCTGGCCGAGAAGCTCCGCGGCGGGCGGCAGCGCATCGGCGAGACGGAAACCGTCGTGGTGACCGTGCTGATGAGCGACATCCGCTCCTACTCGACAATCGCCGAGCACGCCGACCCGAGCCAGCTGGCCGGACAACTCAACACGCACCGGGCGGCCATGAACCGTGCGATCCTCGGGGAGGGGGGAACGGTCATGCAGTTCGTCGGCGATGCGGTGATGGCGGTCTTCGGCGCGCCGTTCCCGCAGCCCGACCACGCGGACCGCGCCGTCGCGGCCGCGCAGGCCATGCACGAACTGCAGGCCGAGATCAACGCGCGCTGGGCGGCGGACGGGATGGCGCCGTTCGGCCTGGGCATCGGCCTGTCGACCGGCCAGGTCGCGGCCGCCCTGCTCGGCTCCGAGGAACGCCTGGAGTACACGCTCGTCGGCGACACGGTCAACCTGTCCCAGCGGCTGCAGCAGCTCGGCGCGGCCGGCGAGACCGTGCTGTCCGAGGCCACCTGCCGCGCCCTCAGCTCGCCCGCCAGCACCGTCGCACTTCCCTCGCAGCTGGTCAAGGGGCGTGACACCCCGATCGTCGCCTTCAAGCTCGCAACCAGCCCACTGACACCTCAGGTGACCTGAACCCGCACCGAACCGATCCCGACCCGGGGGGCCGATGAACGAGAACCGTCCTGCGCTGACGCTCCGCGGCGTACGCAAGACCTTCGAGGCCGAGAACGCGCCGGTCCGCGCGCTGCGCGGCGTCGACCTGACCGTGACCACCGGCGAGTTCGCGGCCCTGATGGGGCCGTCGGGCTGCGGCAAGTCCACGCTGCTCAACCTGGTCGCCGGGCTCGAGCTGGCCGACGAGGGCAGCATCGCGGTGGCCGGCGAGCCGGTCACCGGGCGCGGCGAGGACGACCTGGCCCGGCTGCGGCGCCAGCACATCGGCATCATCTTCCAGTTCTTCAACCTGCTCGAGGGCATGACGGTGCTGGAGAACGTGGCTCTGCCCGCGGTGATCGCCGGGCGCCGGCGCAAGATGGCCGAGAGCCGCGCCCGCGACCTGCTGGACCTGCTCGGCATCGGCGACAAGGCGGCCGCGGTCCCCGGCGTGCTGTCTGGCGGCCAGCGGCAGCGGCTGGCCATCGCCCGGGCCCTGGCCAACGAGCCGACCCTGCTGCTGGCCGACGAGCCGACCGGCGCCCTCGACTCCGACGGCGGCCAGGAGGTCATCGAGCTGCTGAGCCGGCTGCACGGCGGCGGCCAGACGATCGTGATGGTCACCCACGACGCGCAGGTCGCCGCCGCCGCCGGGCGCATCGTCCGGATGCTGGACGGCCGCATCGTCGCTCAAGAAGACAATCAAGATTCAGAACGCGAGGGCAGCGTCCCGATCGAGGCGCTCTAACCGTGATCCGGTCCGCCGCTTTTCCCGCCTGGTACCGGCTCCTCACCGCCCAGATCTACGGGCAAACCGTGCCCGGCATCCTGGCCAACCTGGTCGCGGCCTGGCCCGGGCGGCAGGCGGCCCGCACTCCCGCCGCAATGCTCCTGCGAGTGGAGTAACCGATGGACAGCAGTGTGATCACGAACGCGGCCATGGACGACCCGGCCTCCGCCTCGGCGTCCCGCGGTCGCGGCCTGGCGGGCAGGCTGGTGCCGGGCGCGGCGCTGCCGCTGGTCACGGTCGCGGTCGTGGCGCTCGGGCTGCATGAGCCGGGGCGGCTCGGCGCGCCCCAGGCGGTCGCGTTCGGACTGGTCCTGGTCGGAGCGGTGTCGGGCGCGATCCTGGCCCGGACCGCGCAGCGGGTGGCCCTGTGGCAGGTGGCGTTCGGCGCGCTCGCGGCGGCGGTCGCGCTGACCGCGGCGCGGTTCGGCGACCGGGCCGGGACCGGGCCCGGGGCCGCGCGCGACGTGGCCACCCTGGCCGTCCCGCTGGTCATCGCGGTGTCGGTGCACATGCTGCTGGCCCTGCCCGACGGCCGGCTCGCGAGCCGGGTCCGGCGTACCGGCGCGGGGGTGGCCTATGCCGCCGGGCTGGCCGCCGGCCTGGCCTTCGTGGCGGCGGGACGGCCGTTCCCGGCCTGGGCGGTGGCGCTGGCCTGGCCGCTGGCCGTGGCGGCCGCCCTGCCGGCCGTGCGGCTGCGCTACCTGGCCGCGTCCGCGCGGGACCGGCAGCGGATGCAGTGGATGGCCGTCGGCGCGGTGCTGGCCGGCGACGGCGCGCTCGTGGTCCTGGTCCTGCACGTGCTGGTCGGCTGGCCCGGGCCGGTGGCCGCCGTCGCCGCCGGATTCGCGGCGTTCCTCGCGCTCGGGATGATGGCCGGACAGGTGCGCGGGCTCGGATCGCTCGGCGGCCGGATGCTGGTTCAGGTGCTGTCGGTGGCCGGGTTCTCCGCGGTGGTCGCCGCCATCTACCTGGTGATCGTGCTCGGCATCGGCACCGGCCCCGGCGACGCGGCTGACCGCGAGATCCTCGGGCTGTCGATGCTGGCCGCCGCGGTCGCCGCGGTCGGGTACCTGCCGGCCAGGGACCGGCTGGTGGCGGCGGCCACCCGGTTCGTTTACGGGGCCAGGGAGGCGCCCGACGAGACCCTGCGCACGTTCGGCAGCCGGCTCACCCGCGCCATCCCCATGGAGGAGCTGCTGCTGCAGCTGGCCGAGTCGCTGCGCAAGACCATGGCGCTGAGCAGCGCCGAGGTCTACACCGGCCCGGGCGACGTGCTGGAGCGCGCGGCCGCGGTCCCGGACACCGGCCCGCGCTCGGTCGTGGTCACCGATCGCGAGCGCTCGGTCGTGACCCGGGCCGGGGTGTCCGGCAACGCGTGGGCGTCGGTCTGGCTCCCCGCGCTGCTGAACGACCGGGGCCCGGCCCAGATCCGGGTCGCGCCGGTGAGCCACGCCGGCGAGCTGCTCGGGCTCATCGTGGCCGAGCGCCCGGCCACCGCCGACGCGTTCTCCGACGAGGACGACCGGGTGCTGACCGAGCTGGCCCGCCAGGTCGGCTTGGCCGTGCACAACGCGCGACTCGACACCGCGCTGCAGACCACCCTGGACGAGCTGCGCAAGCAGGCCGAAGAGCTGCGCCAGTCGCGGGCGCGCGTGGTGGCCAGCGGCGACGCCGAACGGCGCCGGGTGGAGCGCAACCTGCACGACGGGGCCCAGCAGCACCTGGTGGCGATGGCGGTGAACGTACGGCTGGCGCGCGACATCCTCGCCGACGACCCGCAGGCGGCGGCGGAGATGCTGGACCAGCTGGCCGACGACGTGAAGACCACCATTCAGGAGCTGCGCGAGCTGGCGCACGGCATCTACCCGCCGCTGCTGGCCGACGGCGGGCTCGGCGACGCGCTGCGCGCGGCCGGGAACCGCAGCCCGCTGCCGGTCACCCTGGTCACCGAGGGGATCGGCCGGTACTCACCGGAGATCGAGGCGGCGGTCTACTTCTGCTGCCTCGAGGCGCTGCAGAACGCGGCCAAGCACGCGCCGCAGGCCCGGGTCGAGCTGCGAGTCTGGGAGGAATCCGGGGGCCTGCTGTTCTCGGTCGGCGACGACGGCCCGGGCTTTGACGCGGCCGGCGTCCGGCGCAGCCACGGCTTCGTCAACATGGCCGACCGGCTCGGCGCCATCGGCGGATCGGTGCGCTGGGAGTCGCAGCCCGGCCACGGCACCCAGGTGCTGGGCACGATCCCGCTGCTTTGAGTCCTACTCCTGCCCGGCCCGCTGTCCGCCGGGCCCCGATGCCGGCATCAGCAGGACACGAACGCCCCGGAGCCGCGCTCTTCCCACAGCCGCCGGATCGTGTCGGCGGCCAGCCGCTCCTTGTTCACGTACGCGGCCGCGCCGCTGGCCGAGGCGGCCGGCGGCAGGTCGGCCGCGTCGTAGGTCGAGCACAGGATCACGACGACCTCGGGGTGAGCGGCCACGATCGTGCGGGTCGCCTCGATCCCGCTCATCTCCGGCATGTTGATGTCCATCAGCACCAGGGCCGGGCGCAGCCGGTCGACGAGCTCGATCGCCTCGGGGCCGCTGGACGCCTCGCCCGCGAACTCGAAGCCGTCCAGGCGGCGCAGCACCGCCCGGGCCGCCGAGCGGAACGGCGCCTGGTCGTCTACCACGAGCACACTGCGGGGGGCTCCGGGGGGTCGTCCCCCCGGGCTGGCGCTGTGCGGGGCGGTCACCCTTTCAGCGTCCCACGAGCCGCCCTCGCCGCCGAGGGTGCTGCCATCCGGACCGTGGGTGTGGCCACCCTCCCCACCCGGATCATCACGGCGGTCAGCGGCCCTGCCAGTCCTCGATTACGGAGAACCAGTCCGCCGCATGCAGTGAGTGGCAGTAAGGCAGGTTCGTTCCGGGAAGCCGGAGGGGCTTGGCTCCCAACCAGCAGGCGACCTCCAGGTACGTTAACCCCAGGTTCTTGATCGCTTCGATGGCCGGCAGGAGATCAGTATCTCCAGAGAAGAGGACAAGCGCGTCGTCCGCGCATACGCTGGATTTCTTACTCCCCGCCGTCCCACGGGACTGGCGGGGCTTTTATTCTCTTCCCCCTGAGGTATCCGCCCGTGACCGAGAACGTCGCGCTATTCCTGGATTTCCAGAACGTCCACCTCGTCGGCAATGGGCTCCACAGTCCAGGATTGCCGGCCCACCGGTGCGTCCCGAACCCGAGTCGCGTTGCTGATCTCATCGAGAAATGACGGGCAAGGCCCAGTACGGTCAGCGCAATCCGCGTCTACCGAGGCCGCCCCGACCCTAACCTCCAACCACGAGTTGCAGCCTCCAACGACGCGCAGACTTCTCGGTGGGGCCGGGATCCTCGCGTGCATGTTACGCGGAGAATGCTGAACTACCGAGGCTTCCCAGCGGTCCCCCCGACGGAGAAGGGCATTGACGTTGCTCTGGCTGTTGATCTGATCCATGTAGCGATGCGCAAGCAGTGGGTAGACACGCGTCAACTGCGGCAGACCGTGACCGCCCATGCCGCGCTGTCACGGCCTCAACCGCACCATAGGTCGTTGGCAGCCAGCCCTACGATGATCACAGTTCCTGCTGCTGGCTGAGGTAGACCAGGACCGCCTTGACCCGGCGGTTCACGTCCTTCTCCTCGGACAGCCCGAGCTTGGAGAAGATCGAGTTGGTGTGCTTCTCGACCGCCCGCTCGGTGACGAACAGGGCGGCCGCGATCGCCACGTTGCTCTTGCCCTGCGCCATCTCGGCCAGGATCTCGGCCTCCCTGGGCGTCAGCGACGACAGCCCGGGCTCGCGCTGCTGGGAGCGCGCCCGGACCAGCTCATCCACGACGAGCGGGTCGATCACCGAGCCGCCCTCGGCCACGGCGCGGATGGCCCGGGCCAGCTCGTCCACGCTGCCGATGCGCTCCTTGAGCAGGTAGCCCCGGCCCGCGGAGCCGTGCTCCAGGAGCGCCAGCGCGTACCCGGGCGCGGCGAACTGGCTCAGCACCACGACGCCGACCTCCGGGTGGTTCTGCCGGAGCCACGCCGCCGCCTTGATGCCCTCGTCGGTGCCGGTCGGCGGCATCCGGATGTCGGTGACCACCACGTCGGGAACCTGCTCGCCGACGATGGCCAGCAGCTGCGGCAGGTCCGAAGCCATGCCGACCAGCTCAAAATCCTCGTTGGCCGCCACCAGGCGGGAGATCCCCTCGCGCAGGAGCACGTGGTCCTCGGCCAGTGCGACCCTGATCTTTCCCATTCCGGAACGGATCGTAGCGCGCCGGCATCACGCCGTGCGACAAGCTACGGCGCGGCCGGCGAACTCGGCGCGGGTGCCGGGTTTATGCCGGCCAGGCGGCACTGTGTCCTGGTCAGCAACGAGAGCTTGTCGTCGTGCCGGAACGCCGAGTTGCACATGGCCACGGCCTTGGCACCGCACTCGTGCAGCACGGCCCCGCCTGTGCTACTGGCGGCGGTCACCGTCACGCAGCCATCGTGCGATCGCCCGTACTGGCCGGGGCTGACCGCGACCCAGATGCCCAGGCCGACCAGCGCGGCCAGGATCACCGCGCCGATGGCGGCCAGCCGCCGCTTGTCCCGGCGGGTCAGCGGCTCCGGCCTGGGCTGCTGGGTCTTGCGGTACATCGGCAAAGTTTAGGCGGTGTCCGGGACCTCGGCCGTTTCTCCGGCCGCCACCGCCACCGCCACCGGGCCGCCGTCGCCGACCGCGGGCACCGCGACCGGCTCCGCCACCGGGCCGCCGTCACCGACCGCGGGCACCGCGACCGGCTCCGCCACCTGGCCGTTGCCGCCCGCCGTCGCGGCGGTCGCGTGCCGGAGCGTGTCCAGGATCGACAGCCCCTGGCCCACCAGCCCGGTGACGACCTGGCCGACGCCCTCGGCGCCGTTCAGGATGGTCAGGTTCGACGAGGAGATGCCCTGCGCGGCGGCGCCGGCCATGGCGGGCAGCGCCTCCACGATGCGGTTGGCCGCGATGAGTTCCTGGTTGCCCCCGGCCAGCGAGGCGGCCTGGGCGCGGTTGGCGTCGGCCTGGGCCGCGGCCGTGGCGCGGGCGGCGTACGCGGCCGCGTCGGCCTGGATCCGGGCCGCCTCGGCCTCGGCCGTGGCCACGGTCGTCCGGCGGAAGGCCTCGCCCTCCGCGGCGAACTTGGCCCGGTCCCGCTCGGCCTCGGCCAGGGTGCGCTGCTTGTAGGCCTCGGCGTCGGCCGGGCGGCGCACCTCGGCCTCCAGCCGCTGGGCCTCGAGTTCGGCGCGACGCTGCGCGAGCAGCGTCTGCTGCTCGATGACCTCCTGCGACGCACGCGCCTCGGCCAGCGGCCCGGATTGCGCGGCCCGCGCCCTGGCCTGCTCGGTCTCGGCCAGGAAGCCGGACTGCTTGATCCTCAGGTCGCGCTCGAACTGCGCCTTCATCGCCGCGGCCTGCTGCTCGTGCTCGGCCGCCTGCTGGTCGGCCTGGGCCTGCGCGATGCGGGCCTGGCTGGCCACGGCGGCGGCGTGCGGCGCGGCGAGGTGGCTGATGTAGCCGGAGGAGTCTTCGATCTCCTGGATCTCCAGGGCGTCGACCACGATGCCGAGCTTCTCCATCTCGGCGTGGCTGCCGTCCTTGACCTCCTGGGCCACCCGGTCGCGTTCCCTGATGATCTCCTCGACCGTCAGCCCGCCGATGATCGAGCGCAGGTGCCCGGCGAAGACGCGGCCGACCAGGATCTCCATCCGGTCCTGCTCGGACAGGAAGCGCCGGGCGGCGTTGGCGATCGACGCCGGATCGTCGCCGACCTTGAACGCGGCCACGGCCCGGACGTTGAGCCGGATGCCCTGGTTGGTGATGCAGTCCTCGACGATCTCCGCTTCCTGCAGCGCCAGCGAGAGGACCCGGGCCTTCTGCTTGACCGGCATGACGAAGGAGCCGTGGCCGGTCACGATGCGGAACTGGGTGTCGTCCCGGCGGCGCTTGGAGCCGGAGATGAGCAGTGCCTCGTTGGGCGCTGGAACATGCCAGAAAAACATGGGATCACCCGGATTCGATCATTTGGGGAGGAGGGCGACAACCACCGAGCGGGCCGACATGCAGTCGATGACCACGACGCGGCTGTGCCTCGGCACCGGTTCCTCGGACCACGCCGCGAACGCCTCGGTGCCGCCCCGGACCGGGAGGAGCACCTCGCCCGGCCCGCCGGCCGGTATGGAAACGGTGACCCGTCCGATCGACCCGAGCAGATCTTGCCCCGCGTTCGCCAAGGCAGCCAGCCAGCTTTCTTGCCCTCAGTCCGCCCGCAACGGCCTGCAGACTAGTACTACTCGCCATTATCGCGCGATGCGGACACTACGGATAACCCGGGCACCCCGTAGCAGCCGGGCCGCCCGGCCGGCAGCGCGAATTCCATGATCTGGGTAGCTGAGCGGGCCGATACGCGACTCATCGACCCAGATCATCAAGGCCGTCGGCACGGGCAGGGAGCGCGGCAAGCGGTGGGGGCGCATAAAGAGAGCTCGTCCTGGCCGGGCAAAGCCCCGCCAGGACGAGCCTGATGAGCCGGTCCCCCGTTTCATCATGTGGGTCCCCCACACGCATGATCGCATGCCCGTCATCTGGGACGATGCACCGGGTGCCCAGATCCGCGGCGTGTCGGCCGGTCGCTCCCGCTAGCGCGTGGCCAGCGGCATGCGGTCGGGCGAGGGCAGGGCGAAGCGGTACCCGGAGCGCGGCTCGGTGATGAACAGCGGCTCGCTCCCCGCGGACTCGAGCTTGGCCCGCAGCCGGGCCACGTACACGCGCGTGTACTCGGTCTGCGTCTCGTACCCGGGACCCCAGACCCGGCGTAGCAGCGTCGCGTGCGTGAGCAGCACTCCGGGGCTGATCGCGAACTGCCGCAACAGCGCGAACTCGGTCTGGGTGAGGTGCACCAGGTGGCCGGCCTTGGTGACCCGCCGCCGGGCCAGGTCGATCTCGACGTCGCCCACGGCAATGACGGTCGGCTCGGGCGGGCCCGCCGGGGTCGGCCGGCTCCGGCGCAGCGTCGCGTTGATCCGGGCCAGGAGTTCCTCGATGCCGAACGGCTTGGTCATGTAGTCGTCCGCGCCCAGGTTCAGGGCGCGGACCTTGTCGGTCTCGGCCCGGCGGGCCGACAGCACGATGATGCCGACCTCGGACAGCTCGCGGATCTCCCGGCACAGCTCGAACCCGTCGGCGTCCGGCAACATCAGGTCGAGCAGCACCAGGTCGGGAACGCGCAGCTCCAGGGTGCGGGCGATGGAGTCGCCGCCCTTCGAGACGATCACCTCGTGCCCGCGAACCGAGAGGTTCGACCGGACCAGGTCCACGATGTTCTGGTCGTCCTCCACGATCAGGATGACGGTCTTGTCAGGCAAACCGGTATCCCTCCTGTTCCTCGACGACGTCGCGGCGAGGAGCCCCGCCGGCGGGCGCGACACCCCCGCTGGGTACCCAAAAAAACGCGGTAAATGCCGATCAGGCAGACATTTGCGCAGCCTCGCGGGCGGGAAGGTAACCGGGATGCCGCGGGCAGGCGTAACCGAGTCACCTCGCAAACGTTACGACTCCCTGACGGTTGCGGCCAGAGGCGTCGCTGGCGCCGTAGCTGCCGCGCGCGATCGGCGCCCGCCCCGGCGATGCCGGGGCTGCCCGATCGCGGCCCGGACCGGTACCGTCGATGGCGTGAGCGCGAGGAGCAGCACGCGGTGAGCCGGGTGCACGACATGGGCGGGCAGACCGGGTTCGGGCCGGTGCCCGCCCACGAGGACGATGGCCAGTACTTCCACGCGGACTGGGAGGCCCGGGTGTACGCGCTGGTCCGGGCGCTGCAACGGCACAAGGTGATCGACCGCGAGTTCGACGAGCTGCGCGACGCGATCGAGCGGATCCCGCCGGCCGAGTACCTGAGCATGTCCTACTACGAGCGCTGGCTGCGCGCGGCCGAGATGCTGGTCGCCGAGAAGGGCCTGCTGCCGGAGACGGCCGAGACGGCCGAGACGGCCGGGGCGTCCGATGGCTAGGTTCGCCGCCGGCGACCGGGTCCGGGCCCGGGCGCTCGATCCGGACGGCCACACCCGGCTGCCCCGGTACGTGCGGGGCCACGTCGGCGAGGTGCTCGAGCTGCGCGCCACCTGGGCGCTACCGGACGAGACCGTGCGCGGGGTCTCCCGCGGCGAGCCGGTCTATGCGGTCCGTTTCGGCGCCGAGGAACTATGGGGAGCCGGGTCGCATTCGGTGATCCTGGAACTCTGGGAGTCCTACCTGGAGGAGATCGCATGAGCGGCTCGCACGCCGATGTCCCGGCCGCGGTGCGGGTGCGCGCGCTGGAGGAGCGGCTGATCGACGCCGGGGTGATCACCGACGACGAGCTCGAGGAGATCCTGGCCGACGTGTACGCCACCGCCTCCCCGGTCAACGGGGCGCGGATGGTGGCCCGGGCGTGGGCCGACCCGGCCTACCGGGATCGCCTGCTGGCCGACGGCAACGCCGCGGCCGCCGAACTCGGCTTCAGCGGGCTGAGCTACCTGCTCAAGGTGGTCGAGAACACCGCCGACGTGCACAACGTGATCGTGTGCACGCTGTGCTCGTGCTACCCGACCTCGCTGCTCGGCCCGTCGCCGAGCTGGTACAAGAGCTTCGCCTACCGCTCCCGGGTGGTCCGCGAGCCGCGGCCGGTGCTGGCCGAGTTCGGGCTCGAGCTGCCGGAGCAGACCGAGATCCGGGTGTGGGACGCGAACTCCGAGACCCGCTACCTGGTGCTCCCGCTGCCGCCCGGGCCCGCGGCCGGCCAGGACGAGGACGCGCTGGCCGCCCAGGTCTCCCGCAACGGCCTCATCGGCACCGCGGTGCGCTAACGCGCCAGCGCGCCTGCCGCCGGGCCGGCTCCCCGCCCGGGGTGGTGCTGGCTTCCCGCAACCTGTGGTGCCGCCCACCTGCCCCGCGGCGTTGCCCCGGCGCACAATGACTGCCATGACGATGGGCGTTGCGCCGGTGCGGCCCGGACGGTCGGCGCGGGCGGCGCGGCCCGGACGGCCCGGCCCGCGATGAGGGCGGCGTTCTACTGGTGGCGGGCCACCCGCCGCGGCACCTGGCGGTCGGCGCTGGCCGTGGCTCTGATCGCCGGCCTGCTCGGCGCGGTCGCGCTCGGCGCGCTGGCCGGGGCGCGCCGCACGGCATCGGCCTACGGCCGCTACCTCGCCGCCAGCCGGGCCAGCGACGCGTTCGTCAACATCCCCGGCGCCGTCCCCGGGATACCGCTGACCGAGCCGATGACGCTGATCTCGCGGCTGCCCGGCGTCGCCGCGAGCGCGGGCTACATCGGGCTGGCGGCCAACCCGGTGGTGCGCGGCCGCGTCGACGATTCCTTCCAGACCCACGCTCTGACCGGCAGCTTTGCCGACGGTTCGGTCACCGCCGACGGGTTCGGCCAGGACCGGTTGACCGTGCTGGCGGGCCGGCTGCCCGCGACGGGCTCGACCGGGCAGATCGCGCTCACCCCGCTGATCGCGCGCCTGTTCGGCGTGGGCGTCGGCGGCCGGGTGACCTATCAGTTCTACCGGCAGAACCCGGCCACGTTCCAGACCTACCCGGACGGCCGCCATACGTTCCTCGTCACCGCCCTCGTGGAGATCCCGCCGGTCCTGGTCGACCAGGCTGACCAGAAGGAGGGAGGCGTCCTGCCGCCCGGCGCGACCCGGCACCTGCTCGCGTCCTACGAGTTCGCGTGGGTCGGGGTACGGCTGGCCCGAGGTCCGGCCGGGATACCGCAGCTACAGCAGCGCCTGGCGGTGCTCGCCACCAGCGTCGAGCGGCAGGTGCTGCGCCGGACCCACCAGCGGCTGCCCGGCCTGGTCTTCAACATCGCCCGCTCCGACATCATCCAGGATGAGGTGCAGCAGGCCATCAGACCGCAGGCGATCGCGCTGGCCGTGTTCGGCGTGATCGCGGCCCTGGCCATGCTGGTCCTCGTCGGCCAGGGGCTGGCCCAGCTGCTCGGCCGGCCCAGGCCGGACATCGCCGCGGCCCGGGCGCTCGGCGCCACCCGGGCCCAGACCGCCCTGGCCGTCGGCCTGCCGGGCGGGGTCGCCGTCGTCGCCGGCATGATCCTGGCCGTGGCCGGCGCGGTGGCGCTGTCGCCGCTGGCCCCGGTCGGCCCGGTGCGCCAGTTCGACTCCGCGCGCGGGGCCGAGGCGGACGGCGTGGTGCTCGGCGCGGGCGCGGCGGCACTGACCGTGGTCTTGCTCGGGCTGCTGGCCGTCATGGCGGTCCGGGCCAGCGCCCCGCGGCCCGCGAGCGGAGATCCCCATCCGTCGGCCATCGCGCGCGCCGTCGCCCGGTCCGGCCTGCGGCCCACGGCCGTGGTCGGCAGCCGCAACGCGCTCGAGCCCGGATCCGGAGCTCGGGCGGTCCCGGCCTGGTCCACGCTGCTCGGATCCATCGCGGCGGTCACGGCGGTCACCGCCGTCGCGGTGTTCGGGACCAGCCTGAGCGGGCTGATCACCCACCCGGTCCGGTACGGCTGGAACTGGGATGTGCTGCTCCAGGCCGAGGGCGGGTACGGGAACTGGGCGCCGGCGGTGATGAGCGGGCTCGTCGACCGGCAGCCGGCCGTGGCGGCCTGGTCCAGCTTCGCGTTCAGCCAGGTCCCGATCGACAACGCGGTGGTTCCGGTCCTCGGGCTGGAGCGCGACCGCGGCTCGGTCGAGCCGCCCACCACCGGCGGCCGGCCGCTGTCCGGCGACGATCAGATCGAGCTCGGCGCGCTGACCCTGCGCCAGCTCGGCAAGCACATCGGGGACACGGTGCTGGTCGGGGCCCGGCCGTACCGGCGCTCGTTCACGATCGTGGGCACCGTGACGCTGCCCTCGTTCGGGGTGGCGCTGACCGACCACGTGTCGCTCGGCCGCGGGGCCATGCTGTCCGAGCGCGCCCTGCTCGCGGTCGAGGGCACGCCCGAAGCGAACGCCCGGTCGCCCGGCAACGCGTCGCAGGCTCTGCCGTCCGCGGTCGCGATCGACCTGGTTCCCGGCACCAGCGCCGCGCAGCGGGCCCGGCTCGTGCGGCAGATCACGTCGGCCAACCCGGACGGGACTCCGGGCGGAACCTACGAGATGGGCGGCCACCTCGCCAACGCGGTCGTGAACGCGGCCAAGATGGGCGATCAGCCGCTGGCCCTGGCCACCGGCCTGGCCGCGGCCGCGGTCGGCTCCCTGGCCCTGACCGTGCTGGCCTCGGTCCGGCGCCGCCGCCGGGACTACGCCCTGCTGAAGGCGCTGGGCATGACCCGCGGCCAGGTCCGGGCCATCGTCGCCTGGCAGACCAGCATCATCCTCACCGTGGCCGCGATCATCGGCGGCCCGCTCGGCGTGGCCGTCGGGCGCTGGTCCTGGATCGGGTTCGCCAACTCGCTCGGCGTGGTGCCGGTCACCGACATCCCGCTGATCGCCCTGCTGCTCGGCTTCGCGGTGCTGCTGCTGGCCGGGAACCTGCTCGCCGCCGGCCCGGCCCGGATCGCCGCCCGGACCCCGCCCGCGGTCATCCTCCGCACCGAGTGACCCGCGGCGAGACCGGATCCGGCGGGGGCCGGGGCGTTCAAAATATGGCCCTTATGGTCTTTACGGAACGGTGACCCCCTGCAACGCGACGCCGGACGGATTGGCGGTCGGGTCGAGCTCGGTCTGCACGTTCACGCCCGCGGGCGGGATCGTGTCCATCACGACCGGCACCGTCGCCGGGTTGACCGAGCAGATCGCGGGCGGCGACGCCTCGCTCGCGACCGCCGCCGAGCACACGCCGAACGTGTAGTCGCCCGGCGTCGCGGTGAACGCGCGCGCGTCGTCGTTGCCGAACCCGTCCTGGCCGGTCAGCGCCACCGTGAAGGTCCAGCCCGAGCCCGGGGTGCCCAGCACCGACGTCGGCACGGTGATCGTGACCAGCCCGGGCGTCTGGCCGGACGCGTTCGGCTCGAGCTGCGCCACCGACATCTGCGGGGTGCCGAGGCTGGAGGAGCCGGACAGCCCGGCCGTCGCGCTCCCCGGCGTCACCCAGTCGTCGGTGCCGAACCCGTCCACCTCGATGAGCTGGTTCCAGGCGTCGGCCGGCGCGATCGAGTAGTTCCAGGCCCCGGCCGCGCCGGTGGACTGGTTCTCGCCCGCAGGCACGCTCCCGGACGGGGCGTGGATATAGATGTCGATCAGCTGCGCGCCGAGCAGCGAGCCGAACGTGGGCTGGAGGTTCGCGATCCCGACCTGGAAGGTGACGGTCGAGCCGGAGTCGATCACCGTGAACCCGTTCAGCCGGAACGAGTCCGGCGCGAACACCGCCGAGCCGTCGGAGTTGGCCGCGGTCGGGTAGGCGTACGTGCCGGGGCCGTTGCCGCCGCCCGCGGCCGGGGCGGCGTTCAGCACCACCGTGCCCGGGACGAACAGGTCGGTCACCGAGAAGATCGCCTCGTTCGTGGCGCCCCCGGCGGTGGCCGCCACCTCGACGGAGTCCGTCCCGGGCTGCAGCGTCACCGCGGCGGAGAAGGCCCCGGACGAGTCGGCCTTCACCGTGGTGACCGACGTCGCCGGCGTCGTGGCGCCGATCGCGGTGCCGGTCGCGGCGATGTCGACCGTCGCGCCGGGCGAGGTCGTGCCGGTGACGGTCGTCGATGCCGCGTCCACGGTCACGCTCGGCCGGGTCAGGCTGGCGGGCACGTTGCCGCCGGACACCGACAGCGGCGCGGTGACCGTCAGCGGCGCGGTCGCGGGCGGGCCGGACGACTCGTAGCGGGCGGCGACGATCGACGGCTGCTCCAGCAGCCGCCCGGCCGCCTGGTCCGAGATCAGCCGCAGCAGCTGGGCCTGAGCCCAGGTCAGCGGGGCGGCCGAGCCGTCGGCCTGGCCGTCGGTGAACCCGATCGACGCGGTCGCCGGGTCGGACCCGTAGGGCGAGGCGGGCACGTCGGGGTAGTTCCACACCTGCTCGGGGACCAGGCCGACGCCGGACGCGGAGTTCAGCATGAAGTCCAGGTCATCGCCGAGCGCCCGGGCGCCGCCGGCCAGCACCTGGTACTCGCCGTTCTCGCCGGACAGCACCGGCCACGGGTGCCCGGTGCCCTGGTCGGTCGTGGCCCACGGCTGGCCGTTGACCTGGCAGTCGTTGAATACCGCGACCTCGCAGTCGCCGTAGCCGTCGCCGTTGTAGCGCAAGATCCCGGTGCCGGACGGGGTCGGCGCGCCGATCGTGGCGCCGGTCACCGCGAGCGAGTTCGCGACCAGCGGGTCGCTGGCGGGCAGCTCGCCCAGCCGGACCAGCTCCAGGAAGCCCTGGTCCACGACCGAACGCTGGTCGTAGCTGGTCGGGTCGCCGTTGCCCAGGGTGTAGCTGGCCGCGGCGTCCGGGTCGCCGGTCTTGTCGACCCTGATGAAGTAGGGCTGGGCGGACAGCGGGCCGTTGTCGGTGACCGTGGTGCTCAGGATCAGCCGCCGGAAATCGTCGGCGGTGGCCAGGAACAGCCGCTGCGACGTCGTGTCGCCCTGCACCTTCGCGATCTGCGCCGCGGCCACCAGGCCGGCCACCTCGTCGGCCATGGTCGACGGCGAGAACCCGCTCTGTTCCTCCCAGCGCTCGACCCCGTCGGCCGGCCCGTTCGCGACCAGGAAGTCGGCGGCGGGCTTTATGTGGTCTAGGTACAGGGAGCGGTCGCCGGCCAGGCCCGCCTGGTACGCCTCGAGGATCGGGTCCGCGGTCTCGTCCAGCTGCAGCCCGCCGGTGTCCGGCGCCGCCCGGCCGTTCAGCAGCCCGTTGCGCGGGAACGAGCCGTTCGGCAGCTGCATGTCGTCGAACATGTAGCGCACGATCTGCCGGGCCGTGGCCAGGTCGCCGTCGGTGAGGAACCCGGTGAAGGTCTCGTACGCGTCCCGCGGGAACACCTCGCGGTACGAGCCGAAGTACGGCGCGAGGCCGTCGCTCGCTGGCTGGCCCGCGGGCACCGCCTGACCCCACGGGCTGGACAGCGATGCGGCCGTCGCGCCGGGGAACGTCTTGTCCTCGCTCGCCTTGATCACGTTCGCGGACAGCCAGTAGGCGGCCGCGTCCTGCGCGCTCACCTTGGCGTGGCGGCCCGCGCCGCCGGGCGGCAGCAGGCCGGCGTCGTATTTCTGCCAGCCGGCCCGGTAGGCGGCGTAGGTGGCCGCGAACGGCGCCTGCGCGGCCGCCTGCGCCGCGCCGACCGCGCCGTGCGCCGTGCCGCCGAAGCCGAGCGCCACCGTGGCTTCGCCGCCGTTGAGCCCCAGCTCCACCGTCTGCACCACGTTGCCGTTGCTCGCGTCCGGCGCCGTGGAGGTCAGCGCGCCCGACGCGTCCAGCTCGCTGAGGCCGTCGCTCGCCGTCCCCTCGAACCCGGTTTCAATTTTCTTGAACGCCCCGTCTCCCGCCAGCGCGGCGTATATCGGTGTCGCGTAGTCCCGGTTAACCGCCTCGGTGAACGAGTTGGCGGAGTACGACAGCGGAATCTGGCCCCGGGGCGAGGACACGACCGTCGCCGACTCGCCGCCCGCGTTGCCGCTCCCGCCGCCGCCGTGCCCGTTCAGCAGCGGGTTGAACCGCAGGTAGACGGACAGGCCGTTCGGGGCGCCCGCGAACGGGACCAGGCTGATCCGCATCACGACCGCCTCGGCGTTCGGGTCGGTGATGAAGTCGGTGACCAGCTTGAAGTGGTGGGCGCTGTCCAGCGCGGTGACCTGGCAGGCCATGCCCGTGCCGTCGAGGGAGGTGACCGAGTAGGTCATGTCGCGGGGCTGCAGGTCGGTGAAGCCGGGCCCGGTGACGATCGGGTCCAGGCTCTTGACGTCGGTGTTGTCGATCGTCGGGGCGTAGACGTCGGACAGCGTCCCGTCGGCGACCGTGTACCAGACCTTCGACGAGGTGTTGGCGGCGGTGCCCACGCAGTCCTTGCGGGCCTCGTCGTAGTAGGAGGCCGCGCCGGGCGCGCCCGCTGCCTCCTGGCCCGGCGAGCCGATCGTGAGGCTGAAGACGTGCATCGACGGGACGTTCTTGGCCGGTGCCGCACCCACCGTGGGCAGGGTGACCGACGTGACCTGCTCGCCCGGGGTCAGCGGGATCGCGGCGTAGGACAGGCTGACCGGGGTGGTGCCGCCCGGGTTCCAGCCGGCGGTGGTCGCGAGCAGGTCGGTGCCAGCGGCCGCCGCGGTGTCGACCCAGTCGGCGAAGGTGACGGTGGCCGTGGACGTGGTGCCGTCGGAGTAGCCGACGGTGAACGTCCCGGTGGTGCTGCCGTACGCCGACGCGCCGACCACGCCGAGCACGGCGCCGCGGCCGGTGACTCGTATGGCCTGGCCGTCGGCCAGCACGTTGTCGGGCTGGCCGGGTGCCGCGTCCGGCCAGGTGATCGTGAGCCCGTCGTGCAGGAGCGTCTGCCCGGGGACGAGCGCGTCCGCGGCCAGGCCGGTGGCGGAGAACGAGTCGCCGATCCCGTCGTAGTTGCCGGCGGCCGCTCCCGGCGCGGTGGTGATGCCGACGTTGTCGAACGCCTGCTGCAGGGTCGGCAGGGCCGCCGGGGCCGGCAGGGCCGCCGGGGCCGGCAGGGCCGCCGGGGCCGCCGGGGCGCCGGCGCCCGCAGCCGCGCCCTGGGCCAGGCCGGCCTCCGACGCCGCGCCCGCGACCTGCGCCGGGCCGAGCAGGGCCGCGGCCAGAGCCACCGCGCCGCCGGCCGCGATCAGCAGCTTCCTCGTGGGTCTGCGCCTGGCGCCCATGGCCGCCTCCGTCGCCGTGCCGGGGCAGCGTTGAGAGTCACCCGTCCCCGCCGCCAGGTTCTGTACCTCGACGCGATGGTCTCGCCGGCGAATCCGGATGACGAGGGCCCGGGCGCAAAATTGACAAAAGATTTCTCCCGGGCGCTTCGGACCGGCCGTCGCGCCGCGGCCAACGCCGTCGCCGGATTCGGGTTCCGCCGGGCCGCACGGCTGCTGCGCGCCATGCCGGCCCAGGAGCTGCGTCACGCGCCTCGCCGTTTCGTACCGCAGGTCACACCTGCCCCACAAGATTCAGATCATCTCGCCGGGCGGGTGACGCCCGGGGCATGGATGTACCAGCGGGCGGCCCCGAGCACGTCCATCGGTACATCCACGAGACCCGAAGGCTCGATTCAGCCCGGGCGACGGCCCGGAGCAGTTGGCCACGCCACGCGATCGTGCCCGCCGCGTAATCGGCTGACTCCGCTCCGGAGCCAACCTGACCGCACGCCCGCGATCGCCCCGCACACCCGCCCGCGACTGCCCCGGCACACCCGCCCGCACACCCGCCCGCGACTGCCCCCGCACACCCGCCCGCGACTGCCCCCGCACACCCGCCCGCGACTGCCCGGGCACACCCGCCCGTGGTAGGGCGATGCGAGCGGGATGGCGCCGGGGCGCCGGGGCCGTCGTCTGGCTCAAGTTGTGAGCGGTTGTGTGCACGCGAACATCGCTTCACATTGAATACGGAATACAGCCGGCCGCGATCCGCGGCTTCCGCAAGGCATGCCGGCGAAGGGAAAGGTTTTCCTTAACCTGCAAAGATGCCGGATGCATCCGGCCGGGGCGTCCCGCTGATCAATCACTAGCCGCGCATAGATCACATTTGTGCGTCTGGTTATTGCTGATCATTGACGGACAAGTCAACCTGTTCTAGCTTGCTCGTCAGGCGCAGAAGCATCAGCGATGTTAGCGCTCACATCGGCCCGGGCCGACGGCCACAGGCGCGGGTCGCTCCAAGGTGAGCGGCCCGAGACAGGAGTCAGGTGGCATGGGTGACGAAGCGGTCCCGCCGGGTCGGCGTGGTCGCCCGATGCCCCGCCGCCGCCAGGCCACGTCGCCCGGCCGGGGACTTCAGGATCCGCGAGCAGGTGTAACGGCCGGCGAGCGCGCTGTTCGCCCGGCAGCCAAGGGGCTCAACCCCGCCCCATGGAAATTTGGAGGCCCATGATGGACAAAGTCGACCCCAAGGTCGATGAAGCAATCGAAACGCTCAACATGAAGGATGGGCCGACGCGCCGGCGGCTCCTCAAGGGCACGGGGCTGGTCAGCGCGACGGCAGCGGCCTCTGCGCTGCTCGCGGCGTGCGGTTCGTCCAACAACTCGGCGAGCGGCAGCACCACCGGCAGCACCGTGAAGACGATCGGGAACTTCCCGAAGACCCCGGCCTGGGAGTTCTGGTTCGTCAACCACGTCACCACCAACCCGTTCTTCGTTCCCACGATCTTCGGCAAGAACGACGCGGCGGCACTGCTCGGGCTGCCCGAGCCGAAGTGGGGCGGCTCGGCCGACTCGAACCCGACCGACATGGTGCACTACTTCGACACCGCCATCGCCGCGAAGGCGAGCGGAATCGCCACCACGGTGATCAACTCCAGCCCCAGCGACACGACGTTCACCACCCCGGTGGCGGCCGCCATGACCGCCGGCATCCCGGTGGTCAGCTATAACGCCGACGGTCCGCTCATCAACGGCGTGCCCACGCCGGGCACTAACCGGCTCTGCTATGTCGGCCAGGCGCTTTACCTGTCCGGCCAGCAGCTCGGCACGCGCATCAAGTCGCTGGCCAAGAGCAAGGGCGAGGTTGTGATCTTCATCGCCACCCCGGGTACCGCGAACATCCAGCCGCGCTCGGACGGCGCGAAGCAGGTGCTCACGGCGGCCGGCTTCACGGTCAGCCAGCAGGCCACCGGGGCGCTGACGTCCCAGGAGACGACCGCGGAAAAGGGCTTCCTGCTCGGCCACAAGAACATCGTCGCCGCGTGCGCGGTGGACGCGGGATCGACCGAGCTGCTCGGCCCGCAGCTCGCCGCCGCCGGGCTCAGCAGTATCCCGGCCGGCGGGTTCGACCTGACGCCGGGCACGCTCACCGCGATCCAGGGCGGCCAGCTCGACTTCACCATCAACCAGGACCCGTACCTGCAGGGCTTCCTGCCGGTGCTGTACCTGTACCTGTACAACCTGACCGGCGGCCTGGTCCTCCCGCCGGACACCGACACCGGCCTGAGCTTCGTGACGAAGTCCAGCGTGAGCGCGTACCTCAAGTCGAGCACCACCTACGAGGGCTCGACCGGGGCCACGAAGCCCACGATCGTCCCGCGGTCCGGCGCGATCCAGAACCCGGTCGCCACGACCAGCACATGACGGACCTGGGGGGATGAAACCCCGCACCAGCACGGCGCGCCGGCGCCCGATACCGGACCATGGCAGTGGTCCGGTACGGAGCGTCGGCGCGCTCCGCGCAGAAAGGAAAGGAAGGGCCTGAGGTGAGCGATACAGCCCAGCGCACGCCGACCACCGCTGGAGGGCCGCCCGGCGGACCGCCAGGGAACGGCGCGGCGGGCCGCCTACGGGATGCGGGGATCTTCCTGCTGCGGCAGCGCGAGGCGACCATTTTCGCCGTCGCGGTGCTGCTGACCCTCTACTTCGGGCTCATCAACTCGATCGGCCGGGCCACGTTCTGGAGCAAGGCCGACCTGATCAACCTCACGCAGTACTGGGCACCGATCATCATCATCGCGCTCTGCGAGGTGCTGCTGCTGATCTGCGGCGAGATCGACCTCTCGGTCGGCTACACCTTGGCCTTCACGCCGTTCCTCATGTATTTCCTGATCGTCAACTACTCGGTGCCGGGTGTTCTGGCGATCATCCTCTGCCTGGTCTTCGGCCTGGCCGTCGGCTGGTTTAACGCCTTCCTGACCGTCACCCTCCGCTTGCCATCGTTCATCACCACGCTCGGCACCGGGTTCATCCTGGCCGGCCTCATCCTGACCACCAACAGCGGCGAGCAGGCCACGGTCCCGCAGCAGGTGATCGGGATCGGCCACTGGATCGGCAGCTACGCCTGGGCCGAGATCATCTGGGCGGTGATCCTGACCGCCCTCTTCCATGTGCTGCTGCGCCGCACGCGGTGGGGGCTGCACACGATCGCGGTCGGCGGCAATGCGCTCGGGGCGGCCGAGGCCGGGGTCAACGTCGCCCGGATCAAGTACGGAAACTTCATGGTCACCGGCCTGCTCGGCTCGTTCGTCGGCTTGCAGATCGCGTTCCAGTCCTCGATCGCCGACACCTACTCCGGCCTGGCGGGCTTCCAGCCGATGTTCTACGCGGTCGCGGCGGCGGTCATCGGCGGCACCGCGATGCTGGGCGGATCCGGCACCATCATCGGGGCGTTCCTCGGCGCCTACGTGCTCTCCGTCCTGGAGGATGGCTTCGCGGTGATCGGCGTCAGCGCCTATCCGCTGACGATCTTCTACGGCGGGGCGATTATCCTCGCGATGATCTTTAATGTGCAGTTCGCCCGGCTGCGCCGTGAAGGGAGAGTGCGATGACCGCCGCAACGCCCGACAACACCACGGAAGACGTCCTGAGGGCCGAGCACATATCCAAGCGGTTCGGGGCGGTCACCGCACTGGTGGACATCAACCTGCGGCTGGCCAAGGGCGAGGTGCTGGCCCTGCTCGGGGACAACGGCGCCGGCAAGTCCACTCTGCTCAAGATCCTCTGCGGCTTCCAGCGGCCCGACGCCGGGCGCATCATCCTGAACGGCCAGGAGGTCACGCTCAAGTCGGTCGACCAGGCCCGCTCGCTGGGCATCGATGCCGTCTACCAGGATCTCGCGCTGATCAACCAGCTCAGCGTGTACCACAACATGTTCCTCAACCGGGAGCGGATCCGCTGGCCGCTGCTCAGCAACAGGACCATGCGGCGGCTGGCCAAGCAGTACCTGGACGAGATGGGCGTGAACATCCCGTCGGTCGACGTCGACGTGGCCGCGCTGTCCGGCGGCCAGCGTCAGGCCATCGCCGTGGCCCGCTCGGTGTTCACCGACGCGAAGATCCTGCTCCTGGACGAGCCGCTGGCGGCCATGGGCGCCAAGGAGGCGGCGCTGATCCTCGACCTGGTCCGGGACCTCAAGCGCAAGGGCGATGTGTCGGTGATCATCATCGCCCACAACTACGCCCAGGTTCTGGAGATCTGCGACCGGGTGAACCTGGTCCAGCAAGGCGAGATCACGTTCGACAAACCCGCCAAGGACACGTCGGTCCAAGAACTGAACGACATCGTCATCGAGGAGTACCGCCGGGCCCTGCAGGAGCGCCAGAGGGCGGCCTCCTGACCGACCCGGCCGACGACCGGCGGCGCTGCTCTAACCTGCAGGGCATGGAGCGCCTCGACCGGCAGATGCAGTTCGTCCGCGAGATCGACCGGCTCAAGGGCGTGCTGCGGCAGACCATGCTCGCAGGCCCGGGCCGGCGGGAGAACTCGGCCGAGCATTCCTGGCACCTGGCGATGATGGCCGTGACGCTGGCCGAGCACGCCCCGCCCGGCACCGACATCGGCCGGGTCACGGCCATGCTGCTCCTGCAC
>Ga0335074_10002298_pt1 | contig 26025 bp, 34 predicted proteins | sample Lox_Sample_23_FD_206715 | JGI IMG/M metagenome (GOLD analysis project Ga0335074, IMG submission 206715) | Soil microbial communities from Loxahatchee National Wildlife Refuge, Florida, United States - Lox_Sample_2.3 | ecosystem: Environmental > Terrestrial > Soil > Wetlands | place: USA...
GCCCGTACCGCTCGACGAGCCCCGAGAAATCGGGCAGCCCCGCGACCCCGGTGCTGCAGCTCTCCGAGCCGTGCCCCGGCGAGTGGTTCGCCGCGAGCAGCGGCGGCGGCGCGACGGCGGTGTCGGCCGTCTGGGCGTGCGAGCTGCCGGAGCATGCCGCGAGAGCGACGCTGGCGAAGAAGAGGATTCCGGCGCGGCGCGCCGACCAATCACAACTCATGTGGGACTCCGTGGGTTCGCGGGGCTCGAGGCCTCCGGTAGACCGGGGCGCACGGCTCGAGGTTCACTCGCTGTGAAGGACTTTACCAGCATTCGGTGTACCCGTGCGGCAGCCGGTTCTGCCCCGCGCACCGCGCTCGCGCGCAGGATCCGGCTCCACATCGCCGCTAGCGCAAGCGTGGTGGCGGCGAGTCCGATGATCAGCCAATTGCCATAATACGCGTAAGGGGTGAGTCCGCGCCGTGCGCTGATCGCCGCTTTGAGCACGAACGGCCGGTACTCCGGCGCCCGCGCGAGGATCTGGCCGCGCGAGCCGATCACAGCCGATATCCCGTCGTTCGCGGCGCGCACGATATCGCGCCCATCCTCGAGCGCGCGCAGGCGCGCGATCTGCAGATGCTGCGCATGCTCCGCCGTGTGCGCGAACCACGCATCGTTCGTCACGGTCACGAGCGCATCGGACACCCCGAGCAGCGGCAGCTCGTAGCTGCCGTATACATCCTCGTAGCAGATGGTGGTCGCAAAACGCAGACCATCCGCCGGCAGCGGCTGCTGGTGCGCCGCGCCGCGCGTGAAGTCCGAGTACGGCAGACTCATGATGCGCAGCCAGCTGCGGATGAAGCCCGGCACCGGGAAGAACTCGGCGAAGGGGACGAGGTGATGCTTGTCGTACCAGTCGATGCCCGTCCCGAGGCTCAGGACGGAGTTGTAGTAGACATCCTCGCCCTCGGCGCGCACTGCCCCGAGGAGGATCGACGAGCCATGCCGGGTGGCATCGCGATCGAGGTCCACGAGGTAGGCGGTGAGATCGTTGGCAAGGTCGGGGAGCGCCGCCTCCGGCCAGACGATCACCGGGGTGCCGAGCGCGCTCAGCGTCAGATTGCGATACAGCTCGAGGGTCGCGTCCCGATTCGCCTCGAGCCACTTTTCATCCTGCGGAACCGCTCCCTGGACGATTGCGACGCCGACGGGCTTGCCCACGGCGTGCGTCCACTCGATACCGCGCACGGGCCAGGCGATGATCCAGGGGAGGGCGAGCGCGGCGACCGCGACCCCGCGCTCACGCGGGCGGCCCCAGATGAGCGTAACGAGCGCGCCGGCCCCCACGGCGAGGAGCGCGCTGATGCCGTACTCGCCGAGGATGGGCGCGAACGCCTGTCCGAGCCAAGTATCGGTCTGCGTGTACCCGAGGGAGAGCCAGCCGAAGCCGGTGAGAAACCAGCCACGCCACCACTCGATGAGCACCCAGGCGGCGGGGATGCCTGCCATCCAGCGCAGTGCCCCACGCGCGGGCAGCCAGCGCCCGACGATGTAGCCGGTGAGGGCGCCGTAGAGCGCCATCGCTCCGACGAGTCCGCTCCCGACGAAGAGCGCCATCCACAGGGGTGCCCCGCCCGCGTGCAGCCCGACGTAGACCCAGTAGATGCCGGCGAGGAAGGTGCCGAGGTTGAACCACAAGCCGGTCCAGGCCGCGCTGCGCGGGGTGGTGTCCTGCCAGAGGGCGATGAGGGCGGCAGGACAGATGAGCGCAAGCGGCCACCACCCGAGTGGGTCGAAGGCCGCGGCGAGCGCAGCTCCGGCCGCGGCAGCGAGCGCGTAGCGCAGATGCCCCATCAGGCGCCGCCCGCGGCGCGCTCTTCGGGCGGGATCACATCGTGCGCGCTCACGACGCGCAAGCTGTCGATGCGGCGGCGGTCGGCGCGCACGACGCGGAACTCGAGCCCGTCGATCGCGAGCGTCTCACCGCGGCGGGGCAGCCTTCCCAGGCGATTCATCACGAGGCCCGCAACGGTATCGAAGCCGTCCCCGGCGAGCTCGGTGCCGAAGTATTCATTGAACTCCTCGAGCCGCGTCACCCCGCGCACGGAGAACTGGCGCGCCTCCTCCTTGCGAATGTTGCGGTCGTCCTCGATATCGAACTCATCGTCGATCTCCCCGACGATCTGCTCGATCACGTCCTCGATGGTGACGAGTCCCGAGACCCCGCCGTACTCGTCCACCACGATCGCCATGTGATTGCGGTTGCGCCGGAACTCGCGCAGCAGGACGTTGAGCCGCTTGGACTCCGGCACGAACACGGCAGGTCGCATGTACTCGCGGATATCGAAGCGCTCGCGGTGCTCCTGCGCCGTCAGGCGCAGCAGATCCTTCGCGAGGAGGATCCCGACGATGTCGTCGCGATTCTCGTCCATCACCGGAAAGCGCGAGTGTCCCGACTCGATCACGACCGGCAGGATGCGCGCCGGCGGATCGTCGCGCCGGACGAACACCATCTGTGCGCGCGGGACCATGATATCGCGCACCTGCAGGTCGGCGACCTCGAGTACGCCCTCGAGCATCGTCAGCGCATCGCCATCGACGAGGCCACGCTCGCTCGCTTGGCGCAGGAGCTGCGTGAGCTCCTCCCGGTTCTGCGGCTCGCCGGAGAAGGACTTGAGCTTGCGCCTGAGCCACCGTCCGGTGTTGCCGGTGCCGCCGTCGTTGCCGTTCTTCGAGGAGGCCATTCAGAGCCTGCGGTAGGGGTTCGCGAACCCGAGTCGCTTGAGCACAGCGATCTCGCGCCGCTCCATGCGGCGCGCCTCGCGGGGCCGCTCGTGATCGTAGCCGATGAGATGCAGTGCGCCATGCACCACGAGGTGCGCGAAGTGCGCCCGCACCGTCTTGCGCTGCCGGCGGGCCTCGGCGCGCACGATGCGCGGGCAGATGACGAGATCCCCGAGCGGCTGCGCAAGCGCTGCCGCCGGGCCCTGCCGCCGCGCGGCCGCGTGGACGGGGAAGGACAGGACGTTGGTCGCGCGGTCGCGGCGACGATAGCGCTCGTTGAGCGCGCGGCTCTGCCGCGGCCCGACGATGCGCACGGCGAGCTCGCCGCCACGCGCCTTGCGCCCGAGCGCGGCGCTCGCCCATGCGCCGATCGCCCGCGCGCTCGGGAGGTCGCTACGGGCGAGACCGTGCCGCAGCACATCGACACGCAGCGGCGTTGCCCCGCGTGCGCCCCGCGCGCGCCTCATGGCGTGCGATCCTGCGCTTCGTAGGCCTGCACGATCCGCTGCACGAGCGGGTGGCGCACGACGTCCTTGGCATCGAAGAAGGTGAACGCGACTCCCTCGATGCCGTTCAGCACGTCGACGACGTGCCTGAGACCGGACACCTTGCCGCTCGGCAGGTCCGTCTGGGTCACATCGCCCGTGACGACCGCCTTCGAGCCGAAGCCGATGCGCGTGAGGAACATCTTCATCTGCTCGATCGTCGTATTCTGCGCCTCGTCGAGGATGATGAAGGAGTCGTTGAGCGAGCGGCCGCGCATGAAGGCAAGCGGCGCCACCTCGATCACGTTGCGCTCGATGAAGCGCGCGACGCGATCGAATCCCATCATCTCGTAGAGCGCGTCGTACATCGGCCGCAGGTACGGATCGACCTTCTGCGTGAGATCGCCCGGCAGAAACCCGAGCCGCTCGCCCGCCTCGACCGCCGGGCGCACGAGCACGATGCGCCGCACGCGATCGCTCTGCAGTGCCTCGACCGCGCAGGCGACGGCAAGATAGGTTTTGCCGGTCCCGGCAGGGCCGATGCCGAAGGTGAGGTCGCGCTCCCGAATCTGCGCGAGGTAGTCGCGCTGATGAGCGCCGCGGGCGCGGATGGCGCCGCGCGGCACGCGCACGAGCTGCTCGCGCTGATCGCGCTCTGCGTCGGTCGCGAAGGCCGCGTGCGGGCCGTCCTCGATCTCCTTGAGCGCCAGGTGCACGCGCTCGGGTGTCACCTCCTCCTGCTTGGCAACGCGGAAGAGCTCGCGCAGCGCGTCCTCGGCCTGCGGGGCGCGCTCGCCGATCACGCGGAAGCTGTCGCCCCGGCGCCGCACGGTGACACCGAGCCGCGACTCGAGCAGCCTCAGATTCTCATCGAGCGGCCCGCAGAGCTTGGCCAGCCGTGCATTGTCGGTCGGCTCGAGGTCGAATTCGCGCTGGGGCGCGTCGGGGGATGCGGACACGGCTTCAGGCGCCGGCGGCGGCGCTCGTGCGCAGCGCAGGCCCCCGCGCCTCGCTCCCCGAGCTCAAACGGCCGCGCAGGCTGTGGGGCAGTGCCGCGGTGATCAGCACCTCGGCGTAGCGGTTGATGAGCTCGCGCGGGCCGGCGAAATTCACCCAGCGATTGTTATCCGTTCGGCCCGCGAGCTCATGTGAATTCTTCTTGGCAGCGCGCTCGACCAGCACGCGCTCGCGCGAGCCGACCATGCGCGCGCTGATGTCCCGAGCCTGCTGCTCGAGCTGCGCCTGAAGGCGCGCGAGCCGCTCGTGCTTCACCTCGCGTGGCACCTCATCCGGGAGTGCTGCGGCGGGCGTACCGGGGCGGCGGCTGTAGATGAAGCTGAAGGACTGATCGAAGCCCGCAGCGCGTGCCAGCTCGAGCGTCGCTTCGAAGTCGCGCTCGGTCTCTCCGGGAAAGCCTACGATGAAGTCGGTCGAGATGCTCAAGTGAGGCCGCACCGCCCGCAGCTTGCGGACCTTCTCCTTGAATTCAAGGGCGGTGTAGCCGCGCTTCATGCGCGCGAGAATGCGGTCCGAGCCGCTCTGCACCGCAAGGTGCAGGTGACTCGCAAGCTTGCCGACACTGCCGTAGGCCTCGATCAGACTGCCCGTGAGCTCACTCGGATGCGAGGTGGTGAAGCGGATCCGCTCGATCTCGGGGATCGCCGCGACATGATGGATGAGCGTCGCGAGATCGACCGAAACCCCATCGTCCATGGCGCCGCGGTAGGCGTTGACGTTCTGTCCGAGCAGGGTCACCTCCTTCACGCCTTGCGCGGCGAGCTCGCGCACTTCGGCGAGCACCGAGGCGAACGGGCGGCTCACCTCCTCGCCGCGCGTGTAGGGGACGATGCAGAAGCTGCAGTACTTGCTGCAGCCCTCCATGACCGAGACGAACGCGCTCGCCCCCGCGGCGCGCGCGGGCGGCAGCCGATCGAACTTCTCGATCTCGGGAAAGCTCACGTCGACCACCGGGCGGCCGCTCGCGCGAAGCTGCGTGATCAGGTCCGAGAGCCTGTGCAGGGTCTGCGGACCGAAGACGAGATCGACGTACGGGGCGCGCTCGACGATGCCGTCGGCCTCCTGCGAGGCGACGCAGCCGCCGACGCCGATGATCACGTGCGGGCGCGCGAGCTTGAGCCGGCGCCACTCGCCGAGCAGCGAGAACACCTTGTCCTCGGCCTTCTCGCGCACCGAGCAGGTGTTCACGATGAGCACGTCGGCCGCGGCAGGGTCATTCGTCGGCTCGAGCCGGTCGCTTGCCTCGAGCACGTCCGCCATGCGCGCGGAGTCGTACTCGTTCATCTGGCAGCCGAATGTCTTGATGTAGTAGCGACCGGGCATTGCTCGAGAGGGGGTATCGACAGCCAATTCTAAGCCCTGCGGCGGCACGCCGCATCGATGGGCTGCGAAGAATGTGCGATGACGCCGGCTACGCCCCAGCGACTGGGGGATAAATTCTTTTTATATTAGATAGTTAGGAGGCACCAGGCCCGGCCGGCCTGCGGCACGTCCGCAGTGTGTGACCCGCTCAGAACGGAATGTCGTCGTCGAATTCCTCGCGCTCGCCCGTCGTGCCGCCCGCGGGCTCGGCAAGCTCGGCCGGAGCACGCTCGCGCGGGGCCTCCGGGCTGCCCGCCGCCCCGCCTGCGCCCCGGCCTCCGAGCATCTGCATGTCGCTGCCGATGATCTCGGTGGTGTAGCGCTCGACGCCCTGCTTGTCCTGCCACTTGCGCGTGCGCAGACTCCCCTCGATGTAGACCTGCGAGCCCTTGTGCAGATACTCGCCGGCGACCTCGCCCAGCCGGCCGAAGAGTGCGACGCGGTGCCACTCGGTGCGCTCCTGCTGCTCGCCGGACTGGCGGTCCTTCCAGCTCTCGGTGGTCGCGATGCGGAGGTTGCACACGGTCATCCCGGAGGGCATGGCCCGTGTCTCGGGGTCGGCACCTAGATTTCCGACGAGAATGACCTTATTGATTCCCCGCGCCATGGCCGCATCCTTTCCGAGGTTGTTGTGGAGCGCCATTGTAGTCGGGCCAAACCGAGGGCGCGACCCGGCATTCACCGCGTATTCGTGCAGATTTGGGACCGCTGCGGATAATGGCGGTCCTTGCAGGGCCCGGTAGCAAGAGCATGCAGTACATCCGCGTGCGCGGTGCGCGCACCCACAACCTGAAGAACATCGACCTCGATCTGCCGCGCGAGCGGCTGATCGTGCTCACCGGTCTTTCGGGCTCCGGGAAGTCCTCGCTTGCCTTCGACACGCTCTACGCCGAGGGCCAGCGCCGCTACGTCGAGTCCCTCTCGGCCTATGCGCGCCAGTTCCTCTCGATGATGGACAAGCCCGACGTGGACAGCATCGAGGGGCTCTCGCCGGCGATTGCCATCGAGCAGAAGGCGGCCTCGCACAACCCGCGCTCGACGGTCGGAACCGTCACGGAGATCTACGACTACCTGCGGCTGCTCTTTGCGCGCGCGGGCATCCCGCGCTGCCCCGATCACGGGATCGACCTGACGGCCCAGACCGTGAGCCAGATGGTCGATCAGGTCCTGAAGCTCCCGGAGGGCGCCGCCGCCGCGCTGCTTGCGCCGCTTGTCACGGAGCGCAAGGGCGAGCATGCCGAGGTGCTCGCCGAGCTCTCGACGCAGGGGTTCGTGCGCGTGCGCATCGACGGGCGCATCCACGAGCTCGAAGCCCTCCCGACGCTCGATGCGAAGCGCAAGCACTCGATCGAGGCGGTCGTCGACCGGCTCCGGGTGAAGCCGGATGTCGCGACGCGTCTCGCCGAGTCCTTCGAGACCGCGTTGAGGCTCTCCGGGGGCCTTGCGCGCCTCGCCTTCATCGACGAGCCGAAGCGCGAAGAGCTCATCTTCTCGAGCCGCCATGCCTGCCCCATCTGCGGCTACAGCGTGCCGCCGCTCGAGCCGCGGCTGTTCTCCTTCAACAACCCCTCGGGCGCGTGCCCCACCTGCGGGGGCCTCGGCTTGCAGCAATTCTTCGATCCGAAGCGGGTGGTCGAGCACCCGAGCCTGTCGCTCGCGAGCGGCGCCATCCGCGGGTGGGATCGGCGCAACGTCTACTACTTCCAGCTCCTGCAGGCTCTCGGGCGGCAGTTCAAGTTCGACATCGAGACGCCGTGGACCGAGCTGCCGGCCCGCGTGCAGCGGATCGTGCTCGAGGGCAGCGGTGAGGAGATCGAGGTGCGCTATCGCGAGGAGGGTCGCACCGTGCGGCGGCGGCAGACCTTCGAGGGCATCCTGCCGAACCTCGAGCGGCGCTATCGGGAGACCGAATCGGCGACGGTGCGCGAGGAGCTCGCGAAGTACCTCGGCGTGCGTCCGTGCCCCGAGTGCGGTGGAGGTCGTCTCAACCGCGCCGCGCGCTCGGTCTTCATCGCCGACCGCAACCTGCCCTCGATCACGGGTCTCGACGTCGAGAGCGCGCTCGGATTCCTGCGCACGCTCACACTACCCGGCGCGCGCGGCGCCATTGCCGCGAAGATCGTCAAGGACATGATCGATCGGCTTCAGTTCCTCGCCGACGTCGGACTCGACTACCTGACGCTCGATCGCAGCACCGAGACGCTCTCCGGGGGCGAGGCGCAGCGCATCCGGCTCGCGAGCCAGATCGGCTCGGGACTCACCGGGGTCATGTACATTCTCGATGAGCCCTCGATCGGACTGCACCAGCGGGACAACCGGCGCCTGCTCGCAACGCTCGCGGCCCTGCGCAATCTCGGCAATACGGTGATCGTGGTGGAGCACGACGAGGAGGCGATTCTCGCCGCCGACTTCGTGGTCGATCTCGGGCCGGGCGCCGGCATTCACGGCGGTGCCGTCGTCGCGGCCGGGCCGCCGCGCGAGATCATGGCGAGCCCCGCCTCGCTCACGGGTCAGTATCTGAGCGGGCGGCGCGCGATCCCGCTTCCCCGGCGCCGCACGCCGCGCGACCCCGAGCACACGCTCAAGATCATCGGCGCCCGCGGCAACAACCTGAAGAGCCTCACGGTCGAGATTCCGCTCGGACTGCTCACCTGCGTCACGGGCGTCTCGGGCTCGGGCAAGTCAACGCTCATCCTCGATACGCTCTTCCGCCACGCTGCCGCCTTCATCCAGGGCGCTCCGCCCGCTGGCGCCCCCTGCGACAGGATCGAGGGACTTGGGGAGATCGATCGGGTGATCGACATCGATCAGACTCCGATCGGACGCACGCCGCGCTCGAATCCCGCGACGTACACGGGCGTGTTCGGGCCCGTGCGTGAGCTTTTTGCCGCGGTTCCCGAGAGCCGCGCGCGCGGGTACGACTCCGGCCGATTCAGCTTCAACGTGAAGGGCGGACGCTGCGAGGCGTGTCAGGGCGATGGGGTCATCAAGGTCGAGATGCATTTCCTGCCGGACGTCTACGTGCCGTGCGATGTATGCAAGGGCCAGCGCTATAACCGCGAGACGCTCGAGATCCGCTATCGCGGGCGCAACATTCACGAGGTGCTCGAGATGACCGTGGAGGATGCGCAGCGGTTCTTTCAGAGCGTGCCCGCCATCGCGGGCAAGCTCCAGACGCTCGTCGACGTGGGTCTTGCGTACCTGCAGCTCGGGCAGAACGCGACGACCCTCTCCGGCGGGGAGGCCCAGCGCGTCAAGCTCTCGCGGGAGCTCGCGAAGCGAGCGACGGGGCGCACGCTCTACATCCTCGATGAGCCGACGACGGGGCTGCACTTCGAGGACATCGCGCAGCTCCTTCGCGTGCTCAACCGCCTGCGCGATGAGGGCAATACGGTCGTCGTCATCGAGCACCACCTCGATGTGATCAAGACCGCGGACTGGGTGATCGATCTCGGACCCGAGGGTGGAGCGCGCGGTGGAGAGCTCCTGGCGAGCGGCACTCCCGAGAAGGTCGCCGAGAGTGCGCGCTCCTACACGGGGCAGTTCTTGAAGCCGCTGCTTGCGCGTGGCGGAGAGCTACGGGCTTCAGCGCGAGCGTGATGATCGCGTCACGTATTTACCATAATCCACTTGCGGTACCGGCGCCCTGACCGTGGCCGCAGCGCCGATCATTCCAGCACGCCAGCCGTTGCAAATGCGAACTGTTCGCATTCATAATATTGTCATGGAGAGTGTCGCAGCAGCGGGTTGCGGCGCGGCGGCGAGCACCGCCCTCGACTCGCGTTCCGACCCCGTTCCCTTGAGCGCTCTGCACCCGGGAGCGAGCGCCGTCGTCGTGTCCGTTGGATCGACCTGCGAGGTCAGTGCGCTCGAGCGGCGGCTCCTCGAGCTCGGTTTCGTGAGCGGCGAGCGGCTCGAGGTGGTGACGGAGGCGCGCCCCGGCCGGGATCCTTTCGTCGTTCGCATCGGAGCAACGACGCTCGCGCTGCGCCGGCGGGACGTCGAATCCGTATGGGTGTCGCTGCGCGCGCCCGAGCGGCCATGAGCGCCGAGGCGGCGACCGCGCAGGGCGTGTGCCTCTCGCTCGTCGGCGTGCCGAACTGCGGCAAGACCGCGCTCTTCAATCGTCTCACCGGCAGCCGGCAGAAGGTTGCCAACTATCCGGGCGTCACGGTCGAGCGCAAGGAGGGGCGCTTCGTTGGACCCCACACGGGCCGCATCTACCGGGTGCTCGATCTACCGGGCGCGTACAGCCTGCAGCCCGCGACGCTCGATGAGGCCATCACGCGCGACGTGGTGCTCGGTCGGCACGGCTCCGAGCTGCCGCCCGATCTGCTCGTGTGCGTCGTGGACGCGACCAATCTGCGCCTCAATCTGCGCCTGGTGCTCGATTTGAAGCGTCTCGGGCGCCCCATGATCGTCGCGCTCAACATGAGCGACATCGCGCGTCAGCGCGGCTACGGGCTCGATGCCGCGGCGCTTGCGCAGGCGATCGGCACGCCGGTCGTCGAGACCGTCGCCGTTCGACCCGGCGGCGAGCGCGACCTCGTCGCCGCGATCGATCGGCACGCAGGTGCCGTCACTCGCGTGGGCCGCATCGACGTGCCGCCCACGACGCCTGCCGAGATCGAAGCGACGCAGCGCGAGGTGCGCCGCATCCTCGCGAGCATCAACTATCGGGTGCCGCCGCGTGTCGCCTTGCTCGCCGGCATCGATGCGCTCGTCCTGCATCCGGTCGCAGGTCCGCTCCTGCTCGCGGGGGTGCTGTTCCTCATGTTCCAGGCGGTCTTCAGCTGGGCGCGAGCGCCGATGCAGCTGATCCAGTCGGGCGTTGCCGCCGTCGGTGCCGGCGTCGGGGACATCATGAGCGACGGGCCGCTGCGCCGCCTGGTTGTGGACGGGGTCATCGCCGGGGCGGGCAACGTGCTCGTCTTTCTGCCGCAGATCCTCATTCTCTTCGCGTTCATCCTCGCGCTCGAGGACTCGGGCTACCTCCCGCGCGCCGCATTCCTGCTCGACCGGTTGATGGGCAAGGTGGGACTCTCGGGCCGCGCGTTCATTCCGCTGCTCTCGAGCTTCGCGTGCGCGATTCCCGGCATCATGGCGACGCGCACCATTCCCTCCGCGCGCGATCGGCTCGCGACCATCATGATCGCGCCGCTCATGACCTGCTCGGCACGGCTGCCGGTGTATGCGCTGCTCATCGCCGCCTTCATCCCGAGAAAACAGCTCGGGATCTTCAACCTCCAGGGCGTGACGCTCTTTGCGCTGTACGGCGCGAGCGTGGTCGCTGCGATGGTGGTGGGATTCGTGCTCAAGCGCTTCGTCATGCGCAGCGCCTACCATCCGCTGCTGCTCGAGCTTCCCGAGTACAAGTGGCCGAACCCGCGCAATCTGCTCCAAGGCCTCTGGGAGCGCACGCGGATCTTCCTGTCGCGTGTCGGGACGATCCTGCTCTCGCTCATGGTCGTGCTGTGGTTCCTCGCGAGCTTCCCTGCTCCGCCGCCCGGTGCGACCGGCCCCGTGATCGCGTACAGCTTCGCAGGCATGCTCGGCAGCGCCCTGCAGCACGTGTTCGCGCCGATCGGCTTCAACTGGCAGATCTCGGTCGCGCTCGTTCCCGGCCTCGCCGCGCGCGAGGTGGCGGTGGCCGCGCTCGGGACGGTGTATGCGATGTCGGCCAGCGGTCAGGACGTAGCGCACTCGCTCCTGCCGGTCATCGCGGCGAGCTGGAGCGTCGCGACGGGGCTTGCGCTGCTGGCGTGGTATGTGTTCGCTCCCCAGTGCCTCTCGACGATAGCCGTCGTCAAACGAGAGACGAACTCGTGGCGGTATCCGCTCGCGATGGTGGCTTACCTCTTCGCGCTCGCCTACCTCGCGGCATGGGGCACTTATCACGTTGCCGTGCTCGCGGGCCTGGGTGCGGCAGGAGCAACGGCATGATTCTCGTGCAGTCACTCATCGCCGGGTTGCTCGTGCTCGCGAGCGCGCTCTATGCGACCTGGCGGCTGATGACACCGCGAACGCGGATCTGGGTCATCGAGCGCCTTGCCGCCATCGCGCCCGGCATGACCGGCCGCTGGCTCACCCGCTTGCGGGGCGCGACCTCATCGGGCGCGGCGGGCGGTTGCGAGAGCTGCTCGGCCGGAGCGGCCAAGCGCCACATCGCCCGCTGAAACGCCGCGACCGAGCGCTAGCGCCGCTCTCCCTCGCGCACCAGTTGGCCCGACTCGAAGACCTGGTGAACCTCGCCGTTCACCACTCTTTCCTGGTAGTGACCCTTGGTGTAGCCCGCGACCACGCGTCGCCAGAAGCGCACGGCGTCGGGGTTGCGCAGGTATTCGACGATCTCCCAGCGTCCGGCGAATCGATCGAGGATCAGCTGAACGGCGCCTCGCCCGATCCCGAGGCCGCGGTTCGGACGCGACACGAAGAACTCCGCCATGCGGTAGCGGGAGCCTGACTTGCCGGAGCCCGAGGTGCCCGAGGCCCCCGGGGCCGATGCCGAAAGCCGCGGAGCACCCACTCCGGCTGCGCCTGCGATGCGCACCACCATCGCAAAGCCCACGAGCTCCGATGCCTTCACGATGACGAGCGGAAAGGCGTTCGGATCTCCGAACCAGCGGGCGATCTGGTCCGGCTCACGATGCCCGACCTCCCCGAGGATGGGGAAGATACCGGTGTTGAGGGGGGCAAGATCGTCGAGGTAATCGCGGTAGACGCGCTCGATCCAGAGGCGATCTGCCTGCGAAGCGCGGGCATCACGCACGCTGACCGTCACAACCTGACCCCCGATCTCCCAGGAAGCAAAAGGCCCGGACGGGGCGCTTGCGCGCCGGTCCGGGCCATGTGCTTCGAGTCCTTGACAGGCTCGAGGCAGCAATGCCTCGGGCTTACTGCTGCGGTGGATTGGCGGGCGGGGTGCCAGCCGGCGGAGCGCCTGCCGGAGGAGCGGCCGAAGTAGCGCCAGCAGCCGGACCAGACGAGCTGCTTTCGCTTGTGCCTGCCGGTCCCGACGACGACTCGGACGCCGAAGCGGAGGCTGGAGGCGTGGATTCCGCGGCGGGTGAGGGGCTCGTGGCCTCCTGCTTCGAGCAGGCGGCAAGCATGAGCGCCGCAACCACGGCGGTGAGAGCGAGTTTGGTGTTCATGGAGCGATTCCCCGAAAGAGCGACGGTGAGAGACCCAAGGTCAAACAAACTAGTTTGTCTGGCGATTCCTATCGCGGTGCCAAATTCTATAGGCTCGGGGGGGCTTTTGAAACCCGCATGACGCAACTGTAACTGTGTGCGCTCTGCGCCTTGGCCTTGCAGACCGAGAGGGTTGCGCGCGCCACAGGATTCGAGCCGATGACTGCCGCCGGCACGCTCGTTGCCGGCACTCCGCGCCGTCCGCTCGCGACGAAGACGCTTGGTCGATATGGCGCCGGGCCGGACGATGCCCGCTAGAATGGTGCGTTGCAGCACGACCCTCGAGGGTTCAGAGCACCGTCATGCGCGAGGATGACTACAATCCCGCGTCCTCCACCAAGAGACGTTCCCATGCACGATGAAGCGCCCGAGCTCGAGGGACTGCACGCCGCGCATATCACGACGCAGCGCGCGCGCTTCGACCGTGCCCTCGAGACCTGCGGCTACTCCTCCGTCCTGCTGTATTCCGGGGCCCTTGCGCCCATCTTTCGCGACGACCAGGCCTATCCTTTCAAGGCCCATGCCTGGTTCAAGGCGTGGATCCCGCTCACCGCCGTTCAGGACTGCTTCCTGTACTACGCGCCGGGCCGCGTGCCCCTCGTGCTCCTTCACAAGCCGATCGACTACTGGTACAAGCCCGCGGAGCTGCCGCAGTCCTTCTGGACGGGCCACGTCGAGCTCCAGCCCGTGACCGATCGTCCGGCGGCCCGCGCGGCATTGCCCCGCGACCTCGGGAGCACCGCCTACATCGGGGATGCGTTCCCGGAGCTCGAGGGCTGGGGCCTCGCAGCGTCGAACCCCGCGGCGCTCCTTGCGCGGCTCGATTACGAGCGCGCCGTGAAGACACCCTACGAGCTCGCCTGCATGCGCGAGGCAAACCGCATCGCAGCGCGCGGTCACCTCGCGGCCGCCGAGGCTTTCCGGGGCGGCGGCTCCGAGTTCGAGATCGAGCTCGCCTTCCTGCGCGCGTGCGCGCAGCGCGAGGAGGAGCTGCCGTACAACCCGATCATCGCGCTCAACGAGAGCGGCGCGGTGCTGCACTACCAGGTGCTCGAGCGCGCGCGCCCCGACTCGCTGCGATCGATGCTCATCGATGCGGGGGCGGCCGCGTACGGTTACGCAAGCGATGTGACGCGCACGTACTCGCATGCGGATGCGGACTTCGCCGCGCTCATCGCGGGATTCGACGAGGTGCAGCAGGCGCTCTGTGCAAGCGTGCACGCCGGCATCGACTGGCGCGACGTGCACCTCTCCGCGCATCGCCTCGTCGCGGAGTTCCTCCAGGACGCGCAGATCACGACCTGTGATGCGGAGGAAGCGGTCGACACCGGCGTGTCGAGCGTGTTTCTCCCGCACGGCGTCGGCCATCTGCTCGGGCTGCAGGTGCACGACGTGGGCGGACTTCTCGGATCACCGGAGGGCACCGAGATTCCCCGGCCCGAGGGCCATCCGTACCTGCGCCTCACCCGCGTGCTCGAGGAGGGCTTCGTCGTGACGATGGAGCCCGGAATCTACTTCATCGACCAGCTGCTCGATGCGGCCCGCGCCGACGCGCGCGCCGCCAAGATCAACTGGGCGCGCGTCGCGCAGCTCAAGAGTTTCGGTGGCATTCGCATCGAGGACGATCTTGCGGTCGGGGTGCGCGGAGCCGAGAACTTGACGCGCGATGCATTCAGCGCGGCCCAAGGAAATTGATATGCAGACCGGCATGCGATCGGAACCCACCGCCGATGCGTTTCAACTGTCGTTGCGCATTCGGCATCCGTCGATGGATCCGGCCGAGATCTCGAGCGCATTGAATCTCAGGCCCGAACACTCGTTTCGCGCAGGCGGCCCTTGCTCATCGAGCACTGCAGCGGCAACCGGGGCGGTCCACAGGGAAAGCTACTGGCTCGGTGTGTTGAACCCGCTCGCCCACTTCTCCGAGCTCCTGCTACCGGCGGATCGCCGCATCCGCTCGGAGGGCGGGGAAGTCGCGCTCCTCGTCACCATCGATCTTCGTGTCGGGATGACCAAGGACGAGGTTCGAGCTTGGGGGGTTGCCAACCACCTGGTCTTCTCCGCGCAGCATCTCAAGGGCCAGATGGACCTCGCGACCTTCGCCGAGGACATCCATGACCGCAGTCATGTGTGGCTGAGCGGCTGCATCGGCTGGCACATCGAGGTCTTCGTATTCTTCGACGACTCGGACCGCATGACTCGCGACAGCGTGCGCGCGTTCAACATCTGCGTGTGACGCCGTGGAAGACGAGAGCCGAGTCATCGGGTGGCTCCTCGATTCCGACCCTGCGATCCGCTGGCAGGTGCTGCGCGACCTCACCGATGCGCCCGCGGAGGCGGTCGCGACCGAGCGGACGAGGATTGCGGCGGAGGGTACAGGGGCAGGGTTGCTCGCCCAACAAGGCGCAGACGGGCGCTGGGGCGGGGCCGCGTGGAATCGCGGCTGGGATTCGACGATGCACGTGCTCACGCTCTTGCGCGAGCTGGGTCTCGATCCCGCAAGCGATGCGGCACGGCGCGCCGTGCGCCGGGTGCGCGAGCAGGTCACCTGGGCCGGCTGCGGCCCGAGGGAGGTCGCCGATAACCCGTTCTTTGCAGGTGAGGTCGAGCCCTGCATCAATGGCCAGATCGGGGCGGCCGGCGCCTACTTTGGCGAGGACGTTCGGGGCATCGTCGACCGGCTGCTCACCGAGCAGCTGCCCGATGGAGGCTGGAACTGCGAGGCCCCGATGCGCTCGACGCGGTCCTCGTTCAACACCACCATCTGCGTTCTCGAGGCTCTGCTCGAATATGAGCACACCTTCGGCGCGCCCGCGCAGCTGTCCGCTGCCCGTCTTCGTGGACAGGAATACCTGCTCGCGCGCCGGCTGCTACGCCGCAGGTCCACGGGCGAGCTGCTCGAGAAGGATCGCAAGGGCGGCGCCTCCTTTACGCGCTTCGCCTTTCCCACGTGGTGGCATTACGACGTGCTGCGCGGGCTCGACTATCTGCGTCGCGCGGGCGTCGCGCCCGATGAGCGCCTCACCGAGGCGGTTCAGCTGGTGAGGTCGAAGCGCGACGGCGACGGTCGCTGGCCGCTCGAGACCCAGTATCCGGGCAAGATGCCCGTCGAGCTGGATGCGGGCGCGGGCCGCCCGAGCCGCTGGAATACTCTGCGCGCTCTGCGCGTGCTCAGATGGTATTCGGCTACTTCTTCGCGAGCAGGTCGCGAATGTCCGTGAGCAGCTGTTCGCTCTTCGTCGGCGGCGGCTGCGCGGCCGCGGTCGGCGGCGGCGGCCGCTTGAGGCTATTGATGCCCTTGAGCAGCACGAAGATGGCGAGCGCGATGATCAGGAACTCGAAGATGCTCTGAATGAACGCGCCGTAGCGAAACAGCACGGGCTTGCCCGCAGGATCGGTGCCGATGCGCAGCGCGAGCTCGGCGAAGTTCACGCGGCCGATCGCGAGCCCGAGTGGCGGCATGATGATGTCCCCGACGAGCGAGGACACGATCTTCCCGAACGCCGCGCCGATCACGACACCGACCGCGAGGTCGATGACGTTACCCCTCATCGCGAATTCTTTGAATTCCGAAGCGAGACTCATGCTGCCTCCCCGCGCGGTGGCGCGCCTGCGTGGCGCAATCCGCTATCTCTAGGCTGCTGCCTTGGCCTTCTTCTTGCGCGCAGGCTTCTCCTGCGACTGCGACTCGGTCGACGCGTCCTTCTTTGCCTGCTTCTTCGCCTTCTTCCCGCGCGCGGGCTTCTCCTCGGCGGCCGCCTCGCCCGCTCGCTCGACGAGCTGCACGAGGCTCATCGGAGCGGAGTCTCCCGGCCGCGGCATCATGTGCAGGATCCGCGTGTAGCCACCCGGGCGAGCCTTGAAGCGCGGCCCGAGCTCGGCGAACAGCTTCTCGACGACCGCCGCATCGCGCAGGCGCGCGAAGGCGAGCCTGCGGTGTGCCTCGCTATCGGTCTTGGCGAGGGTGATGAGCGGCTCGACGACCCGACGCAGCTCCTTCGCCTTCGGCAGCGTCGTGCGGATCGTCTCGTGCCGAAGCAGCGCGACACTCATGTTGCGCAGCAGCGCATGCCGATGCGAGCTGTTGCGCGAGAGCTGGCGGCCTGTCAGATGGTGTCGCATGGTCTCGGATTCCTATCGATCTCGTCGCATCAAAGAACGTCACGTTCCTCTTCGTGCTTCAGCCCCGCGGGCGGCCAGCCATCGAGCCGCATGCCGAGCATCAGCCCGTGGCTCTGCAGGACCTCCTTGATCTCGGTCAAGGACTTCTTGCCGAGATTCGGGGTGCGCAGCAGCTCCACCTCGGTGCGCTGCACGAGATCGCCGATGTAGTGGATGTTCTCCGCCTTGAGGCAGTTCGCGCTGCGCACGGTGAGCTCGAGCTCGTCGACGGGACGCAGCAGGATCGGATCGAACTGCATCTCGGCGACCTTCGTCGCGGCTTCCTCCTCGCCCTGCAGATCGACGAACACGGAGAGCTGATCCTTGAGGATCCCACCGGCGCGGCGAATCGCCTCCTCCGCATCGATCGTGCCGTTCGTCTCGATGTCGATGACGAGCTTGTCGAGATCGGTGCGCTGCTCGACGCGCGCCGCATCGACCGAGTAGGTCACGCGGCGAACCGGCGAGAAGGAGGCATCGAGCTGCAGGCGCCCGATCGGGCGGGTCTGCTCCTCGAACGCCGCGCGCTGCGCCGCCGGGCGATAGCCGCGGCCGCGCTCGACGCGAAGCGTCATGTTGAGCTCGCCCGCTTTCGTGAGGTTCGCGATGACGAGATCGGGGTTCACCACCTCGACGTCGTGGTCTCCCTGGATGTCTCCCGCCGTGACGGGGCCCGGGCCCTTCTTGTGCAGGCGCAGCTCCGCCGCATCGCGCGTGTGCATGCGGATGGCGACCTGCTTCAAGTTGAGCAGGATGTCCACCACGTCCTCCTGCACGCCCTCGATGCTCGTGTACTCGTGCAGCACGCCATCGATCTCCACCTCGGTGATGGCGCTGCCCGGCATGGAGGACAGCAGCACGCGCCGCAGCGCGTTGCCGAGCGTGTGGCCGAACCCGCGCTCGAACGGCTCGATGACGACGCGCGCCTGACGGGGGGCAACCGGCTGCACCTTCACCACGCGTGGCCGCAAGAACTCTCCGATGGAACCCTGCATCACAGTCTCACCTTGCCGGCTTTGCGCCAGCGGTAATTGCAAATTCAGCGTCGGCCGCGAACGGGCCGATCACTTCGAATAGAGCTCTACTACCAAGTTCTCGTTGATGTCCGGCAGCACATCCTCGCGCGCCGGCACCGTCTTGAACACACCGCGCATCTGCTTGTCGTCCACCTCGACCCACTCGGGCAGCCCGACCTGCTGCGCAACGTTGATGGCGCTCTGGATGCGCAGCTGCTTGCGCGCCTTCTCGCGCACCGTGATCACATCGCCCGCCTTGACCTGGTAGGAGGGGATCGTCACCACGATGTCGTTCACCGTGATGGCCTTATGGCTCACGAGCTGGCGGGCTTCCGCGCGCGTTGCCGCAAAGCCCATCCGATAGACGACGTTGTCGAGCCGGCACTCGAGGAGCCGCAGCAGATTCTCGCCGGTTGCGCCCTTGTGCCGCGCCGCCTCGACGTAGTAATTGCCGAACTGCCGCTCGAGCACGCCGTACATGCGCCGCAGCTTCTGCTTCTCCCGCAGCTGCAAGCCGTAGTCGGACAGGCGCGTGCGCCGCTCGCCCTTGATGCCGCCCGGGGGCACCGTGAACTTGCACTTGTTCTCGAGCGGCTTCACGCCGCTCTTGAGAAACAGGTCGGTGCCCTCGCGCCGAGCGAGCTTGCACCTGGGGCCGATGTATCGAGCCATGCTGAACCTACTCTCTATCTAGACTCTGCGCTTCTTCGGCGGCCGGCACCCGTTGTGGGGTATCGGCGTCACATCCGCGATGCTCGTGATCTTGAGGCCGCACTGGTTGAGGGCCCGCACCGCCGATTCGCGGCCGGGGCCCGGCCCCGCGACGCGCACCTCGACGTTCTTCACCCCGTGCTCCTGCGCGGCGTTTCCGGCCTTCTCGGCCGCCACCTGAGCGGCAAAGGGCGTGCTCTTGCGCGACCCGCGGAAGCCACAGCCGCCGGCGGTCGCCCAGGAGAGCGTGTTGCCCTGCCGGTCGGTGATCGTGATGATCGTGTTGTTGAAGGACGCATGCACGTGCGCAATGGCATCGAGCACGTTCTTGCGCGCCTTCTTCGGCTTCTTGGCCGGCGCGGCGGTCGTCGCCTGAGTCTGCTGCTTCTGTTCGGCCATCTCCGCGTTGCCCCCTTATGCCTTGCCTGCCGGCGCGTTGAGCTTCACGGCCTGCTTGCGCGGCCCCTTGCGGGTGCGCGCATTGGTGCGCGTGCGCTGTCCGCGCACGGGCAGTCCGCGCCGGTGGCGCATTCCCCGGTAGGTACCGAGGTCCATCAGCCGCTTGATGTTCATGGACACCTCGCGGCGCAGGTCGCCTTCGACGGCCCATTTGGCGATCTGCGAGCGGATGGCCGTCACCTCCGCCTCGGTCAGATCCTTCACGCGGGTCTCCGGACGCACGCCCGCGCTCTGGCAGGCCGCGAGGGCGCGCGAGCGCCCCACCCCATAGATATGGGTGAGCCCGACCCACACGTGCTTGTTCATCGGAATGTTGATGCCGGCGATACGAGCCATATTGCAACCTACCTGAGTGGTGCCTCGATCCGAGAATTCAAGAGCCTAGCCTTGGCGCTGCTTGTGCCGCTGATCGGTGCAGATGACGTACACCACGCGCCGGCGGCGCACGATCTTGCAGTTCTTGCAGATCTTCTTCACCGAGGGACGTACCTTCATGAACCTAACCCCCCTGCCCGCTCTTGCCGTAGTTGAGGAGATTCGCCTTCTTGAGCAGCCCCGGATACTGATGCGACATCAGGTGCGCCTGCAGCTGCGACATGAAGTCCATCACCACGACCACGACGATCATGAGCGAGGTGCCACCGAACTGAAACGGCACACCCTGCGAGGACACCAGGAACTCCGGGAGCAGACACACGCCAGCGACGTAGATCGCGCCCCACAGCGTCAGGCGCGTGAGCACCTTGTCGATGTAATCCGCGGTCTGCTGGCCGGGGCGGATGCCCGGGATGAAGGCGCCGGACTTTTGCAGGTTCTGCGCGGTGTCGCGGGCATTGAACACGAGCGCGGTGTAGAAGAAGCAGAAGAACAGGATGAGCACCGCGTAGATGACCAGGTGCAGCGGCTGGCCGTAGCCGAGCGATGCTGCGAGGCTCTGCAGCGCACCGCCGATCCATCCCTTGGTGCTCGTGCCGGCGAAGCTCGCGATGGTCTGCGGGAAAAGCAGCAGGCTCGAGGCGAAGATCGGCGGAATGACGCCCGACATGTTGAGCTTGAAGGGCAGGTGGCTGCTTTGTCCGGCGTAGAGCCGCCGGCCGACCTGGCGCTTCGCGTAATTCACCGGGATGCGGCGCTGCGCGCGCTCCATGAACACGACGAACCCCGTCACGGCCACCACGATGAGCATGAGGAGCAGCACGAAGGGGCCCGACATCTCCCCGTTGCTCAGGTTCTCGAAAGTGTTGCCGACGGCACCGGGAAGACCCGCGACGATGCCGGAGAGAATGAGCATCGAGATGCCGTTACCGATGCCGCGCTCGGTGATCTGCTCGCCGAGCCACATGAGGAACAGCGTCCCGGTGGTCATCGTGATCGTTCCGATGAAGAGCCACTGGATGCCGGTCACGATGGTCATCCCGTTGTTCTGCAGCGCGACCGCGGCGGCGAAGGACTGGAACGCGGCGAGCGCGACCGTGCAGTAGCGGGTGAGCTCGGTGAGCTTGCGCCGGCCGGACTCCCCCTCCTTGCGGTACTCCATGAGCGTCGGCACGACCATCGACATCATCTGGATGATGATCGAGGCCGAGATGTAGGGCATGACGCCCATCGCGAAGATCGACAGGCGCCGCAGGGCCCCGCCCGAGAACATGTTCGCGATGCCGAGGATCGTGTTCGACTGGTCGTTGAAGAAGCGCGCGACCGCCGCCGGATTGATCCCCGGAACCGGGATGAAGCTGCCGATGCGGTAAACGATCAACCCGCCGATGAGGAACAGCAGCCGGCTGCGGATCTCTCCGAAGCGGGCGGCCTCGCCCAGTGCGGCGGCCGGATTGGTGAGCGTCGTGTTGGCCACGGTTGCGATTCGTCCCTTAAGTGCGCAGGCCTCGGTTCAGCATCGATACCCTCGCGTTCAAGCTTCGACCTTGCCGCCCGCCGCAGTGATTGCCGCGAGCGCACCCTTGGTCGCCGCGATCCCCTTGAGGGTCACCGCCTTCTTGAGCTCGCCCGAAAGAATCACCTTCGCGCGCTCGGTGAGCGCCGGAACGATTCCGGCGTCCTTGAGCGCTTGCAGATCGATCACCGGCCCCTCGACACGCGCGAGCTCGTTCAGGCGCACCTCGGCGCGCGTCGGGTGGATGTCGGAGCGGAAGCCGACCTTCGGCAGGCGGCGCTGCAGGGGCATCTGGCCGCCCTCGAACCCCACCTTGTGATACCCGCCCTTGCGCGCGCGCTGGCCCTTGACGCCGCGGCCGCAGGTCTTGCCCTGGCCGGCCGAGGCCCCGCGCCCGACGCGCAGCCGCGGCCGCTTGGCGCCAGGGGCGGGTTTGAGCGTATTGAGTCTCATCGCGGCTTGCTCTCTTCGACTTTCAGGAGGTGCCCGGCAGCGCGGATCATGCCGCGGTTCTCCGCGGTATTCGCGACCATCACGGTCTGGTGGCGCCGGCGCAGCCCAAGCCCACGCACCGAGGCGGCGATGCGGGAGAGCTGGCCGTGCACGCTTTTGACCAGCGTGACCTTCAAACGATCCGTCGCCGCGGCGTTCACGCCGTGATCTCCTCGAGGCTCTTGCCGCGCTTGGCGGCGATGTCCTCCGGTGACTGCACGCGCGAGAGCGCATTGAGCGTCGCGCGCACGACGTTGATCGGATTGCGCGACCCATAGCTCTTCGCGAGCACGTTGCGCACCCCGGCGCACTCGAGCACGGCACGCATCCCGCCGCCTGCGATGACGCCCGTGCCCTCGGAGGCGGGTTGCATCCGCACGCGCGTCGCGCCGTGCTCGCCCTGCACCGCGTAGAAGAGCGTGTCGTTGCGCAGCGCCACGTTGATCATGTTCTTGCGCGCCTGCGCCATCGCCTTGGAGATGGCGACGGGCACTTCGCGCGCCTTTCCGAACCCATAGCCGACGCGGCCCGAGCCGTCGCCGACCACCGTGAGTGCGGTGAAGCCGAACTGGCGGCCCCCCTTGACGACCTTTGCGGTGCGGTTCACGGCCACGAGTTTCTCGAGAAGCTCATCGGTCGCCTGTGGTTTTTCCGGTCTTGCCATCTCGTGCCCTTCAGAATTGGAGTCCGGCCTCGCGTGCGGCGTCCGCGAGCGCCTTCACGCGGCCATGAAACTGAAACCCGGAGCGGTCGAAGGCGACACGGGTGATGCCGACCGCCTTCGCGCGCTCGGCAATCGCCCGGCCGACGGCCTTCGCGGCATCGACGTTCCCGGTGCCCTTGAGGCCCTGGCGAACCGCCGTCTGCAGCGTCGAGGCCGCCGCAAGCACCTTCGCGCCGTTGGCGTCGGTCAGCTGCGCATAGATGTGCCGGGGTGTGCGGTGCACGGTGAGCCGCGCGACGCCCGCCTCGCGAATGTGCGCGCGGGTCTTCACCGCGCGGCGCAAGCGCCGGCCCTTCTTGCCCATCGTCGCGGTCATTTCTTCTTCCCCTCTTTCAGGGTGATCTGCTCGTTCGCATAGCGCACGCCCTTGCCCTTGTAGGGCTCGGGCGGGCGGATGGCGCGGATCTCCGCCGCCACCTGGCCGACCTTCTGCCGATCGACGCCCTTGACGATGATCTCGGTCAGGGTCGGCGCCTCGATCGAGATGCCCTCCGGAATTTGGAAATTGACCGGATGCGAGAACCCGAGGGTGAGATTCAACGCCTTGCCCTGCACCTGCGCGCGAAAGCCTACCCCGACGAGCTCGAGCTTGCGCTCGTAGCCCTTGGTCACGCCGAGCACCATGTTCGCGAGGTGCGCGCGCGCCGCCCCGGCTTGCATCGCGACGCCCTCGCCCTGGCCATACTTCACGGCGAGCCTCTTCTGCTCCTGGACCACGCTGATGCCGTGGCGCAGGGGCAGGCTGAGCGAGCCCTTCGCACCCTTGATGGTGACGGACTCGGCTGTGATCGTCGCGGTGACGCCCTGCGGCAGCTCGACGGGTGCTTTTGCAACTCTACTCATGGCCTGCGGCCAACACTTCTCGGGGTTCGCGGTGCGAACCCCGAATGCTCAGCATGAAGAGGAAAATTCATGTTCACCCCGCGTTCTCAGGCGACGATGCACAGCACTTCGCCGCCCTGGCCGATCGAGCGGGCCTGGCGATCGGTCATCACGCCCTTCGGCGTCGAGACGATCACGGTGCCCATGCCGCCCAGCACCTTCGGCAGCTCGTCCTTGCTCCGATAGATGCGCAGCCCCGGCCGGCTGACACGCTCGAGCCGATCGATGACCGGGCGGCCCTCGTAGTACTTGAGCCCGATCGTGAGCTTCGGCTTCTGACCCTCGGCATCCACGCGGTAGTCGGCGACGTAGCCTTCCTCCTTCAGCACCCGCACGATCGCGGTCTTGAGCTTCGAGGAGTCAAGGCTCACCTCGCTCTTGCGCGCGCTCTGGCCGTTGCGGATGCGCGTCAGCAAGTCGGCGATGGGATCGGTCATGCTCATGCGGCGTTCCTCACCAGCTCGCCTTCGTAAGTCCCGGAATCTCACCCCGCATCGCGACCTCGCGGATCTTCTGGCGCGCGAGCCCGAACTTGCGGTACACGCCGCGCGAGCGGCCGGTGATCTGGCACCGATTGCGCAGGCGCGAGGGGCTCGCATCGCGCGGCAGCGATTGCAGCTTCGCCTGCGCGGCCAAGCGATCCTCCGCAGAGGTCTTGGGACTGCGGATGAGCTCCTTCAGCTGCGCGCGCTTCGCCGCGTATCGCTTGACGATCCGCCCGCGGCGCTTCTCGCGCTCGACCATGTTCGTCTTCGCCATGCCCTCTCCTACTTGCGGAACGGGAAGTTGAAAGCCTCGAGCAAAGCTCGACCGTGCTTGTCGTCCCGCGCACTCGTCGTGATCGTGATGTCCATGCCGCGGAGCTGATCGATCTGGTCGTACTGGATCTCGGGAAAGATGATCTGCTCCTTCACGCCGAGGCTGTAATTGCCCTGCCCGTCGAACGAGCGCGGGGAGACTCCACGGAAGTCGCGAATGCGCGGGATCGCGATGTTGATCAGCCGATCGAGGAACTCGTACATGCGCGCCCCGCGCAGGGTCACCTTGCAGCCGACGGCAAGCCCTTGCCGCAGCTTGAACGAGGCGATCGACTTGCGCGACTTGCAGATGAGCGGCTTCTGCCCGGTGATCTTCGTGAGGTCGGCGACCGCGGCATCCATCACCTTCTTGTCCGCCACGGCCTCACCGACGCCCATGTTGACCGTGATCTTCGTGATACGCGGCACCTGCATCGGATTCGCGAGCGCGAGGCCCTCCCGCAGCTGCGGCACGACCTTCTCGCGGTAGAACTCTTGAAGTCTCGGCATACGTTCACGCACTCGCGGCCGCTTCAGGCCTCGAGCATCTCTCCGTTCGAGCGGAACACGCGCACCTTGCGCCCGTCGCCCAGTGTCTTGAACCCAATGCGATCCGGCTTCTTCGTTCCCGGATTCCAGATCGCGACCTTCGAGAGCGGCAGCGGCATCTCCTTCTCGATGATGCCGCCCGGGCGGTTCACCTGCGGATTCGGGTTCGGCTTCTGGTGCCGCTTCACCCGATTGACGTTCTCGACCAGGACTCGATCACCCTCGAGCACCTGGATCACCGTGCCGCGGGCGCCCTTGTCGCGGCCAGCGAGCACGACTACCTGATCGCCCTTGCGAATCTTCTTCATGACTCAAAGCACCTCGGGCGCAAGGGAGATGATCTTCATGAACTGCTGCGTGCGCAGCTCGCGCGTCACGGGACCGAAAATGCGCGTCCCGATCGGTTCGAGCTTGTTCGTGAGCAGCACCGCCGCGTTCCCGTCGAAGCGGATGAGCGAGCCGTCCGGGCGGCGCACGCCCCGCCGGGTTCGCACCACCACCGCGTCGTACACCTCGCCCTTCTTCACCTTCCCGCGCGGGATCGCGTCCTTCACGCTCACCTTGATCACATCCCCGACCGTCGCATAGCGGCGCTTGGTGCCGCCGAGCACCTTGATGCACATGAGGGTGCGGGCACCGCTGTTGTCAGCGGCATTGAGCATCGTGCGCAACTGGATCATGACCGTCTCGCCTTGAAGCTCAGCGGACCTGCGCGCGCTCGAGCACGGCGACCAGCCGCCAGGACTTGCGGCGCGACATCGGCTTGCAGGGCGCGATCGTGACCACATCGCCCTCTCGCGACTCGTTGTTCTCGTCGTGCGCGAGAAGCTTGGTCGTGCGGCGGATGAACTTGCCGTACTCGGGATGGCGGATCAGACGCTCGACCTCGACGGCGATCGTCTTCTGCATCTTGTTGCTCACGACCCGGCCCGTGACCGTGCGGCGTGTCCGGGTCTCGCTCGCGGGAACCTTGCTCTCATCGGCGCTCATGACTTCTTCGCTCCGCTCGTCTTCGCTCGGCCCTTCTTCCGTGCGCTCGCCTTGCGGGCGCCCGCCTTCGCTCGACCGGTGCTGCTCGCGCGCGCCTTGCGCGCGCCCTTCTTGGCCGTCTTCTTCGCCCGCCGCTGCGGCGCGGCGGATCGGCCCTCGCTTGCCGTGGCCGCACTCGGCTGCACGCGACCGCTCGGCGCGGTATCCGCGGCGGCGCCACCCGCCGGTGCGCCACTCGTCGCTGCGCCGGCCGGCAGCCCGGCGATCTCCTGCTCGCGCATCACGGTCTTCAAACGCGCGATGTTGCGGCGGACGAGCCCGAACTGATCGGGCTTCACGGCCTGCCCGGTCGCCCGCTGCATGCGCAGGGCGAACTGCTCCTTGCGCAGCTTGAGCAGCTCATCGAGCAGCTCTTCCCGCGAGCGGGTGCGAAGCTCCTTCGCTTCCATCATCGAACCTGCCGTTTCACGAACGTCGTGGACACGGAAAGCTTCGAGCCCGCGAGCCGGAACGCCTCGCGCGCGGTGACCTCGTCC
>Ga0335074_10002299_pt1 | contig 26009 bp, 17 predicted proteins | sample Lox_Sample_23_FD_206715 | JGI IMG/M metagenome (GOLD analysis project Ga0335074, IMG submission 206715) | Soil microbial communities from Loxahatchee National Wildlife Refuge, Florida, United States - Lox_Sample_2.3 | ecosystem: Environmental > Terrestrial > Soil > Wetlands | place: USA...
GCATGCTGCCCTGCTGCAACCGCAGCCCCCGCCGCTGCGAAAGCGAGCACTGCCAGCCCTGGCCCGACGGCCCCACCTGCACCTGCAACATCGGCCTCAACTGCAAGAGGCACAACCTCATGAAACAGGACCCCAGATGGCAGGTCACCCAGAAACCCGACGGCACCCGCACCTGGACCACCCCCGCCGCACTCCGCTACACCAGCAAACCCCGGACCTACCCCACCTGAACCCGGCGCCGCCGCAGACCACCCGCGACCAGCCGCAGATCACCATGACCCGCACCCGCGCCAGGCACCACCTCACACGTACCGGCAGAAACCCCAGGAACTGGACCCGCTTCCCGCGCTCTTTCCACGTGGCGTACATCTTGCCGCAGGCATGACCAGGCTCCGCCTCCAGAACGCAACCCGTCCCCGTCAAGCCCGGACCTAGCGATCCATCTTGACCTTGCGGCACCGTGCGAACGCGAACATCGGCGACCGCACCTCGCCTGCGCTGCCAGTCAGGCTACCGGTCCGGTGACCGTCACCAGCGTCCCGTAGGTGATCAGGTTCCAGACGTCTTCCGCTACGCTGCCGTAAGACGGGAGCTCGACGCAACCGAGCGACTGGTACCACCCGTAGCCTGGGCGGGGGAACGCGTGCACGGCATCGCCGCCGTTGAAGTAGGACACCCAGTAGACGGTGTCGTCGTACGGCGTGCCGTCCGGGTTGAAGCCCTGCATCTGGGTGACCGTGTACCGCAGGTAGACAGGGAAGGTGCCGTCTGCGGTGGGACTGGCGGCGATGCCCGTGTTCGCCGCCGAGGTGATCGCCAGCTTGCCGTTGTGATACAAGTCCAGGTGCTCGGTACCTGCTTGCGTCACCCACACGTAGGTGTAACCGTGCTGGTTCTGCTCGTTCTTGGCGATCGCGGTGAACAGGCGAGACCACACCTGTTTACCGGCGTTGCCGTCCATCGTGAGGTTCTGGTCGTACTCGAACGTCCGGATCGCGCCGTCGATGATCTCATTACTGGTCCCGGCGGACCACATGCCAGTCAGCGCTCTCGGGTAGCCCGAGTTGAAGTTGAATGTGCCTGACGGCGCGTCGTACGCGGCGGAAAGCTGCGCTCTGGGGTCTGTGGCGGGGATGTCGCCAGAAGGGTCCGCTGGCGTCCAGGTCAGCGGGATGTATCCGAGCTGCGACAGCAGTTCATCCAGCCGGAGCGCTGAATACCGGCCGGTTGTGAACTTGAAGCTCGTGGCGGCTGCCGTGGTCGTTCCCTCCAGCGCAGGAACGACCACGGTCACGTGGGTGCCTTCGGTGAAGCCCAGCTGCGGGGTGAAGATCGCCTTGTCTCCGGAGATCTGCCAGCTCCCCGCGATGTCGGGAGACAACGTGGGCAGCGGGGTGTCCTTGGTGACAAGTCCCGAGTACGTGACGGTGATCGGTGCGGCTCCGTTCACACCCGTCGACCCGTTGCCCGGACTAACGGAAACCATGCGGACCGGCCCGGCCTTCTTCTTGTGGCTCGCTGCGGTGCTGGCATTCTTCGCGTGATGAGAGGAGCCGCTTACCGCCATGGCGACCAGCCCGATGACGATCACAGCTGCGGCCCCCGTTGCGGTAACGATCCTCCAGGGCTGCCGTCGCCCGCCGCCGCCGACGTCACTGATCCAGTTGCTGATTCCCGCTCCGCCATCCGCGGTCTCGGCAGACGCACCCGCGTCGTCGGTCTCGGCAGACGCGTCGTCGTGTTCGTTAACCTGACTCGCTTCGGTCGGATCGGCCGCCATCGCGCTGTCGTCAGCCTGTACAGCGTCCTCATCCGACCTTTGCCTCGCAGCATCACCACTAGCTCCCGCGTCCACGGTCACCCAGTCTAGGAGCTAATTTCCCGAATTGGACGCCGCTAGTCATCTTGTGACCTCGCGCTGCCTGACAGGGCTAGCAGCCCGGGTCGGGTGGCCCTGCCGTTCAGGCTCGCGGACAGGGAAAGTGATGTGTGCCGTGCGGTGCCCGTGTTGCTCACAGATCCGGTCCCGGTCCCGGCTTAAAAGGAGTTCCACCGCATCGAAAGAAAGGTGAACCGTCGTATGGACGCCTCGGTTATCAACGTGCGGCGTGTCGTCGCTGTGGTCCGCTCCTGCGGCCGTGCGGTCACGGGGGTTCGTAGTGCCCCGTCCCCCCGGCGGGAAGTGGCGGGAGGAGGTTGTGGCGCACGAACCCCTTGGGGCGGGGGTTCGGGGCACACGAAGCTCCTTGCGGTCGTGGGCGGTCAGGGGCGGGGCGCTGGCCGGCGGGCCACACGCTTCCCCCGGTCTGTCACTGACGCTTCCTAAACAACTACCGCGGAGCGGCAAGGAGAAAACGGACACCGATGATGCTGAACCCGCCCTGTTCCTGGTGCTGACCCTCGGCCTGATCGGCACCTGGCAGGTATTCGACCAGATCTACCTGTTGACCCAGGGGAACCCTGCCGAGACCACGCTCACACCGGCGTTTCTTTCCTATCAGATTTCATTCAGTGACCAGCAGTGGGGCCAGGGCGCGGCGATCGCGTTCATCCTGTTCGCGATCATCGTCGTCCTCACGATCGTGCAGCGGCTAATCATCTCCGAGCGCCGCGCGGACGGCGCGGCATGAGAGCGTCGAGCATGAAAAGGCGCCGGCTGATCAACCGTGCGCTGCTGTACCTGGTGCTCGCCCTGTTCGCGGTGCTCTACATCTACCCGTTCCTGCTCGACATCGGCACCGCGTTCAAGACCGAGGCCGACGCCGCCGCGCACCCGATCAACCCGATCCCGCAGCATTGGGTGCTGTCGGCGTTCCGGGAACTCGAGCAGCAGGACTTCGCCCGGTGGCTGGCCAACTCGGCCGTGGTGGCGGTGTTCGTCACGCTCGGCCGGCTGCTGTTCGACTCGATGGCCGGGTACGCGCTGGCCCGGTTGCGGTTCCGCGGCCGGGGCGGGCTGTTCGCCGCGATCATCGCGGTGATGGCGGTGCCCGGCGTGGTCCTGCTCATCCCGACGTTCCTTGTCTTGAAGGAACTCAACCTGTTCAACTCCTACCCGGGAATGATCTTGCCGCTGATGACTGACGCCGCCGGGGTGTTCATCATGCGGCAGTTCTTCCTGTCCGTGCACCCGAGCATCGAGGAGGCCGCCAAGATCGACGGCGCGGGCATCTTCCGCACCTACTGGTCGGTGTACCCGCTTCAGCTAGCCGCCGCGCTGGCGATGACGATCCCGGTGGCGATCGTCTTCTTCGTGTTCCAGAAGTACATCATGCGCACCGGCGAGGGCGCCATCAAAGAATGACGCCCTCGCCGGCCGCCAGTCAGCTGAACTGGAACCAGTTGACGTTGACGAAGTTCGCGCCGGTGCTGGTGCTGAACGAGACGTACAGCGTCTGCGTTCCGCTGGGTACCGGCGACGTGGTCACCGGGGTGCTGCTCACCCAGGTCTGCCAGCCGCCGGTGCCGTTCACGGTGATGGTGGCGAACGGGGTGGCGGTGAGCGAGCCGATCTCGAACGAGATCGTGCCGATACCGGTGCCGGACACCGCCGAGGCGATGCGCGCCACCACCTCACCAGTCAGGCCGGTACCGAAGTTGACGCCGGTGTACTCAAGCCAGCTTCCGTTGCCGAGCCAGCCGACGTTGTCGCCGCCGCCGGTGTCCGAGGTGGGCTGGGTCATGACGCCGCTGCTGGCCGCCGCGTAATCCGAGGCGGTGACGGTTACCGTGTTCGAGCTGCTGCTCAGCGTGCCGAGTTCGAACCAGTTGACGTTGACGAAGTTAACACCGGTGCTGGTAGCGAACGACACGTACAGCGTCTGCGTTCCCGACGGCTCCGGCGAGTTAGCCACGGGTGTACTGGTCACCCAGGTCTGCCAGCCGCCGGTGCCGTCGACCTGGATGGTCGCGAACGGTGTCGCGGTCAGTGAACCGAGCTCGAACGAGATCGTGCCGACATCGCCTGTGTATGCCGAGGCGATTCGCGCCTCGATCTGCGGGTACCCGCTGCCGAAGTTGACGCCGGTGTACTCAAGCCAGCTTCCGTTGCCGAGCCAGCCGACGTTGTCGCCGCCGCCGGTGTCCGAGGTGGGCTGCGTCATCACCCCGCTGCTGGCCGCCGCGTAGGTCGACGCGGTGATCGTGAGCGAGCCGGGAGTCGAGCTGGAATTCACCGTCCAGGTGAACGAGGCGGAGCCGCTCGCTCCGGTGGTATCGGTGGCGGTTACCGTGACGTTCGATGTGCCTGCCGTTGTCGGGGTTCCCGAGATCAGGCCCGTCGAGGAGTTGATCGACAGGCCGGCGGGCAGGCCCGTGGCGCTGTAGCTGAGCGTCTGGCCGGAAGCCGAATCGCTGGCGCTGACCTGCAGGCTGGCCGCTGTACCGACCGTGGACGTCTGGTTACCGGGGTTGGTAACCGTGACGGTGTTGCCGGTCGAGGTCCCGGTCGGCAGCGTCCAGATCTGCCCGGCCGAGGCCGTGCAGGTCTCGATTTCCAGTTGCGAGCTTGGATTACCGCCGGGATCGGTGAGACACAACCCGGAGTTCGGATTGACCAGCTCCCCGTTTGATTCATGCGTCCAGTCCTGCGCCACTGTGGCGTTGCACGGGTACCAGTCCACGTCGGTGCCGCTGCTCGTTCCCGCACCCACCACGTCCAGGCAGCCACCCTCGGTCCGCAGCGTGCTGTCGGAGTACACCGACCACTGCTGGCCCGTCGCGCCATTGCAGGTGCTGGCGATCATCGGGTTGGACTCGGTGTTCAGCGAGTTCTGGTTGCCCAGGCACAGCCCGCCTTCTCCGGTGATCTGCCCGCTCGCGGTGGCGGTCGCGGTCGGCGTGGAGTTGCCGCCTTCCTCGTACACGGCCACGTACTGGACGCTCATCGTCGCGGTCGTGGAGGTGGCCGACGTCGGCGCGGTGCAGTCGCAGATGCCATCGGGGTAGTTCCCGCCGATCGCGAGGTCGAAGATGATGAAGAAGCCGTGGTCGATGGCCTCCTGCCAGGCCGTCGTGCCCACTGAGGCCTCGGTGATGGTGTCCTCCACCGTCCCGTCCATCAGGAACTCCAGGTACTCCGCGCTGGTGTTGACCCGGTTGATGATCACGGAGTAGGTGTTGTAACCGGTCTGGCAGCCCGTGGTGGGGCAGGCGATCAGCGCGTGACCGGGGCTGTTCGACGCGTCGTGCAACGTCTGTGAGGCCTCGTTCAGGCCGTTGACGTCCTCCATCATGTCGATCTCGCCGGAGGTCGGCCAGGTCCCGCCCGCCCGCATCGGTGACCCGAGTGCCCAGAACGCCGGCCAGTACCCCAGCCCGTCTGCGGGGTTCGGCTGCTCGATCGACGCGGTCATCTCCATCTCGCCGCCCGGCGGTGCCTCGAAGTCGTCCCGGGTTGACTCGATCCGGCCCGAGGTCCACGTGCCGCTGCTGTTCTCCGTCGCGGTGATGTCCAGGTCGCCGTTGCCGTCTAGGTAGACGTTGCTGGTCGAGTTCGTCATGTTCTCGATCTCGCCGGTGCCGAACCCGGTGCCGATGTCGTAGAACCAGTTCTGTGCCGACGGGGCCGACCCGGCCGGGCCGGCGAAGTCATCGCCGAACACCGTCGTCCACCCGGAAGGCGGGGCCGGCACGGTGCCCGCCGGAGTCGCGGCGCCGGCCCGGGTTGTGGTGCCCGCCCGGGTTGTGGTGCCCGCCCGGGTCGTGGTGCCCGCCCGGGTGGTGGTGCTTGCTCGAGCCACGGTGCCGGTCAGCGCGGTGACCGCCACGGTCATGCACCCGAACGTCAAGATCACCGCGCCGAGGAGGGCGAGCCACCTGGGTCGGGAACGGGGAGAATGGGGCAGTGCGGAGTCGGGCATGGCCGGGCCTTCCTCGGGTCGATCACGGCGCCCCGCTCAGCGCCGCGAGTTAATATAAGTCGTAAATTAACTGGTATTTTACGCGCGGCAGGGGTGCGCGCAAGGCCCCTGGACAGTTCGATTCTGCCCTTGTTATAAGATCCAACATAAGCGGGTTAGGGGGGCATATGCAGGAGAAGCGCCGTTGGACCGTTCGCGACCTGCGCCGGGATAACCGGTCGGTGCTGCTGTGGTCGCTCTTCTCCTGTCAGCCATGCAGCCGTCAGGATCTCAGCGAGGCCACCGGGCTGAGCACCGCGTCGGTCAGCAACGTCATCCGCGAGCTGATTAGCGAGGGCATCGTGACCGAGGCGGGCTCGGTGGACTCCGACGGCGGGCGTCCCCGCATACTGCTGCGGATGAACCCAGGGTGCGGGTATGTCGCGGGGGTCGATGTCGGCGAGACGCGTGTGCGCGTGGAACTGTTCGACCTGACCATGTCGGTGCGCGCTAAGGCCGAGTACGCCCTCGATCCGCGCGAGCATGGCGTTGAGGTCGTGGTCGACCGGATCGCCGCTGGGCTGGCCAGCGTGCTCGCGGACAGCGGCGCCGACCCGTCGGCGGTGCTCGGCGCGGGCGTCGGCGTCCCCGGCGTGGTCGAGCAGGGAGCCGAGGCGCTCGTCTACGGGCAGACGTACGGCTGGGACGCGGTGCCGCTCGCGCGGCTGCTGCGGCCGGCCGTCGGCTTCCCGCTGTACATCGACAACGGCGCTAGGACGATGGCGCAGGCCGAGCTGTGGTTCGGCGCCGGCCGGGACACGCGGCAGGCGGTGGTGTGCCTGATGGGATCCGGCCTCGGGGCGAGCATCATCACCGGATCTCCCGGGCGAGGCGGCAGCTCAACCGCCGTCGAGTGGGGCCATACCACGATCGAGGTGGGCGGGCGGCTGTGCCGGTGCGGGGCGCGGGGCTGCCTGGAGGCATACGTCGGCGCCGAGGCGATCCTGGACCGGTACGGCCTGACGGCACCGGGCGATGACGAGGAATCCGCGTTCGCCGCGCTGACTGCGGCGTCCACCGAGCGCGCCGCCGAGGTTCTCGATGAGACCGCGCTCTACCTCGGCGCGGGAATCGCGAACTTGATCAACCTGTTCGGGCCGGAGCGGATCATTCTCGGTGGCTGGGCCGGCCTGCTGCTCGGCGCCCGGATCCTGCCGGAGATCCGCGCTGCGGCCCGGCGGCACGCGCTGGACCACCGGTTCATCCAGGCGTCGATCGAGATCGGCAGGCTCGGCCCGGACGCGGTGGCGCTGGGTGCCGCGACGCTGCCGATGGAGCATTTCCTCAACGGAACGCTGCCCGTGCGGACGTCGGCCAGCCGTGCCGTAGGGTAGCCGTGCCGTAGGGTAGCCGCCTCCCAGGTGGTCGGCGGGGTGAGAGAGGGCTATCCCTTCTGGAGTTTGTCGCCGGGCCGTCGCGTGGCTAAAGATATGAGTTATTTCATGACTTATATTAACTGGGAGGCTCGCAACATGGCCTTTGTGCGCCGTACGGTGCCCACGCCACGCCGCACGGGGCTGTGTGACGTGCAGCGCCTGTGCGACACATGGTGCCTGTGTGACATACAGGCCCCATGTGGCATGTGGACTCTGTGTGAAGCACGAGCCGGTCCCGGCTCTCGGTTTAACGTGGTGTTTTACCGCAACGTGGTGGGTTGACCGTCGTATACGTATGACAGACGGACACGAAGCGGTAACCTTCCACGTTATTCGGCTCTGGCGCACTTTACGGGGAGACCGGTTGCCAACCCCTAGCCCCGAAGGAAGCATCTATGCCATCTCTCTGGCCGGTACGGTTAATCGAATTAGTGTGTGTAGTTGCACCCCCTATGAGGGGTGCAACTACACGCGATAGCCGGGATCGGTGACCCTGCGGGTGTTATGTCCCGTTCTGGCGCTCACCGGGCCGGGGTGTCCGTGTCATCGGAGACGACATCCCATAAGGTGGGCTACCCGACCCGCTATTCCGAGACGGTCACGATTCCGCGAGGGTTTGAGCCGCCACACCTGCATCCGCCACACCTGCATCCGCCACACCTGCATCCGCCACACCTGCATCCGCCACATCCGCATCCGCGGCGCCTGCGTGATCGTCATGCACGGGAGCGGCATCATCGCCGGACGGTACCTTGGCTCGCCTCGCGATCAGAGCGCGCTAGTACGATCAACGGATGTCCAGCCGTTCGCGCGAGATGTCATCCGGTGCACGTGAGCCGGTAGGCCCGAAGTTGCCCGCGCGCCTGACGACGGCTAGGTCGCCCGAGGATGACCTCGAGGACGAGGGCTCGTACGAATCGCTGGACTACGAGAACGCTAGCCTGGTGAACCGGTCGGCGGCGGCGGCGGTCATCGACCAGTGCCGGTTCGGCACCGTCGACTTCGGGCGGTCCGAGCTTGACCGGGCGCGCATCTCGGACTCGGTGTTCCACGGCTGCGATTTCGCCAACGTACGGGCCAGCCGCGTCTCGCTGAACCGCGTGGCGTTCAGCGGCAGCCGTATGACCGGCATCGCATGGGCCGATGGCATCTTCCGCGAGGTCACCGTGGCGGACTGCCGGATGGACATGGCGGCGTTCCGCTTCAGCACGTTCAAGAACGTGGTGTTCAGCGGCTGCAAGCTGATGCAGGCTGACTTTCACGAGGCTGACCTGCGTGAGGTCCGGTTCGAACGCTGCGATCTGACCGAGGCCCAGTTCCAGAACGCGCAGATGGAGGGCGCCCGCCTATCCGATTGCACGCTCAACGGCGTCGGCGGGGTGATGAGCCTCAAGGGAGCGATCGTGACCAGCCGGGATGTGCTCGGGCTCGCATACGCCCTAGCAGGTGCGCTGGGTATCCGGATCGAGGACTGACGTTTCCGTGCCTGCTGAGCACCGCTACCTGAACCTGAACGCCTACCTGCGCAACTCGGGGTATCACGAGGCAGCCTGGCGGGTGTCGACCGCTGACCCGGCCGACGTCCTCGATCCGAGGTACTATGCCGAGCTGGCCAGAACCGCTGAACGCGGCGTGCTTGACTCGATCTTCCTGCCGGACAGCCCAGGGGTGGCGGAGTTCCGGTCGGAGTTCCTGCCAGGCGCCGGTATCGATCCGCTCCAACTGCTGTCGTCGGTGGCCGTCGCGACCGAGCAGGTGGGCCTGATCGCTACCGTGTCCACCACCTACAGCTTCCCGTGGGATGTGGCCAGGCGGCTGGCCACGCTGGATTTCCTCAGCCACGGCAGAGCCGGCTGGAACATCGTCACCACCGTGGAACCCGCGTCCGCCGGCAACTTCGGCGACCAGCCGCATCCGCCGGCGGACGACCGGTATGACCGGGCCGGGGAGTACGTCGAGGTTGTGCTCAAGCTCTGGGACGCCTGGGAGGACGGTGCTGCGGTCATGTCCCGGCAGACGGGTCAGTGGGCCGATCCCGCCAGGCTGCATCCGCCCCGGCACCACGGCAAGCGCTTCGACGTCGCCAGCTACCTGCCGTTCCCTCGGTCACCGCAGGGGCACCCTTTCCTGACCCAGGCGGGATCGTCCGGTCCGGGAGTCGCACTGGCCGCGCGGTATGCCGACGCGGTGTTCACCCCGCTGGCCGGCGTCGCCGCCGGGGTGGCGTTCCGCGAGAAGCTGCGCAAGCAGGCGGCCCGCTATGGTCGTGACCCTGATCAGGTCAGGGTCCTGCCCGGGCTGTCCTTCCTGATCGCCGGCGCTGACGCCGAGGCCGCCGCGCTGAAGGATGAGCTTGAGGCAGCGGCCAGCACCGAGTTCCGCTGGCGTAACCTTGCCAACCTCGCTGGACTTGACTACACCATCATCGATCCGGATGCGCCGTTCCCGCCCGCGCTCCTAGCGGATGCTCCCAAGACGAGCTTCGGCGCCTCGATCTACCAGATGGCCGGGGAAGACCCGGCCGCGACGTTCCGCTCGGTCGCGCAGAAACTCTCCGCCCTGCCCGGCGGGCTCGACTTCACCGGCACGCCGGAGGGACTAGCCGCACTGATCACGAGCTGGTGGGAGAGCGGCGCCTGCGACGGGTTCACGATCATGCCTAACGTCCTGCCCGGCCAGCTGGCGGCGTTCGTCGATCATGTCGTGCCCATCCTGCAGCGACGCGGCATGGCCAGGACCGAGTACGCAGGTACTACCCTCCGCGAGCACGTCGGCCTGCCGCGCCCGGGAGGTATCCAGTTAGCGGCGGTGGCCTGGCTCCAGTCCGGTGAGGCGCAGCAGGAGCAGCAGCACCCAGGCGCCGATGATCGATCCGATGAGACCGACGGTGTGGAAGCTATGCACGCTCAGCGAGTGGTATTCGATTAGGTTCTGCAGGAATCCGCCGACGAAGGAGCCGACGATGCCCAGCACGATAGTACCGAGGATTCCGATAGAGTCACGGCCGGGCATGAGCAGGCGCGCGATGGCGCCGACAATGAACCCGACGATCAGCAGCATGATGATGAAGACGACCATGCCGAGAACACTGCCCCGGTTCACGCGGGTTATCCCAGAAAGACCAGACATGGGGACCCGACCCCGGGCGGGAACGGGGTTCGTGGCACCCGAACCCCCATCTGTGGGGGTTCGGGGCGAAGCTCCTTGAGGTCATGGGCTCAGAGGCCGGCTCGCGGGTTCTGGCCCGCATCTCGGTGAGGTGTCACTCCCTCCACAGGACGGTCACGCAGGACGCGGCAGGCAGCTGGCTCATACCCGATCAAAACGGGCGCTCGCTGGCTGATCTCGATTATCGCGTGTACTTACACCCCTGGGAGGGGGTAAAGGTACACGCAATCATTCGCTTACTGCCTTCTGGCAGCAAGAGATGCCGCAGGTCCGTCGGCGGCGGCCCATGAGCCCGGCGGCGGCCCATGAGCCCGGCGGCAACGCGTGCGGATCCGCCGTGACCGCCTACGAAATGTGGCTCTGATGCACTTTATGGGGACGGTTTGCGTTCGGTGGCGCCGACCCGGTGCGGTTCGTGCTGGCCCAGGTGGCGCGGCGTGAAAACAACGTGGAGGTTTACCGCTTCGTGCCCGTCTGTCATACGTATACGACGGGCAGACTTCCACGTTGCGGCAGAGTTCCACGTTAATGGAGAACCGGGCCATCCCGTGAGTCACAGGGACACCTTGAGGCACGCAAGCAACTTCCTTACCGTACGCCACAGCCGGGAGTGCCCATCTGGGTCAACAGTGTCCCATGAAGTGCATCAGAACCCAAATGTGTGCCAGGGGCGGCCCGCAGACCCCGTCCGGCGGGACGGACATCTTCTTTTGATGAAGAAGTGAATTTTAAGAGCAAAGAAGGGTAATCGTCTGCAGCTTGCCCTCCGAGGATCGGGCCCGGGAACCGGGAATCGGGCCCGGGAACCTAACCGGGAGCAAGGAACCTAACCGGGAGCAAGGAACCTAACCGGGAACAGGGAACCGGGAACCGGAGACCAGAGGCCGGGCGATGGACCGGCGCCAACCTAACTGGAGGTGACAATGGCCGCGCGTACAGCGTTCCGGTCAAGGGCTCGCGTGCGGAGACCTAGCCGCCGGAGATCCGGTGGCGGGAGATCCGGTGGCCGGATGACCGGTGGCGGGAGATCCGGTGGCCGGATGACCGGTGGCGGGAGATCCGGTGGCCGGATGACCGGTGGCCGGGCAATGGCGTGGCTGGCGCGAGCCGGACTGACCGCTCGCGGCGTGATGTACGTGCTCATCGGCATCATCGCCATCCAGATCGCGGTGGAAGGATCGCGGCAGCAGGCCGACCGGACCGGTGCTGTGCGCCTGGTGGCGCATACACCGTTCGGCGCGGTAGCCCTGTGGCTCCTGGTGACCGGATTCGCCAGCATGACCCTCTGGCGTCTGTCCGAGGCCATCGGAGGCAGCACCGAACCGGACGGCCGCAAGGCTAGCACGAGACTGGCCAACCTTGCCCGCGCTGTGCTCTACGCGGTGATTACCTACGGGATCTTGAAGTACGCGCTGGGCGTCGGCCAGCCGTCATCGAGCGACAACCAGTCGCAGGACCTGACGGCGGCTGCCCTGAAGCATCCCGGGGGCCAGTGGATCGTCGCCATCGCGGGCGTCGTCGTCGTGATCGCGGGCATGTACATCATGTACCGCGCCTACAAACTCACCTTCCTCAAGCGATTGCGGATGGGCTCTGCCTCGCTGCGAACTAGGAACACCGTCGCGCGCCTGGGCCAGATCGGCGGGATCGCCCGCGGTTTCGTCTTCGGGGTCATCGGCGTCTTCCTGGTCATCGCGGCCAAGGACGCGGATCCTGGACAGGCCAAGGGTGTCGACTCGGCGCTGCGGGCTCTGGCGCACACGCGGCTCGGTCCGGTGCTCCTCGTCGTCGTCGCGCTCGGACTCGCGACGTTCGGGGTTTTCTCGTGGTGCGAGGCCCGGTGGTGCGCTGTGTAATGGCGGCGCGGCGTAAAAATAGGCTCCCCGGACCCGCGCGGAAGGGCCCCGTGCGGAAGGGCCCCGTGCGGAAGGGGGTGCAGGCAACGGGCTAGGCAACGCGCACACGCGGTCGCCGCACCGACCGCGATCACGGTAGCACAGGCCGTTCGTTCGGCTTCCGGACCTACATTGATGGTGCTGCTCATCGGTGCGCCAGCGCTCATCAGCGACCCGGGCGCGCGGCATTTTCTCGAGCAGGCCCAGTACCTGGGCGGGGTCATGGCCGCACGCTCGCGGCGATCGACACAGCGCCGGATGGTGCTGCCCTGCCGGACGACGGGCTGGATGACGCCATCGAGCAACTGCGGGGCGCTGCAGCACCGCTTCTTCAGCTGCTCGGTCGCGATACCCGCGATTCCATCGAACGCATCGGCCAGACCGCCGAAGAGTAGGAGTTCTCAGCGGTAGGCGCGGGCCTGCAGTTCGTAGAGTTCGGCATAGAGGCCGCCGGACTTGATCAAGGTGGCGTGGTCGCCGACGGCGGCGACCCGGCCCTGGTCGAGGACGACGATCAGGTCGGCCATGCGGACCGTGGAGAAGCGGTGCGAGACGAGCAGGGTGATCGCGCCGCAGTCGCGGGCCAATGCGCGGGCGGCCAGGTACCGCTCGAACAGCGCCGCCTCGGTGATCGCGTCGAGGCTGGCGGTCGGCTCGTCCAGGATCAGCAGCAGCGGAAGGTCCCGCATCATGCCGCGCGCCAGGGCGAGTCGCTGCCACTGGCCGCCGGACAGTTCCTGGCCACCGCTGAACGAGCGGCCGAGCGGGGTGGCGAGCCCGTCGGGAAGTCCGGCCGCGACGGAACTCGCGTCGGCCCGGTCCAGCGCGGCGGTCAGCGCGGTCTCGTCGTCAAGCCGGGGCAGGTCACCGAGCCCGACGGTCTGGCCTGCCAGCAGCTCGAACTGGACGAAATCCTGGAACGTGGCGGCGGTCCGGCCCCGCCACGCGGCGAGGTCGATCGCGTCGAGAGGAACGCCGTCGATCAGCACCTGCCCCGATGCCGGCTGATACATGCCGGTGAGCAGCTTGACCAGGGTGGTCTTGCCGGCGCCGTTCTCGCCCACCAGCGCGACGGCGGACCCGGCCGGCAGGTGCAGGTCGATGCCATCCAGGACCATGGCGCCGTCCGGCGGGTAGCCGAAACTGACGCCGCGGAACGTGATGCCGTTCGTCAGCGTGGCCGGGGGCACGGACGTGCCCTGCCGGGACGCGCGGTCCGCGGCCGCGTAGTCTTCCAGCCACAACAGCCGCTGCGCGGTCCTGGACGTGGTCAGCAGCTGGCCGATCGTGGCCGCGGCCTGGCCGACCTGCAGCTGGGCCCGCTGAATCAGCGTCACGGCGAGCACGACCTGCCCGACCGTCGCGGTGCCGTGGGTGGCGCGCACGACGACGGCGGCGATGCCCGCCACGAACCCGGCGGCGAACACCAGCCAGCCGAGGGCCCCCAGGCCGCCACCGATGATGGCCGCTCGCCTCGTACCGGAGTTCACGGTCCTAGCCAGCGACCGGTGCCGGTCCCGCAGCGGACCCGCCGTGCCGAACACGCGCAGTTCCTTCGCCGGGCCCGCCGACGTGGCCAGCTCGAACAGCTCGTCCGCGAGGCGCCGGTCCGGTGCGAGCCGCTCGTCGGTGCGCTGGCGCAGCCAGACCGATACCCGCTCGCCGGCCACCGGGGCGATCCCGCATAGCGGCAGCAGGGCCAGCGGCGGGTAGATCACCGCGAGGATGACCACGATGCCGATAGTCCGCATCAGGATCTGTGCGGTCACCAGCATCTGCCGGGCCCCGTTGGCCACCAGCCGGAGGTTCTGCTGCAGCAGGTCGAGCTCGGTCAGGTAGGCGGGCCGCTCCAGGTGGTCGATCGTGCTCACCGCGTTCAGCTGCTCGGCAGTGCGGGCCGTCAGGTAGATCGCGGTCCGGTCGGATAGCGTCGCGCCCGCCGACCCGGCGAGCATGTTCACGGCCCAGGTCAGCGTGTAGAGCCCGGCCACGCCAGCCACACCGAGCACGACCTGGTCTTCCTGGTGCCGCAGCGACGCGTCGATGACCAGCGCCAGGCACACCGGGTACAAGATCGAGCTCGCCGCGCTCGTCAGCAGCAGCGCGGCGGTGTAGCCGAACCAGCCGGGTGTCGCCCGCCAGCCCCAGGCCAGCACCGAACTCCAGGTCCGCCAGCGCCCGGCGCTGTAGACACCCGGGGCGGCGGTCATCGCGCGTCCTCGTAACGGGCGGCCTGGAGCCGGAACAGCTCGGCATAGCGGCTTCCGGCGGCTAGCAGCGACTCGTGGTCGCCGCGCTCGAGCACCCGTCCCTCATCAAGGACGCAGATGTGTTCGGCACGGCGGACCGTCGAGAACCGGTGGGAGATGATCAAGGTGGTGGTTCCCTCGGTAATCTCGAGAAACCGGTCGAAGAAGTCCGCCTCGCCGCGTGCGTCCAGCCATGCGGTCGGCTCGTCCAGGACCAGGATCCTGGCCCCGTGCCGCACCGCGAACAGAGCCCGGGCCAGCGCGACACGCTGCCACTGCCCGCCGGACAGATCCACGCCGTCGGCGTACTTGCGGGACAGCACGGTGTCCCACCCGACCTCCGCCGACGCGCCGGCCCGCTTCGCGCTGGCCTCGAGTCCTCCGGTGTCATCGAGGTGGCCGGGCGCGCCCCAGCCGATGTTCTCCCGCAGCGTCAGCGGGTAGTGCGCGAAATCCTGGAACACGACGGCGACCTGCCGCTGCCACTGTCCGGGGTTCAGCCTGGTCAGCTCCGTCCCGTCCACTAGGATGCGCCCGCTATCCGGATCGTGCAGCCGGGCGAGCAGCTTGACGAGCGTGGTCTTCCCAGCGCCGTTGATTCCGACCAGGGCGGTCGACTGGCCGGCCGGTATGACCAGGTCGAGGGCGTGGAACACCGGATGTTCTGTCCCTGGATACTGGAATTTGACCTTGTCGAAGACCACCTCGTTGACGGGTTTTCCCGCGGCGGGAAGCGTGCCGGACAGGTCGGCGGTCCCCGGGGCGAGCCCGGTCTCGAGCCGTCCTATCCGGGGGAGGCCTTGCAGCATCCACGACAGTGCCACATCATCCCAGGAGATGTCGCCGAACGGCGTGGTCGCCGCCAGCATCGGCAGCATGACGGCCAGCGTGCCCAGGGTGATCTCGTCGTGGTAAGCCGCGTAGCCGAGATAGCCGCAGGCGCCGGCGAAGGCGGCCAGGACCGGAACGGTGAGCACCAGCACCGTCCGGTCAAGCTCGCGCAGCGCGGCCCAGGGCGCGTTCAGGCCGAGCAGGGACTGGGACCGGTACCGGTCGACCAGCCAGCCGCCGAGGCCGAACACCCGTGATTCCTTCGCGACCGCGGGCGTTGACCCGAGCCGCTGCAGGTACCAGGCCCGGCGCAAAACCTCCGAGCTGCCCGAATACAGCGCGCCCTGCTTCCTGATCAGCTTGAGCTGCGGCCTGCGGACGATCATCCACATCACGAGCATGCCGAGGCCGAGCCACCACCGCCACGAGGCCAGCACCGCGCACGCGAGCAGCCCGCTGGCCCGGTTGCTCATTACCAGCGCCAGCGTCATCGGCGCGTCCGCCGTACGCTGGTTGACCAGCTGTCCCTGAGCCAGCGCCAGGTCGTCGAGCGTCTTCGGATCCTCCAGGTGGCCGATCCCGGCCGGGCCGGATACCGCGTGCATCAGCCGGTCCTGGGTGGTGTAGATGAGCCGCCACTTGACCACCGAGCTCAGCGCCGACTGCACCGGTCCGAGCAGCAACGCCGCCGCGTACGCCGCGCCGGTGACGGCTAGCGCGGCGACCATGTGGTGGCCGGCCGGGGAACTGAGCCCGTCACGCGCCGCCGCTGGTATGTCGCCCACCAGGTGGCCGGCCGCGATCAAGACCACGTTTGGCAGGAACGCCGACGCGACCGCGTACAGCGTCACCGCGCAAGTCAGCGGGTGGCTGGTCTCCCACAGCAGCCGGATCGCGTCACCGTAACCAGGAAAGCCACGCGACCATCGGCCCACCGCACCAGGCTACCCACGGCGCTCAGCGAGCCCTAATGGTTTTCCCGCGGCCGAGCCCGGTCCGCGTACGTGCGCCGTGTCCGTCGGCGGGGGAGAGGTTCGCGTGCCTGACGTCGTATACGTATGACAGACGGACACGAAGCGGCAGAACTCCACGTTGTTTCGATTCCGCGGCGGTCACGGCGGCCAGCCTCCGGGAGGACAAGGTCAGGCGAACTCGTCTGGGAGCGGTCCGCGGCGGGGGAAGGTGTCGTTGAGAATCTGCTCCTGCAGCCCGCGGAGCCGCTGGAACCCGACGCCGGCCTTGCACGCAGTGCTGATGGCTGACTGTAGGACCTGGCCGGCTTCCTCCATGGTTCCGCTGCGGTACAGCGCGATCGCCAGCAGTTCGCCGATGCCGGTCTGGCCGGGGTACCAGAGGTCCAGCTTCCGCAACCCGGGGATGGACTGCTCATGCCAGCCGGTGCTGATGGCGGCCTTCATCGCGCCGAGCGTCGCGGTCTTGTACTGATTGCGCAGTTCGGCGATGTAGCTGTCCGCGAAGCCGTACCCGGCCACGCAGCGTAGCGGCGCGGGCCCGGTTTCGGAGACCGGCCCCCACAGCTTCAGCGCTTTGCGGAGCAGCGTGCTCGCCTCATCGCAGCGGCCGTCGCGCAGGGCCATGGCTCCATCGGCGCAGAGGTGCTGGAACTCCTGGGCGTCGGTGCAGACGTCTTCCCTGATCTGGAACGTTCGGGCTGGCCCGGCCGGTTCGGTGATGAGCATGGCGATGTTGCCGTCGGCTTCTTCCAGCGCGCTGTTGATGCGCGACAAGTGCCGACGCAGCGTGGGCCACTTGTCCGCGACGGCATGGGATGGCCAGACCTTGCGGATGAGGTTGTCTCGTTCGACCGGCCCGTGGGCGGACAGCAGGGCGAGGATGATCGTGATCTGCATCAGCTGGAGCTTGACGCGGCGTCCGTCGCAGGTCATTCCGAAAGGGCCGAGCATGCTGACTCTCAGCACCAAGGAGATCCTCCTGTAGTCGTGCCAATCCCCCCGGCAACCGAAAATAGCTCCATAGCGTGTTAAAAATCCAGGGGTGTCTTTGCCTGATACGTGAATCAACGATTCTCATCCACCCGGCGACGCAGCGTAGCTGCGCGGAATCTTAATTTGCCGACAGGCGCTTTTCGTCCGGTGATCGTAAACCTTCTGTGCAGGACGGGTACGGCTTGCTTGCTTGTGCTGGCCCCCGGGCGGCGAGCCCTGCCGGGCCGCGCCGGGGAGCCCTGCCGGGCCGCGCCGGCCAGCGCCGGGCCGCGAGTCCGAACGGTCGCGGGCCCGCGCGCGTTACTGGAGTGGGTATCGAAAGTTTTCGGACGAGGTTGCGAATTGGTCAAGCAAAGAAATCCCTGTAAATGTGCTCTTGACCGGTAATGTGACGGAATTTAAGATGGCGGCACGTCGAAATAAGATGTCGAAATGTTTCGATCAACCAACGGCGCTGCCCGGTGCCCTGTCCGCGTAGGTATGAGCGAATCCACAAGCTTGCCGAGCGGCTGAGGGATCCGTCAAGGGAGAAGGGTGCCAGATGAGCTACCTGGCTCGCCGCCTCGGCTTCTACCTGGTGACCGCGTGGGCGGCGATCACCATGAATTTCTTCATCCCCCGCCTCATGCCCGGCAACCCGGTCCAGATCCTGGTGAGCCGGCTGGCGGCGCAGGGTCCGGTGGCGCCGGGCATGTATCACGCCCTGGCCGTCGCGTTCGGGCTGAATACGAACAGCTCGCTGCTGACACAGTATTTCCAGTATTGGGGTCAGCTTTTCCACGGCAACCTGGGCATCTCAATCACTTATTACCCGTCCACCGTGGCGAGCGTGATCGCGACCGCACTGCCGTGGACGATCGGGCTGGTCGGAATGTCCACGCTCATCGCCTTCATCCTCGGCACGGGCATCGGCACCCTCGCGGCCTGGCGGCGCGGATCATGGCTGGATGTCGCGCTGCCCACGACCGCGTTCCTGCAGGCGCTGCCGTATTTCTGGCTCGGGCTGGTGGCGATAGAGATCTTCGCCGTGAAGCTCGGCTGGTTCCCGATCTCCGGCGGCTACGCGACGGGCCTGCCGGCAACGCTTAGCGCGGGCTTCCTCGGTAGCGCGAGCTATCACGCGGTGCTGCCGGCCTTCACGATCGTGGTGGCGTCCATGTCAGGCTGGATGGTCGGCCAGCGCAACGTCATGATCACCACGCTGGACCAGGACTATGTGCTCGTCGCGCAAGCCAAAGGCATATCGCAGCGTCGCGTGATGATCATGTATGCGGCGCGGAACGCGATCTTGCCGAACTTCGCCAGCTTCGCGGTGGCGCTCGGGCTCGTCGTCTCCGGCGCGCTGCTCGTAGAGCTCGTCTTCTCCTACCCCGGCATCGGCTACGTGCTGCTCAGCGCGGTGAACAACGAGGACTACCCGCTGATGGAGGCGATCTTCCTGATCATCACGCTGGCCGTGCTGGCCGCGAATTTCCTCGCCGACCTCGTCTACGTGCTACTCGACCCGCGAGCGCGACAGGAGGCCTGACCGATGGCCGTCAACGTGGCCGGGAGCGGCGCGGACCTCGACCTTCTCGCGTCCAGGGCCAGGACCGGCAGGGCCCGGCCCTGGGCCTGGATCGGACGGTCGCGGTGGGTGACAGCGGGCCTGATCATCTTCGCCGTGTTCGTGTTCCTCGCTCTCTTCGGATCGACGCTGGCGCCCTATGACCCGTCGGCACTCGGTGCGCAGGTGCTCGCGCCGCCGTCGGCGGCGCACCTGCTCGGCACCACGCAGACCGGCCAGGACGTGCTGTCCCAGCTTCTCGTCGGGGCCGGGCCCACGCTGGAGATCGGCTTCCTGGCTGGCGTGGTCGCGACCGCGCTCTCGGTCATCGTGGGCGTCAGCGCCGGCTACTTCGCCGGCAGCGGCGGGGAGCTGCTGTCCCTGCTGTCCAACGTCTTCCTGGTGATCCCCGGCCTTCCGCTGCTGATCGTGCTGACCAGCTACGTGCCGCGCGCTAGCGACTGGGTGATCGCGATCGTGCTCGCCGTCGTCGGCTGGGCGTGGGGCGCGCGGGTGCTCCGCGCGCAGACCCTGGCGTTGCGGCAACAGGACTTCGTGCAGGCCGCCAAGGCCGCCGGCGAGTCGGACCTGCGCATCATCTTCTTCGAGATCTTGCCGAACGAGGTCGCCATTGTCGCCACGAGCTTCGTGTACACGGTCATCGGCGCCATCTCGTTCTACGTCGCGCTGTGCTTCCTGGGCATCGGCAACATCAGCACCTGGACCTGGGGAACCATGCTCTACTACGCGGAGAGCAACCAGGCCATCACCAGCGGCGCGTGGTGGTGGTACGTGCCGCCCGGCATCGCCGTCGCGCTCATCCTCCTCGCGCTGGTAATGCTGAACTTCGGCATCGACGAGTTCATCAACCCGCGGCTGCGGGCGGCCGGGATAACCCGCCGGGAACTGCGTGCCGCCAGCAGGCAGCAGGGCATCACTCCGGTGCTCAAGAACCAGCCGGGCGCGGTGCGTGCCGCCGCGGCTGGCGCCGACACGCTCACCTCGGTGCGGAAGACCAGGTGAGCGCGCCGACGGGACCAGGGGTCCCTGCCGACGAGCCGGTACTGGAGATTCGCGGGCTCCGCGTCGATTACGGCCGCGGCGACCAGGCCGTGCACGCCGTGATCGAGGCCGACCTGACGCTTCACCGCGGCGAGGTGCTGGGTCTGGCCGGAGAGAGCGGAAGCGGGAAATCCACGCTCGCCTACGGGGCGACCCGGTTGCTGCGCCAGCCTGGGATCATCACCGGCGGCAGCGTGCTGTTCTGGCCCAGCGCCAGTCGTCCGGACTTCGTCATCGACATCCTCGACGCTTCCCCGCAGACACTGCGCGACCTGCGCTGGCGCGACGTGGCGCTCGTCTTCCAGTCCGCGATGAACTCGCTGAATCCGGTACTGACCGTGCAGGCCCAGCTCACCGACACCCTCGCCGCGCATCTCCCCGACTCCAGCAAGCACGAGCGCCGGGACCGGGCCGCCGAGCTGCTCAAGCTCGTCGGCATCAGCGCGGACCGGCTGCACAGTTTCCCGCATGAGCTGTCCGGGGGCATGAAGCAGCGCGTGATGATCGCGATGGCGCTGGCGCTCGATCCGCAGGTCGTGATCATGGACGAGCCCACGACCGCCCTCGACGTTGTCACCCAGCGGCAGATCGTGGAGCAGGTGATCAGGCTGCGCGACCAGCTCGGGTTCTCCGTGCTGTTCATCACCCACGACCTGTCGCTGCTGATCGAGATGGCCGACACCATCGCGATCATGTACGCCGGGCGGATCGTCGAGTCGGCTCCCGCGCAACGCCTGTTCCGCGCTCCGCGCCATCCGTACACAGCCGCGCTGCTCGGCTCGTTCCCCTCGCTGCACGGCGAGCGCACGGTGATGACCGGCATTCCCGGCTCTCCGCCAGACATGGCGAACCTGCCGGACGGTTGCGCATTCCAGCCCCGCTGCCGCTACGCGCTGCCCCGCTGCGCGGAGCAGATCCCGGATCTGACCGACCCGGCGATCGCACCCGGCTCGCACCGCCTCGTCGCCTGCTGGCTGCACCAGGAAGGCGAGCTGCCCGACGAGCTCGCCGCACCGGAACCAGACGGCCTGTCGCCTCTGGCGGGCTTGCCCGCCGCGCCCGAATCCTCCGGAGGCTCGCGATGACCGAAGACCGGCCGCAAGGCGCCCCGGTCCTGGAGGCACGCGGACTCACCAAGCATTTCCGGGTGCGCTCCCGGCAGGCGCGCGGACAGCGGCGGACCCGGGCCGTCGTGCATGCCTGCGAGGACGTCGACCTGATCCTCGAGGCGGGCCGGGTCACCGCGGTAGTGGGCGAGAGCGGCTCCGGCAAGACCACGCTGGCGCGGATGCTCGCCCAGCTGATCAAGCCGACCAGGGGCACGATCATGCTGGACGGCAAACCGGTGCAGGCCAGGAGACTGCACGCTTACCGGCGCAGGGTGCAGATCGTGTTCCAGGACCCGTTTGCCTCGCTGAACCCGGTCCACAGCGTCCGCTACCACCTGTCCCGGCCGTTGCGGATCCACAAGCGGGCGCACGGCAAGACCGAGGTGAACACGGCCGTTGAGGCGCTGCTGTCCCGGGTTAAGCTGTCGCCCCCCGCGCAGTTCGCGGACAAGCTGCCGCATGAGCTGTCCGGCGGCCAGCGCCAGCGGGTCGCCATCGCACGAGCCCTAGCCGCGGGGCCAGCCGTGCTGCTCGCCGACGAGCCGGTCTCCATGCTGGATGTCTCCATCCGGCTTGGCGTCCTCAACCTGCTCGGCGAACTGCGCGACGTCGAGGGCCTCGCGATCCTCTACGTCACCCACGACATCGCGTCTGCCAGGTACTTCGCCGACACCATGACGGTCATGTACGCGGGCCGCGTCGTCGAGTCCGGACCGAGTCTTGAGGTGACGGCCAATCCGGCACACCCGTATACCCAGCTCCTGCTGGACGCGGCGCCCGACCCGGAACGGTCGGGCCCGAGGGCGATCGAGGCCAGGGGGTCAGCACCCAGCCTCATCGCACCGCCCTCCGGCTGCCGGTTCCATCCCCGATGCCCCCACGCCATGCCAGTGTGCTCGGATCGGCAGCCGCCGGACATATCGGTGGGCGAGGGCCATGTGGCGGCCTGCTGGCTCCGCCACCCCGATTACAACGACGCAATCGGTACTCCCACCGCCGGCAACTTGCCGGCCTGACAACGCGGAGCGATCAATGAGACCAAGAGTGCTGCTCTCAGCCTTGGCGTGCGCTGTTACCACGCTCGGGCTGGTGGCATGCAGTTCGTCGAGCTCGTCACCGAGCAAATCTTCGAGTTCCTCCTCTGCCACTCTGGTGATGGAGGGCAGCCCGACCGGCCCAATGGCCCAGGTATTCAACCCGTTCTCCCCGCTCAGCCCCGCCAACACGGCCGGCGCCACGAACCTGGTTTATGAGCCGCTGCTTCAGTTCGACATTCTCAAGCCGGGCACGATCTACCCGTGGCTGGCGACCGGTTACACCTGGTCCAACGGCGGCAAGACGATCACGTTTACCCTGCGCACCGGCGTGAAGTTCACCAACGGCGATGCGTTCGACGCCAGCAACGTCGCGTGGGAGTTCAACCTCATGAAGTCGACCCCCGCGGTCAACGCGGACGGGCTGCCGATCACCAGCGCGTCGGCCCCGAACCCGACCACGGTCGTCATCAACTTCAGCGCGCCGGTGTACACGCTGCTGTACTTCATCGCCAGCACGCCCCAGCTCCCCGAGAGCATCTGGAGCAAGGTGAACCCGGCCACATACGCCGACACTGACCCGATCGGCACCGGGCCGTATGAGGTGACCTCTTTCACCTCGGCGGGGATAACCCTGACCAGGAACACGCATTACTGGCAGGGCCTGCCGCCCGTGGCCAAGGTGGAATTCCCGGCCTACGACTCCAACACCAGCGCCAACCTCGCGCTGGAGCAGGGGACGCTGGACTGGGCCGGTAACTTCGTGCAGAACATCAAGACGGCGTTCGTGGGCAAGGACCCGTCCGCCTACCACTACTGGGACGCGGGGACGGAAGTCCAGTCGCTGGTCCCGAACCTCACGGTGTTCCCGTTCACCGGCGCAGCCGGGCTCGCGGTGCGGCAGGCGATCTCCGACGGCATCAACCGGACGACCATCTCCGATGACGGCGAGGACTTCCAGCAGCCGGGAGCGACCGGCCCGGCCTCGCTGACCGGCCTGGTAATGCCGGTTGACCAGAGCTACGTGACGCCGACGACCTCGGCAGATGCCACCAGCTACGACCCGGCCAAGGCCGAGCAGGTCCTCAAGGCCGCGGGCTGGAAGATGGGCAGCAACGGCTACTTCGAGCTGAACGGCAAGACGCTCGCCTTCACGATCGAGGACCCGTCCGCGTACACCGACTACATCACCGATGACACGATCATCGCGCAGGAACTGAAGGCGGTCGGCATGGACGTGACCGTGTCCGGCATCTCGGTGCAGAAGTTCGGCACCGACGTGGCCGACGGAACCTTCCAGATGGTCAACCGGTACGGCACCAGCGGGCCGACACCGTACTTCAGTTACGATCAGTGGCTAGATGACTCGATCACCGCCCCCATCGGCAAGAACGCGACCGGGGACTTCGAGCGCTTCTACAGCCCGCAGGCCGAGGTCTACCTGAAGCAGTTCGCCGGCACCGACAACACCACGACGCAGCTCAACGACATCGTCGGCCTGGAAAACATCGTCGCGTCGCAGCTGCCGATCATCCCGATGATCTTCGGGGTGGCCTGGTTCGAGTACAACAGCAGCCAGTACACCGGCTGGCCGTCGCCATCCAATCCGTACGACCCCGGACAGCCCGAGGGCCCGTTCGACGAGTACACCATCCTGCACCTGCACCCGGTCAGCTAACGGCAGCGGCCCGGCCGCGGCTCCGTGCCGCGGCCGGGCAAGCTCCCGCCAGTGCTGCATGGTGTCATGACTGCCGCGGATCGGCTATGAAACAAGACATTTCACGGCCTATGCCCCATGGATCCCGCCGGGCCGGCCTGGTCAATCGCCCGTTTCTCAACGAGAAACATCATTCACCAGACGGGGGACACCATCACCAAGTACCAGAGTCACACCGACGGGCCCTTTATCCCAAATTTTCCCTCATTTCAGTCTTGCACATGATCGCCTACTCTCTGTATGGTGAGGGCGGTACCGCTATCCCCTTCGGGGGGGAGAGTGCGTAGGCCTACCGCCGATGCGGGTTCCGCTTCGGTCCCCGGGTTCGCGCATCTGCCGCTGCCGTACAGCGGCGCTTCGTGTCCCGCCGGGGTCGTGGTACGGATGGCGTTCCGCGCCGCCGTACCAGACGCCGCTTGTCGCTGAAGGGAGGCCCGTCCGCCCGGGCCCGCCTGGTACGTGGCCCGGTCCGTTCAGGGCACTTTGTCACCCGCAGGTCGGCGGTCGGTATTTACTCATGTGACCACACGCCGTGGTGTCGTGCGCCCAGAAGCGAACGGAGTTACTCACTGGGAGTGGGGAGCAATGCAATGCTCGCGCATATTGAGAGGAATGCACTTTGCGTCCGACACATCACGGCACCGACCGGAGACCGCGCCGCGCGCTAGCGATCGTCACGCCGATCGCGCTCGTGGCCGGAGGAATGCTCGCCGTTACCCCGGCGCTCATCGCTGCGGCCGCCCCCGCTGGCGCATCCACGGCGCAGATCCCGTCTAACTGGCACTACGCATGCGGCAACACCTTCAAGGTAGGCAAGCTCACCTGCCTGGTCATCAAGAACACGGCCGCCCATCCGAGCGCCGTGACCGTTAGCCCTGGCGCGATCCCCTCCGGGGACGGCTACGGGCCTTCACAGTTCCAGTCCGCCTACGACCTGACCTCGGCTTCGTCTTCTGACGGGTCGGGCACGACCGTCGCGATCATCGACGCCTACAACGACCCGACCGCGGCGAGCGACCTAGCCGAGTACCGGTCCGCGGCGGGCCTGCCGGCCCTGACGTCCGGTCAGTTCACCGTGTACAACCAGGAGGGCGAGACCTCACCGCTCCCCGCCGAAGCCCCGGCCGATGACGACTGGACGCTTGAGGAGTCCCTCGACGTCGACATGGTCTCGGCGATCTGCCCGCTCTGCAAGATCGACCTGGTGGAGGCCAACAACGATACCGGCGATGGCCTGTACGTCGCCGAGGAGACAGCCGCCACCACGCTGGGCGCCAAGTACGTCTCGAACAGCTGGGGTGGCAGCGAGACGTCATCAGACACCACGTACGACTCGGAGTACTTCGGCGTATCGGGTGTGGTCTACACGGCAGCCGCGGGTGACTCCGCCTACAGCGGCGGCGTGATCTATCCGGCCACCTCCCCGAACGTTGTCGCGGTCGGCGGCACCACGCTGGACACCTCGTCCAACTCGCGCGGCTGGACCGAGAGCGTCTGGGAGACCAGCTCCACCGAGGGCACCGGGTCAGGCTGCTCAGCCTACGAGCCGCAGCCGTCCTGGCAATCGGCCGTTTCGCTGATCAAGTCCGCATGCTCCGACCGCGTCGACAACGACGTTGCCGCTGACGCCGACCCGAACACCGGTGCCGCGATTTACGACACGTCTAACGACAACGGCGGATGGGTAGAGGTCGGCGGCACCAGCGAGTCCACGCCGATGCTCGCCGCTATGTTCGCGCTGGCCGGGAACAACGGCAACGGCGGCAACGACGCGGCCGACTCGATCTACACTCACACCACCGACTTCTACACGGTCACCGCGAGCAGCAACGGCTCCTGCAGTCCTTCCGTGCTCTGCACCGCCACCGGTGCCGCCGACACCTACAACGGCCCGACCGGCTGGGGTACCCCGGATGGCATCACCGGGCTTGAGAGTAACTCCACTGGTAACACGGTCACTGTCACGAACCCGGGTAACCAGACCGGTACCGTCGGCACAGCGGTCAGCCTGCAAATCCAGGCGACCGACTCCGCCTCCGGCCAGACGCTGACCTACAGTGCCACCGGGCTGCCGGCGGGCCTGTCGATCTCCTCGTCCGGCCTGATCACCGGTACGCCCACCACGGCCGGCAGCAATAGCGTGACGGTCACCGCC
>Ga0335074_10002300_pt1 | contig 26005 bp, 18 predicted proteins | sample Lox_Sample_23_FD_206715 | JGI IMG/M metagenome (GOLD analysis project Ga0335074, IMG submission 206715) | Soil microbial communities from Loxahatchee National Wildlife Refuge, Florida, United States - Lox_Sample_2.3 | ecosystem: Environmental > Terrestrial > Soil > Wetlands | place: USA...
GTGGCCGGCTGGTCCGGCCGTCCCTGCTCGAATTGCTCGCCTGCTACCCGGGGACCGAGGGAGAGCACACCTATTCCAGCGGCGGTCTTCCGCTCCAGCAGCTGCGTGCCTGGCGCCGGCGTTACCATCCGCTGCGCGACGGGTTCGTGCAGCAGTACCGGGTCGGCTTCGCCGCGGGCTCGGCGGGCACGTTCCCCGCCTTCCGGGACGATGTCTGGCGGCTGGCGTGGTCGATCCTGGCCCCGGCGGTCGCGCCCGCCGACATGACGGCCGTTGTGGGCCAGTCGGCCGACGTGCTCGCCAGTCAGGTCACGGCGCGCCACGGGATCACCGGGGTGCGGCTCGAGAGCGACGCCGTCATCACCGGGCGCGACGGCCTGGACGACTCGGCCGTGATGGGGTTCGTGGGCGCCAACACCGACGCCGCCTACGCCTTGCTGCGCGTCGGGGACTCGACCTCCGGTGCCGCGGGCCGCAGGCACCGCGAGCTGGGCGAGAGCATTCTCGACAGCTTCGCCCGGCTGCCCATGAGCCCTCCGGCCGGCGAGGGTTTCGCTATGGACACCGGCGAGCTGACCACCTACCGGCGGTTCCGCGGCCGGCCGGCGGTGTATGCCCGCGCGCTGGCCGAGGGCGGGCTGGCCGCGCTGCAGGCCGCCGACTGGGAGCTGCGGCGGCACGGGACCGAGCGGCCGCGCTGGCTGGAGTGGGCGGCCAGTATCGGCGACTGGCTCGCCGGGCAGCAGGAGGCCGGCGGCGCACTCGCGCGGGCCTGGGAGGCGGGCACCGGAGCCGTGCTCGACCCCTCCACCACCGCCGGGTACACCGTCGCGCCGTTCCTCCTTGCCCTGCACCGGTTCGCCGGCGATTCCGGTTACGGAACGGCCGGGCTGCGCGCCGCCGAGTACTCCTGGTCGCACGGCGGGGAACGGGGAGTGTTCGCCGGCGCGACTCTCGACAATCCCGATGTGATCGACAAGGAGGCGGCGATCCTGTCCGCCGAGGCCTACCTCGCCGCCCTCGATTCCACCGGCGATCGACGGTGGCTCGAACGGGCCATCGAGGCCGCGCGGGCCGCCGAGACCTGGATCTACATCTGGAACGTGCCGATGCCATGGGACGCCGACGACCGGCTGCTGCACTGGAAGCGGGGGGTGCCCACCATCGGGCATCAGCTCATCGCAACGGGCGTGTCCATGACCGATGGGTTCCTGGCCGCGAACGCCGCCGTGTTCGCGCGCCTGTTCCAGGAGACCGACGATCGGCACTGGCTCGACCTCGCCCGCATCGTGGTGCACGGCACGACGACCATGCTCGCGCTCGACGGGCGGGTCTACGACCTGCGCGGGCCGGGATGGCAGCAGGAGCACTGGTCGTTCTCGCCGCGGCGTGGCTTCGGCCTGAACCGGCGCTGGCTGCCGTGGGTGCCGGTCGCTCATATCCGGGGCGTGCACCGGATTGAGGACCTCGGCCCGGACATCGCCCGCCTCGTACTCTCCTGGGATGGGCCGGCCTCGCCCTAGAACCGCTTGATGATGCGCGCTGCGGGCAACCTCACCAAGCAGCGGACTCTCGCCGCTCAGGGCTTGAGTGGCGGATTCGCCGGGTCGAGGAAGCCGCGTTCCTTCAGCCAGCCATACAACGGGGTGGTCGCCGGGTCGTGGCCCCAGGCGTGGTCCCCGCCGAGATCCTCGGTACCGCCGAGCAGTTGCTGCTGAACGAGGGTCAGCCGGCCGAGCCAGTCGCTGGCCCGGAGCGGGGCGAAGTCATCGCGGATGGCCGTCCACCGGTAGGTGTAGCCAAAGAACACCGCCTTGCGGGTGTGCTCGGAGTCGTTGCGTGACCGGGTGTGCCAGATCCGGCGATCGAAGAACACGGCGTCGCCGGGCCTGGCGATCACCTCGACGGCACCTTCGGGATCGGGCCACTGGAGGTCGCGCCGCGGCGGGCCGTCGATCCAGTTCACCTGGTGGCTGCCCGGAACGACCTTCAGGTTGCCGCGACCGGGCTCGGAGACGTCGGAAAGCCAGTACGCCAACTTCACCGACAGGCGCGGTCGCGGGGTCGTCTCGATCTCGCGGTTCTGCCTGCCGCCATCCTGGTGCCACTCAAACCGGAACGGCACGGATACCCGGACCGGCGGATGGACATCAAGGTGAGAATGATAAACGTGAATGTTCCAGCCGAGAGTCGACCACACACAGGGAAATGTGGCCGGATGATCGATCAAGCCGGCGACTTCCGGGCAGTTCGCCACCGCGCTGAGCAGGTGCATCGACCCGTCCTGGCTCAGTGAGCCCGCCCTGGCCCTAGCGGCGTGCACGCGGTCGATCGCGTCGCGGGCGGCCGCGACCTCATCAGCGGAAAGCGCGCCCCGGATGATCAGGTAGCCGTCGCGTTCGAAGGCGGCCCGCTGCTCAGCCGTCATCGGCGCGGACGGAGCGGCGCTCCTTGCTGTAGCTGGCCCCTGCATCATTGTTGCTGCCTCCAGTCTCCTGAGTCATCGTCAAAGTGAGCAGTTGCCGTTCACGGCGTGGCTGGCAGGTCAGTGGCCGAGATCGTGCCCGGGCTGGCGCGGCTGGGCTCATGCCGCCAGTCAAGGCAGCGTGGTGTTGTCAGCCCGTATGCGGTTTTCGATATGCCCGCGATATGCAGCGGCTCGTAACCTTGAGAAGATGCGGGTGCTGGTCGTCGAGGATGAGCCCTACATGGCGGAGGCCATCCGCGATGGGCTGCGCCTGGAGGCGATCGCGGCCGACATCGCCGGCGACGGCGACACCGCACTGGAGTTGCTGGGCGTCAACGCCTACGACATCGCCGTCCTCGACCGCGACATTCCCGGGCCATCCGGTGACGAGGTCGCCGAGAGCATCGTCGCTTCCGGCAGCGGCACGGCGATCTTGATGCTCACCGCAGCGGACCGGCTCGACGACAAGGCCTCCGGGTTCGGGCTCGGCGCCGACGACTACCTCACCAAGCCCTTCGAGCTCCGGGAACTCGTGCTCAGGCTCAGGGCGCTCGACCGCAGGCGCGGGCACAGCAGGCCGCCCGTGCGGGAAATCGCAGGCCTGCGCGTGGATCCGTTCCGCCGCGAGGTCTACCGCGACGGCCGCTACGTGGCGCTGACCCGCAAGCAGTTCGCTGTGCTCGAAGTTCTGGTCGCGGCCGAAGGCGGTGTCATCAGCGCCGAAGAGCTCCTGGAACGGGCATGGGACGAGAACGCCGACCCGTTCACCAACGCCGTGCGCATCACGGTCTCGGCCCTCCGTAAGCGGCTCGGCCAACCCTGGGTCATCGCCACGGTGCCCGGCGTCGGGTACCGGATCGAGGCAGCGCCCGACATCGGGCACGGAGGAGGGAACGATGGATAGGCGGGCACCTGGTTTGAGCATCCGCCTCAAGCTCACCCTCAGCTACGCCGGTTTCCTCATGCTCGCCGGAGCCCTGCTGCTCGCGGCCGTGTGGCTGTTCCTCCTGCGTTACGTCCCCCAGCGTGCGGACATCTCTGGCACCTCGTTCTATGGTGGCGTTTTCCCCGTCCAGTCCAGGCTCCTGCACATTTTCGTTCCGAAGGCAGCCGAAGTACTGGCGCTCCTGCTGGTGTCCGGCCTGCTCGGCGGCTGGCTTCTGGCCGGCCGGATGCTCGCCCCGCTGACCCGCCTCACAGACGCCACCCGCATGGCCGCGAACGGGTCGCTTTCCCACCGAATCCGGCTACCGGGCCGCAGAGATGAGTTCCGCGAACTCGCCGACGCGTTTGACACCATGCTCGCGCAACTGGAGGCCCACATGGCCGAACAGCAGAGGTTCGCAGCCAACGCCTCCCATGAGCTGCGCACCCCGCTGGCGATCACGCAGACCCTTCTCGATGTCGCCCGCAACGACCCGAACCGCGACGGCGGCGAGCTCGACGAGCGCCTCCGCGCCGTCAATGCCCGGGCGATCGACCTCACCGATGCATTGCTGCTGCTCAGCAGGGCCGGCCAGCGGTCCTTCACCCAGGAGCGCGTCGACTTGTCTCTCATCGCGGAAGAAGCCGCTGAAACGCTCCTCCCCCTGGCAGAAGAGCACGGCGTCGCTATCGAGACCTCCGGGGACGTCACCCCCGCCGTCGGCTCCCACGCTCTCTTGCTGCAGATGACCACGAACCTGCTGCACAACGCGATCGTCCACAACCTCCCCGGACACGGCACCGTGCAGGTTAAGACCGGTATCGGCCCCGAGTCCGTCATGCTCACTGCCGAGAACACCGGCGAGAAGCTCAGCCCGCAGATGGTCTCGACACTCACCGAGCCGTTCCAGCGCGGTGCCGGACGCATACGCGGTGATCATGGAGGTGTCGGCCTGGGCCTGGCGATCGTCAAGACCATCGTCCAGGCACACGACGGAACCCTCACGCTCGCCCCCCGGGCCACCGGCGGGCTCTGCGTCACGGTGGAACTGCCCGCCGCGCCGCTGTGCGCTGGCAGCTGACGATCAGGTCGACTACGTAATGGGGAAATCGAAGTAGGTGCGGGGATAGGGCTCATGCTTGAGGGTGTAATGCCACCATTCACGGTCATAGGAATCGAAGCCGCAGTCCAGCATGATGGAGCAGAGGTGGTGCCGGTTCTCCGCTTCGGCTGGCGTGGTTCCTGGTGCGCCGTGATGGGAGACTGCGTCCATCAGGTCGTGGCCGCCGCCCATGGGGGCGAGTTCGCCGGTAGCTAGCTCGTACAGCGTCAGGTCGACGGTGCTGCCGCGACTGTGAGCCGACCTGGTGACCACATATCCTTGCTCGAACATCTCCGGCCTGTCGATGTTCGGGTAATGCCGTCGCTTCGTGCGGCCGTTCTCCGGCTGCCTCGACCAGAGCAGGAAGCAGTCCACGGCGCGTTGCGGGCGGTAGCCGTCCCACAAGAGCAGGGCGAAGCCCCGGGACGCGGCCCTTTCCTGGGCCCTGTTCAGGGCGGTACACAAGGCTCTGGTTCCGACGATGCGGTTGGCGTAGTAGCCATCCACGGGCTTGCCGGTGAAGTTGTCCCAGGTGGCGTACTTGGCATCCCACCGTATGCCCGGGACGAACTCATCGACGAAGACGAAGTCGCTGTTCATCGCTTCTTGCCGTTCAAGGTCAGCGTTATGAGCCTTTCAATGACGTCGGCGAGTGGCAGGCCCGCAGCGGCCATCATCCTCGGGTAGCGGCTGTAGGAGGTCAAGCCGGGCAGGGTGTTGACCTCGTTGAGTATGACCGTTCCGTCGTCGGTCAGGAACGTGTCCACCCGCGCGAGTCCCGTGCAGCCCAGGGCTCGGTAGAGGGCTTTTGCTGTCTCCTGCACGAGCGAGCGCGCCTCCGCCGGGATGTCGGCGGGCACGATGAACGTGGAGTTCTCAGAGCCGCTTTCCGGATCGCTCTCCTGATGGATTCTGAAGAAGCCGTGCGAGAGAGCAACCCGGTCTACCTCGCCTGCGACCAGCCCGAATCGTTCCCCGAGGATGGCGCAGCCCACCTCGCTGCCGACGACGGCCTCTTCGATCAGCACCTTCTCGTCGTACTGCCGTGCGGTCTCTATCGCGTCCTGCAGTTCTTCTCGTCCCGAAACCTTGCTGACGCCGAAGGACGAGCCCGAACGGGCCGGCTTGACGAAGGCGGGATAGGTGAGGCTGTCCGGGTCGATCTTCTCGTTCGCCGTGAGCACCGAGTATTTCGGTGTGGCGATCCCCTCGTTGCTGGCGACAAGGTAGGCCAGGGACTTGTCCATGCACACCGCGGAGCTGGGGATGCCGCAGCCCACGTAGGGAATGCCCGACAGCTCCAGCAGGCCCTGGATCGCGCCGTCCTCGCCGAGCTTGCCGTGCAGAACGGGCAGCACCACGTCCAGCCGGATCATCTCGTACCCCTCCCGCTCCAGAACGAGCAGCCCGTGGATGCTGCGGTCCGGGGACAGCACGACCGGACGGTTACCGTGGCTTTCCCAGTTCGCGCCCGGGCCGTCACACAGCTTCCACGCGCCGCTGGTCGTGATCCCGATCCAGAGCGGCTCATACTTGCCGAGATCGAGGTGTTTCGCGACCTCCTGTGCGGACTTGACAGACACGGGGTGTTCTTCGGAGCAGCCGCCGAAGATGATTCCAATTTTCAGCTTTTCCACGCCGAGTTCTCCTTCTGGAACGCGAGGCAGTTGATGATGGTGTTTTCGACGGTGTCGCTCAAGGCGTGGTCGGTGTAGTAGGCAATGTGCGGGCTGATGACCACGTTCGGCAGTTGCTGCAGCCGCGGGAGCAGCGTGTTTTCGATGGATGTGTTTCTGCAGTCGGCGTAGAAGATTCCGTCCTCTCCTTCGAGGACGTCCAGCGCCGCACCGCCTAGCCGGCCGCTTTCCAACGCTGAAAGAAGAGACTCGGTGTCGAGCAGTGCGCCGCGCCCGGTATTGATGATGAACGCGCCGTGTTTCATCTGCTCGATGCGCCGGCGATCGAGGAAATGCTGCGTGTCCGCCGTGAGCGGGGTGTGGAGAGTGACGATGTCGCTCTGCTCCAGCAGTTCGTCGAGCGGAACGTAGTCGGCGGCGGTCGTCGGACGAGTGTCGTAGGCCAAGATCCGGCAGCTGAATCCCCGCAGCCTGTCCAGGACTGCCGAGCCGATGCGTCCCGTTCCGACGACCCCGACGGTCAGGTCCCGGAGCTCTTTGCCACGCACGTCATGCAGCCGGTAGTCATGAGTTTCTGTGCGGCGGATGACAGATTTCGCGTTCCGCACGGCCATCAGCATCAGCATCAGCGCGTAGTCGGCCACGCTGTCTGGCGAATAGACGACATTACCCACGCAGATGCCAACGCTCCGCGCGTAGTTCACGTCGATGTGGTTGTATCCGATGCTTCGTGTGGAGACGTATCTGACGCCGGCTCGGCTGAGCGCCAGCAATGCGGAGGCTGTAACCGGGGTTTTGTGCCCGACGCTGATGCATCGGTTTCCAGACGCCAGCTCGATGTTGGCCTCGGACACCGCTGCCTCGGTGATAGCTGGCACAACGCTGAAACGAGGCGCGACCTCCCGGAAAACAGCGGCCTCGTCCGGCCCGCATCCATACACGGTGATTCCCATGCCTGGGACAGCCGAAGGGGACACCGGCGCCACCGACCAGGGGCGGCTGGCCGCTGGTCGCGCTGGCTCGCTGGAGATCATGCCCTCTAGTCAAGGCAGCCGCGTGTTGCCAGCACGTATGCGGTTTTCAATACGCCGGCGATATGTCGCCGACCGTAGCGTGCGGAGCATGGCACTGTGCATCACCGGCCCCCGCGGCGGCCGGCCATGATCCCGCTCAGCCTCGCCGAGATCGCCACGGTTGTCGGCGGAACGGTCGAGGGCGACGGCGCCGTGACGGTGACCGCGCCGGCAGTGCTCGACAGCCGCCAGGCCGAGCCGGGCGGCCTTTTCGCCGCCTTCACCGGCGAGCACGCCGACGGCCACGACTACGCCGGCCAAGCCGGCCGCGCCGGCGCGGTGGCCGTGCTCGGCTCCCGGCCCACGCCGCTGCCTACCGTCGTCGTCAACGATGCCCAGGCCGCGCTGCAGGCGCTCGCCGCCCACGTCGTGGCCCGGCTACGCGACGTGCTGACCGTTGCCGGGCTGACCGGCTCCCGGGGCAAGACCAGCACCAAGGACCTGGCCGCGGCGGTGCTTTCGACCGCCGCGCCGACCATAGCCACGGCCGGCTCGCTCAACAACGAGCTCGGCGTGCCGCTCACCATGCTGCGCGCCGACGCGGCCACCCGCTTCCTGGTCCTGGAGATGGGCGCCCGCCGCGTCGGCGACATCGCCGCGCTCACCGGCCTGGTCGCGCCGGACATCGCCGTCGTTCTCAACGTCGGCCAGGCCCACCTCAGCCACTTCGGGTCGCGGGCGGCCATCGCCAGGGCCAAGGGCGAGCTGGTGCAGGGTCTGGCGCCCGGCGGCACCGCCGTCCTGTCCGCCGACGACCCCCGGGTGATCGCGATGCGCTCGCTCACCGACAGTCCGGTGCTGACCTTCGGGCACGCGGAGCACGCCGACGTGCGGGTGACCGACCTGGCTCTGGACCGGCTCGGCCGTCCGTCCTTCACGTTGCGGACCGCCGACGCCTCGGCACCCATCGCGCTGCCGCTCGTGGGCGCCCACCAGGCGCTGAACGCGTCGGCCGCCGCGGCGGCGGGGCTGGCGGCCGGCGTGCCCCTCGACGTGACCGCGGCGGCGCTGGCCACCGCCTCGCTGTCGGAGTGGCGCCTGGAACTACGCGACCTCGCCGTCGGCGCGATGCTGCTCAACGACTCCTTCAACGCCGACCCCGACTCGGCCCGCGCCGCGCTGGACGCGCTGGCGGCGATCGAGAGCAGGCGCCGCATCGCCGTCCTCGGCGCGATGCTCGAGCTCGGCGACGACAGCAAGGCCGCCCACCGCGCCGTCGGGAAGTACGCCGCCTCCCGGGCCGATGTGGTGATCGCGGTCGGCGAGGCCGCCCGGCCGATCGCCGACGGCGCGGGAGAGCGGGCGCTGGCGCTGGCCGGAAACGACGCGGCCGTCGACTGGCTGCGCGGCCACGTCGCCGCCGGCGACGTCGTGCTGGTCAAGGCCTCCCGCGCGGCGCGCCTCGACGAGGTCGCCGCCGCCCTCGCGTAGCCAGTGGCGGGACCAGCGCCTGGGCGCTTGCTAGGTCGGCAGGTCGGGGCCGGAGACGGCGAACTCCTTGCGGGCCGCGTCCAGCAGGGCACCGTCGCAGAACAGGTCGGCGCCGGTCTTGGCCAGCGCGGCCGCCATCCGCAGCATGGCCCGGTGCGCGTCCAGGCCCGCAGCCGCTTCGGTCATCGCGTGCGAGTGACCGGGTGTGCCGCGCGGCATGACCTTGATGTAGGGGTGAATCGCGGGCAGGCGCAAGCTGACGTTCCCGATGTCGGACGACCCGGTCCCGCCGCGCAGCACCGGCTCCTCAACCTCTTCACCCAACTCGGTGAGGTACTGGGCGACCCGGTAAGCGATCGCGTGGTTGTTCTTGCGCTCGGCGTACACGTGACCGCGGGTGACCTCCAGCGTGGTCCCGGTGGCCAGCGCGGCCGCCTCCGCACAGGCCACCACCCGCTCGACCAGGCCGGTCAGATCCTCACTGGTAACCGAGCGCACCTGAAACGAGGCACGGGTGTAATCGGGAATCACATTAGCCGCGCGGCCGCCGTCCAGGATCACACCATGCATCCGGGACGTCTCCGGAACGAACTGCCGCAACGCGTCGACCGACACAAACAGCTGGATCATCGCCGCCAGCGCACTGCGGCCCGCGGCCGGGCTGCCCGCAGCGTGCGCCGCGACACCGTGGAACTCAAAAACCAGCGGCATCGAGGCCAGCGCGTGCCGGATCGGGAGGGTCCGGTCACCGGGATGGAACATCAAGGCCGCGTCGACATCGTCGAAGACACCGGCGTCCAGTTCGATGACCTTGCCGCCCGCGCCTTCCTCACCCGGAGTGCCGATGACCCGCAGCGTGCCGGGCGGCTCGGGCAGCGCCTGCATCAGCGCGGTGGCCGCACCAATCCCGCCGGCGGCGATCAGGTTGTGCCCGCAGCCATGGCCGACACCGGGGAGCGCGTCGTATTCCACCAGGTACGCCACAACCGGGGAGCCCTGCCCGTACTCCCCCACGAACGCCGTGTCCAGCCCGGCCACCGGGGCCTGGACCCGGAACCCCCGCTCCGTCAGCCAGTCACGCAGCAAGCCCGCCGAGCGATGCTCGGCCAAAGCCAGCTCCGGATGACCATGCAGGTCCAGGCTGAGCTCGCGCAGCGGCCCGTCAAGCTCGGCCATCGCGGCGTCGATCGCGCCGTGCACAGCGTCAGGGTCCCAGGTCGGGGATACCGCTTCTGGTTCGGGCACCGATATTCCGTCCTCTCTGTTGTGACTCCGGCGCGGTCGTGACTCTGGCGCGGGCTGGCCGGGCCGCGGCCTAGCCGCCGGGTGACGCGGCTGCCGCGGTTGCGCGCAGCACGTCCAGTACGTTGCCGCCCACGACCCGGGCGATATCGGGCTCGGACCAGCCGCGGTCCAGCAGCCAGGCCGTCACGTTCCGTGCCGCCTCGCCCGGGTTTTCCAGCCCGGCGACATAACGCACGTCCTCGTGCGGCGGCGTGGGCCAGGCGACCCGGTGGCCGGCCGCCTCGTAAAGACCGATGTGATCACCGAAGAACGCATCCGGGCCCAGCGCCACATGCTCGACCCCCAGCCGCTCGGCCAGATAGGTCAGGTGATCCATGGCCGAGTCCAGGCTGTGCCGCGGGTGCGCCGCCGACAGCGTCGAGTTGGGCGCGGCCGACACCGCCACAACACCGCCGGTGCCGGCAACAGCGTCCAGCACCGCGTCGGGCTTCATCCGCGGCGTGGGCCAGATCGCACGGGCCCCGGCGTGGCTAACCACCACCGGCGCCCGGCTCACCCGGCACGCATCCAGCGCAGTCCGGTCGCCAACGTGCGCGACGTCCACCGTGATACCCAGATCGTTCATCAGGCCAACCGCCTGACGGCCCAGCCCGGTCAGGCCATCATCAGGATCACTGGCCAGGCCACCACCGAGCGAGTTACCGGCGTTGTACGTCAGCCCGGCGCACCGGATGCCCGCATCGAACAGCCGCGGCAGCACGCCAAGATCGGTCCCGACCGAGTCCAGGTCCTCCAGGCCCAGCACAATCCCGACCGGCCCGCCGCCGGCCGCGGGAATGCCGCCGGGCCCAGCCGCGAACACGACCTCGCCGGGATGGCGCTCCATATCCTCACGCAAGAGCCCAGCCCAGCGCAGCACCTGGTCGAGGCCGATGGTGCCCAGGGCGCTGGCCACAACCGCAGCCCAGCCCGAGCCCGCCAGGCCGGCATAGCCGAGGGTTTCACGGCCGTCGGCGCGCCAGGCCTGCCAGGTCTGCGCCGTCAGCGGATCGGGCAGCCGCACCGGATGATCATGCAGCGAAACCGCCGGATACCGGGCCAGCAGCTCGCCCGCACGCGCAAGCGCCCCAGCCGGCACGCCGTCGTAGGGCGGCAGCCGGCCGGTATCGGCCGCCAGCGTCACCGGCGCGGTGCCGCCGGTCACCTCGCCGCCGCGGCGGCGGGTGACGCGGTCGTGCTCTGGGCGTGCACGGCGCCCGCCTGCATGACGAGCCGCAGGTCGCGCAGGGCGGCGATGTCGGTGAGCGGGTCACCGTGCACGGCGATCAGGTCGGCCGCCAGGCCCGGCTTGACCGAGCCGAACTCGTGCTCGCGCCCCATGACGGCCGCCGCCCGGCTGGTCGCGGCCTGGATGGCCGACATGGCCGGGATCCCGCTGCGGCACAGCAGCGCCACCTCCTCCGGCAGCGCATCGAACGGCGTGAACCGCCAGCCCGCGTCCGTCCCCGCCACGATCGTCACGCCGGCCTCATGAAGCCGGCCGACATGGGTGATGTTGTCCGCCAGCATCATTTCCCACCGGCGCAGGTACGCTTCGTCGTCCGCCGTCAGCGCCTCCTTAGCCTGCGTGGCCCGGATGCAGTAGCTGCCCACGGAGAGCGTCGGGGTGATCGCAACCCCGGCGGCCGCGAGCTTCTCGCCGACTGCGGGCACGTACTCCTGATGTCCCGCATCGTCGAGCATGAACCAGGCGTGCTCGATCTGGTCCGCGCCCGCGTCGATGACCTGGTCGATGGTCCTGGCGTTCAGGCAGTGGATGGTGATCCGCCGGCCGAGCCGGTGTGTCTCGTCAACCAGCGCGGCGTACTCCTCCGGCCGGAACGCGGGCAGCCAGGAAATCGTATTCGCGGTCCCCCCGCCGCTGCCGAGCACCTTGATGAAATCCGCCCCGCTCTTCACCAGCGAGCGGACCTTGTGGCGCAGGCCCTCGGGGCCGTCGGCCTCGCCGCCGAAGTTCCAGCCGTGCCCGCCGGTGATGGTGATCGGCGCCCCGGCCAGCACCATGCGGGAACCCCGGCCGTACCCGAACTCGTGGGTACGGCGCACATGGAAAGCTGTGTCGGCCCGGGAGCCGACGTCGCGGACCGTGGTGATGCCGGCGTTCAGCGTGGCCTCGGCCGCGACCGCCGTGTGCGCGCCGATCACGCCGTCCGGCTCGCGCATCCACTGGTCGGCGGGCGTGCCGTCGCCAGGCTGGTTGAGGTGCACGTGCATGTCGATCAGGCCGGGCAGCACGGTGCAGCCAGGCAAGTCCAGCACCCGCTCCGCCTCGTCCACGATCCCGGCCGGTGGCTCGCCCTGCAGGACCGCCTCGATCTTCGTTCCCCGTACCACGATGACCGGGGCCTCCAGCGCGGCATCGCCCGATCCATCGATCAGCCGCGCCGCCCGGATAACGGTCACTGAGCCGGTCGTCATCTGCACTCCTCGTCTCTTCGGTTCGTGATTCGGTCGCCTAGTGGGCCTGGTAGAAGAAGTCGTCGCCGCCGCCCTCGTACTCGATGCCGCTGATCTGGCTGGAGAACGACAGCAGGTCCTCGTTCATGTACATGGGAATCTCGTAGGCGTCGCTCATGATGATCTTCTGTGCCGCGAGGTAATCGGACACCCGTGCCGTTGACGACGTCGCCGTCTGCCCGGCGTTCAGCAGCCTGGACAACGCGGGGTTGTCGACCTTCGTCCAGGTCGCGAAGTACTGGCCCGGCACGTACCACTGCAGCAGCTGCGCCGGGTCGTAGTTCGCGAATTCCAGCACGGTGAAGTTCTCCCCGCCGGAGGCGTTGAGGCTCTCCCACGGCGTGACCGCGTTGGTCACGATCGTGGACTTGACCCCCTGGGTGCTCAGCTGCGCTTGCACCGCCTGGAGCATCAGCGGGGACACCGAGGCTGTGGACAGCGCGTTCAGCACCAGGGACAGCTGCTTGCCGCCCTTGGCCCATATGCCGCCGGCCTTCTTCCAGCCGTCGGCCGTCAGCAGCTGGTTTCCCTTGGCCGGGTCGAAGCTGTACTGCGGCACGTTCGCGGTGTAGGCGAGGATGCCCGGCTCCAGCGGGGTTTTGAGTTGCGGGTACGCCCCCTGGAGCGCGGTCTTTATCGCCGCCGGGCGGTTGATGTAGTAGGAGATCGCCTGCCGCACGGCGGTGTCGTTGGTGGGGAAGCGGTTCACGTCGAACGGCATGAACAGGCCCATGCCGGCGATCGGCACGGCGAGATCCTTGAACTGCGAGTTGTGCTCGAACCGGACGTAATAGGCCGCCGGTGTGGATTCGATGATCTGGGCCTGGCCGCTCTCCAGCTCGCTGATGCGTGAGCCGTCGGTCGGCACGAAGTCGAACGTCAGCTTCGCGGCCTTGGCCGGCCCGTTCTGGTGCAGCGCCGGGGGCGACCAGTCGAACTTGGACCAGCGCTCGAGCACCAGCGACTCGTTCGTCACGTACTTGACGAACTTGTAGGGCCCGGTCCCCACCAGGTGGAACTGGATGTTGCTGCCGTACGTGGCGATGGCCCGCGGTGACTGCATGCCGAGCATGGGCGTGGCCAGGTTGGCCAGCAGCGACGCGTACGGACTGGAGCAGTGCAGCTGCACCGTGTACGTGGCCGTCGCGGTAGCGGACAGGCAGGTCCCCAGGGACGCGATCGCGCTGACCGACTGCGTGGTCTTGGCCGTGATGAACTTGATGTTCGCCACGACGGCGGCCGCGTTGAACGGCGTGCCGTCCTGGAAGATCACGCCCTTGCGCAGGTTGAACGTGTACGTCAGGCCGTTCGGGGATTCCGTCCAGGATGTGGCCAGGTCCGGGGTGAGCTGCCCGGCCGGGGTGGCCCAGATCAGCGTCTGGAAGACGTTGATGTCCAGCGACTCCACGGTCTGCGCGCCGGAGATGGCCGGGTCGATGTTGTCCGGGACCTGCCCCCAGCCGATGGTGATGTCGGCGGACGACCCCGACGCGGAGCCGGACCCCGACGATCCGCCGCAGGCCGCGGCGGCCAGCGCGACCGCCGCAACGACGAGAACAAACGTTAGTCTTCTTGGGCCTAAGGTTCCCACGGAGCGAGCCTCCTTCGGATGGTGCCGGCCTGGCTAGGCCAGCGTGCGGGGATGACGGCTTCAGGCGGGCGAGCCGGGCACGGCCTATGGCCGCCCGGGGCTATCGCCCTGTGGCCGCCCGGGGCTATCGCCGGCGTCACCGAGGTGACGCCGGAACCAGTCGAGGATCAGCTCGGCCCGGGTGATCCGGTGCTGCGGTGATCCTGCCCGGGTCAGCTCGTGGTTCTCCCCGGGGAAGCGGTACATGACCGGATCGCGGCCCAGAAGCCGCAGCGCGACGAACAGCTCCTCGGCCTGGCTTATCGGACAGCGCAGGTCGTCCTCGGAGTGCAGGATGAGCACCGGCGTGGTCATCTCGCGCACGAAGCTGACCGGCGACTGGCGCAGGTAGGCATCCGGGTCGGTGATGTGGTCCGGGCCCACGTAGCTGCGGATGTATCCCGCGATGTCCGCGCTGTGCTCCATCGTCAGCAGGTTGTTGCAGGCGCGCTCGGAGCAGGCGGCACGGAACCGGTCCGTGTGCCCGATCGCCCACGACGTCATGAACCCGCCGTACGAGCCGCCCAGGATGCCGAGCCGGTCCGGGTCGATCCAGCTGAACCGCTGGCACGCGCTCTCGGCACACGCCATGACGTCCGCGAAATCCACGCCGCCCCAGCCGGTGCCCGGATCATGAGAGCACTCGGGCCCCCGGATCGCGCGGCCCCACTGCTCGCTGTACCCGGCGCTGCCGCGCGGGTTGCAGTAGATGACCCCGAACCCGGCGCCGGCCTGCAGCTGGAAGTCATCGACGAAACGGTTGCCGTACTGCGTGAACGGCCCGCCGTGCACGTTGATCAGCGCCGGGTAGCGCGTGCCCGCGCCCGCGCCGGCCGGGGCCATGACCCAGCACTCCACCTCGCTGCCGTCCGGTGAGGTGGCCACGAAGCGTTCCGGGGAGACCAGCCTGAACGGGACGTCTGGTGGTTCGGTCAGCCAGGTCAGCTGGCGCTCCGCGCCCGCGGCGCCCGCACCCCCCGCGGGCAGGTCCACCACGGCCAGCTCGCCGGTCGACACCGGCGAACCGGCGACGAACGCCAGCGTGCCGCCCGCCCAGTCCCACTCGCTGACCCACCGCTCCCCGCCGACCACCAGCGCCGGTGACCCGGCGCCGTCGGCGGGCGCCCGGTACAGGTGCACGTTGCCGTGGTCCTCGACGGGGAACAGCACGCTGTCACCGATCCACAGCGGAGGCAGCGTGAGGCCGAACGGGGCGCAGTTCCGGTCCAGGGCTGCGGTCAGCACCTGCTCCTTGCCCGATGCCACGTCCACGACCATGACCTGGCGGTTGCGCGGGCTCTCCAGCGGCGTCGGGTTGACATAGCAGGCCAGCCGGTCCCCGTCCGGCGACCACGCCGCCAGCGAGCAGGCAGCACCGCCGCTGGTGACGCGGGTCAGCTCGCCGCTGCCGTGCGCCGCCACCACCCAGAGGTTCACGGCCAGGTCCAGGTCCCAGTCCTCATGCCGCCCGGACGCGAACGCCAGCGAACGCGAATCGGGTGACCAGGCCAGCCCGGCCGCCTCGAACGGCCCCGGCGTCACCGGCCGCGGCGGCGCCGAGCCGTCCGCGGCCACGACGAACACCCGGCCCGGCCGGTCCACCGTCCAGCCAGACCCGTTGTAGCGGTAGAGCAGGCGGCTGATCCGCCGCGGCGGCATGTCCTGGTCGCGCCGCTTCTCTGCGCCGCGGCCGTAGCGTTCCGGATCGGGCTCGCGCGCGGTGAACGCGAGCGTCCGGCCGTCCGGGGACCACTCGAGCTCGGTGACCGGCGCGGCGGCCGTGCACAGGATCTGCCGCTCGCCGCCGCCGGTGACCGGCAGCACGCTGACCTGCGACCGGCCGTCGTCGCCGACGGACGCGAAGGCCAGCCGCTGCCCATCGGGCGACCACCGGGGCAGCACCTCCGACCCCGGCCCGGTGAACGGCCGCGGGCTGGCGCCGTCCCCGCTGGCCTGCGCCAGCCAGATCCGGCGGGTGTACCGGTTGGCCGCCAGGTCCGGGTCGGTCACCGTGAACGCCACCGTGGTTCCGTCCGGCGAGACCCGGGGGCTGCCCAGGTGGCGCAGCCTGGCGATGTCGGAAGGGATCATGGCACGGCTCATCTGGCTGCTCCCGGAGCGTCATCGGAAGGAATGTCATCGGCCGCGGCGGCCAGCCGCCGCAGGGCCAGCCCGGCGTAGAGCGCGGCTCCCGCGCTGAGCACGCCGTCATCGAACGTGGCGTACTGGGAATGGTTGTACGGTGCGGCGGCGTAGTCCGCGCCGGGCGCCGCGGCGCCGAGGAACACCATGGCCCCGGGCACCTCGGCGATGACCCGGGAGAAGTCCTCAGCGCCGGTGACCGGCCTGGCCATCGGGGCGAACGTGTCGTCGCCGAACAGTGCGGTGACGGTCTCGGCAGCGAACGCCGCCTCGGCGCCGTCGTTGACGGTCACCGGGTACTCCTGGCTGTACACGGCGTCCACCTCCAGGCCGTGCGCGGCCGCGATGCCCTCGCACACCCGGACGGTCTCCCTGGCCACCCGGTCCCGTACCTCCTGGGAGAACGTGCGCACGGTCGCGTCGAAGACCGCGGTCTCCGGGATCACGTTGCGCCGGGTGCCGGCGTGGAACGAGCCCACGGTGAGCACGGCGGGCTCCAGCGGGTCGACGCTGCGGGTCATGTACGTCTGCAGGGCCAGCGCCATCTCGCAGGCGGCCAGGACCGGATCTCTGGCCAGGTGCGGCGCGGAGCCATGGCCGCTCGCCCCGCGCACGGTGACCCCGAGCGCGTCGGACGCGGCCAGCATCGGGCCCGGCCGGGTGGTGAAAACGCCGTGCGGCCACCGGGAGGACATGACGTGCAGCGCGTACGCCGCGATGGGCCGCGCGCCCGCCGCGTCCAGCACCCCCTCGGCGATCATGTAACCGGCGCCGTCGCAGGCCTCCTCGCCGGGCTGGAACATGAACACCACACTGCCGGCCAGCTCATCGCGGGCCTGCGCCAGCAGGTGAGCCGCGCCCACGAGCATCGCGGTGTGCAGGTCGTGGCCACAGGCGTGCATCGCGTCGCCGGTTCGGGCCCGGTACGGCACACCGGTCTTCTCCTCGATCTGCAGCGCGTCCATGTCCCCGCGCAGCAGCACCGTGGGGCCGGGCCGGCTGCCGCGCAGCACGCCGGTCACCGACGTCAGCGCGGTGCCGGTGGTGATCTCCAGCGGCAGGCCGCTGAGCGCGCCGAGCACCCGCTGCTGGGTGCCGGGCAAGTGCAGGCCGACCTCCGGCTCACGGTGCAGCGCGTGCCGCAACTCGGTGAGGTCGCCGCCGAGCGAGGTGGCCTTCTCCGTCACGTTCATCGTCAAGACCAGTACCCGCCTGCCTTCTTCGTTGCGAAATGTGCCATGCCTAGGCTAAAAGTTAATGAAGGAGGATTCAAGTAAACGAAGGAGGCGTATGGGCGAGTCAGCGGCCGGCGAGCGGCCCGTGCTGGGCTACTGCGACCGGCTCACCTACCGGCAGGGCGACCTGGTCGAGGTGCGGGCGTCAGGCCGGGGGGCGGTCGACGTGAGCCTGGTACGCCTCAACCATCCGCCGGACGACCCTGACTGGCCGGTGCCGCTGACCTCGCCGGTGGACGCGGTCCCAGCGGTGCGCGCCACCGCGACACCGCAGCCGGTGTACCCGGGCTCCTACCTGCACGTGCCGGACGTCGGCCCACTCGCGTCAGCGCGCTCGCTCAGCACGTCGCTGTACTTTCTGCCCACCCGGCCGCGCAGCGGCCATCCCCAGGTGCTGATCTCCACCATCGACCCGGCGGGTTCCGGTGGCTTCGCACTGATCATCGACGCCGACGGGGCCCTGGAGGCCTGGTGGGGACGGGACGCCGCGCCGGCCGGCCAGCTCCGCTCGCCGGTGCCGCTGCTGCCGGGCTACTGGCACGTCGTCAGCGCCGCGTTCGACGAGGCCGACGGCAGCGTCGCGGTGGCGCACTGGCCGGTCGCGGCGGTCCCCGGCGACGCGGGGCGGTGGGCCGGGTCGGCGCACGATCCCGGGCTCCGGCTGTCCAGCGAGCCGGCCGTGCTGATCGGCGCCGGGCGCCTGCCCGGCCGGCCGTCTGCTGACCGGATGCCCGGCCAGCCCGGCGCAGGAACCAGCTTCAACGGCCGGATCGAGCAGCCGGTGCTGACCGCCGGCGCCGTGCCCGCGGACCGGCTGGCGTCGCTGGACCCCGCTGCCGCGGCCCAGGCCGGTCAGCCGGTCGGCGCATGGGATTTCGCCCAGGACCAGGGCACCGCCCGAGTCGCCGACGTCAGCGGGAACGGCCGGCACGGCACCCTGATCAACCGGCCCGCGCGCGCGGTGACCGGGGTGCGCTGGCAGCACGACGTGCACGACTGGACGCGTGCCCCCGAGGAGTACGCGGCGGTGCACTTCCACGACGACGACATGGAGGACTGCCGCTGGCCGGCGATTGCCACCGTCCGGCTGCCGGACGACCTGCCGACCGCGGTGTATGGCATCCGGCTCGCCGAGGCCGACGGCACCGAGTCCGACCTCGTGCCGGTGATCGTCACGCCGTCGCCCGCCTCCTGCGGCCAGGGCGACGTGCTGATCGTGCTGCCCTCGTTCACCTACATCGCCTACGCCAACAACACCGGCAGCGGCCTCGACGACATCGACTACGTGGCGTCCGGACTGGCGACGGCGCCCGCCCCGGTCCAGCCCGAGCACCGCCGGCTCGCCGAGTTTCCCGAGATCGGCGGGTCCCTGTACGACGTGCACTCGGACGGCTCGGGCCGGATGTACTCCACGCCGCGGCGACCGCTGCTGACCTGCCACCCGGACTGGAAGAGCAGCTGGCGCGACGCCTACCGGCACCTCGGCGCCGACCTGTACCTGATGAGCTGGCTGGACAAGATCGGGGTCTCCTACGACGTGGTCACCGACCACACCGTGCACGAGCAGGGCGCCGGCCTGCTGGCCCGCTACCAGGCGTGCCTGACCGGGTCACACCCGGAGTACGTCTCCCGGCGCGAGTTCGACGCGTTCACGGAGTATCTCGGCCACGGAGGCTGCCTGCTCTACCTCGGCGGCAACGGCTTCTACTGGGTGACCGCCGAGTGCGAGTCCGTTCCCGAGCTGGTCGAGGTGCGGCGCGGCTTCGCCGGGACCCGCGCCTGGACCAGCGCCCCCGGCGAGTGCTACCACAGCCTCACCGGCGAACTCGGCGGGCTGTGGCGGCACCGGGGCCTGCCGCCCAACCTGCTGACCGGGGTCGGCATGGCGGCCCAGGGCGCCGACGGCGGCGGGTCCGCGTACCGGCGGGCCAAGGCGAGCTACGACGGCCCGGCGGCGTTCCTCTTCGAGGACGTGACCGCCGAGGTCATCGGGGCCACAGGATTCGACATGGGCGCCGCCGCGGCCGACGAGGTCGACCGCTTCGACCCCGCCAACGGCTCCCCGCCCTGGGCCATCGTGGCCGCATCCGCCCAGGAACTCAGCCGCTACTACAAGCTGGCGATCGAGGAGATCCCGGTCACCCGGGAGAACACCGGCGGCGATTATGAGCCGGGCGTCCGGGCCGACCTGGTCTTGCTCGAGCAAGAGTCCGGCGGCTTCGTCTTCTCGGTCGGCTCGATCGCCTGGATCCAGAGCATGGCCGTCGGCTACTTCGGTTCCGATACCGCACGGATAACGGAGAACGCCCTCCGCCGGGCCCTCGCGCGCCGTGCTCCGGGTGACAACACGATCCACAGTCGCGATGAATGACCGTATTAGCCTGGCCGGCCAGGCCGGGCCGGTCTGCGTCGAACGCGATGACTACGGTGTGCCCCACGTGCAGGCCGCGACGCCAGCCGATGCCTGGTTCGGGCTGGGTTATGCCTGCGCCCAGGACCGCATGTTTCAGCTTGACTTCGACCGGCGCCGGGCCTGCGGGCGGTGGGCAGAGATCGCCGGGCAGTCCGCGATCGCCGGGGACGTCCTGTCCCGCAGGCTGGGCCTGCCCGCGGCGGCCGAGCGTGACATTTCCCTGATGTCACCCGCTCTGCGCTCCGCGTTCGAGGCGTACGCCACGGGTGTCAACGCGGCGATCCGGGACGGCGTCTTGCCGCTGCCCGGCAGGTACCCGCTCGAGCCGTGGCAGGCGTGGCACTCGGTCGCCGTGTTCAAGGTCCGGCACGTGCTGATGGGCCAGTGGCAGCACAAGCTGGCCCAGGCGGTGCTGCTGGCGCGGGTCGGCCCTGTGATATTCGGCCGGCTGGGGCCGCGGCCGCCGCCCGGATCGCCGGTTGCCCTGCCCCCGGACGGGCGCTTGCGGACACTGGTGGACGACGCGCTGGCCGATGTGACGCGGCACGTGGCCTTTCTCGCCGAGGCAGAGCCGGGATCGAACGCATGGGCGGTAAGCGGGCGCAAGACCACGCACGGCGGGGCGGTGCTGTGCAACGACTCGCACCGCTTCCTCGACACGCCCAACGTGTACTGGCAGTGCCGCGTCACCTGCCCGGAATTCGACGTGGCGGGCGCGACATTCCCTGGGCTGCCAGGATTCCCCCACTTCGGTTTCAACGGCGCGGTGGCCTGGGCGATCACGCACGCTGACGCCGACAGCCAGGACCTCTACATCGAGCGGTTTGAAGGCTCGCGGTACTTGACCCCGGATGGCTGGGCCGACGCTGTCCCACGGACCGAGCAGATCAGGGTCAGCGGGGGAAGCTCGTTCGAGACGACGGCGTGGGAAACGCGGCACGGCCCCGTGGTCCACGGTGATCCGGGCCAGGGCTTGGCGCTGGCCCTGAAATACACCGGAACGGCGCGGCCGGACCGTGGTCTGGAGTGCATGCTGCCGATGCTCACCGCGCAGGACGTGAGAGCGCTGGCCGACGCGCAGGAAGGGTGGGTCGATCCGGTCAACAACCTGGTGTGCGCCGACGTTCACGGGCGGATCGCGTACCAGGCCCGGGGCGAGCTTCCGGTTCGCTCCGGTTCCGCGCACCGCAGGCTGCCGGTGCCGGGCTGGGATGGGTCGTGCGAGTGGGTTGGAAGGGTGCCGTTCGCGGCGATGCCACGGGCCATCGACCCGGACGCGGGGTTCGTGATGAGCGCGAACAACGCGATCGTGGACGGCGGCGAACCGTATATCTCGTACTCCTTCACCCAGCCGTTCCGCGCCGAGCGGCTGCGCTCGCACCTGGCCGGACCCGGGAACCTTAGCGTCGGTGATCTCGCCGCGATGCAGGCGGACACCGTCTCATGGCCCGCGCAGGCGTGGACCAGGGTGCTGGCCGGGCTGGACGAACTCGACGGTCCGGCCGGGGCGGCGCGGCAGCTGCTCGCGTCCTGGGACGGCGACCTGACCGTGGACTCTGCCGCCGCGCTGCTTTACGGGTGCTTCCTGCGGGCACTCGCCGAGGCGCTCTACCGGCCGGTTCTCGGCGCGGACACCTGGGAGTGGGTGATTTCCGGAACGCTCGCGCCCACGATCGGCCTCCTGCGGCGATGGCTGGGCAACGATACGTGGGAACTGCTCGGCGGCCCGGTGCCGTCCGCGTCTGATGGCGAACGCGGACGGCGCGTTCTGGCCGTCGTTCCCGGCGCGCTGGCCGCCGCGTGGGCTGCCGCGCTCGCGTGCGGGGGCCCGGATCCGGCCCAGTGGCGGTGGGGCGACGTGCACCAGATCGCGCGGGTCCACCCGCTGGCGGGCGCAGGCCCGTTCCCCGCGGTGCCCGTAGGCGGCGACGCCGACACGATCCAGGCCGCCGGCTTCGGCTGGCGCCAGGGCACTCCGTTCACGGTGCTGGGCCTGTCGGTCTACCGTCAGGTCGTCGACCTCGCCGACCCGGCCACCGCCAGCTTCGTGATCCCGGGCGGCAGCTCCGGTGACCCGGCGAGCCCGCACTTCGCTGATCAGCTGGCCGAGTGGGAACACCACCGGCGCATCCCGATGCTCGGGGGTGCGGCTGACAGGCGGCGATGCTAGCGCTGGGTGTGGACCCACGCCGGGTCCGTTCGCCCCAGCTGGCGGCTTGCCGCGGAGCCGGTGACGACCGCGGCCAGCGCGATGATGAGCGGGTCGCAGGCCTGGGCGTGCCGGATGAGCGCGGCGCCAATGAGCGCGCCGGCGAGCATGACGGCGACCGGGACCAGCCGACGGCCGGCCAGGGCAAGGCCGAGGAACACGACGTCCATCTCCACGCACAGGTCACGCCCATCGCCGGCCGCTATGGTCGTGGTCTCGACCGGGCTGGCCAGTGGCCCCAGACCGTTGGGGGGGGAACGGCCTGGGGCCACGACATGCCGCCAGCCGGCAGCGGCTCCTGAGCGTCGCTGCGCTGGCTTAGCTGACGATATCGATGAAGGTTCCTGAGCCGGTGCGGCTCGGATTGAGCAGCAGCCAGCCAATCTTGGCCAGCCCGGCTTGGGTACCTGCGGGCAGCATGTATTCCATGTCGAATACGCGGGACTGCCCAGCTGCGATCACGGAATCAGCACAATTCAGCCTGTAGGCGTGCTCGCCTGCGACCGAAATGCCGATCTCGTAACTGGGACACGGCGATAGCCGGATCGATTTCCTCCCCGGATTGGTGAGCACGACCTGGAAATTGAGGGTCTGCCCGGCAGTCGCGGTCTTGGGCATATCGAGCCGGACAGACAACCGGGAAAGGGCGTCTGGCCTAGGCTCGGCCGGAGCCAGCCCGACCGCGGTCACGGCGTTCCTGCTGCATTTGCTGATGAGCACCTGGCCGATAGCGCCGGGTTCATCAGCACCGGCTGGCATGAGCGCGGGCTCCGCAGTCTGCTTCAGGACTCCGTTTGGCGAGTCTGCGGCCGAGCACCCAGGCGTTGTCGTCTGCGTCAGGGCGAACATGGCGACCTGCCCTGGCCGCAGATCGCCTGCTCCGACGCTCAGTACGTTCGGGCCATGCGCGACGGCCTTTCCGCCGAGGGTGACCCGCGGGTATCCGGAGACGTAACAGGTCTGGCCGCTAACGTTCCGGACAGCGTAAACGTAGGCGTAGTTACCATCCTGAACGATGCCACGGCGCGCCAGGCGCACGCTGATGTCTTTTGCCGCGCACGCGACAGCGCCCGCTCGCGCGGCGGGCGCAGCCGCGACCCTCGCGGGCTGATTCAGCCACGGCGTGGCCGCTCCCGCCTGGGTTCCGCCCAGCGCAGTAGCCAGCAAGGCGATGCCGGCGACCAGCACAGCCGCGACGGCAGGACCGAGAACGCGGAATGCCTTCGAATGGTTCATTGGTCAACACCCACCTGATGCTTAGCGCTGATCGTCAATGGCACGTCTGATCCCACCCGACGGAGCCCTGAGCCGGGCCGTCCAGGCAGTCCTCGTCGATGGTCCATCCTGGGCCAGAGTCCCCGGACAAGAACCGGAGCGACGTGTTACCGGACCACTGATGTATCCGCTGATTGTGATCCCAGTTGTTGTCCGGGATGCACTGAATCGGCGTCGTCGCATAATCCGAGTAACCCCAGTCGGCGGGATAGATGGCCTCCGGGACGTTACTGTGAGCCGTATAGGCATCAATATCGGATGCGCAGCTGGAACCATATACTCCGCCGTGAATTCCGTCCACGGTATGGATTTCGTACTCCCACCCGTTGACGAACGACTGCGCCGCGCTCACGCACGTTGAGTTGCTGGTGTCGTAGGCCTCCATGTCGTAGTAGATGTACGCGTCGCCAAAGCCGTCGTCATCTGCCGCTGCGACCGCCGCATCCGCTTGCGCCTCGCCTTGTGCCGTGGCGGTGTTCGAATTGTTGCTGAATTCCGTGAGGCCACCCTGGTTCACGCAAGCCGACTGGGGCCCGACCCATATCAGCCAGACTGCCCACTCGGAGCTGGACCCCATAACGTCCGGATTCGACAGCCACGAATGATCAGGGCTGCTGCCGCCATAGTTGTCGCCGCCCAGGTACACCCCGATTGCATCGTACGGAGTGGTGGGCCACCACTCGCCCATGTCCGAGGTCGGCGGTAGTGCGCTGGTGTCGAATCCTTCACCCTGGTCGACGACGGGCCCGGGAAGAGTAGCGCTGGCCGGCCCGGCGGCCAGGACCGGCGCGATGAGACCCGCGAGCAGGACCAGCGAAATGGATGCGGCCTGCCAGCGTCCTAATTTCGGCTTTCGCAAAGAAAACCACCTCCTTGACCCCAGGATCGCTGCCGCCTGTCAGCTGGCTGCCAACTGCCGGTCAACCGGCCGCAGCCCGCGTGGTGTGCGCACGGTAATCCCGCATCCGCCAGCCGGCCGCACGGCGCTCCCCGGGGCTGTCCACGGTGCCGGGAACCTCGGCGGCATAAAGCCGGAGCAGGTCAGGGAGCACGAACCGGCCGGGGACATGCTCGTCGAGCAGATGCAGATCGGCCAGTTCGGCGAGGGCCTCAGCCACCCGCGCTGACGGCAGCCCGGCGAGCGCAGCGGCCGAGGCGGCCGAAGCGGCCGAGATGTCCGGTCCCGGATGCCCGGCGAGCAGCCGGAACATCCTGGCCGACGGCGGGCTCAGGGCCTGATAGGACCAGCCGAAGACGGCACGCAGGTCGGCCGTGGCCGCGCCGGCATTCAAGATATCCAGCGGGCTGGCAGCGTTTCTGAGGCTGGTGACGACCGTGGTGAGGGTTTGCCCGGGACGGGTCGCGATGAGCGCGGTCGCGATGGCCAGCGCCAGCGGCAGCCGCCCACAGGCCTCGATCAGCTGGCCGGCTGCGGCGGGATCAGCCGCCGCCGCGCTGGACCCCAGGCGGTCAGCGACCATCTGGCGCGCCTCTGGCTCGGTCAGCACGCTCAGCGTGATAGGGCGGGCACCATCCAGCGCGACCAGGTCGGCCAGCGCGGAGCGGCTCGTGACCAGCACCAGGTTTCCGGCTCCGCCCGGCAGCAATGGCCGCACCTGATGGGCGGCCCTGGCGTTGTCGAGCACGAGCAGCATGCTGCGCTGTGCCAGCAGCGTGCGGATCAGCCCGATCCGGCCGTCAAGGCCCGGCGGGATCGCCGAGGGCGGCACCTGCAGGGATTCCAGCACTCTGCTGGCTGCGTCCTGCGGGGTAAGCGGAGATCCGGCCGGGCCAAAGCCGTTCAGGTTCAGGTAGACCTGCCCGTCCGGGAACGACCCGGCGACCTGATGAGCCCAGCGCACCGCCAGCGCGGTCTTCCCGACTCCCGCCGCGCCGCTGATGGCCGCGACCACGGTCACGCCGGGCGTGGCAGCCCGGGCATCCAGCAGGCCGGTCAGCTGCTGGATTTCTGCGGCACGGCCAACGAATACCGGGCCCGGTGGCGGCAGCAGCCGTGGCGGCCCTGGCGCCGGCTGCCCGGGCGGCACAGGCAGGGTCGCCGCCCGAGGCGGTGAACCCAGCTGCTGAACGGCGGGTCCGGCTGCACCGTACTGGCCGATTTCCGGATCGCGGGCCAGGATGCGGCGATGCAGCTGCTGCAGGCCGTGCCCCGGCTCCAGGCCGAGCTCGGCCTTCACCGATGCGCGCGCTTGCTGGTAGGCAGCCAGCGCCTCTGCGGTACGGCCGGCGCCATACAGGGCGAGCATCAGCTGTTCCCACAGCCGCTCGTTCGCCGGGTCCCCCGCCGTGGCCTCCCGCAGCTCGGGTATCAGGCTGACATGCCGGCCCAAGCCGAGCTGGACCTCGTTCAGCAGCTCCCGCGCGGCGAGTCGCTCATCGAGCAGCCGCCGCGCGACAGGCCCCATGGCCAGGGTCCCCGGGATGTCGGCCAGATGAGGCCCCCGCCACAGTGCCAGCGCCTTGTTCAGGTAGCCCGCGGCACCGGGCAGGTCTCCAGTCCGGAGCGCGTCACGTCCCTGCCCGGCCAGCGCGCGGAACTCAGCGACGTCCAGCTCCCCCGGACGGACCTCCAGCTGGTAACCGCCGCACTCCCCCGTGTGCAGCCGGCTGGCGGGCGCAAGCAGCTTGCGCAGTGCCCAGATCTGCGTCCGCAACGCCCCGGTACCGGCCGCTGACCCGTCCT
>Ga0335074_10002301_pt1 | contig 26004 bp, 24 predicted proteins | sample Lox_Sample_23_FD_206715 | JGI IMG/M metagenome (GOLD analysis project Ga0335074, IMG submission 206715) | Soil microbial communities from Loxahatchee National Wildlife Refuge, Florida, United States - Lox_Sample_2.3 | ecosystem: Environmental > Terrestrial > Soil > Wetlands | place: USA...
CGCAGATCGATGGCCACATCTACCCCATTAGCGCGCGTGTTGCGGGGCAGGTGATCAAGGTAAATTTTGACGATGGTTGGATGGTGCACAAGGGCGATGTCCTGGTCGTCATCGATCCCACGGATTACACCGTTGCTTTGGAACGCGCCCGCGCTGATTATCAGGATGCCCAGGCACAAGCCGAGGCCGCGGGATATGGAGTGCCGGTATCCAGCGTCGGCTCGTTCAGCCAGATTCGTTCCGCCAGCGCCGACCTGGAGGCTGCACAGGCCGGAGTAGCCGCCGCTCAAAAAGAGGCCGACGCGGCACAGCAGCAAGTGGTGGAGGCAGAAGCCGATGCGGTGAAGTTGAACAAGGACGTGGAACGCTACCGCCAGCTTCTCGGTAAGCGTGAGATCTCACAGCAACAGTTTGATGCCGCAATTGCCGCGGCCACCGCGGCCAATGCAACCGTGGAGGCGCGCAAGGCCGGGTTGTTGGCAGCACAATCACAGGTGAAGCAGGCGCGGGCGCGGGTTGATCAGGCCAACGCCGAGGTGAAGAACGCTCAGATCACGCCGAAAACTGTGGCCGCGACCCAAGCACGAGCGGATTCTGCCGACGCACAGGTCCTGCGATACAAAGCGGCGCTCGATCAGGCACAGCTGAACCTGTCCTATACCACCATTGTTGCTCCCGTGGATGGCATCGTGGGCAAGCGCTCGGTGCAGGTTGGATCCAACGTCGCCATTGGCCAGGACCTGTTGGCCGTCGTCCCTCTGCGCGATGTCTGGGTCACGGCCAACTTCAAGGAGACGCAGCTTGCACATATGTGTCCCGGACAGCCGGTCAAGATCAAAGTCGACACCTATGGGGGCCAGAAGTGGGACGGCCACGTGACCAACATCGGCGGAGCGACGGGCGCGAAGTTCAGCTTGTTGCCCCCGGAAAACGCCACCGGTAACTACGTGAAAGTGGTCCAGCGCATTCCGGTACGTATTGATTTCGACGGCAACGACAAACCGGACTTCAACAAAGACGGCCTGCTCCGGCCCGGAATGTCAGTTGAGCCCGACGTGAGAGTTTCTTATCCTTGCCGGGACGGCCGCTAAGGAACCCGTCTGCCGGCCTTAGCAGTCGCCCTGAAACCGGGCTTCTCCGGCGATCGCAGCTGCCGCTTCGATTCCTTTCTGCCAAGCAGAACGAGTGCGCGAGGCCGTCCTTCCGCAGATCACCGGAAAGTCGTAGGTAGATTTTCCCATTTTCAAATTAATATTTCTGTGCATAATTCCACTAAAGTCTGTCGTGTTTACTGGCGCGCCACACGTCTCTATGAATTTTGCTGCCGTTCCGAATCTGGTTGCTCTAGCCGTGTTGGTGGCCGTCTTTCGGGCGATCTCCCGCAGAGCCACCAGTCAGCAGGTACAGCTCTGGCTGTTGGGCTGGATTCTGGTCCTGGTGCATTTCGCGGCTTCGCTTCCCGCGCCTGCCAGTGCAAGCTGGAGTCGGTTCACGACAGCGATCGCCTTGGACTCGCTGGTTCTGGCCAGTGTCGCGTTCCTCATCTCGGTTTCCGCCATTGCCTGCAATCGCCGACGCCAGGTGGCTTTGGCCATAGCCGTCTCCATCCCGACGCTGGCTTACACCAATGGGGCGATTTGGGATGTGGACAGCGCAGCTTATTACTACTTCCTCATAGCCCTCGGAGTTATGGCGCCTCTGGTTTTATTCCTGCGCTACGAAAGGGAAAGTAAGCTTTATCTGGCCGGGGCGATTCTGGCGTCTTTGTTGATTGCTGCGTTGGTCGTGAAGCAGGTAGCGAACGGCAATCCTGGATTCGGTGTGGTCGCAATCTTAGCCACCTTGAACTTCACAACCGCAGTGCGTTATTGGAAGCACCATCGGCGTTCGACCGCCGGGATTCTAACTTCCGTCGGGGGATTCGCGTTGTGGGGAGCGGTCTTTCCGACCGCCGCTTTACTGCAGGCACTGTCACCAGCGACCAAGATCAATGCTGAGGTCTGGAACATCCCCAAGTACCTGGTTGCTGTCGGCATGATTCTCACTCTGCTGGAAGATCAGATCCAAAAGAGTACGTATCTTGCCTACCACGACGATCTTACCGACTTGCCGAACCGCCGCTTGCTGGAAGACCGACTCGATCAGGCGCTGGCGCAGGCAAAACGAATGGGCGGCAAGGTGGCTATATTTGTACTTGACCTCGATCACTTCAAACAGGTCAATGACAGCTTTGGTCATCGCGTGGGAGATATGGCTCTGACGCAGGTGGCTGCACGGTTGGGCAATCGCATTCGCGCCTGCGACACGCTGGCTCGGTCGGGCGGAGATGAATTCACTGTGGTCAGTCAGGTTTCAAGTGAGCAAGCCGCCCTGACGCTGCTATCCGGGCTCGAATCGGCGCTCTCCGACCCTCTGGCGATTGAGGGCAAAGACGTGCGAACGGGAGTCAGCATCGGCTTGGCGCTGTATCCCGACGACGGCATGAATGCTGACCAACTCTGCGCCGCCGCCGACAGAAGCATGTACGTCTACAAGCGATCGGGGCGTGATTCCGGTTCCAGTGTCAACGCCCTGCCGCATGCCACTACTTAACCTAGCATCCGGCCCCGAAACAGATCCGCCGGCCCGCTTTCTTTGGGAAATCAACACCTTAGCGTCATACACCAAAGTGAGGGATGTAGTAAACCAGTTTCCCCGCATGTGCAACTAGTTGCTGCTAGGGCCTGATCGCTATCAAAAACATGCTGAAAACTAAGGACTTACATTAACCCGATGCTGGTACGGCAATTGCACAAGGATTTAAGGAACTTCGTCTGCTAAGTCACCTTGGGCCTTGCGGTGACAGCCGGCTGATCCATATCGAACGATCTTTGGTGAGGCGACTATGAAAAAGGTTGCATTGCTTCTTGTGGTGGTTCTGGCGGCTACCGTGTTTGGGTTTGCGCAAGAGTGCACATCTGGAACCATGGCGCAGTACACGGTGACTGGCTTCCAGTGCTCAATCCAAGACCAGACATACCAGGATTTCATGTACAGCAGTAGCTCGAATCCTCCCGGCTTTTCGGTTCCTGCCGGCAGCGTCAATGTGACTCCGATCACCACAACGGGGAATTATGGTTTTCAGTGGGAAGCGGCTGGCTGGGCGGCCTCCAATTCTTCAGGCGTCCTCAGCGTAGATTCGCTCTTCCAGTACGCTGTGAGCAGCACCAACCCAATGACGGATCTGAGCCTGTCCATTGCAGGCGTGGGCTTCTCCGGAACGGGTTCCGTGTCGGTGGACGAGACAGCCTGCTTGGGCGCGATGCTACCTGCTTGCTCGGGTGGCACGACCGTTACGTTGCGCGTATTTGACAGCAGTTCAGGCCAGCAGCTCTATGACCAGGTGAACTTCGCCGGCGTCAACTTGATCGACGTTTCCAAGGACTTGATGGTAAGCGCCGGCACCAATGGCAGCGCCGAAGTCTCGGTCCTTACGGATCAGTTCTCGGAAGGTTCCGGCACGGTTCCCGAGCCCAGCACTTTGAGCATGTTCGGAGCCGGTATTCTCGCGCTTGCCGGATTTGCACGTCGCAAGTTCAACCTCTTCTAGTTCGCAGCTGTCTAACGCAAGGACCCAGGAGCCGGAGCTAATTAGCTCCGGCTTTTGATTTGTGTCACATCCGGCGACCCTGCACTTGTGCTACGTTAGATTTGCCGGAGGGAAGGCGTGAGAAAGTGGTCGTACTTAATTGCTGGTCTGGTTCTTTTTGCCGGTGCTGCTGCCGGCCAAGGCTCGAACTACTCGCAGCCGTTCTATGGAATCTGGTACACCTACCCCCTGGGTAATCCCAACACGGATCCCATTCGCCATGAGTTTCGTCACAATGCCACCACTGGCAAGGACGAAATGATTGTTACGCGGATTTGTCCCGGCGATTATCGTTCGGTCACGGCAAAGGCCGTTTCTCCAATCCAGATCTCCGAAGACACCATCCAGGTGCTGAAAGGCGCTTCCGACACACGCGAGGGGGAAGGCAGCACGCTGTGCCGCGCCAGCATTGAATCGGGGAGCTGGAGCTACTCCTTCAACGACGATGGAACTCGCGTGACGATCACCAATCCCGGCGGCAACCCAGACATCCTGGTGTTGGAGCGCCAGGATGCCGTCACTGAATCCCTGCTGCAAAACCGGATATACGGAAGCTGGCTACTGCATACGCCGGACGCAACCGACTCCAGAATCGAGACCCGCCTGGTGTTCTACCGCGGAGCAGATCCGCACCAGGCCAGTCTCCGTCAGATTGTCAGCTGCTGGAATGGCGATGATTCGGTTCTGTCCCAAGTGGATTCGGCCATCAACGTTGACAAGGAGCAAATCACCGTGTTGGAGTCGGCCTCTCATCAGGAGAGCGACGGCCCCTTCATCTGCACGGCGACCATCACGGCTGCGACTCTGCATTATTCAATTTCGCCGGACGGCACGATTATGACTCTTTCCAAGGCCGGCCAGAAGCCGCTCGTCCTCACTCGCGAGCGCTAACTGGGTCTAGACTGTTGCTGATGCGTATATTCCGGCGTGTTTTTCTGTCGGCAGGTTTGTTTCTCGTGCTTGGCAGCCTTTTCTTGCCCAAAGAGGCGGTAGCACAGCAACTCACGCAGCGCCTGATCCTGAAGGACGGCTCCTACCAGTCGGTGGTGAAGTACGAAGTCCAGGGCGATCGTGTGCACTACCTCAGTGCGGAACGCTATCAATGGGAGGACGTTCCGTCATCCCTGATCGATTGGGACGCGACCAAGAAATATAACGACTCGCTCACCAGCGGCAAAATGCACACCAGGATCGTGGAAACACCCGAGGAACGCGAGGAGCGCGAGAAAGAAGCGGCTAATTCGCCTGAGGTTGCGCCGGGATTAAACCTTCCCGGAAGCGGCGGAGTCTTCCTGCTGGACCGGTTTCAAGGCAAGCCCGAACTGGCCGAGATCGTGCAAAACGGCAGTGAAGTGAATAAAACCGCTACCAAGAAGAGCGTGCTTCGGGCGGCCGTCAATCCCTTCGGCAGCAACAAGAAGGACTTCGAAATCAGGGGTGAACATGCGCAGATCCAATCGCATGTGCCGCGCCCAGCCATCTACATCGATATTGACGAGGGCCCGCAGAACGCTGCTGCTTTAAGCGAGCGCTTCCGTCTGGTTCGCCTTACCGTCAAGAAGGACGCCAGGATTGTCGGCACTGTGAAGGCTAGCGTCAGCGGAAAAGTTACCGAGCAAACCAGCTTTGTTCCGGCCACCGTGGTTAAGCAGGGAACCGGCGACTGGATTGAGCTGACGCCCACTCAGGACCTGGCTAACGGAGAATATGCGGTGGTCGAGATGCTGAGTCCGGAGGAGATGAACTTGTATGTCTGGGACTTCGGCGTGAATCCAAGTGCCCCGCTCAATCCGAATACTTGGCGGCCCGTGTCCGGGAAGTGAACCTTCTGGTGGGCTCGGGCCTGGCAGTTAACTCCGCGAGCCCGCCTGGCTGCCCTCATCCAGCAGGCCAACTCCTGCCACTGCGATGTTGTTTCGCCCTGATTGCTTCACCCGGTACATCATCTCGTCAGCTAACTGGACAATGGCCTGCGAGGTATTGCCGTCTTGCGGATAACTCGCGATGCCGATACTCGCCGTCAAACCAAGCCGGACCCCTTCGGCGGCGAGCCAGGCCGCGCGGTTAAAGGTCGCCATCAGCCGGCGCGCCACCAGAACTGCGGCGTCCTTGCCGGTTTGCGGCAGGAGCACGACGAATTCATCGCCGCCATAACGAAAGGCGGCGTCCACCAGGCGCAGATGCTCGCGCAAGAGTCGCCCAAACTGGGCCAGCAGCCTGCTTCCGTTCAGATGACCGTATTCGTCGTTGATGCGCTTGAAGTGATCCAGATCGAGAAAGAGCACGCTGAACTCGTAGCCAAACCGCTGCGAGCGCGGAACCTCTTCCGCCAGCACCGTGGCAAGATGGCGCGCGTTGTAGAGACCGGTGCAGTCATCGGTAATGCTGAGCTCCTGAATGCGTTGCACGGCACGCGCGTTTTCAATCGCGATGGCGGCATAGTCAGCCAGCGCCTGCAACAGCATCTCGCCCCGCTGGTAGATCTGCATGTCACTGTTCACCAGTTGCATAAGGCCTAGAACCTTGCCGCCGGCACGCACCGGGATGCAGACTATGGAACAGGGTTGAAGGAAGAATTCATTCTTGCTGCTCTCCTCAATCCGTGGGTCGCGATTGACCTCCGCGATGACGATCGGCTCACCTTTTTCGATGACCCAACGCGCCAGACTCTGCCCTGTCTTCAACTTCAGGGCATTCACGCTGTCGCATCCCTGCCCGACCGCGACCGAGTAGAAGAGCTCCTGCCGGTCACTCTGCAGCATCAGCAAGGCCCAAGTGGTCGGCCGGAAATAAGCCGCTACTTTTTCCAAGATGGTCTGCAGGACAATATCGAGGTCGAGGGAAGAGGTAAGAGCTTTGGCGACGTCATGGAAGATCTGCAACTCGTAAGATTGCTGACTCTTGTCGATCATCGTACCCGACATTAGTCTGACCCATCACGAAGTGGCATTTTGCCCGGTTTGACGAATCCAGGCTCGCGACAAGTTCAGATCGAACAACAGATTTTTATAGGCGCTCCAATTACCCATATATTACTGAAAAACTGCGCCGAAGGCTCTCTCAATTGGTTCCTTCCACTGTTCCGCCTTCCCCAAAGCGGAAACCCTGTTGGGCTGCTGCCGCCGGTTCGCCGTTTGACACTGAAATGGCGCACTTCTTATGATTCGGCTGACTATTCTGTTCGAGCGCAACAAGAGCTTTGAAGCGAGGTGGTGAAAGTGGGCTCATTTGGCGAGCATCTGCGCCGGGAGCGCGAGATGCGAGGTGTCTCCCTTGACGAGATTGTCGCCACGACCAAGATCGGACGCCGCCTGCTGGTCGCTCTCGAAGAAGAGCAGTTCGAACTGCTTCCGGGAGGCATCTTCAACAAGTCCTATGTTCGTGCTTATGCCAAGTGCGTCGGCATCGACGAGGATGAGGCCGTAGCCGAGTACCTGCAAGCCGCCCACGAAGCCCCGCCCGATACCCGTGTCATCGCCCAACAGCATGCTTCCATACATTCGACTCGGGCTGTCGGGCGCCCCGGCTTTCCCATCATGCCGATCTTGATCCTGCTGGTCGTGGTCGCGGGGGGAATTGGCGGCTGGAAGGTTTATCAGGACCGTCAACGTCAGAAGCGGGAGGCACTGTCGCCGGCTGAGACCACCTCAGGATCGACGGCCACAGCGCCGGCTGCGGCCAATAGCAGCCAACCAGCCAGCGCCGAAGGTGCTACTTCCCAATCCTCCCAGTCTTCGTCGGCAAGGGACACAGTGCAGGCTGCGACACTCGCGCCTAAGTCCAAGGCTGCGTCTGCCGAAATGGCGAGGGACCGGCCAGCAACTTCACAGTCGACTGAGGCTGGCGCTCCATTTGAGATAACTGTGCGTCCGAAAGATGCCGCCTGGGTCTCGATCAAGGCGGATGGCCAATATGTCGTTCGCGGAATTATCAGGCCTCCGGATGTCAAAACCATTCGCGCGACGAATCAGGTAGTCTTCTTTACAGGCAATGCCGGCGCCGTCGAAGTTGCGTTCAATGGAAAAAACGTTCCCGTAGCCGGCGGTCCTAACGAAGAACAGGTGCTGGTTTTTGATTCCCGCGGCGTGATGCCGAAGACGCGGTCCCAAACAGGCACACAATGACGCCAGCCGGAGCCGGCCGCGGCGCGCAAACATCGATGAAAAATGCAGGGGAAAACGTAGTTCGCATTGAAGCGGAGGCACTGCGCTCGTTGGCTGATCGTCTCGCCGGGCCTATGTCCGCCAACTTCGATCGCGCCGTTGAGCTGCTGTACTGTTGCGCGGGGCGCATTGTTGTCACGGGCATGGGCAAAAGCGGCCTGATCGCGCGCAAGATCGCCGCAACGCTCACCTCGACCGGCAGCCCTGCGCTGTTTCTCCATCCTGCCGAAGCTATGCATGGCGATCTGGGTATGGTGGTGCGCGGTGATGTCGTCCTCGCTCTCTCCGCCAGTGGTGAAACCGGCGAAATTCTACAGCTTCTGGCCACCATCAAACGCCTGGGCGTGCCGCTGATCACGATGACCTGCGACGAACTGCACGCTCTTCCGAAAGAACGGGTGCTCCGCCCTGGTCCGCAGGACAGGGTGGGTCGAACGGTCTCGACATTGGCGCAGGCGGCTGACGTTGCGCTGGACTGCTCCGTCGACCAGGAGGCTTGCTCGCTCGGATTGGCGCCCACCGCCTCGACTACCACCATGCTCGCCCTGGGTGATGCATTGGCGGTCGCGCTTTCCGATCGTCGTGGATTCAAGGAAGAAGACTTCGCCAATCTCCATCCCGGAGGTAAGCTCGGCAAACGTTTCGCTCGCGTTTCCTCGCTGATGCACGGCGGCGATGCCATTCCTCGCGTCGCGCCTGCTACGCCGATGGGACAAGTAATCTACGAGATGTCGCGCAAAGGCCTGGGAATGACGACGGTGGTGGAAGACGATAAGCTCGTCGGCCTCATCAGCGACGGCGACCTGCGCCGTCTGCTGGAGCACCATGGCAAGGACGTGCTCGAACTGACCGCCGAGCAGTGCATGACGAAATCTCCTAAGGTTGTCGGACCAGAGATTTTCGCTATCGCCGCGCTCGACATCATGGAGCAAAAGAAAATAACGTCCTTGCCGGTGGTCGACGAATCGGGCCGACTCAGGGGCGTGCTGCACCTGCACGATCTGTGGGGTACGCAGATGTTGTGACGGCGGCTAAGCAAAGCTGGCTTTCAGTGTCTGCGAGAGAATCACTTTGCAACCCTTGCAGCGAAGTGCGACCGGCGAACATCGAGCGCCGTAGGCGCGGAACAATAGCCCAGCACGAGAGCCGAAGGCGGAGTGCTGGGTTAAGTGAGAAAGGAAACCCAAGTCCCTTCAGGGGCAATAATTGACTTGACCCGTCCATTGTAGGGGAGTAGGTTGGACGGCAAGGAATCAATTATTCCCGAGAAGGGACATGATTGCTTTCTCAGGAAGTACCCCGAAAGGATGGACTCCGCCAAGACTGGCGGAAACAACCGTTTATGGCTTTCTTTCGCGTCACTGCCGATGAGAGCGGCAAGCTGCGAGACCCTAAGTGTGAGTATGCCTCATTCTGCGGGTATTTTGGGATGGCTGCAGAGTGGGAGCGATTCGAGTATGAGTGGCTAACAGTCCAGTCGAAATGGAGTGTGCCGCCGATTCACATGGCAAAGATATATCGGCCAGAAGATGACGAGCAATGGTCAAAGGTGAGAGAGGTGGGGAGATCACTGGGAGTATGCTCGCGATGCCATGCTCAGGGAATTCTCGTCGGTAGTTTGGAACTCCAAAATTGCGGCAGTTGGAGCCGTTGTAGATGCATCCCATTTTAGGAAAATGCCGGAATCGAATTACAAGAAACAAGCCCGAGACCCATTGTTTCTATCCCTTCAATTGCTCGTCACCGACTCCATTGAGCGAGCAGAAACCATCACATCTAATCCGGCTCCAATTAGCTTAGTCATAGACGACGACCAAGAGTATGCAATGAAATGCTACGAATGGATTAATGTTCTGAGGACAGCGTTTCCAAAAGTCAAGAACAGAATATCTGGAATTTGTTTCGTTAAGGATGATTTTTACCAGGGAGTTCAGGTGGCAGACATGATCGCCTACGAAGCAAGGAAGCAAATGGTCAAGAATAAGCAAGACCCGAAGGCTGAACCGTCAGAACTATTGCGCACCTTGACGCACAATTTCATAAACAATCTGAGGTTCGTGGATGCCGCCGTTTTGGATACATTGAATGGCAGCATGGAGGCAAGGAGTGCCGAGTCGGGAGTTTGAAGAATTCGACGCTACGGTGCGCAAGGTTCTATCCGTGTCGCGCGAAGAACTGAAGCGCAGAGAGGCTGAATGGAAGCGACAGCGTCAGATCGCGAAGAAGAAGCGCGCGAGGACTTCGCGCACCTCCCGCGTTTCAGGCGATAAGGGTTAGAAAGCCTCGGCAGCGGCTCCCACCTTGCCAGTTAGTTCGGCAAACGTGAGTCGCTTTCCGACGATCTTGCGGACGGCCATGCTGAATCGGTCGCCATCGGTAAGCGGGTTATCTTTCGTGGCGCGGTTGTTGAAGCGGAACACTTGCTCATCGACGTAACGCTGCAAGTGGAACGGCTCTACGGCAACATAGGTTCCCTTGAGAGTCCGTTTTAGCAGTGACCAGAAGTTTTCAATTCCGTTGGTATGCACTTGGCCGTTGACGTATTCCGAAACATGGTTGACCACCTCATGAACGAAGTTCTCTTTCACGGCGTTGTAACCAATCCACTCGTCGGTATAGACCTTCGAGTCGCGGCATACCTCGCGGAGAATTTCACTCTGCAAGGTATCGCGGCGCACGTTGGGGATTACCTTCGCCCGGACTTCGCGCAGATCACGGTCAAGCATTCCCATAACGATAGTCTTGTTCATGTGATCGCCAGTAAGGGTCTTACCCTTAATCTCGGCCAGTCTCGCACGCTTGCCCTTGTGCATATTCTTGATGCGTCCACCCACGAAGGTTTCGTCTACTTCAACTCCGCTTCCACCATCGCCAATCTGTCCCACGGTTTCGTTCTGCATAGCAAGACGAATTCTGTGGAGCATGAACCACGCAGTCTTTTGGGTGACCTTGAGATCGCGCGCAATCTCGTAGCTGCTCACGCCATTCTTGCAGTTGGTGACGAGCCACATTGCGGTAAGCCACTTATCCAGACCAATAGCAGAGTCCTCCATCACAGTTCCAACCTTGATCGAGAATTCACGCTTGGCATGGTGACTGCCACACTGCCAAGTGCGCCGCTTCTCGCTGTATTTCACACTATCGGAACCGCAGGTTGGACATACAACCTTGCCGTCCGGCCAGCGCCGGATTGCGAGATAGTCAATGCAGTTATCAGGATTCGAGAAGTAAACGATTGCTTCTTGAAGGCTCTTAGGTTCTTTCATGGCTCTCACCTACAGGCCGACATTAGCCGAAATAGGTGGACGAGTCAAGTAAATTATTGCCCCTTCAGGGACGACACGGTTCTCCCGCCCACCCTTCAGGCCATCGTTCACGCCCTTATTTCTGGTCCTGAGCCGGCTTCAGCCGGCGGCACGATACTCTCTGACTGTCTCACCCGCGTATGGTGCTCCCGGCACGTTTTCTAGAAGTTCAGTCTGATGCCCGCAATAGCCGATTCCTCCGACTCCTCAAACAGCAGCGGCACCACCGTCCATTGCTTCTTTCTCTCCGATCGCAATGTCAGATATAGAATCGCCAACGGGCCAACCGCGCCGAGCAGCACAAACCAATGCAGGAATTGTGCTTCGAAGAATGTGATCACCGGGATCACGACTGCAAAAAGAAGCAGATAGAGGCCGATAATCTGCCAGATGTTTCGGCGACCGGCCAGGTAGGAGCATGTGAACGGAATCTTGTGCCAGTCGCGCAGGCGCGCCTCGATCAGGAGCAGAAGCAGCACCGCCGCCAAAAGACTGTGCGCAAGCGCCGCGATCCAGCCCACTGCGAGCACTTCGAACGGAAGAGCCAACAGTATCGCAGGTAAAACTCCCCATACGACGAGCACTCGCTCGCCGCCGTCGAGCAACTCCCGCCGTCCAGAACTCTCGGCCATGCGAAAGACCCAGTTCGCACGAACTTCCGCGCCCAGCTGAAAGACGTAGCAAAGCGCGGAGATCAGGACAGAGCCGATCACCAGTGGCAGCGCGAGGATCGATTCGATCTGCCACGGCTCCCAGGGGCGGCCGGAATGGAAATTGGACAACAGCATCGGCCCCGCACTCTGTACGGCCAGGATCAAAGCAAGTCCCATCGCTAATTGAAGCAGGAACTTGTGATGACGGCTCCGCTGAAGCGTTCGACTGATGAAGCTGAACACAGCCAGTTCGCGCGAACTCGAGATCAAAATCTCCGGCAATGGGCTGCCGACAGCGCTTAGTGGTCTCATTCTCGCCTCCTGCGCTTGCTCCAGGATGCGAATCGCATGCCGGCGATAGCTGATGAGATAACTCACCGATGCAATCGCAAGCGTAGTACACAACGAAAGAATGGCGATGTGTGCGAGCCGCAGAAAGAATGCATCGTGCGAGCCGAGTAGACGTTCGTATAGTCCGAGAAACCACGCCGGTGGAAAGTAGATCAGCCAATGCGGCTCTGCCTGAATCATCCGATGCCAGTTCGGCATGTCGAAGGCAGAAGGGGTTGCAGCAAGGAACAGCGTAATCAACACGGCTTGAATCGCAACTGAGACGCGCTCGAAAGCGCGTGAGGACAGCAACGTCAGACAGACTCCCTGGATCGCAACGATTGCCAGAAAAACCAGCAACCCCGCACCGATCGTTGCCGCTGCGTGAGCGACAACATACTGTGCCCCAAACGGCGGCCGCTGCCACTTGCCGGAAGTGATCCACGGAAACAGCAGGCTGGTGGCCAGGTTCAGGTCAATAACAACAATTGCGAAGATCACAAACGCAGCGACCAGGCGAGCAACAAAAACTTGGTAGAGCCGGACGGGCAATGGCTTCAGCGTGAGATAGTCTTCCCGCTCGGGAAACAGGTTTTGCCACAGAAAGGCAGATACGAGACCAACTGTGATCATCGACAGCGAGATGAAGAAAAGGCGGTCGGCGCGAACCGCCGCTTCATACAGATCGGGACTCGGCAGTCCTTGCAGCTCCGCATATTTCGGGAGATAGAGCCGAATGATCAACGGGCCAACACAACCTAACGCCGCCAGCGTGGTGATAACCAGCCGTCGAACCTGATCGGAAGAAATGAAATCGTAAGCCTGCTGTTGTGACAGGAAGTGGCGCACCAGTTCGAATTGCGCACCGTGCGTCTCCCGCATCCACAGCCGCATGCGCTGAAGCATAGTCACCCGTTCATGACGGCGATCACCTGCTCCGCCACGGCCTGCGTGTCTTCCGGAACCGCCAGTTGCGCGAACACTGATTCGAGCGACGGCCGCTGTTGCAGTGCGCGTAGATGCTCGACCGTGTCATAGGCGACGATGCGCCCTTTGTAGAGGATCACAACTTCCGAGCAGACCTTCTCCACCACCTCCAGCACATGCGAGCTGTAGAGAATTGCCTTGCCTTCGCGCGCCAGCGCCTTCAGCAGATTGCGCAGGACGAGCGCGGCTCCGACGTCCAGTCCGGAAAATGGTTCGTCGAGAATCAGCAGCTCCGGATTGTGCAAGAGCGCAGCCGACAGCAGGATCTTCTGCCGCATGCCTTTCGAGTAGTTGAGCAGCAAGTCGTGACGCGCATCGGTCAGCGAAAACAGCTGGATGAAGCCGTCAATCTTCTTCTCCAGCGTTCGGCGCGGAATGCCATGCAGCCGGCCCACCAGCCGCAAGTATTCCGGCCCGGTCAATTGCGTGTACAGGTGCGGCTCTTCGGGGACGTATCCGAGCTTTTGCAGAAAGACCGGATCGCCGCCATGAAAGATCCGCGCGCCGTCAAACAGAATCTCTCCGGAGGAAGGCTCGATGAGGCCGGTGAGCATCTTGACGGTTGTGCTCTTGCCGGAACCGTTCGGCCCGAGATAGCCAAGAATCTCGCCACGACGAATGCGGAAGCTGACGTCTTCAACAGCAGGGATGCTGTTGTACCGCTTCGTCAGATGCGCGACTTCAAGCATGGCAGGAAGGTCAGCGCGACATCCACCACAAGAAGGTAGACATCAGTCCGAACGCAATCAACGCGGAGGCCACCGAGACTCCCACAATCTGCATGTGCGCCGTCGCGAGGGTTCGAACCGTTTCGCTCGCGACGCAACCCCACAGCTTCACTTCTCCCAGCCATCCGTCGAGGCGACGCGTGTCGCGAAGCTGCTCGGAGAATACCTCGACCATCTCCTGGCCAAATTCGCGCCGCAGTGACCGGGGATAAAGCAACAGGATCACCGAATAGACTCGGCTGCTGAGGGGCGTTTTCGCTCGCATGGCTCAGGAACCTCCTTGTGGCGCCAGCTTGCGCTCGGCCGCCCGCCTGACCACTGCCTCCATCCGCGCCACTTCCGCCTTTAGGACCGCTCTGCCGGTTCGACTCAGGCGGTAATAGCGGCGGCGTCCTCCGGCTTCGGTCGCGGTCTCCTCGATCAGCGAAAGCTCCAGCAGCCGCTGGATGGTGGTGTACAGCGTCCCCGGCCCCATACGGAATTTGCCGTCCGAGAGAACGGCAACCTCCTGCATGATCGCGTAGCCGTGCTTTTCGCCCTCGGCCAGTGCGAAGAGAATGAAGAAGACGGCCGGCGTCAGCGGGAACAGGTGCTGGAGGTCGTCGGGAACGTTAGCGGTTTTGGGTTGCATGGCGGCGATGGTTAATATGTCAGCTATTGATATATCACTCGCCGAGTGTCGTGTCAACGCTTAGGACGGGCATTATAAGGGGCTGAAAATGTTGCTAGCGGGAAGGGCGGTCGCTTAGCCACTTCATCCAATCAGATTTGACCGTCTCGTAGTCGACCAACTTCCCCGCGCGAGCCTCCTCAAGACCCTGCTGGATCTCGCGAAGGTGACACTCGTCCACGGATTGATTATCTGCGTCGCTAGAACGGGATATCCTCATCCGTAATCTCCGGGCCACTGGAGGTCGTTCCTTGTGGAGGTTCGGCGTCAGGCGTGCGCTGATCAAAGCCGCCGCCGGACTTGCCTGCTCCTGAGCGCCGTCCACTATAACCGCCGCCGCCACCCTCTTCGCCGCCGCCTTCACGCGGACCGCCCAGCAGCACCATCTGGTTGCCGATAATTTCGGTCCGATACTTCTTCTGGCCGGTCTCTTTGTCGTCCCAGGAGTTGGTGCGGATGCTGCCCTCGATATAAACCGTGCGGCCTTTCTTGAGATACTCGCCCGCGACCTCAGCCTTGCGATCGAAGAGCACGATGTTGTGCCACTCGGTGCGGTCGTTCCAGTTGCCGTCTTTATCTTTCACGCGCTCGTTGGTAGCAATCGAGAAACGCGCTACAGCCATGCCGCTGGGCGTGTACTTGATCTCCGGATCCTTGCCGAGATTGCCGATGAGAATGACTTTATTGACGCTTGCCATGATTGCCGCTCCTGTACCAAAGATGTGGGCGAGAAAGGCCAAATATAACAGAAAGCTGTCGGCTTTCAGCTATCGGCCATCAGCTACAACTGCACAGCAGCGCAAACTGTCCAATTGTTAGACAGAATCAGAAAGTGAGCACCAGCACTTTGTGTTCGGGACAGCGCGCCTGCGCCAGATCAATGAGGTGGTCGATCAGCGACGGTCCATACTTTGCGTGGAAATACAATCCAGCGATCTCGCGCTCCTGCAAGGTCTTTTTGGGATAGAGCGAGTTCTCGATCTGGGTGGCGTGACGAGCGATGATCTCCGTGCGCCGCAGCTCAGCCTGTGCGGCGCGCTTCTCGAGCCGGTTGACCTGATATTGCATCTTGCTGGCAGCGCGGGCAGCGGCCTCGACCAAAGTTGGATCCAGCTTCCGCAGTGAAGCGCTAAGGCGTTTCATGGCCTCGTCCACCGCTCCTCGCGCGTCCTCGAAATTCTGTTTCAGCTCGGGTGGAAGCGAGTGTGCTGCCAGGCAGTCGCGAAGCCGGCACTCGCCGTGGAACAGTTCCGGTAGATCGACTTGGTACTTCGTCAGCAGGCGTTCGATGCGGGGTTCGACCAAGGTCGCGCTCATGCGCGGAACGATCGGCGTTACCCGGCCCAGCAGCTTCTCGTAGACCGCCGCAGCCTGTGCGAAGTATGCAATTTCCGCAGGTCCGCCGACGTAAGCCAGCGTTGGCAGCCAGTAATCCTGCAGCACCGGACGCAGCAGCACATTAGCGCTGAATTGTTCTGGAGCGGCCGCGATGCGGCGTTGCAGCTCTGCGCCGGACACAATCTCGCGCTGAATTTTGAATTGCCCGTTGGCGCGGTGCACCGGAACGCGGGCTCCATCCACCAGCGCAAACAGTGGCGTGGATTCACCCGTGACCTTGACCTGCTGGTGATAACCGGCGGCGAGTAATTCGCGGTTTCGCGCCAGGACGGCTTCATCCAGCTCAGCAGCACGACCCGCAGCATCCGCAAATAGCGGTGTGGCGATGCGGTGCAGTTCAGCATCGGAGGGCGTGAGCAGGATCAGGCCATGCTCGCCAAATAGGCGGGCATAGAGCTTGGCGTAGGCATCCGAAAAGCTCGCTCCTTCGGCGTAGCTTTCGCGCAGGTAGGCGGCTGCGAGCGAATCGCCCAGCAGGTCGGCGGCCCGCGCGACCAAATCGTTCGTGCCTTCGGCAAAGCGGATCGACGCGACCGGAGCGCCGTCGATACCGGTCGTCGTGGTTGCGAAGGCAGCCAGTTGCGAATCCGGCGTGAGCAGCAGCGCCTGGTTGATCTCGGCCAGATCGTGGTCTTCGCTGGCCAACCAGAACACCGGTACGCACTCCACTCCCAGCGCTTGCACTTGCTTGGTGAGAGCAAGCGCCGAAGCTACCTTGAACAGCGCCAGCGCCGGTCCGCCAAACAATCCCACCTGCTGGCCGGTGACGACGGCAAACGCACCGTTGCGCAGCCGTTCGATGTTGCGCAGCGCCGCTTGCGAAGCTCCCCAGGAGCGGTTCTGCTTCTCCAGAACGTCCGCAACGGCTGCCTGCCGTTTTGGATCGCGCCGTACCGACTTGGCGAAAGCTGCTATGCGCGCCGCATCCGGCCGCGTGGGGAAGAAGCTGCGGACATCCGAAGAGTAAGAAAGGAAGTCGCTGAAGATTTTGGTGGTGTGAGGGATGGACCCGAAGGAAATGCAGTCGGGAATCACGCGATTGTCTCCCGCGAACAGCATCGGCATATGGCGCCAGCGCCGCAACCGCGATGAGAGGCAGATCGCCCGGTCGGTTCAGATGTCCGCATCAAAGTCATCAGACTCACAGGCAAGCAGAAGGTTTGGATGATTTTGCCGGTGTTGGGATGCACGAATCCTCGGCATTCAGGGATGGGCCGCTGCCAGCCTCCTTTCAGCGGCCTACAGGACGCGGCGTATCACCGCCCAGTATGCAGCCAAACCATCCTTCAAGGGAACCTTGCGCGAGCCGAATAACGCTGCAATTGACCGTAGCACCATCCCGTTGACGATCGCCAGCCGCAGAATAAGAACCTGCGTCTTGGAGAAATGCTTGCGCGCGTAGCGCATCATGTTGCCGTACCAGAAGAGTTGCCGGTCGCGAAAGGAAAGCTGTCCCACACTGTGGGCGCCGGTGTGACGAAAGCGTGCCTGCGGGCAATAGGAGATCCGCGATCCCGCATCTCGCAAGCGCCTGCATAAATCGACATCCTCGAACCAGACAGGAAAGAACTGCTCGTCGAAGCCGCCAAGCTTGTCCCACATTGTGTGAGTTATTGCCAAGCAGGCCCCGGCAGGCTGTTCGATCTCCTGTTGCTTTGAATAATCAGCATCGAGACACCGATAGCGGCGGTTCACCGGATTTCCCGGCCAGAGCTGATTGAGCAAAAGCGCTTCAAACATCAGCGGCGCCAGACCGGCGATCCTGCGGAAGGCGAAGCCGCGCGCGGGCTGGCCATCGTTTTCCAGCAAAGCACCCCCGACGGCAGCAGCCTGCGTTGTTAGTATGCAGTTCAGGATCGCGGCAACCGCTCCCGGTTCGGCGATGGCATCCGGATTAAGGATTAATAAGACGTCGCCTGCAGCTTCATGTGCGCCCAGATTAATGGCAGCTCCGAAGCCGAGGTTGTGTTCATTGGCGATAAACCGGACCGGATGCCAGGCAGCAAACTCCTCAACCTGCCGCACGGTATCGTCCGCGGAGGCGTTGTCGACCACGACGATCTCGCAATCCTCGCGCGTCAGCGCTTCCAGGCACGGGGCAATGCTCTCGCCCGAGTTGTAAGTCACCACAATCGCCGAGCAGCGCATAGTTTCGGGAAGGACGAATTATAATCGTGCGGGCGCACAGAAGGGCGGTAGCGGAGACCTGCGGGCTGGCGTCGTCGTCGCGTCCTTGTATCAACCGTCGTAGGAACTGTCATCGTAATGAACTGTCATCCTGAGGAGGGCTTTAGCCCGACGAAGGATCTGCGGTTTCGAGTTTAAGAAGGATCGTGGTGTTAGGGGCAAACCGCAGATCCCTCCACTACGTGTCCGCCGACCCGCAAAAACAGCGGGTCGGAAAGGCAAGGCGGACGCTCCGGTCGGGATGACAAATCGTAATTCGAGCCACCTTGCCCAGGGCAATCATTGCATGTCCACTACTGCTGTAGCCGAGAATACGAACTTGCAGATCATCGAAACCTCACTTCCCGGAGTGCTGCTGATCAAGCCGCGAGTCTTTCAGGATCCGCGCGGCTTCTTCATGGAAACCTATCGCGAGAATGTGCTGGCGGAGGCTGGCATTCGCGAAAAGTTTGTGCAGGACAACCACTCCCATTCTTCACGCGGCGTGTTGCGGGGATTGCATTATCAGCTGCGCAATCCGCAGGCCAAGCTGTGCCGGGTGACGAGCGGCGAGGTGCTGGATGTTGCGGTCGATGTTCGTCTGGGCTCGCCGAACTTCGGCAAGTGGGTCAGCGTTGTGCTCTCCGCCGAGAACTACACCCAGATTTACATTCCCAAGGGATTCGCCCACGGTTTTGTGGTTCGGTCCGAGGAGGCCGATTTCTTGTACAAGTGCAGCGACTACTTCGAGGCCAGCGACGATCGTGGCGTGCTGTGGAATGATCCTGATATCGGCATCGATTGGGACACACCCGAGCCGATTCTCTCCGAGAAAGACCAGCGTTATCCTCGGCTGGCCCAGGCCGATCGCGATCAGTTGCCGAGGTATCAGCCATGAGCCTACGTCTGCTGATCACCGGCGCGAACGGACAAGTGGGATGGCACCTGCAGCGCTCCCTTGGAACGATGGGTGAGATCCTGGCCATCGACATCGAGCAAGTCGACCTGACGGACTTGGACGCCGTGAGCCGCACGGTCCGCGAGTTTGCGCCCCACGTCGTGGCCAACGCCGCAGCCTACACCAATGTCGACAAGGCGGAGAGCGAGCCGGAACTGGCTCGTGCGATCAACGTAGGCGCTCCCGGGCGAATTGCCGAGGAATGCGCGCGCTCCGGCGCGCTGCTGATCCACTATTCCACCGATTACGTGTACAACGGCAGCAAGCCAACTCCCTGGGAAGAGACGGATGCCACCGGGCCGGTGAACGTCTATGGCGAGACCAAGCTTGCCGGCGACCAGGCAATCATAGCCAGCGGCTGTGCGCACATTATTCTCCGCACAACCTGGGTCTACGACATCCGCGGCAAGAATTTCTTGCGCACCGTACTTCGGCTGGCGCGCGAAAAAGACGAGTTGCGCATCGTCGGCGATCAGTATGGCGCGCCGACGTGGGCGCGCGCGCTGGCCGAGGCAACCACCATCATTCTGGCTCGTTGCCTGGAGCACAACAGCGAGACCGGCACGTGGCCGACCGGGTTGTTCCATCTCTCGGCTGCGGGACGCACCTCGTGGGCCGAGTTTGCCGAAGCCATCATGAGCGAGTATGACGATTGCTGTTCGTGGCCGGCCGACACCGGGGAATTCAGCGCGCCGCTCAAAGCGAAACGGGTGGTGCATCTCACCAGCGAGCAATACCAAACGCCGGCGCGCAGGCCGCGCAATTCGGTACTGTCGAACGCCAAGGTTCTGCAGACTTTCGGGATACAAATGCCCGACTGGCGCGAGCAACTGCGCCTTGCCATGCAGGACGCGATTCGCTGATAATTAATTGATTCGATTGATGAACAGTCACCCTTTCTAGATCGATCGGTAGAGCAGGCCTTCAGGCCTGCGCCCCGAGTCGAGAGAAGGCTGGTTGAGTGTGCCGAGGTTTCCGACCTCGGCGCACTCAACTCAAGAGTTAGCCGTTGCGGACGCGGGCCTGAAGGCCCGCTCTACCTGTAGCTCACACTGTTCACTGCCAATGATCGGAGACCTATGAAGGGCATAGTCCTGGCGGGCGGTATTGGCTCGCGCCTGTATCCCCTCACTCGCGTCACTAACAAACACCTGCTCCCGGTTTACGACAAACCGATGATCTACTACCCGCTGCAGATCCTGGTGGACGCTGGCATCCGCGACATCCAGATTGTCACCGGGGGCCACACTGCCGGCGACTTCTTACGCCTGCTGCAGAATGGCAAAGACTTTGGACTGCACCAGCTCAGCTTCGCGTATCAGGAGGGCGAAGGTGGAATCGCCGACGCGCTTCGCCTGGCCGAGCCTTGGGCCAAGGGCGATACGATTTGCGTGGTGCTGGGCGACAACATCATCGAAGGCGACATTCGCGACGCCGCCACTCGCTTCCAGCAGCTCGACAAGGGCGCGATGGTGATGCTGAAGCAGGTTAACGATCCCGAGCGCTTCGGCGTGCCGGTCTTCCAGGATGGGAGGATCATTCGGATCGAGGAAAAGCCCAAGAAGCCGCTGTCCTCGTTCGCCGTGATCGGAGTTTACTTCTACGACGCGACCGTCTTCGATCGCATCCGCCGGCTGAAACCTTCGGGACGCGGTGAGTACGAGATCACCGACGTCAACAACAGCTACATCGAGGAAGGTACGTTACATCACAGCCAGCTGGACGGCTGGTGGACCGATGCCGGAACCTTCGAATCGCTGTGGCACGCCAGCAACATGGTGCGCCAGAAGGTGCTGCGCAGTGCCGAAGAGACTGCCGAGGTGCGCGGCGCATGAAGCTACTCGTCACAGGCGGGGCTGGGTTCATCGGATCAAATTTCGTTCACCACATGCTGGCGAAACATCCCGGCTGGAAGCTGGTGGTGCTCGACAAACTCACCTACGCCGGCAACCTGAAGAACCTGGAACCTGCACTCAGCCAAGGCCGCTGCCAGTTTGTGCAAATGGATATTTGCGACCCCGGCATTCTGGATCAAGTGCGTGGCTGCGATGCCGTCATTCACTTTGCCGCAGAAAGCCATGTGGATCGCAGCATCGAAGACGCGTCGGCGTTCGTCCGCACCAACGTCGAGGGCACATACAACATGCTGCAGGCCTGCCGCGAAGCTGCGGTGCCGCGCTTCGTGCACGTCTCGACCGATGAGGTGTATGGCAGCCTCGGCGACGAGGGGCACTTTTTCGAGGACACGCCTTTGCGGCCCAACAGTCCCTATTCGGCAACCAAAGCGGCATCTGACCTGGGCGTGCTGGCTTATGTGCACACCCACAAGTTTCCCGGCATTGTCACGCGCTGCTCGAATAATTACGGACCGTATCAGTTTCCGGAGAAGTTCATTCCGCTGATGATCGCACAGGCGATGGCCGGCCAGCGGCTGCCGGTTTACGGCAAGGGCGCGAATGTGCGCGACTGGATCCATGTCAACGATCACTGCAGCGCGCTGGATACCGTGTTGCAACGCGGACGCGAGGGCGAGGTCTACAACATCGGCGGCGGCTGCGAGATGCAGAATCTGGATGTGGCCAAGCTGATCCTCAAGTCGCTGGGACGAGGCGAGGAGCTGATTCAGTTCGTCACCGACCGGCCGGGTCATGATCTGCGCTACGCCATCAATTGCGAAAAGCTGGGACGCGAGCTCGGTTGGTACCCCGAGGTGAAGTTTGACAGCGGCCTGGCGGAGACGATTGCGTGGTATCGCAATAATCAGCAGTGGCTGGACGACGTGCGCAGCGGCCAGTACCGCGATTACTTCCAGAAACATTACGTGCAGCGGGAGAAGACGTTCGCGCAGTAAGAGCTTTTTCACCACTGAGGGCACGGAGCGCACTGAGAAAAGGTTTGTATCAGGGCACGGCTTCAGCCGTGCCGCAGCCATCCTAAGGACGAGAGGGCTTTAGCCCCTGAAAGTTCCGTGCAGCGGCTAAAGCCGTTCTCTCTTCGATTCATTCGGCACGACTGAAGTCGTGCCCTGATACGAAGCTGTTGCCGGCTGGCCGACACCAGCCGCTTTCGCTCGTTTGGGAGGTCGCTCCCGAAACCCCACAATGGCTCTTAGACTTCAGTTCTTCCGTTCACTAGGAATTTATCTAGTGGCGCTTTTTCGCGCCGGATAGTACATAAAGCATATGGACAAAATCATTCCGCGCTGGGAGTGGCGCACCTTCGGCGACAGCTTTGGCGCCGCCGATGCCGCCTTCGCCGCGCTCACAGCCAAAGACGTCACGGAATCCGATGAGATTTACTTTCTTGCGCCGGCCACCAATGAAAACGTCAAGGTTCGCGACAAGCTGATGGACATCAAGACGCTGCAGCAGGTCAACGCGGACGGCCTGGAGCAATGGAAGCCGGTGATGAAGGGAACGTTTCCTCTGCCGTCCGGCGAAGTGAACAAAGTATTTGCGGCATTCGGCATCGCCGCGCCAGCACTGAAACGAAGCGAATATTCGCTGGCGCAATTCATCGACGAGCTGGCCAAGCCCGGCGATCGCCTGCGCGTGGTCAACGTTCACAAGAAGCGCGCGCGATATACGGTTGACGGCTGCATGGCAGAGATGACCGATGTCACGGCTGACGGCAAGACTACGCGAACCGTCGCCCTCGAACTGGCGGATCCGGATCACGTGATTGCAACCGTGCGCAAGATCGGGCTGGGCGGATTTGAGAACATCAATTATCCGCGCGGATTGAAGCAGTTAGTTGGAATGGGCGGATGATTGAGTGCGAATAAAGCAGCGATGAAGTTTTTGTTTTCGGGCGGACTACAGGTGGTGCGGCGCTTCAGCGTCGTGCGCGGAGAAGGGTAGTGCGGCGCTTCAGCGCCGCGTTAGGCTGCATTTCTAGAAACTGAGCCGGCTTCAGCCGGCGGCAGGGGCTGTCGTCGGCTAAAGCCGACTCGGGCCTTAATGACGAACGGGACGCGGGCCTGAAGGCCCGCTCTACCCGAAACAATAATTGACGGCGACGCAGCTGTCGTCGGCTGAAGCCGACTCGGGCCTTAATGACGACGGGACGCGGGCCTGAAGGCCCGCTCTACCCGAAACAATAATTGACGGCGACGCAAGCACTAACGGGACTTCCTGTCAGGGGCATTTATGCGGCGCGGGGCGGACCGCAGATCCCTCCGCTCGGACTGAAGTCCTCGGTCGGGGATGACAGAGAGGACATCAGAACGAGGCAGGACGCGGGCCTGAAGGTTCGCTCTACCGGTGTGAAAAAAAGGGACACGCGAGCGATGCCACTGTACGCAGTTATCGATGTCGGGACGAACTCGGTCAAGTTCAACATCAGCGAACGGCGCGAGGACGGCACGTGGCGCACGGTTGTGGATCGCGCCGAGATCACGCGGCTGGGTGAAGGCCTGGACAAGACTGGCGAGATCAGCTCCGAGGCGATGGAGCGAACGGTCTCGGCAATCGCTGCGATGGCTGCCGAGGCGAAAGCAAAGAACGTAGCGGCGCTGGCCGCAGTCGGCACTATGGGAATGCGAACTGCGCGCAACAGCCAGCAGTTCATCGACGCGGTTAAGAAGCGCTGCGGCGTGCAGATCGAAGTGATTCCTGGTGATGAAGAAGGACGGCTGGCGTATATCGCGGTGAAATCCGGCATTGGTTTAGGCGAAGGCTCATTGGCGATCTTCGACACCGGAGGCGGCAGCTCGCAGTTCACCTTCGGACATGGTTCGACCGTCGACGAGCGCTTCAGCGTGAATGTGGGCGCGGTGCGGTTTACGGAAGACTATGGGCTGGACGGCGCGGTTTCGCCAGACCAACTGCAGGCGGCGCTGAATGCGATTGCCAGCGATTTGTCGCGCCTGGATGGAAGACCTACGCCTGACGCGCTGGTCGGTATGGGCGGTGCCAACACCAACATCGCCGCGGTGAAACACCAGATGGCGAAGTACGATCCCGACGTGATTCAGGGGTCGGTGCTGGAGCGGTCCGAAGTAGAACGGCAGATCGAGCTGTATCGCACAAGTTCGCTGGAGGAGCGGCGCAAGATCGTCGGTCTTCAACCCAAGCGCGCGGATGTGATTCTGGCCGGAGCGTGCATCGTGAAGACGGTGATGGACAAGCTCAAGCAGGACAGAATGTCGATCAGCGATCGCGGGCTGAGGCATGGGCTGCTGATCGACCGCTTCGGAAGCTGAGACTCGAGCGGCGTGTTATGCCGTCGGCTGAAGCCGACTCGGGCGAGAAACACGGCTTATCGGCACGACTGAAGTCGTGCCCTGACACAAAGCGTTCATTGGTCGGAATTCATTGGCGGGCCGTGAAGTCGTGTCCTGACAAAGTGTTCTATGCTCGGAATTTTAGCCGGCTGTGAAGTCGTGTCCTGGTGCAAAGCGATTTTTGCGGTGGCTTCCGGGCGACAGCTCTGCCGCTTTGGAATGGTGCACCGGATACCCTCCTCTCTGAAGGTAATAGTCGATGGTCAAGTTTGAGCGCGTGTTGGAACCGATGGAGCGGATCTCGGAGGTGCTGTTCGGGATCATCATCGTCCTCACCTTCACTTGCGCTCTTCGGTTTACGCGCATGGATTCGGGCTCGGTTCACACCATGCTGTGGGGAGCGATTGGTTGCAGCGTGGCGTGGGGACTTATCGACGCGGTCTTTTACATCCTAGGCTGTCTCAGCGAGCGTGGTCACAATATCAAACTCTTGCGTCAGGTGCAGGCGACCCAGGACCCGCAAGAGGCCAAGGAGATCATTGCGGGCGTGCTGCCACCTCTTCTTGCGGCCAACGTGCGGGATGAGGAGTACGAACGATTACATCGCAAGTTGCTCGAATTGCCCGAGCCGCCGTATCGGCCGCCGATCATCAAGCACGATTTGCTAGGCGCGGCCGCGGTCTTCCTGCTGGCCTTCGGATCCATCTTCCCGGTGATTATCCCGTTCACCTTCATGACCAATCCCAGGTGGGCGCTGCATGTTTCCAATGGAATAGCGATCGTCCTGCTGTTTGCGGCGGGGTATGCTTTAGGACGCTATGCTGCACCCAAGCCATGGCGAGTTGGTGTGGCGATGGTGATACTAGGTGCTGCCATGGTAGGCCTGGCGATCGCGCTGGGCGGCTGAACCTCAGTTAGGCCGCCAGGAGTCCCGTACTTCCGGACCCCTTAGCCCTCGACCTACCCTCGAATTACATTTCTCCGGGACTAGAGATTTTGCTAGTAGCGAGCCAGACTCTGCCAGTGTTACAAACAACCTGCACCGGAAACAGAGTCCCAGGCGGCGCGAGTCGCTGCGCATCTGCTGATGGCGGAGCCTGCGTTGGACTGCTGAACCTAAACGGAGGAAAGCATATGAGGCATTCCAGGAAACTTGGCACTGCATTGTTGGTAATGTTGTCCGTGCTAGCGGTCGCGTTATCGTGTTTCGCTCAAAGCGTGAAGGTCCAGGGGCTGATCAAAGGCCGCAACGGTGACACTATGATTTTGCAGACATCCGATTCCCCCAAGCTGATCGTGGTGCTGACCGATAGCACGCAGGTCGGCCAGGTGCAGGGTGTGTTCAAGGCTCGCCGCAAACAGATGTCGATGGCGGCTTTGATTCCCGGACTCGCCGTCCAGGTCGAAGGATCGTACAACGCCGATAACCAGCTGGTGGCGACCAAGGTCTCCTTCAAGGGCGACGATCTGGAGCAGGCTCAGTCGATTCAGGCCGGCCTTCACGAAACCCAGGCGCAGACCGCAAAGAACCAGGAAGAACTTGCCCAGCAGAACGCTGCTCTGAAGGCGCAGAACGAAGCCTTGCAGCAGCAGCAGGCGCAGCTGACCGAGCAGCAGAAGAAGCTGGCTGAGAACAAGGCGGCAATCGATGCCGCGGTCGCGCGCTTCGGCCAGCTGGATGACTACTACATCATGGACGAAGTTACTGTGCTCTTCGGCAATGGCAAAGTCAACGTTGACCCGCAATACATTCCGCAGCTGACAGCACTGGCGCAGAAGGCAGAGACCATTAAC
>Ga0335074_10002302_pt1 | contig 25988 bp, 24 predicted proteins | sample Lox_Sample_23_FD_206715 | JGI IMG/M metagenome (GOLD analysis project Ga0335074, IMG submission 206715) | Soil microbial communities from Loxahatchee National Wildlife Refuge, Florida, United States - Lox_Sample_2.3 | ecosystem: Environmental > Terrestrial > Soil > Wetlands | place: USA...
GTTCACCTCGATATCGAACACGTCGATTCCGGCGAATTTCTTGAACAGGACCGCCTTGCCCTCCATCACCGGCTTGCCGGCGAGCGCGCCGATATTGCCGAGCCCGAGCACGGCGGTTCCGTTAGAAATCACCGCAACCAGGTTGCCGCGCGTGGTGTAGTCGAGCGCCGCCGTCGGATCGTCCTTGATCGCCAGGCAGGCCGCGGCCACGCCGGGCGAATAGGCGAGCGCCAGGTCGCGCTGCGTCGCCATCCGCTTGGTCGGCTCGATGGCGAGTTTTCCGGGGCGGGGAAGCCGGTGGTAGTCGAGCGCCGCGCGGCGGAAATCGAAGTCCATGTTTCGCTCCTTGGTTCGGCCGCCCCGGTCATGGCCAACCCCGTGCTGGCCATCCCGCTGTTCGCACGGTGCGGGGCCCCGACACGCCAGCCGAGTGCCATTCGTTCAGGCGTTAGTATAATACGACGGCCCCGGCCGACGATCAGTCCTTCCTGCCCTTCCTACTTGCCTCTCCCACCTTCAGCCCGCGCAAGAACTTCGCACGCGCCGCGGCGGCGGAGACGAGGAAGCCATGATCCGAGCCGCTGGTGATGAAGCGCGCTCCCATCCCCACATAACGGGCCGTATCCTCGTCGCTGCTGATGCCGCCCATCCCCAGCACCTTGCCGTGCTTGTCGCATGCCGCGCCGACTTCGGCATAGGCGTCGATCAGTTTCTCATGACCCGTCTGTCCGGCGATCCCCAGCGCCGAGGTAAGGTCGGAGCTGCCGATGAGCAGCACGTCGATGCCGTCGATCGCGGCAATGTCGAATGCGTTCTCCACCGCGTCGGGACTTTCGATCATCACCACTGTCAGGAGTTCGTTGTTGATGGCGGCCTGTGCCTCGGCCATCGATGGCGGCTGATAACCATAAACGGCGGGTGACCCGCCCCAGCTTCGCTTGCCCCGCGGCGGATAGCGGAACGCATCGGCGATGGCCCGCGCCTGTCCGGCGGTATCGACATGCGGCACGACGATGCCGAGCGCGCCGTTGTCGAGCAGGCGCGTGGCTTCATCGATGGCACCGGCGCACACGCGCACGAGCGGTGTGATCCCGGTGGGCAGCGGCGAGGCAAAGCTGTGTCGCCTGCTGCACGGAGAAGGCGCCGTGCTCCATGTCGATGAACAGGAAGTCGTGCCCGCCGGCCGCCGCCAAGGCCGGCGCGGCGGCCGTGCGCAGATGGTGCAGGATCAGGCCGAGCGCGATCCCGCCGTCGGCCAATTTGCGTTTCGCCGTGTTGCGCACGAGCGGCATGGCGCCCATCTCTTTTCGTTGCGGTGGTCAGCGCAGCATGTGACATGCGGCCGGTCAATCCGACACCGGTCGTGCGGTCGATGGAACCGCGTCGCCAGGTGCCGAATCGCTGAATCGAGGCGAGCGCGAGCGGCTCGACATGCAGATCGTGCCGGCAAGCGCCTGCGAGGCTGGAACAGGCGAGCAAGAAGTTTCAACCGCAGATGAACGCAGATAAATGGTGCGCCGCAAATATCGTTAGCAATGTGCTGGACGTCGGGGCGCGGCCCTCGGAAGTTGAGCAAGAGAGGGGGCCCCGCTCACCGCGTGACCGCTATTTCAACTTGACTGGACGCGCTCGGCGTTGCAGGTTTCTCCAACGCGATCGGCATGGCGAACAACCGGACGTTTGAATCGCAAGCGTCCCAAACTGGAGAAGGGAGTTCGATCGTGAGCCTTTGGTCCATCTTCCTTACTCACAACGGCCGCAACGCCATGAAATGGAAGCAGTACTTTCCGGCCTATGAAAGGCACTTGTCCCGCTATGTTAACAGGCCGGCTCTCCTGATCGAGATTGGCATCGCCGGCGGCGGATCTCTGCAAATATGGAAGAAATATCTGGGGCCGCTGGTTAGGATCGTCGGCATTGATATTATCGAGGGCTGCAAAAAGTGCGAAGAGGATCAGATATTCGCTCGGATAGGGGACCAGGCGGATGAGGGATTCCTTGCTTCAGTCATCCAGGAGTTCGGATCGCCGGACATCGTGATAGATGACGGAAGTCACCGTCCCGAGCACCAAATTGCTTCGTTCAACTTTCTCTATCCTCGTGTAGCCCGCGACGGAGTGTACGCGGTTGAAGATGTTCACGGTCCTACGGAATTCATCGCCTACAACAAGACCTTGATCAACCAATTGTTCGGACGTTACCATGGCGGAGAGCGCACGGCGTTCACCGACACGACGCTTTCGATGCATTTCTACGATAGCCTGATCATCTTCGAGAAGGGGCTGTTGCCGAATCGGGTGGCTCCGCAGACCGGGGCACAGCCGGGGCCGGCAATTGTCCATCAGGACGGCATTCTGCGCGCACTTGAGCCGGGTGAGGTGCCGCGGCAAAGCTGACGGACCGCCTCGACCGGGCGGGCGCTCACACCTGCGTCCTGGCGTTCGGCAGGCATGAGATGGCCGGCACAAGACGCACAAGGCCGGCCATGACGACATGAACTTGGTTCGCTCGGAACTCGATCTTTCGGCCGCCCGGCATCACCCCCGCCGACGTTGCGGCGCCGGTCTTTCCCGCGAGCCCTGCGATCGTTACTGGCAGGCTAGGCACTCTTCGTAATCGACCGCTCCCGCACGGCCCGCCGCGACCGCCGGCAAACGCACGGCGTCGTTTGCCACCGCCAACTCGGCTGGACGGACCGGCTTTTCGCTCACCGCATCGGCCCGCTGAATCGAGAGCGACCGGCAGTAATAGAGCGACTTCAGGCCGCGCTTCCAGGCCATCAAGTGGATCTGGTGCAGATCCCGCTTGCTGACATTGGCCGGCAAAAACAGATTGACCGACTGGCTCTGACAGATAAAGGGCGTGCGGTCGGCCGCGTGCTCGATGATCCAGCGCTGATCGAGCTCGAACGCGGTCTTGAACACCGCCTTTTCCTGCTCGGTCAGGAAATCGAGATGCTGCACGCTGCCGGCGCGCAGCGTGATCGAGGACCAGACCTCCTCGTCATCCCTCCCCTTCTCGGCCAGCAGCATCTGCAAATGCCGGTTCCGCACGGTGAAGCTGCCGGACAATGTCTTCTGCAGGAACACGTTGGCCGCGATCGGCTCGATCCCCGGGCTCGCATTTCCGGCAATGATGGAGATCGACGCCGTCGGGGCGATCGACAGCTTGTGGGAGAATCGCTCCATGATTCCCCACTCCGCCGCATCCGGGCAGGGCTTCCGCTCCTCGGCCAGGACGCGCGAGGCGTCATCGGCCTTGGCGCGGATATGGCGGAACATCCGCTTGTTCCACACCTTGGCGATCACGCTCTCGAACGGCACGTTCTGCGACTGCAGGAACGAGTGAAAGCCCATCACGCCGAGCCCCACCGAGCGCTCGCGCATCGCCGAATATTTCGCCCGCTCCATACCCGGCGGGGCGCGATCGATGAAGTCCTGCAGGACGTTGTCGAGAAACCGCATCACGTCCTCGATGAAGGTCGGATGGTTCTGCCACTCGAACCAGGTCTCCAGGTTCAGCGAGGCCAGGCAGCACACCGCGGTCCGCTCTATGCCGTGCTGGTCCCGCCCGGTCGGCAGGGTGATCTCGCTGCACAGGTTGGAGGTGCGCACTTCCAGCCCGGCCAGCTTGTGATGCTCGGGCCGTGCCCGGTTCACCTGGTCGGCGAAGATCAGGTACGGCTCCCCAGTTTCAATCCGGGAGGTGAGCAGCCTGATCCACAGTGACCGCGCCGAGACCGAACGCACGATCGAGCCATCCTTGGGCGACGTCAGCGGCCAGGGCTCGTCGGCCTCCACCGCGCGCATGAAGGCGTCCGGGACCAGCACGCCGTGGTGCAGGTTCAGCGCCTTGCGGTTCGGGTCGCCGCCGGTGGGGCGGCGCATCTCGATGAATTCCTCGATCTCGGGGTGGGTCATCGGCAGATAGACAGCGGCCGAGCCGCGCCGCAGCGAACCTTGGGAGATCGCCAGGGTCAGGCTGTCCATGACCCGGATGAACGGGATCACGCCGGACGTCTTGCCGACGGCGCCCACCCGCTCGCCGATCGAGCGCAGATTGCCCCAATAGCTGCCGATGCCGCCGCCCTTCGAGGCCAGCCAGACGTTCTCGTTCCATAGGCCGACGATGCCTTCCAGGCTGTCCGACGCCTCGTTGAGGAAGCAGGAGATCGGCAGGCCGCGGGCGGTGCCGCCGTTCGACAGAACGGGGGTAGCCGGCATGACCCACATGCGGCTGATGTAGTCATAGAGGCGCTGGGCGTGCGCTTGGTCGTCGCCGTAATAGGAGGCGACGCGGGCGAACAGATCCTGGTACTCCTCTCCTGGCATCAGGTAGCGGTCGCCCAGAGTGGCGCGGCCGAATTCAGTCAGCAGTTCGTCACGCGAGCGGTCCACATGGACCTGGAACCGGCCCCGCATCTGCACGGCGTCGAGCACGTCGGATTCTCCTAGCTTCACCTGCGTCCTCCATGTCGGAGCCGGTCGGGGCGACCGTCAAACAATATATAGGGCGAATGCATCGGGCAAAACCCCATATGCGGGATAGCTGTTGCGGCGTGGCCACGATTCGCTTGGCCGCGGCGGCTGCGTTCACTGGCTGTTCCTGGCGCCGTGCCGCCCAACCCACTGGTTTGTGACCCCCCCACCGCGAACCTGCCACGATTCGGGCACGGGCCAGCCACGAGTTGCCCCCCAATAGGCTCGGCAAGGCAACTAAAAGGAGAAGACCACATGCGTATCGCTTGGTTCATCCCATTAGTCGTGTTTGGCCTTGCGGCCTGCACCATCAACACCGCCCCGCCATCGGCAACCGTCGGAGCTCCGGCGACCGTCGTCACTCCGGCCCCCACTTCGACGGTCGTGACGCCGGCAGTACCCGGCACGGTGATCACTACGCCGTAAGCGAGGCGGTTCCGGCGCGAACCTGCCAGGATTCGGGCACACGCCGGCCATGACCACCCCCCATTCGGGGGGCCTCTTGGGAGAGCAGCAAAAGGAGAGATCGTGCCATGCGTATCGTCTGGTTCGTCCCAGTAATTTTGCTTGGCCTTGCGGCCTGCACCATCAACAACCCGCCACCGCCGGCGCAGCCCAAGACCACCGTGGTGACCCCGGGCTCGGCGGTTGTGACACCGGCACCGGGCGCGGCGGTGGTCACGCAGCCATAAGCGGAGCAACTCCGGCGCAACCTCGCCGGTGTGTGCGACCTTTTTCGACTCTCGTTTCATGAGCCGGAGCGAGGTGGGGTGGGCGAGCCATCCCACCTTCGCGTGGCACGAGGGCAGCCCGGGACCTTCACCGCTCCCGGCGCCGGCGAGCGGCCGAGCCGTTAGGTCGCGCGAGCGCTGCACGATTGTGGCCGCGAGCGCGGTTACAACGGGCGGACGCGGGCCGACCAGGGCGGCTGCCATCGACCTTGCTTGAGCTATAAGGGTTTGGCGAATTGCAGCCGCACTTGCTCGATGAGGAATCGAGCAGCGCGTCTCGGGGGGGCGTCTTGAAGATGCACCAGGTGGAGCGGCAGAGTGAAACCCGGCTGTTCTTTTATGTTGAGGCGAACGAGACTCCCTTCGACTATCTGTGGCTCAACCAAGTGCTGGGGCGCGTTGCACCACCCGAACCCTCCGAGCAAAAAGATCTGGCGGGTGTAAACATCAGCAAACTGCCAGATTCTGTCGCCGACAACCCCGCGCGACCAACCTTCAGAGACACCTTCCGTCAGCGCGAGTTGAACGTGCTCTGCCAAGTCGGCGCGCGAGAGCTGCGCTCCTCTAGCGGCCAGGGGATGCCCAGCGGAAACTACGGGAAGCATCTCAACATTGGTGAGGAATTCGGCGTTGAGATCGGTCGATCCGGTTGCTTCAAGAGAATAGATTGCCAGATGTGCCGTTCTGTTTCGTAATCGGTGCTCGGATCCCCCGAACGTTTCCGTAAACAAAGTAAGCGGGAGTCCGGGGAAAGCTCCTTCTACTGCGTGTAGCGCATCCATCAGGATATCACTCGGAAACAGCGGGTCGATCGCTAGAGACAGCGCAGGTTCCAGGCCATCGACCATGCTCCCGGCTCGCGACCGTAACGCCTCTGCGCCACGGAGCAATTGGCGCGCATCGGAAACGACAGCTTGCCCCGCCTCGGTTAGCTTCGGCCACTTACCGGAGCGGTCGAATAGCTCGAGCTGTAGCGTGTCTTCCAGCGCCTGGATGCGTTGGCTGACGGCAGATTGCACTCGCCTTAGCTGTCGGGCCGCCGCTGAGAAGCTCCCTGCCTCGGCGACCGCTACCAGCACACGGAGTTGGTCCAACGTGAGTGGCTCAATCATCTATCATCTCACATGATGGATTTCATCAGATTTACTGCACTTTCTGTGATGAGTAAACATCGCCATTTTGGCTGCGTGGGCCGCAACATCGCAGTCCAGGAGGGTAGAATGGACACAATGCCGACGCTGCATCATGTCACTCTGAAGACTACGCGGCTCAAAGAGATGATCGACTGGTACGGCTCCGTTGTTGGGCTAAAGCCCCAGTACGTTGCCCCGGTTGGAGCCTGGTTGACCAACGACGCCGCTAACCATCGCCTCGCGTTGCTCGCCTTTCCCGGCATCTCCAACGACGTCGACAAGGACAGCCACGCAGGCATCCATCACATGGCTTTTGAGTTTTCCTCGCTTGACGAGCTGTTCGGCAACTTTGCGCGACTGCGGACATTGGGGATTACACCCTCGCTCTGCCTCGATCATGGCACTACTATCTCGATGTACTACGTCGATCCCGACCGGAACGTCCTCGAATTGCAGGTGGACAATTTTCACGACTGGGCAAAATCGTCTGAATATATGAGGACTGCACGGGAGTTCGCCGCTGACCCGCTCGGCGTGCTTTTTAACCCCGGTCGCGCTTACGACGCATTTAAGGCGGGCAAGACTCACGAAGAACTACATCGCGCGATGATGTCGGGGCACTTAATGCCTGACGCGCCGCCACCTCTTATAGGCTTGCCGCCCCGGGGCGAGCCTCGGGCCGCCGCCAAGCTAAGGACCGCCTGCCAGGGATGCGAAGCAATCCCATCACACAGCACCGACCCGAAGCATCCACGCAACATGCTGTTCGGCCGCACTGTCGTTCCAGGGCAGCGGGGCCGCCAGGATAGCCGCGATATCAGTCATCCCGGGGTGGTGGGAGGCGCCCCACTCCATCGTCGCGTCCGGACCGATCTCCGCCCGGAGCCGTGGCTCGATCTCCGCACGGGCGCGATCGGCCAACGTAAAGAATGCTTCGCTGGCAAGGCCGCCGCAGCGAAGGAACACGCCCACTTGCGGAAACGGGAGCCTCGCCCGGTACAAGGTGATCCATGCGGCGTCGCGGACGATCGCGAACCGGCGATTCCGGTAACCCCCGGCGTCATGCGCCGGCAGGCCGCGCGAGCTGGTGCGCCGCGCCAGAAGCTCGCGCCAGAAGGCGCGGTCCTGTGCCAGATCCTGGCGGGAGATCCCCGTCCGGGCGCTTTTGTATCTCATGTCCCGCAATCCGGCATGCTGGGCGATCGGCTATTATAAGATGCGCCGAATCGCGCAACCCGGATCCCGGCCCGTGGACTTCCCCCGGGGCGTCAGTACCGCTTGTCGGGCAGGAACCGGCCGGATAAGGCAGGTCTGCTTGCCAGCGGAGGGAGCCTACGATGTCCGCCACCCTGTCCCGCTACGGGGCCGATATTGAGCGGCTCGCGAATCCTACCAGGCAGCCGAAAGAATGACACTCTGCTGGCTCGCCGGTGTGCCGGAACCGGCGGGAGATGGCCGGCACAAGGCCGGCCATAACGGTTTGGCCGCAATGTGCTCTGCCCGCGCGGTATGAGAGCGACAGATTAGTTCATGACGCCAAGCAGCTCGACGACAGCCAGGGTGACATTCCCCGCGCCAGCACTCGGCAGTTGGCTTCGTGCGGCCGTGCCCGCGCTGCTTTACGGCATCCGCCTCTGGGCGGCGGTCTGCCTGGCACTGTTCGTGGCGTTCAGGCTAGAGCTCGACAACCCGTCGTGGGCTGGCACCTCGGCCGCGATCGTCTGCCAGCCGGTGCTCGGCGCGTCGCTGCGCAAGGGGTGGTTTCGCATGGTCGGGACCGTCGTCGGCGGGATCGCGGCGGTCGTGCTCAGCGGCTGCTTTCCGCAGAGCCGAGTCGGCTTCTTCCTGGGCCTTGCATTGTGGGCCGGCGCCTGCGCGTTGGTGGCGACGCTGTTGCGTAACTTCGCCTCCTACGCCGCCGCCCTCTCCGGGTACACCGCCGCGATCATCGCCGGCGACGAGCTCGGCGCGGTAGGGGGCGCCAATGGCGATGCCTTCAACCTCGCGGTCGCCCGCAGCACCGAGATCTGCATCGGCATTGTGTGCGCCGGCTTTGTGCTTGCTACGACCGATCTCGGCGGCACGCGCCGGCGGCTCGCAACATTGCTCGCCGGCCTGTCGGCCAATGTCGCCGGTGGGCTGGTGCGCGCACTACAGTTGCCGGGCTCAATGCAGGCAGAGTCGCGGACGGAGCGCCGGCAATTGGTCATGCAGGTCTCCGGCCTCAGCACAGTCATCGACCAGGCGGCCGGCGAAATCTCCAACTTGCCGTTCCGCCCACGTGCTCTCCAGGCAGCGGCAAACAGCTTGTTCGAGGCACTTGCCGCCTGGCGCTCGGTCTCCACCCATCTGGAAATGCACCCGGAAGTCGCCGCCGAAGCGCCGCGGGTCCGAGAATGCCTGCCGAGCGTTCTGACGGCCTCGGACGGGGCGGTCGATCCGGCGCGCTGGCTGAGCGATCCGCTCACGATGCGCGCCGCTATGCTGACAGCGGCACGACGGCTGGTGGCACTGCCGGCGGAGACGCCGTCGCTGCGGCTGTTGTGCGACCGCACGGCCGAGGGGCTGCTCGCGCTCGGCCACGTCGTTGCCGGCGTGATGCGGGTCAGGCACCCGGAGCTGACGCAGAGGCTGCGGCGCATCTCACGGGTGCGTGTGCCCGACCTGATGCCCGCCGTGATCAACGGCGTGCGGGCGTTCCTGACGATTGTCGCGGCGGCGTTGATCTGGGTTTGGACCCCCTGGCCAGACGGTACCACATTCATCGTGTTCGCAATGATCGCAATCACGTTGTTCGCGCCTCAGGAAGATGCTGCGTACGCGGCGGCTAGGAGCTTCACGATTGGCACCGCCCTCACTACCGTTTTCGCCGCGGCGGTTGCCTTCGCGGTGCTGCCGCAGCAGACAAGCTTCGCCGGCTTCTGCGCAGCGCTGGGCCTGGTGCTGGTGCCGGCCGGGGCGCTGTCGGCGCAGCCCTGGCAAACGACCCTGTTCGTGGCGCTGACGGCGAATTTTGTTCCGCTGCTCAGTCCCTCGAACCCGGAGACCTACGATCCGCAACAGTTCTATAACACGGCGATTGCTTTGCTCAGCGGGATTGCATTCGCCATGCTGGCAATGCGGCTGCTGCCACCGATGCCACCGGCGAGACGGGCACGCCGGCTGCTGGCCCTGACTTTGCGCGACCTGCGTCGTCTCACACACGCCAGAGCGCTGCCCTCCTACGAGGAATGGGAGGGAAAAGTCCACTCCCGGCTTTCAGCGCTGCCGAGCTCGGTTGATGGCCTGCAGGGTGCCCGACTGGCGGCGGCACTCTCGGTCGGCCGTGGGATTATTCGCTTGCGCCGGGTCTCGGGCCGGTTCGGGCTTGATGCTGAGCTACGGGGGGCGATGGCCGCGATCGCCACGGGTGACAGCGCGGCAGGGATCCGGGAGCTGGACCGCTTCGACCGCGCACTCGCGGAGTTCCCCCCAGCGTCGCCCGGGGCGGGGCGACGGCTGCGCGCGCGGGCCACGACCCGCGCGATGGCCGATGCGCTGACTCAGCACGCCAGCTATTTCGATGCCACGGTGCGAGCGTGAGGTTACACCGAGATCAACCTGCTCGGCGTTTACGTGGCGCCGATCGCGCCGATGATGGTCGCCGCCTGGGTGCTGCTGATCCCGGTCCGCCGCCCGGCCGACCGTTTCGGGCTGCTGTGCTATGTCTGGCATCAAGCGCTGTTCGTGTTCGCCGTTTACATGGTGCTGCTGTCGGCGATCGTGCTTCTGGCTGGTAGGATCGGTGGCTGATGGCGAATGCCGATGTCCAGGTAAGGACGCAAGCGCGCGCGTCTCCGCGGGCGCCGACCTGCTGTCGACGCGCCGGCTGCACGCGGTGCGGGTGCTGGCGACGCTGATCGGCCCGGTGCTCGCCGGCATCGTGACATGGGCGTTGCGCAAGTCCGATTAGGTCTAGAATTAACAAATTGCTGTCCTCAATCCTGAGATGAACATCACGGACCAGCGGTCGATTGCACATGTGGTCCGAACTGTCGATGGAATTTCGTGCTGCTCGCCAGAGCTCGCGAAAATCGGGGCCGATTGTCGGTCATCCTACCCCGACCGCCGGGGGAAGCGGACTGGTTGCAGTCGGGCGGACATGCCGCACACGCGAGTCAATCGTTCGGACATCCTGACCGAAAGCCGACCGGCAATACCTTCGTCCAATAGACGTGCGCTTGGGCGGATTGCAAGTTTCGCGCAGGCAAAGTGCGTAACCTGGGTGCAGGAGATGGGTGCGCTGGAAGCGGCGTGACCCGTGCGCCAGAGTGACTCATGATACCAAGCTCAACGGCAGCCAGAGTGCTATTCCCCACGCCGGCACTCGGCGGTTGGGTTCGCGCCGCGGTGCCGACGCTGCTCTACGGCATCCGGCTATGGGCGGCGGTCTGCCTGGCGCTGTTCGTGGCGTTCCAGTTGGAGCTGGACAACCCATCCTGGGCCGGCGTCTCCGCCGCCATCGTCTGCCAGCCGGTGGTCGGTGCGTCGCTGCGCAAGGGTTGGTTCCGCATGGTCGGCACCGTCATTGGCGCGCTTGCGGTGGTCGTGCTCAGCGCCTGCTTTCCGCAGAGCCGCACCGGCTTCCTGCTCGGTCTTGCACTGTGGGCCGGCGTCTGTGCCTTGGTCGCGACGCTGTTGCGCAACTTCGCCTCCTACGCCGCCGCCATGTCCTGTTTCACCGCGGCGATCATCGCCGGCGACGAACTTGGCGCGGTAGGCGGCCTCAACGGCGATGCCTTCAACCTCGCTGTCACACGCGGCGCCGAGACCTGCATCGGCATCGTGTGCGCCGGCGTCGTCCTCGCCAGCACCGACCTCGGGGTCACGCGCCGGCGGCTGGCAACATTGCTCGCCAGCCTGTCGGCGGATGTCGCCGGTGGCCTGATGCGTGCACTACAGTTGCCGGCCTCCATGCAGGCGGCGTCGCGGACGGAGCGTCGGCGACTGGTCCTGCAGGTCTCCGGCCTCAGCACAGTGATCGACCAGGCGGCCGGCGAGATCTCGAACCTGCCGTTCCGCCCGCGTGCCATCCAGGCCGCTGCAGATAGCCTGTTCGACGCACTGATTGCTTGGCGCTCGGTCGCCAACCATCAGGACTTTCACCCCGAAGCCGGTGCGGACGCACCACGAGTGCGGGAATGCCTGCCGACTATTCTGGGGGCCTCGGAGGGGGCAATCGATCCGGCGCGTTGGCGGAATGACCCCCTGGCAATGCGCGCCGCCATGCAGATAGCGGCACGGCGGCTGGTGGCATTGCCGGCAGAGACGGCGTCGCTGCGGTTGCTCTGCGACGGCACGGCCGAGGGGCTGCTTGCGCTCAGCCGCGCCGTGACCGGCGTGATGAGGGTCAGCCAACCGGCGCTGACGCCGAGGCTGCGGCGCACCGTGCGGCTGCGTGTGCCGGATCCGATGCCCGCGCTGATCAACGGCGCGCGGGCGTTCCTTACGGTCGGCGCGGCGGCGTTAGTCTGGATTTGGACCACCTGGCCAAACGGAGCCATGTTCATCGCGTTCGCGATGCTCGCAATCACGCTGTTCGTGCCACGGGAGGATGCCGCCTACGCGGCGGCCAGGGGCTTCGCGACGGGCGTCGCCCTCACTGCCGTTTTCGCCGCGGTGGTTGCCTTCGCATTGCTGCCGCACCAGACGAGCTTCGCAGGCTTCGGCGCGGTGCTCGGCTTGGTGCTAGTGCCGGCCGGGGCGCTATCGGCGCAGTCCTGGGAACAAAGCATGTTCGTCGGGATGACGGCGCTCTTCATGCCGCTGCTTGCCCCGTCAAACCCGGAGACGTACGATCCGCAGCAGTTCTACAATTCGGCGATTGCTATAGTCAGCGGGATTGCCTTCGCCGCGCTGGCGATGCGACTGCTGCCGCCGATGCCGCCGGTGAAGCGGGCACGCCGGCTGCTGGCGCTGACCTTGCGCGACCTGCGTCGTCTCACACATGGCAAACTGCCGCCCTCCTCCGCGGGTTGGGAAGGAAAGATGTACTCCCGGCTTTCTGCGCTCCCGGCCTCGGTTGATATCCTGCAAGGTGCCCGGCTGGCAGCGGCACTATCGGTGGGCAGTGGGATTATTCGCTTGCGCCACATCGCGCGCCGGTTCGGGCTCGATGCCGAGCTGAGGGGAGTGATGGCCGCGATCGCCGCGGGTGACAGCGCGGCAGGGATCCGGGAGCTGGACCGCTTCGACCGTGCCCTTGCGGACCTGTCCCCCGCACTGCCCGGGGCCAGGTTGCGGCTGCGCGCGCGCGGCATGATCCTGTCCATCGCCGACGTGCTGTCGCAGCACGCCAGCTATTTCGACGCCAAGCTGCGGCCATGAGGTACACGGAGCTCAATCTGCTCGGCGTTTACGTCGCCCCGATCGCGCCGATGATGGTCGCCGCCTGGGTGCTGCTGATCCCGATCCGCCGGCTCGCCGATCGATTTGGGCTGCTGCGCTATGTCTGGCACCCGGCGCTGTTCGTGTTCGCCGTTTACATGGTTCTGCTATCGGCGATCGTGCTTCTGGCTGGTAGGATCGGCGGCTGATGGCAAATGCCGATGTCGAGGTAAGGACGCAAGCGCGCGAGCCTCCGCGGGCGCCGCCGGCCGCCGCCGACTTGGCGCCCACGCGCCGGCTGCACGCGGTGCCGGTGCTGGTGACGCTGATCGGGCTGGTGCTGGCCGGCATCGCCACGTGGGCGACATGGCAGGCGTACATGGCCGCGCCCTGGACGCGCGACGGGACGGTGCGCGCCTACGTCGTGACGATCACGCCGCAGGTCTCCGGCTGGATCGTGCAACTGCCGGTCGTGGATAACCAGTTCGTCCACAAGGGCGATTTGCTGATGAGCATCGACCCGACTGATTACGCCATCGCAGTGGACCTGCAGCAGGCAGCCGTCAGCCAGGCGACCGCCAATGCCGAGAATGCCGCGCGCGAGGCAACGCGGCGGGCGAACCTGAGTTTGTTGGAGACGTCGGAGGAAGAGAAGCAGAACTACGCGACCGCCGCGGTCACGGCCGCGGCGGCGGAGCGGCAGGCCATCGCCAATCTGGCGCAGGCGCGGGTGAACCTGCAGCGCACGACGATCCGCTCGCCGGTCAATGGGTACATTACCAACCTGCAGGTGCAGACTGGCGATTATGCGACGTCCGGGCAGAGCGCGCTGTCCGTTGTCGATGCCGATTCATATTGGGTGGATGGCTATTTCGAGGAAACATCCCTCGGCGCGATCCATGTCGGAGACCGGGCGACGGTCAAGCTGATGGGCTACAGCGCCGTGCTGCAAGGCCACGTCGCCAGCATCGCTCGTGGCATCACGGTCGCCAACGCGGCGCAGGGGCAGTCGGGCCTGGCGAACGTCAACCCGATCTTCACCTGGGTGCGACTGGCGCAGCGCGTACCGGTGCGCATCAAAATCGACCATGTGCCTGATGGCGTGCTGCTTGTCGCCGGCCAGACCGCCACGGTGCAGATCGAGCCGCGCACGGACAGCCGGTAGTTGCCGAAGAACCCGTCGATGCAAGGTGAGACGCTGACTCTCGGAGCGCCGTAGGGCGGAAAAGCGAAGCGCATTCCGCCATCGGGACCGAGCGTCAATCCGCCTCAGCCGTCCGCCCAGCAGTCCGCGCCAGCCGCGCATCGTGCCGCCCCGTCAGATCGTCACCCGCGGTGCGTGGCATCAGAAGCGCGATCGGCGCCGCGGCCAGCGTAAACAAGGACACCGCCAGAAACCCGACACTGAAGTCCCATGGTCGCGGCGGGTGATCACCGGTCAATGCTATCGAAGCCTCCAGTGCCACGGCCCCGGCCGAGATGCCGAGCGTCGCGGCAAGCTGCTGGGCGGCGGTGTAGAGGCTTGTTGCGGCGCTCATCTTGCTCCGCGGGACGTCGCCATAGGCCAGCGTGTTGTACGCGGTGAACTGCAACGAGCGGAAGAAGCCGCCGACCAGCAGCGCGGTATAGATCGCCGCCGCCGGCCAGGTGGGGCGGAACGCCGCGCAGATGGCGATCATGACAGCCGAGATGAAGCCGTTGTACACCAGCGTGTCACGAAAGCCGAACTGCCGCAGCGCCCATTGCGCCACCGGCTTCATTACCAGCGCGCCGGCCGAGCTGGCGAAAGTGATCATGCCGCTCCGCACCGCCGAGACGCCGAACCCGACTTGCAGCATCAGCGGCAGCAGGAAGGGGATGGCGCCGATGCCGATACGGAACAGCATCATCGCCGAGATCGCCACACGGAAGCACGGCAGCCGCATCAGCGAAAGATCGAGCAGGGGCGTGGGATGGCTGCGCGCATGCAGAAAGTAGCCGATGCCGGCAAGCACTCCCGTTGCGACGAGGCTTGCCGTCAGCGCCGGTGGGACCACGCCGCGGCCTGCCGTTTCGAGACCGAACATCAGCCCCGACAACGCGGCGCCTGAAAGCAGCAGGCCCACCGCGTCGAACCGGCCGGGCGGTGGCTCGCGCACGTTTTCGACAAACAGGCTTACCAGCAGGATGCCGATCAGCCCGATCGGCACGTTGATGTCGAAGATCCAACGCCAGGAGAAATAGGTGACGATGAAGCCGCCGACGGGTGGGCCGAGCACTGGCCCGACCAGAGCCGGCATGGTGAGCCAGGCCATGGCGGCCACCAGCTCGCGCCGCGGCGTGCTGCGCAGCAGCACGAGTCGCCCGACCGGCACCATCATCGCGCCGCCGATGCCTTGCAGCACACGCGACGCGACCAGGAACCATACGGTGTCGGCCCGCCCGCACAGCACCGAGCCGATCGTGAACACCAGGATCGCTGCGCGGAACACGGTGCGGGTGCCGAACCGGTCGGCGATCCAGCCGCTGGCTGGGATGAACACCGCGACGCTGAGCAGGTATGCGGTCAGCGCGACGTTCATGTGCACCGCGTCGGAGCCGAACGCGCGGGACATGGTGGGCAGCGCGGTGGCGATCACGGTCGAGTCGAGGTTCTGCATGAACAACGCGCACGCTACGATCATGGCCGTCGTTCGCGTCCGGCGGCTGGTACCGATGCGGCCCGGCGAAACTGCCGTGGCGGGAGTCGTCATGGCGCAAGGATGACGCCAGGGCCCCGATTGGGAAAGGCCAGCAGCGGAATGTCTGCCTCTCTCGCTCGCGGGAGATATCGCCGTGCTAAGCGTCGTGCGTCGCGGCCTTCGCAGCTCAGAATCGGACGGCGGCGTGTTCACATCATCAAGCTTGGCCCTCGCCTACCGCGGGTCTCGCTTGGACTTCGGACCAGTCGTTAGCAAGATCGGCCATAAACGCCGGTTGGCAAGGCCCCTGGCCCGGACAGGGCGGCTCGTGATCCGGGATCTGCCACGCGACTGATCCGCGATCGCCGCAGCCCGCGGCTCCCCGATGCCGAGGACGACAGCAACCCGGCCAGTGATTGCTTCCAGGGTCATTGGATCGAGATGACCGATGATCTCTCCCATTTGCTCGGCGCGAATTGTCTGCGGCCAATCCACCATCGCGAACGACAATTGCTGCAAGCCGTTCTCGGGTGCCGACTCCACCGGCAGGCGGAGGTCCGGTTCAGCACGCGAGGTCGTCGTGAAGGCAACCACCGTGGCGTAGGGCAGGCGCGCCAGCGCATCGGAACGTAAGACCACGGCGGGCCGGGCCTTATCGCCGGAAAGGCGCACCGAGACCATTACGCCACGCCGCAGTCGTCCGGGCGCTACTGCCATCCCGACATGAACTTGAAGGCGTCGGCGAGCCCCGCTGCCGCGTCGGCTTCGGCTTCGGCGGGAGGAAGAGCGGCCAGCTCACGGCAGGCCGCATCCAGGCGCGCCCTATAGGCCGGGTCACGGATATCTGGAATCCAGACGGTCGCCGGTCGCAGGCCCTTTGCGCGCTGGCGGTCGCGGAACTTCGCGGCACGGGTGCTTGCTGTCCTCGAGTTGGCCATGGCGTTATAGGTAACGCTTGGACGACTGGGGTCAAGCACGGACCCCTTGCGTGCCGGCCAGACTGTCCCTGCCCCGTGCAATGGGCCTCAGCCCGGATCTGATACGTCTGTGGTCGTGGCACACCCTTGCGCGCGCAGCACGCCGTCCGCCGCGCGGCCCTGCATCCTGACCTGTACCGAAAGCTGCAGCAGATGCCCATCCGCCGAAATCCATCCGTGGGCCGTGGACGGCTGGTTCATATCAAGTGCAGGGTAACGGATCGAGGCAGCCCAAGGCTGCGCGCCATCCCTTGGTGGCCCGGCGGGAGCGATCGTCAGGGCAACGCTCTTGTCTTTCTTGAATCCTGGCAGGAACACCGTCGCTGCCTGGGTGGCGCGGGGCAGTCGCTCGCCCCAATAGAAGGCCAACGCCAGCGGGGAGCGAATGTCCGGCACTGCCGATGAGGCCGGCAGATCGAGGTCGCGGCGCCGCTCGGGATCGGCGCGCCAGAAGTCCTGGAGCCAAGGCTGGCCGAAGGTCGCCGGGTTCGCATGGTCGGCGAAGGCGGGGTGCTTGCCCAGAAATTCCTTGGGCGTCCTTGCTTGCAGCCGGTATGCCTCCAGCCCGTCGCTGCCGCGCATGAACACGTCCCAGAGCTGGCGCACGACACGGCCATCGACGCGATAGCGGCTGTTCACCGCCAGGCTTTGCAATTGCGTTGCTTTCCAGGTGCTGATCTCCTGCATCAGATAGCTGGTGTGCACGAAGAGCATCGGCGTGCCCTTGAAGCCGAGGCGGACGTCCACCGTCGTCGTCCCCTCCGCGGCGTTCGTGCTGGTGATCGCAGTGACCGCAACCTGTCCGTTGTAATCGGTGGTACCGGCGAAGCGGCAGACCTCGCCGGCGAAGGCAGGCATGGCGGACAGATACGCGGCGATGAGGTATGCAGGCCACAGCTTAATGGCAGATCTCCCGTTGCCGGTCACCCTTCATGGTCGCGAGGCTCGCTTCCAGTGCAGGCCACATGATCTTCCAGAGGTGACCCCACCGGCGCAAGACGGAGCGTCCCGTCCCCTTCTGCTCGCAATTCACTACTGCGCAGCAGCGCCACGTCGGCGAGCAATCTCGTCGGTAAGGCGTAGAAGATTGGCGACGGTAGGACGCTCGTTGTCGCTGCGGGTCGCAAGTGTGAGCGGCGCGCGCAGGCGCCCGGCATGCGCGAGTCGCAAATAGCGAACGCCGCCCAGGCGAATTTCCTGCATCGATGCCGGCACCAGAGAGATGCCGACGCCGGCGGCGACGAGGATGATGTTGGTCAGCATGCGGCCGACCTCGGCGGCGATCACCGGCTCGAATCCGGCCGCTCGGCAAGCCTCGACGGCGTCGGCGTACATTCCGGGCGCGGCATGCCGACGAACCAGGATGAGGCGTTCGCCGGCAAGGTGGCGGATATCCACGACCGGGGGACTCCGGCGCGCCAACTTGTGACGGACCGGAACCGCCAAGAGCATCTCTTCCTCGAGCAACTCGACGAACGCAAGTCCGAGCGGACGCGACACGACGGCGCGCAGGAAGGCGGCGTGCAGGATGCCGGCGACCAGGCCATCGGTGAGGTCGGCTGCGTTTCCCTCGTGCAGATTGAGCGCGACGTTCTGGTAGCGACGGGTGTACGCGCCGATGACCTCCGGCACCAGCGGATGCAGGATCGCCGAGGTGGTGAGGCCGATGGTGATCTCGCCTTGTTGGCCGCGTGCCGCGAGAACCGCCTGCGTGGCGGCCCGCTCGGCACCCGCCAGGACAGCTTGGGCTTCGGCGAGGAAGGCCGTGCCGGCCGCAGTCAGGGCGACACCACGCGGCAGGCGCATGAACAGGGCCACCCCGAGCTCGGTCTCCAGCGCCCGGATCTGCTGGCTGAGCGGTGGCTGCTGAATACCGAGCTGAGCGGCGGCGCGGGTGACGTGCCCGGCCTCGGCGACCGCCACGAAATAGCGGAGATGGCGCAGCTCCATGGCCGGCCGGACCCATATCTGAAAGATATCGCAACGAGTGCTTGCGTATATTTTACATTTGGCGCGGCGGTTGCCAAGCTGCTGTCAACGTCGCGAAAAGAAGGGGAAACATGTCCATGAGGCGTCGCCAAACCACATTCATGCGCGCTGTGCTCGGGTTTCTTCCCATTCTCGGATTGCTTCCGGCAACCGCCGCCGCCAACCCGATCAACATCCTGTTTGTCGGCAACAGTTTCACGCATGGTCGGTACGAGCCGGTGCGCACGTACAACGGTGGATTTGCTGCCGGCGACGTGCATGACCTGCTATGCCCGTCGCCAGCAAGTTGCAGCAGCGCCGAACAGGGTACGCAAATCAATCCGGGCGTGACACCACCGCCCGGCAGTACGTTGCTGCAGCAACTGGACTATCTGGAGGCGAATCCATCGGCGCAGTACAACGAGCCGGGCCCGTATGGCGGCGTCCCCGGGATCTTCCTGCAGTTCACGCGTGAAGCCGGCCTGGATTATTCCGTCTCGGTCGTTGCGGTAAGCTCCGCAACCCTCACCGGCTATCTCAACAACACCGGCAGCGAGGCGGGCGATCTCCCGCTGATCGAAAGCTCCGCCTGGAACAAGGTGGTGCTGCAGGACCAGAGTTTTCGCCCGCTGCCCTCTACGATCACGGTCAACGGCCACAGCGTTGCGACACGCGGCGACCCGGCCGGGTTCGAAAGTGCGGTGACCGGGCTGATCAACGGCATAGATGCTGCCGATAAGGCTGCCGGCAAGCCGAACGCCGCGGTGACACTGTATGAGACGCAGCCGCTTGCTTCGTATGGCTACACGAGCAGCAACCCCAACGCACCGATCTTCGGCAGCAGCACGAGCCTACCCGGCGGGCTGAACGCACCCTATGTCGGCGACGCGAACCCGATCGCCGCGATGGCCAGTGACTTGCACAACGCTTACGAGAAAGCCGCCAGCGACTACATGGCGAGCAACCCGACCGGCAGCTCGGTCAATGTCGCGCTGGCAGGCGATGCATGGGTGAGTGCAATCGATGCCGGCATTGCGGTGCAAGACCCCTATCTGGCGACCAACCCGCCCAATGAGGTGGATCTGTGGGACAGCAACGCCCTCGATGCGTGCTGCACCACGCCGATCGGCTATCACCCCAGCGTTTATGGTGCGTATCTCAGTGCGCTGGTCCTGTTCGATGAAATCACCGGCGTCAGCCCACAATCGCTGCTTCCGGAATTCGACCCCAATAATCCGGGGTACGACGACTCCGCGGCCTATGAACTCGGCATTTCCCCCGAAATCGCGAGGGAGCTCGCAATGATTGCGGGGGAGACGGTGCGCGTCGGGCATCCGATTCCGGAACCTGGCTCGCTTGTGCTGCTGTCGGGCATCGTGGGGATATTTGTGGCGCGCAAGCGGCCGCGGCGCCGTTCGGCCGGACCGCGTCAATCGTAGGCAACAGGGCGGGTCGGATCGATCCGGAAGCTCAGTACCGCGCCGATGAACAGCAACAGCACGGATGTTGCGAACGGCACCTGCCAGCTTCCGGTGAAATCGATCAGGAATCCGAACACTGACGGTGACAGAATTCCGGCGACGCCGAAGCCCAGATTCATCATCCCGCCCGCCGTGCCCGCATATTGCGGCGCTATATCCATGGGCAAGGCCCACAGCACCGAATTCGCCAGCTCCAGGAAGAAGAACGCCAGGCTGAGCAGAACCGACACCGTGATCAGGTTGTGAATGAACAGGGTGGGCAGCAGGAACACCAACGACCCCACCAAGCCAAGCACCAGGTTCAATCGACGCGCCAGTTTCAGATTGCCGGTGCGCACCAGCAACGTGTCCGACAGCAATCCGCCGGCGGTGTCGCCGATTACCCCGGCAAGCAGGACACCGGCTGAGAACCAGACGAATTTCTGGATCGAAAGGTGATAAGAGCCGGCGAGGAACGACGGCAGCCACGTCAGATAAACCCAGAGTGTCCAGCCGTAGCAAAAGTCCACCATCGTCACCGGCAGAATCCTCTTGGCCAGCGGACTCCACGGCACCACAGGTTTCGGTGCCGGTGGTGGCAGTTCGGCGAGCTCGTCGGCGGTGATTCGCTGATGCTCATGCGGATTGTCGCGAAAGAACACGACCCACCAGACCACCCATACGAAGCTGATCGCGCCAAGCACGTAAAACGCCATCTGCCAGCTGTAGGCGATCATGAAATAGCCCACGATCGGCGGCGCGATCGCGTTGCCGATACGCGCGAACGAATGGGTGATGCCCTGGCCGAAGGCGCGCCGGCGCGCCGGCAGCCAGATGGCCATTGCCTTGGTGGCGGTCGGAAAGGTCGCTCCCTCTCCGAGACCAAGCAGGAACCGGGCGACGAGTAGCGTCGCCAGGCCGTTGGCCAGACCGGTGCACGCCGTCGCCGCGGCCCACAGGGCGCCAAACGCAAACAGCACCCAGCGCGGCCCGAAGCGATCGCCGAACCAGCCACCGAACGGCTGCAGGAATCCATACGGCACCGCAAAAGCAGAAAAGACCAGGCCGAGCTCGGTGGCGCTTAAACCCAAATCCTTGCGCAGGATGGGCGCGGCCGTCGATATGTTCACCCGGTCGACATAGGTGATCATAAACATGGCGCACAGACCGGCCAGCATGGTCGTCTGTGGCGAAACCAGCCGCGTGATTTCCCGGTCGCCAGCGGACCGGCGGCTCTTGGTTGTTTCAGTCATCGTTCTTCCTCCGCCGGTACGCGGTGCCATCCGACGCTCGTGGCTTGCAGCAGGTTTGTGACGATTCAGTCGCCCGCCAAGGCGTCAGTTCCCGATGAAAGAAGCTCGCCGATGCGCGGCGTGGCCTTGAGGCCGCTGCCGGTCAGCACCAGCACCGTCGTCTGCGCGGCGGTGATGGTGCCGGCCTCGAGCAGTTTGTGGAAAGCAGCTGCCGGCTGCGCCGCGGTCGGCTCCACATAGACGCCGATATGGGCGAGATCGAATGTGGCCCGCGTGATCTCGGCTTCGCTCAGCATCACGGCGCCGCCCTGGGTTTCGCGCAGCGCACCCAGCACCTCGTGCAGGCGGATGGGGGCGGCGATTGCGGTGCCTTCGGCGATGGTGGGTCGCACCTCAGGTGGCGCCGCTTCCTCGCCGGCGAGGAAGGCGGCGGCGATCGGGGCGCAGTTCGCCGGCTGCACGGCGAAGAGACGCGGGACTTTGGCGATCTGCCCGGCACGGAGCAGCTCGGAGAAGCCGATCTCACATCCGAGCACGTTGGACCCGGCGCCGCACGGGACGATCACGTTGTCCGGTGCGCGGAAGCCGAGATCCTCCCACAGTTCGTAGGCCAGAGTTTTGGTGCCCTGCAGGAAGAACGGGTGCCAGTTGTGGCTGGCGTAGAACACGCTTTCCGCTCGGCGCAGCGCTTCTTCGGCGGTGTCCTGGCGGCTACCCGGCACCAGTTCCACGGTGGCGCCGTGCGCGCGCATCTGCACGGTCTTTGCCGGGCTGGTGGAGGCAGGCGTGAGGATGATTGCCCGCATCCCGCCGGCCGCGGCGTAGGCGGCAATCGCCGCGCCGCCGTTGCCGGAGCTGTCCTCCAGCACTTCGTCGATGCCCTGGGCGCGCAACAGCGACAGCATGACGCTGGCACCGCGGTCCTTGAAACTGCCGGTCGGCATCATCCACTCACATTTGAGTAGGGCGGGCGCGTGACTGACAGTCCGGCGGATCAGCGGGGTGCAACCCTCGCCCATGCTGATCGGCGTATCCGGCTGCATCGGCAGTGCCGCTCGATAGCGCCAGAGGCTGCGCGTCGTCGTGTCGATCTGCGCTGTGGTCATGCCGGGGAGTGGTGTCAGGAGCAGCGGCTGACGTCCCGGACCGCTCCAGCGTGGAGTATCGAGCGCGAAGGTTTGACCGCTGCGCGGATCGAGATAGGCTGGCGTCATCACGGTTCCCATTGCGCCGGCGGGCATCAATGGACTGTAGCGGGCGGCGAGGCAACGCCAAACCGTGCAAAGGGCGAAGGGCCATTTCAACAGGAGGAGAGACATGTCATCGACGGATCGTCCGCCCTGCATTGTGCATTGGCGTGACATCGAAGAGCCGGACAATCATCACTACAGCGGTGATGATGAGTTGGTGAGGATCGGTGCGCCGTTCGGGCGACATTTCGGGCTCAACAGGCTGGGCATCCACCATCATCGCTTGCCGCCCGGACGGCGCACCTCGTTCCCCCACGCCGAAAGTGCCGAGGAGGAGTTCGTTTACGTCATCGAGGGCACTCCCGACGTATGGCTCGATGGCCGATTGTACCGACTGGGGCCCGGCGATGGTGTCGGCTTCCCTGCCGGCACCGGCATCTGCCATAGTTTCCTCAACAACACCGAGCTGGAGGTGCGGCTCCTGGTCGTGGGCGAAACCCACAAGCCGGAGAATCGGATCTACTACCCGCTCAATCCGGAACGACGGGCGCTACGCTCGGACTGGTGGGACGATGCACCGAAACACCCGCTTGGCGACCACGACGGGCTTCCCGATAAGGTGCGGATCTGGAAGGCACGCAAAGGATCATCATAGGCCGCGGGTATGGGGGAAGCTGCGTCCTCCGTGCGCCATCGATGCCGTGCGTGCTGGCTCCAGAGGATCGGTGGCAAGCGCCACGCCGTGCGTGGTCAAGAGATCAACAACTTTGCGGCGCCGTCGCGGAGTTCCCTGGACAGATACCAAAACACCGCCATGAGCACGAGGCCGCCACCAGCGAATGCCGCCTGGCCAGGTTGCTCGCCGAAAGCGAGCCAGACCCAGAATGGCCCAAGAACCACGTCGAGCAACCCGATGAGGCCAGCCTCGCCCGACGGGATATGGCGCCCTCCCATCAGGAACAGAAGATAAGCAAAGGCTGTCGTCGTCATTCCGAACAGGGCCAGGATGAGAAGGTGATATGGGTCCGGAATGCCGGCTGGCATCAAGGGCCAACAGGCGACCGCGCACAACGCCGCGGCAAATGCGTTGATGACCGCCATCTCGAGCCAGGGATACCGACGCGCCATTACAAGTTGCACAGCGAAAGTCAATGTCATAAGAAACGCAATCGCATTGCCGGCAATGTCGTGCAGATGAGTTGCAGATCCTGCCACAATGACGATGCCGGCGAGCGCGACCGCGCTGGCCAGCAGGACACGCGGCTTGCTGCTTTCTCTGAACCAGGCGAAGGCGATGCCGGCGGCTACGAATGGCACTGTCGCATAGACGATCATGACGTTGGCGACGGTGGTCAGCTTCAGGGCAACAACGTAACTGCCCATGGATGTCGCCGCTATGGGAATGGCGACAAGACCAGGCCATCCGATGGCGCCTACCGCCCGCATTGTGTTTCGCCCGTGCTGAATGAGTACCACCACAACGAGCGAAAGGGCGGCGAACACAGACCGCCAGGCGAGCATCGTCCAAACGTCGAGGTCGAGCAGACGGACAAAGAACCCGCCTGTGCTCCACAGCACGGCTGCCGTCGTTACCAGCGCCACACCGTAAACGCGGGCGTTCTGGTGGGCCATTTGTCGATGTTCCTCGGGCGGCCGGGTGGTTTGACCGTCCGCAGTCTTGTGCACAGCGAGAACCCATGCAACGGGGCGAGTGCCCCGTGCCGTTGATTTTGCGGTGGCATGCCGCAGGGCGTCGTAGGGTGGACGCAGTCCGCCGTCGATGTGGTGCCCTGGCAGTCCAATGACAGAAAATATATCCGGCCTCCCTACTCCACCAGAACCCGCAACTCGTCCGGCCGGAGCAGGATCAGATAGCCGCCGTCGAGATCCACCACCCCGTCGTCGCGCCACACCCGAAGCTGCTTATTGACGCTCTCGCGCGAAGACGCGACCAGGTTCGACAGCTCCCGCTGCGACATCTTCACGCCGATCCGGATGTCCTTCCCGACCGGGCGCCCATAGTCCGCGGCGAGCTTCAGCAGCACGCGGGCGAGCCGCGCCGGCAAATCGAACAACGCCAGCTCCTCCAGCGCCATGCTGGTCCGGCGCAGTTTCTCGCAGAGCACGGCAAGCAGCCGGAGATACAGGTCCTCGTTGCGGCGCAGGAAGGGCAGGAAGTGCCGCCGTTCCAACACCAGCAGCGTGGTCTCCTCGATCGCGCTGCAATCGGCGCTGCGCGGCTTGCCGTCGAGCAGTGCGATCTCGCCGAAGACCTCGCCGGGATCGATGACGTTGAGGGTGATCTCCTTGCCTTCGGCGGAGACGGAGCTTACCCGCACGCGGCCGGTAAGCACGGCCATCATCGATGAACCGGCGTCGCCCTTCTGAAACAGCGAGGCGCCGCGCGGGACCCGGCGTTCGGAGGAGAGCTTCAGGACTTCGTCCAGCTCGTCCGGTTTCATCGCCTCGAATAGCGGGCTGCTCAGCAGCGCCGCACGCCTCGCATCGCGATCGAGCCTGACAGGCTTTGCCAACGTCCCCATTTGGTCCCCCGGCCGGCGTTGTTGTATCACGTGATCGCACGGATGGAACCCTGCGGCGGCGCCCTCGCCCGGTTCGCCGCGCGAACCGACCTCTCCCGCAAAGCCGGAGAGGTGGATTTCCGACCCTGCGCCGGCGGCTCCCTTGGACCTCAACCCTGCTCAGGCGGCTCCCCCGGCACCGGAGTGCCGCCGAGCTCGATGATCAGGTGACTCACCTCGCCGAGCGCAGCCGCGATGCGCGCGGTGTCAGTTCCCTTTGCAACCACAGCCACCCCGTTCCCGGACGGGCGATAGAAGGGGTAGCTGCCGAGCTCGAGCTCCGGATAGCGCATCTGGATGTCGCCCAACCCGTGGGCCAGCACCCCCTCGCCTAGCCGCGCCACGTGCACCGCTTCCGAGCGGATCGGCGCCCCGCCCTTCAGCAAGGGGGCGACGTTCTCGAACATCGCCCGCATGATCACCGGGACGCCCGCCATCACGTGCACGTTGCCGATGGTGAAGCCGGGCGCGGTCGAGATCGGGTTGTCGATCAGCGTCGCCCCGCGCGGCATCGTCGCCATGCGCCGGCGGGCGGCATTGAACTCGCCCGGCTTATAGGCGCGCTCCATCCGGCTCCACGCCTCGGGATGTGGCTCCCAGGGCACGCCGAAGGCCGCGGCCACGCATTCGCTGGTGATGTCGTCGTGGGTCGGACCGATGCCGCCAGTGGTGAACACGTGGTCGTAGCGGGCGCGCACCTCGTTGATCGTAGCGATGATCATCGCGGCGTCGTCGGGGATGATCCGCACCTCGCGTAAGGGTATGCCGAGCTCGCCGAGGCGCGTGGCGATATGCTTGATGTTGGCGTCCTGGGTGCGGCCGGACAGCACCTCGTTGCCGATGACGAGCAGGCAGGCGGTGGGCTCGGTGTCGGTCATTGGCGGTCCTCAGGGGAAGCGGGGCGAAGACCCTCACTCGCCGCGCGGCGCGCGGCTACCTCTACCGTATGCGGGAGAGGTGGATGCGGGGGGAGCCTCGGCCATTTGCGATCCCCTCACAGGAAGTCGCGCAGCAGGGGGATCAGCGGCTTGTCGGCGGGCGGCATGGGATACTCGCCGAGCTTCTGCGGGCGGACCCAGGCGAGCGTCTGCCCCTCGTTCGGCCGCACGAGTCCGCGCCAGCGCCGGCACAGATAGAGCGGCATCAGCAGGTGGAACCGCTCGTAAGCGTGCGAGGCGAAGGCGAACGGC
>Ga0335074_10002303_pt1 | contig 25987 bp, 19 predicted proteins | sample Lox_Sample_23_FD_206715 | JGI IMG/M metagenome (GOLD analysis project Ga0335074, IMG submission 206715) | Soil microbial communities from Loxahatchee National Wildlife Refuge, Florida, United States - Lox_Sample_2.3 | ecosystem: Environmental > Terrestrial > Soil > Wetlands | place: USA...
GCGCTGCGAGCCGAAAAGCGCTTGCTATCGATTCGAAGCCTAGCGTACTGTCGCTGTCGGACATCGGCAAACGCGAGGGAACGAAATGACACTCCGATGCGCGGCTTACGCCCGCTATTCCAGCGACCTTCAGAGTCCAACATCTATCGAAGATCAAATAAGGAAATGCCGTGAGTACGCTGTCGCACACGGTTTTCAGTTTGTGGACGACTACGTGTATGCCGATCAAGCGCTTAGTGGTGTTGGAGCGGATCGTCCTGGACTCTGCAATCTCATGAACGCGGCAGTATCTCAACCGAGGCCATTTGACATAATTCTCGTGGACGACAGCAGCCGTCTTTCCCGCAACACAAAAGACGCCCTCGCCATCTTCGAGCGGCTCAATTTTTGCGGAGTCCGGCTCATCGCCGTTAGTCAGGGGATTGATTCTGAAGACGAACAGGCCCACGTACTCGTGACCGTTCACGGAATGGTGGATAGTCTGTACGTGCGGGAACTTGCAAAGAAAACGCACAGAGGCTTGGAAGGACTGGTCCTAAAGGGTCGGCATGCTGGCGGGCGCGTTTTCGGATACAACACAATCGCTGCCGAAGACGGAAGAGGCAAAACTCTTGTCGTAGACGACCGACAAGCCGAAGTGGTTCGGCGAATCTTCCAGATGTCCGCATCGGGATGCTCCCTCAAAAAGATAGCCACGACTCTGAACCGAGAAGGAGTTGAGCCGCCTCGCCCGCGCGCTGACAGACCGAACGCCACTTGGTGTCCTACAGCAATCCGCGAAATGCTTTATCGTGAGCTTTATGCTGGCCGGATCATTTGGAACAGTTCACGCTTTGTAAAGGTCCCTGGCACGAATAAGCGAGTGCGCCGAGTTCGGCCAAAAAGCGAATGGCATATCATCCACCGTGCTGACCTCCGAATCATAGAGCCGGAGCTGTGGGACACCGTCCAAGAGCGGCTACTGCGGCTTAAGAGCTTCTATGCGTCTCACCGGCGACCAGGTTTACTTTCGCGCTCTGCCACGAGCAAGTACCTTTTTAGTGGGCTGCTCAAGTGCGGTGAATGCGGAGGGAACCTTGTGATCGTGACTCACACCGGTCCCGGCGGGCAGTATCGGAAATACGGATGCTCCCGGCATTTCTATCGCGGTGCGTGCTCCAACAATTTGCTTGAGCGGCAGGATTGGTTGGAACAGAGGCTGCTTGACGAGTTGCAGATGCAGGTTCTGAAACCCGAATCCGTTGAATACGCGATCAGTGAGCTGGGCCGACAATTAAAAGCGGCACTTGAAAATCTGTCGGATGAATTGGCAGAGATGAGAGAACGTAAGCGGAAGCTTGAAGCGGAGCTAACGAAATTGGCCGAAACCGCAGCCCAAACCGGTCCCTCTGGTTTTCTGGTTGAGGCAATTAGCGACCGGGAACGCCAACTGCGGGAGATTACCGAAAGACTGCTCTCAAGAGAGCCCGGCTCCGTCGAGTCCCATCTGAATGGCATTCGGCAGTTTGTGACGGAAAGGCTAGCGAATCTTCAAGAGATATTGAGCGGTGAAACCGCCCTAGCCAGAACCGAACTCCAAAAACATGTCGGTGAAATACGTATGGTTCCTCAGTATGGAGAAGGAAGACCACACTACCTCGCTGAAGGCACTTGGGATTTGCTCGGGAAAGAAACGGGGCCGTCTCATAATACGGCCCCGGTCAAAATTCGGATGGTTGCGGGGGTTGGATTTGAACCAACGACCTCCGGGTTATGAGCCCGACGAGCTACCAGGCTGCTCCACCCCGCGTCTTAGATACTACGCGACTTGTCGCTCCTCTGCAACCGCACCCGCGTCAGGTGCCAGATAGGTGCCCAGAATTCTGGCACGCTGACGCTCAAACTGCTCCATGTGTTCAGCCAAGACGTGCGCGTAAATGTTCAGAGTTGTCGAGATGCTGCCGTGCCCCAGAATCTTGGACACTACAGCCACGGGCACCCCCGCCTGGAGCTGACGCGTTGCGAACGTGTGCCGGAACATGTGCAAATGACCGTTCATAACGTTCAGCTTCCCGCGCAGGTGTCTCTTCAACACGAGGGCGGAATTCCACGGCGTGCCGTTCTTCGTGGTGAAGACGAAACCCTCCATCCTGTCCCCGATGTGGACGCGGAGCGCATCCACAATCTGAAACGGGATGGGAATATCGCGGATTGCGTTCGTCGTCTTCGGGGGTTGAACCTTGCCGCGCCAAACGGCTTGACGGACGCGAAGCAGTCTTCTGTTTGGGTCAACGTCACAAATGCGAAGCCCGCACAGTTCTCCTGCCCGCATCCCGGTTTCAACGGCCAGCCAGTAGAACAACCTCACCGCTCCCGTTGACCTGCTGAGAATGCTTTCCACTTCAGCATCCGAATAGGCGCGTACCTCCGTTTCCGACTTCCCGATTTTCTTGGCCGATTCCCAGACGTTCTCCCGCACGTTTCCCCATGCCCGGCCCTGCTTCAGGATGAGTTTCAACGTGCCGAAGATGTTCTTTTTGGTCTTGCGACTGACAGTCAACTTCGATAGGAACGTGTCAATGTCCCGCGTGGTGATGTCCCGAACCTGGCGTTTGCCGAAGAAGGGAAGCAAGTGATTCGTGAGATGTCCCCGCATATTCAAAACCGTAGAGGTCTTCATCTCTCGGAATGCTTGGTCGCCCCACTCTTGAGCAAGAGCCTGAAACGTCGAGGTTGATTCGGGGAGATATCCGGGGTCATTCACGCGGGCGAGGATGCCGTCGAGCTGCCTCTTGGCCTGCTTCTCTGTAATCTTCCCGACTATTCCGAAGACCTTGGAACGTTTTCTTCGGATGATCTGGCCATTCGGCAGACGGAAATCCTCAACCCACCGTCCCATGTAACTGTCGTGCGCTTTGCGGTGCTTAACCACTATTTCTCCGTACTGGTAACGTGTGCGAGCCATGTCCCTACCTTTCGTTGGGTCATGGCTCTGCCGGATTCGGGGAAGAATGGTAGCACAGCCTTCCTGTGCCGCTTCGTCTTTGCTCTGAGACCGAACCTGTGTGACCAGTGACATCCTGTCGCGACCGGATGCTTACGTCCTTCGATGATTCCTTAGTCGATCAGTCCACGCGCCATGCGTTCGTTGCTGCTGGGCTGTGTGCTGTCCAGAGGCATTTGTACTCCTCAGCTTGACGACGCGCCAGTTGCTCGCCGCTAAGGGGAAACGCAAAGTAGCGGCGGAGCAGGAAAGCTGGTCCTCGTGATCCCCGACGTTGGCCAGAGAGGGGAAGCGCCTCCGGCCTCCGGTAATCAGTTATTTCCCCTGCACTTCCAGGCAGGCACGAAGCAGAGCGCGCGGAACCAAGTGACGGGCGAGGGCATAGGGTCTGAAACATGGGGGTTGCAAGGTGCGGGCATCACAAGCCATTTTCGCAATCGCATACTTTCTAACTACTTTCGGCCAATCAGGAACTTGGACGTTTGGTTGGGCTTTCTGCCATTCCCGCGGAAGACTCAACCCTTCTCAGAGCGTCTCTCCAACGCGTGCCTGCAGTTCCTTCAACCAACTATGCGGACTGCGTCCGTGAATGAGCCGGCACAAAAACCCAAGGTATTCCGATACGTTGTTGCGGTTCTGCAGGATGTCTTCTCGAGTGGTCAGACGGTAGCTCGCAAGAAAGTCCGCCATCGTACTCGGCCTGGAAAAAAGATAGGTCGCATGCCCGAGTTGCGGCGTCTCCACCACCACCGCTCGCTCAAGATCAAAAATATATTCGGACCGAAACAAATAGAGATGGCGCGTCCCGCGACATAGGTGCTTATAGTAAAAGGCGTCGTAATCTGGTTTCCAGGTAATGAGGCGTACGTCAAAATCACTCGGAACTCCAAGACCAGCGCAAAGGCGTTGCAGTTCCTCTCGCTCGATTGGCGCAGATTCCAAGCGCATCCGAATTTGCTTAATGGCTTCGGCAAACTGCCCAAAGCGATGATGTGTCCTGCGGGCATCGGCAATTTGATCCGCGATGTTTTCCGGCAGAGTCACTTCGATGCCGCTCGGAAGGGCGGTTTCCCAGGTCATCAACTCCCACTCTCCTTTCCGATGACGATACTTTCCACTTTGAACGAAGGTGGCCTTGACGCGGATGGTGGCGGCGAGCAAGTGCTTCCACTGATTCCAGGTCGCATCCCATAACAATGGCATCGCCGCTTGGTCGAGCAGAATCTCGAGCTTTCGGCGGACGTCGCGGTAAAGTGCCAATCGGCCGTAGAACACGAACTTTCGAAGCGGTGCGGGAATCGTTGTCGTGCTGTGCTCGGGCAGGAAGGAGACGATGCGTGATGCATAAAACGTCGCGCCATCACGCGACAGAGTTCCGGGTACGAGCAAAGAGCCGAAACCGCCATACGGGAACAAAGCCGGGGCGGAAGGTTCGGCGAGCAACCGGTCGTAGCAACCCCGCAGTTCTGGTTGGGCTAGGATGTTGAAAGCTCGCTCCACCGCGCGAAGGTCGCCAACGGGTGCATGCGCCGTGCGTAGTTCGAGGCTGCGGAGTCTGAAGGCGATGCGCAGGTCTGCCGGCGATACGCGGGAATCGACGCGGAGTAACTCATAAAACGACGGTTGGCGATCCCAGCTGCGGTGGCGATTTCCTGCATAGAAATAATCTCGTAACACTTCACATCGAAGGTGAATAGCAGAAATCCCCAAATGCGGACTGCGAATGTCGCTCTTAACAAACAGTATGTCCCGCGTATCCTTCCGCGGTTGCCCGACGTGCCCGATCCCAGCGAGAAGAATGTCCCGTCTCCCATCCCTGGGATCAGTGGAATGAATGAGGATTTCAGTGGCCGCATCGGCTGCCGAAATATCGGTGGGAACGCGTAGCTCGTCACCCGGACGAATGAAGGATGCCAGGAAATTCGAGATTAAGATTGAGGTTCCATCTCTAAAGGCGCACTCAGTTTTATTACCCTTAGGACCTGTCTTCAGGACCGATCGCAGCCAAACGCTCGGCGCGGCACGAATCTTTCCTGCAATGGCAAAGTGCATATACGCGCGGACTCTAGCACTCTCAAACCCTCGTGCCAAATAAGCGGGCGTCGCATCGTAATTCTTCGAGCTGCCGCAGCACAGGCCTCCGGCCAGCGTCCCGAATTTCGGACCGATAATCGCGGCCAAGGACGATTGAACTTCGGGTAGCTGTACTCCCGAGCCCACGCTTTCCCTCTTCGATCAAGCGGCTAGCTCAAAACACGACAGCACTCGAAACACCGCGTCGACCAAACCGGAGGAGTCAATTGAAGCTCTATTGTGCGGACCTTTTCTGCGGTGCTGGGGGGACCAGCAGTGGACTGGTAGCGGCCGCGCACGAGATGGGATTCGAAGTCGAGCTCGTCGCGATCAATCACTGGCCCGTTGCCATCGCCACGCATTCGGCAAACTATCCTTGGGTAAAGCACGTCTGCGCCCGCATCGAAGAGGTCAAGCCGCGGGATGTTGTGCCCCGAGGACGCCTGCATCTTCTGGTTGCATCTCCTGAATGCACGTTCCACTCCGTCGCTCGTGGCGGCCGACCAATCGAAGATCAGTAGCGCGTGCCCGCATGGGGTGTCGTTCAATGGGTTCAGGAGCTGTTTGTCGATAATCTGATCATTGAGAACGTTCCTGAATTCGCCCGATGGGGTCCGCTGGGAGCAAGCGGCAAACCGCTCAAACGGAAAGCGGGCGAGACCTACCAAGCGTTTCTCCAGGCGCTGCGCTCACTTGGCTATCGATTGGATGAACGCGTCCTCTGCTGCGCCGACTATGGCGATGCCACAACGCGCAGGCGTTTGTTCATCGTCGCCACGCGCAAGGGCTCTCCGACCTGGCCCGTGCCTTCTCACGGACCGCGAGAAAAGATATCGCTTCAATCGTCGTTCTTTCCGGAGCCATCCCTCAAACCGTGGCGCCCGGCGCGAGAGATCATCGACTGGCAGCTCAAGGGCAAGAACATCCTTGCTCGGAAGAAACCGCTGGCGGAGAAAACGCTCAGGCGAATCGCCGCAGGCATGAAGAAGATCAATGGCCTCGATATCGAGCCCTTCCTCGTCATGCTATACGGCACAAACAAGACGCGCCCGGTTGACCAACCTCTGCCCACGGTCACTGCAAACGGCCAGCACATCGGATTGTGCGAACCGTTTCTATTGTCACAGGCGTCGGGCGGAGCACCCAGGCCGGTAGAGCAGCCTGTTCCAACGATCTGTGCCAAAGGTGCGGTACAGATCGTCCAGCCGTTCCTGATTCCTTTTTTCGGCGAGAGAAAGGGCCAGCAGCCTCGCACACATGCAGTCGACGAACCCATTCCTACCGTGACCAGCCACGGTGCCGGCGGCGTGGTTGAACCTTTCATGGTTCCGACCGACCACCAGGGCGGCAACGGTCCGTACGTCAAATCAGTTGAAGAACCAGCGCCTACGATCACGACGAAGGTCCGGCTCGGCCTTGGAGAACCCTTCCTTATCGGCGCGAAAGGTTCGGAACAGCTCGGGGAGTCTCAGTCTGTCGAACCTTTCTTGGTTGCTGCGGGCGGGCCTCAGGGTAGGGGACGGAATCCGAGAAGTCTGGATGATCCGCTCGACACGGTGCTGACGGAAAATCACGAGGCCCTGGTCCAGCCATTCGTAGTGGCAGTCAATCATGGCGACGGAGCCCAGGCCGCGTCCAATGACCGCTGCCGGCCGGTGGACGAGCCCCTCCCCACACTGACCTGCAAGAACGGATTCGGTGTGGTCGAACCCTTTCTTCTTCCTCATCAGCACGGAAACGACACGGAGAAGAACGTGCGGAGTGTCGAGGAGCCAATGCCGACCGTGACCGCAACGAGTTCGGATATGTTTCTGGTCGAACCGTATGTCTCGAAATACTACGGAACTGGAGATTGTCAGCCAGTCAACGAACCGCTCGACACTGTGACGACGAAAGACCGCTTTGGCCTCGTCGAGCCCTATCTAATTCCTGTCGGCGATAATCGCCACCTCGGTATTCATTTCCGCATGCTCCAGCCGCATGAATTAGCAGCCGCACAAGGCTTCGCCAAGAATTACAAATTCCACGGCAACAAATCCATGCAAGTGAAGCAGATAGGGAATGCCGTGCCTCATTACACGGCAAAGGCGCTTTGCCGAGAGAGACTTCAACAATATTTGGGACGGGATGGCAAAGTGCCTCTGCGTCAGAAAGGCGCGTAAGGAGAATCCTCGGTGAGGAAATTAATTCACAGGAAGCGACGCCTAGTCGTGGAGACGCGTTACATCATACGAGGGCGTTCCGTTAGTAGTTGAAGTGGAGACATTCGGAGTGAGGCTAAGGGAGAAGCGACGCCGGTCGAGCTTTGTGATCAGCGCCGCAGACGTTCACGGGAATGGCGGATATCAGACTGGCCTGTAGCTCCCCGTGGGGCGTTCAGATCTTCGCAGGGAAATCAATCACACAATTCCACAGGAGTGATGAAAAATGGTTCACAACTTCCGAGACGTACAGTTCATGTCAGCAGCTCAGAAGGCGACGACGCTGCGGGCCTGGATTCGCTTCCTCAAAAGTGGATTACAGTTCCAACAGTTTACAAAGGCTCTCTACGACCACCTGATCCAGCGTTGCAGCTTTATCGCTCACTGCAGCCGTGCAGGTTTTTACAGCCATTACTTCGAGGCGGGGGATTCAGCCGCAGTCTTTCTGTCGCAATTCGATTCTCGCGGCCCGTGTTTGTCCGTCGAGTACGGTGGCACTTATTGGGCATCCGGCGATTACGAGGACATTAATCGCGCGATGATCACCGAAGGCGAAGGGTTTATCCCTTCACTGCTTGAAAACGCCCATCGAAGGCAACAGGTTGCCGATATCGCGTCTGCTACAACTCTTCTCGCCAAGCACGGAATCTCCGTTGAGGGATGCGAGAAAGCCAACGGCGGAGAGCAACCAACGGCCGAGGCGTCGCAATCCTCGCAGAAGCCCTCGCCATACGCGAACCGCTAAGGCGCGGCGGCTTCGATCTTGACGATAGTGCCGACGAGCGAAGACTCAGAGTCTCGATTCCACCCCGCACTACAGCGATCTTTGACAGGCAAACCAGGAGGGTCCCGATGCGTCTTGCTGGCCGTGGACGTCTGGGTTTCTACCCGCTTCCGATTCCCGAGGCCAAACGGATTCGTAACTTTCTAAGTTTCCCGGCACAGGCCTGGTCGACTCTTGACCCCTGCATCGGAGAAGGCGCTGCATTCGCGGCGATCACACTGGACGCAAAAGCCCTCAGATACGGGATCGAACTGGATGTCCAGAGAGCGACGCTTGCACGTCCATCGGTTGAGGAAGTCATTCATGGCAATTGCTTTGACGTGCAGTGCCCGGTTGAATCTTTCTCGCTCGTCTATTTGAACCCGCCTTACGACTTTGAAATCGGCGAGGGAACGTCCCAACGAATAGAAAAACTGTTTCTGGACCATGTCTACCGTTGGCTCAAACGCACTGGTGTCCTTGTGATGGTCATCCCGTTGGACCACATTCGAGATTGTGCCCGGGTCCTTTCGTCCCAGTTCAGGGACGTTCACATCTATCGGCTCAGCGAACCGGAAAGTGTGAAATATAAACAAGTCGTCGTGTTCGGGATCAGGCGAACGCGCCAAGAAAGGGATCGCCTGCAAGATGCCGAGATACAGCGCGCCCGTCAGGAGTACGAATCTAGGTCGAGAGATTTAGGAAAGATCCATCCACTTCCCGCTGATCCGGACCGCCACTACCTCGTTCCTAGCGGCGCCCCGGTGCGAATGGTGTACAAGGGGCTTCCTTTGGATCAAATCGAAGATCTTCTGCCAAGATCGTCTGCTTATCGTCAAGCCTCTGCCGTTCTTTTCGCTCCTCCATCAGACGTAAGCGGGCGACCCCTGACTCCCTTGCATGGTGGGCACGTAGGCCTGCTCTGCACAGCGGGCATGCTCAACGGGATTTTCGGAGAGGGTGAAGCGCGCCACATCGCGCATTGGCAGTCGGTGAAACTCGTCGAGAAGTCGGAAGAGGAGGAAGACGGAGCGACAGTCATTCGGGAGAAAGAGCGGTTCTCGAACGAACTGACACTGGTCTTCTGCACAGGGGAAATTTCCAGCTTGAAATAGCGAAACAGCTTGATCTCATAGCGAGGGCAATTTGCAAGCCGGGGGCAAACGTTTTAGCTCCTAGGCGTACACGGCGTGGGGTGATTCGGATTCGAGAATGCTTTTTGATTCTTAGAAATGAAATCCTTCAAACCCATCGGCAACTCGGACTCGTTAAGATTGCGAGCAGATGCGAGTTCGGAGAAAACCAGGAGTGCGCTGAGCCAATAGTCCGGCGGCACGGGCTCTTTGATTTGAACGATTGGTAGTCCCCAAAACTCATTGACCACTGAGGGGCCCCCTGACCGGCTTTGCAAGTCTTTATAGACTCCGACTTGCGCGAAGCCTCGAAACAGGTACGAACTGATCGCCTCCGCTGGAGTGGGGTTGTAGTTTGGAGGAACCTGGGATGCGGTAAAGAACCAAATCCGTCCCAATTTCGCGTTTGCCAGATTTGCTTTGTAAAGTATCGGGTACGCGGCGTCGGCTGAATGGTTCCCGTAAATGCCGAAAAACGGCAGGCCCGTGAAATCTGCTCCAGACAGATCGGCACATGTGAAATCGGGGTAATATGGTGCGTAGTCGTGGCCTGCCGCTACCATGGATCCCAAGAAGTAATCGCGGTGTCCGTAATCTGTAAACTTAGCCTCCCGAAGATCGGCCCCAGCAAAATTCACGTTAATCAGATCAGCGCTATCGAATGACGCCCCATGCAGGTTCACTCCGATGAAATTGGAATAGCGCAAAACTGCGCCGTCGAAATTCGTAGCGGAGAGATCGAGAGTGTCAGTTGGGCTCTGGTGAGCGAAGTCGGCGACCTTGGCGAAATCTGGATTGCCCATTTCCCAGGTTTTTCCGGTAAGGTCACAATTAGCGCAATAAATACGGGATAGGTCTTTTGTTCTCGCTCCGCTACGAGTCAACGCAGTGATGGCCGTTGCCGTCGCGCGCAGTGGCCCGAGGTCGTCCTGTGATGCACGCCCAAGCCCAGTTTCGTCGCCAGCATCGGTAAACTTCGCGGTGCCGTTAGCGATCTTTTCGCCGAATAGCGCGGTCTGTCGTGCGTATAGGCTTCGGTTTCGGTCGCGGAGTGTTTCAAGGGTGTCGTTCAAATCGTCCCGGCTAAAGAGTGACGGCCGGAGTCGCGACAAGTTGTCCAGAAGCTCTCCACGCACCGTAGCGTCCTGCTCTACCGCGAGAGCGTTCACCAGGAAGTGCAAGGCGGGCCGATGGCGTGGTTTCTCTTGGGGTCCGAGATACAGCTCTAACCCAGCGACGCCGGCCAATCTCTCAGCGGCAGTCGATCCGCCCAAACGCGCGACCGCTTGGTCAAACCGTTGGTCGTCCCGCGACTGCCGCGCTTCGTCCAGTTGTTTTTGGCCAAGATAAAACGTGCCAACCACACCGAAGAGCGCAAATGCGCCGACCACTAGCTTGGCAACTTCCAGCCACCAGTTTCGCGGATTCAGTTGCTGCGATAGAAGGCGAGCTTCTAGCCTTAGTTTCTTCCGACGCAGCCTCGATTCGCCATGATCGGGAGGCTGAAGATTGTCTTCGGTCATGTCTTGGCCGTGGTCCATTGCCGCTGCCAGGGAAAGAGTACAACACGGAGGCGGCTTGTGACGGAATCTCTATAACAATTCGCGGCGAACGGGCGCAAACCGATTGCATGCGCAAGATCTTCAGAGGAGACGGAAAAATGCAAAACGCCCACGAGCGATTCGGCGCCCTGGAATTCATAAGGCGCACGAAGGATACGACGACCAGTCTTCGCGTTTATGTCGACCGGGTTGTTGTCGAACCCTCGAAAGATCCACACAGTCTGTCCTCCGCTCACTTGATTTCGCTCATCGGAGGAGACTCCGAGGTCGGTGCTCTCTGGGCTGGGGTGACTGAAGGCGCCTCGTTCCAGATTCATCTGCCGGGCAAGCCGTGTATGACGGTTTGCCTTGGCCCTGAGGCGCAATGTTTTCGCGGCAACATAACAGTCTCAGATCGTAAACGGCCTGTTCGACATTTGGTGGCAATTTCGTCAGAGCTGGCCAAGACGAAGCCAGGCGTGGACCGAGAAGGAGCGCGAACTGTTTTGTGCAGCGACGATGCGGTTTTCATCCTTTACCGTCTGGCATATCGATTTGGTCTGCCCGTCGTGCCCGCTTGGTCGTCTTGGTTTGTGAAAGAGCTCAAGGAGCGGAAGGCATTACGACCGTTGCTTGGGCTGGGGTGTTCGCCAGTTATCGTCAACGGTAATAAGGCCACGTTTCTCAAGTGGATCGGGGCGGCATTGAAGAACAGATCGATCCGAATCACGGGAGAGAATGGCTCGATCGCCTGGAGACTTCCAACGACGTTCTTGGAGGGTCTATTGCCAGACGCCGTGTCGCATGTGAGTGCCAGTCCATAGAGTTGGCGCGGGCCATGTCCGGGGAAGGAGGAACGTATGCAGATTGTTCTCAAAGTTTGGAGTAGTAGTTCGCACTACAGCGGCGGATGCGATTACGCAGTTGTGGATGGCAATGCGGCGATGTTGAAGCGCGCCCTGCGGCGACTCGGTGTTCTCCGCGCCCAGAAGATTCTCGATTCTTCCTTAAGCGAGATCTATTACTGGGACTCTTCTGCTCAGTATTTCAGTCCCGGGCTCAATCGAGCATCGAAGTCTGGCTGCGAATTGGAAGCGTGCGTCCAGCTGGAAGAATCATATTGAGGAACTCGCTGTTGATAGCCGAGAGGTCGCGATCTCTTCGGATGATTCCAGTCTCTCGGAAAGTCAGATAGGAGCTGTGGAGTGCGCCCAAAGGATCGTTCGCGACGGAAGCGTCGCGTTCAACGCTCTACTAAAACACAGTAACACCTACGTGACCACCGCCGAGATTTCGAAAGAGATGATCGCAACCGCTCTCATATCAGCCACGAACTAAGCTTCTCCCCTTCGATACCGCCCGTTCTGCCCCGGAAGCATTCACGAGGACAAGGACATGCAAATCCCCAAGGACCTTAACGAATACCTGCGTGCGCGCGCCTCCGAACTAGCCGAGAGAATCCTGAAAGCATTCCCGCCGCTTCATGCCGTCGACGACCCCGCATCGCCACTTGTCGGACAGCTCCTGCGCAGACCCTTTCCCGCCCAAGTCCTCGCCATGATGGGGGTCGTAAAACGGTGGAATGAGGCACATGGGGCGGCAGTGATCGCGGAGTGTGGAACGGGAAAAACGCTCATTTCACTTGGCTCGGTTCACGTCCATAGTGACGGAAAGCCATTCACTGCTCTTGCGATGGTTCCACCGCAGTTGGTGGAGAAATGGGCGAGAGAGACCATCTTAACCTTGCCCCGGGTGCGGGTCTTCTTCATCGACGGCCTCCGCGGCGCGACCAGTTCCGTGGCCCACGCGGGCGTAAACGAGGTCCGCTTGCGCCATGGCCGCATCGTTCGGGAAGGGCTCCGAACAACGCTCACGGAATTGCGGCAGCGGAAGACATTTCGCACAGCACGTGCCCGATGGGAGTCGATCTGCGGGCTGCCAGCCTTCTTCATCGTAGGACGTGACCGCGGGAAGCTCAGTTATTTCTGGAGGCACGCGTACGGATTAGCTCGTTGCGGTCGTTACCAGGGAAGCGTAGTGAACGCCGACAGCGGCTCTCCCATATTCCTGAATGGAGACGGCGAGCGACTTCTGTCTGGCGATTTCAAGAAGGCCAAATTGAGTGAATTGCTGGGTGGTCCCAGCAGGGAGGAGCCAGCCAAGGTACGAAAGGGCATATACAGCGCACTGTGGCAGGCAGACGGATCGAAAGTCCGCCGGTTCGCGCCAGTGGACTTCATTGGCCGTTATATGTCCGATTTCTTTGACTATGCGATCGCCGACGAAGTACACGAACTCAAAGGGGACACGGCTCAGGGAAACGCACTCGGGACTCTAGCTGGATGTGCGGAACACACCGTCGTCCTTACCGGAACGCTGCTCGGTGGGTACGCCGACGAACTGTTCAACATTCTCTTCCGTTTGCAGCCGGCAAGGATGGTGCGCGAAGGCTTTGAGTTTGGCGAAGCCGGGCTACGTTCCTTCACAGAAACATACGGGTTACTCGAAAAGATCACGGTTATTGAGCCATCGGATAACGCCTGCTCGGACGGTCGTATAACCAAGCGCATTCGCCGGCGCCCCGGTGCCTCACCGCTTCTCTTCGGCCGTTTCTTGATGAGCCTCGGAGCGTTCATTTCACTCGAAGACATTTCGGACGCCCTGCCACCCTATCGCGAGGAGGTTATCAGCGTCGAGATGGACCCGACGCTGTGTAGTGCCTACAAAAAGCTCGAGGAAGACGTCAAGAAGGCCCTGCAAGAGCATCGCCGAAATCCGACCGTCATGAGCGTGGCCCTGAACGCGTTGCTTCTCTATCCCGACCGGCCATTCGACCTCGGCGATCTCTACGGGTACGAGTATGACCCAGAGACAAGAACGCGCGAACGGTTTCTCATTGCTGAAACGCAGGATCTAAGCAAAGACCACGTCTACTCGAAGGAGTGCCGATTGGTAGAAGAAGTGAAGGCGGAGCTTCAGCACGGCCGTCGCTGTCAAATCTATGCCGTTTACACACAGAAGCGCGACGTAACGCGCCGGCTCGAACGCATTCTCGCCAATGAAGGAATCCGAGTCGCCGTGCTCACGACAGATGTGCCGCCCGAGTCCAGGGAAGCCTGGTATGAACGTCAGGTTCGTTCAGGGGTTCAAGCGGTTATCTGTCACCCAAAACTCGTACAGACCGGCCTCGATCTGATCGAATTTCCCACCATTCTGTTCTACGAAACTGGCTATTCCATCTACGTCCTCCGACAAGCAAGCCGAAGGAGTTGGAGGATCGGCCAGCGCCTTCCAGTGAAAGTCAAATTCCTGCACTACGTGGACACGATGCAGGAAACCTGTCTTCGACTGATGGGAAAGAAGCTGCTTGTGTCTCTCGCGATGGAAGGAAAGTTTTCGTCGGAAGGCCTGCAGTCAATCAACGACGAGGACGACATCCTCATGGCGATGGCTCGTGAGCTTGTCACGCAAAAGGGAATCGGGGAGAAAGCCGACGAGGTGTGGTCGGCGCTGCAAAAGCGGCAGGACGCTAGCCTTGGTACCGGTAGCGTTCGGGAGATAGAAGTCGAGCCCAAAGCTCTCGTGCCAAACACTGAGCCGGCCGATACGAACTCCTCGCCGGTTGATGAAACATTGTCGCGTAAACTCGTAACAGAACCACCCACCCGAAGGAACTCACAGCGGTCGGCGGTACCAAGTGAACAGCTGGTTTTGTTCTAGGAGCAGAAGCCACGAAAGGAGGGGCGTTATGGGAATTCTTGGATTGACACACGATGAACATGGCGCGGCTCTCGAGAAGTTTCCTGTGGCGATTAAGGTGGCCATTGGTGAGGCTCCGGATCCCGACGTCGAAGACAGCAATCCACGCGCTCTCTTCCATTTCCTCTTCAAGAGAAAAGTCATGCGCGGCGGGTCGGTCTATTGGGAGCCCGCATCGGAGATTGCGGACGTGTACGGAGAGAAACCGACGAGAGTAGGCGTGGTCTTTCTCCACGATGACCCGAGAGAAGTGTTTCCGTCCGAGTACGCTCTCTGGACGCGAAGGGGCCGATTTTGTCATGGAGAGCTGGTGCAGATCACAAACGGAAGTGGCCTGCACTACAAGATGCAAGCCATTCGCCGGACTAGGGAGCATCCTGAAGGCGAACCGTGGCCTGGTGACCGCAAATATTTGAGCGGGCCGCGGCAGGGGCAGCCGGTTGAAGCCTGTGGTGCGGGTTGCCCAGAACTCGAGAGCGGTAACTGTGGACCGTCGGGGGACCTCTACTTCATCTTGGAGAAGTTCCCCACGTTAGGTGCCATCTGCCGGTTGCATACGGGCGGCAAAACGTCGGTTCCCAATCTGTCAAATGCCGTAGCGCAACTGCATAGTTGGAATGGTGGTCGTTTGAAGGGCGTCAAAGCCGTTTTGAAGGTCACCCCGGAAATGCGCTGGCACCCGGGAGAGGATGGGCGCTGGGAAACATCCGTCGTACCAATTCTGAGTCTTGAAATTGGAAGCACTACGCTCGAAGGCCTCATCACCAACATGACAGAACCTGCAAGGTTATTTCAGAAGGCTCAGACGGCTCTTCTTGGCAATGAACGAGTCGAATATGCCGTGCGCGAGAACGAAGGGGAACGCGCACGAGAAATCGCCGACGAGTTCTATCCTCAGAACAGATATTTTGACGACCAATCGCCCGACGTAGCCATTCAACCGGTGGGGCGTGGAAAGCAATCCTCTCCTGTCTGTGAACTTGCGCGACTCCTCGGAGACAACAAGGCGAGGCTTGCTTGGCTCAAGCGCATGACTGGTCAAGACGCCAAGGAAGCCAGTCTGCCCTCAGACAGCATTCGTAGCTAAGGTCTGTTGTTTTCGATTTAGGCAGTCGGACGTTGAGGGCGATCCTCTACCTGATTGGTGGTAGTCGGTTCAAATCGGGCCTGCGCAACTCAGGTCTCTTTCCCTTGAGCTACAGCCGCTCAGTCGCGTCTTTCATTTGGTTTTCAAACGGACCGGTGAAGCGCATGATAAATCAGCAAGACCACTACCGCACCCACGATTGCCACGAGAAGACTGCGAACATTGACTTCGGTTACGCCCGACACGGCAGACCTATTGAAAAGCCATCCTGCGACGGTCGCGCCGACAATCCCTAGAACGATATCGAGAATTAGTCCCTCACGATCACTTTTGGGAGTTCTCTTGTTCCGCGATTAGAGTGGCGACCTTTGATGTCGGGCTGACTGGCTCGACCATCGCGATGTGGCGTGCGTTCAGGACCGTATATTCGGGGCCGTGCCACTCTTTTCCGCGGCGGACTAAGACGCTAGTCACCTGTTTGGTTTGCGGATCGGTGGCGCTCTGGATGTAATAGACATCGCGGAGCACGGGAAAATTTGAACCCAAGCCTTCAATCTTGCCGAAATAGACCTGCCCCGTATCGAGCAAGATTGCTTGAAACGGTGTGGCAATTTGTGGCGCCGAGACGTGAGTTTCCCAGGCATAGACGGCGGCTCCGCCGATCAATACTCCGGCAATCACCAACGCAATGTTTTTGAGCACGACGATAATGCTCGAATTTCCCATTGGCTTTGCTTGTACCTCCGTAAAGCGTGGTACCGGTGACTTGGAACTGGAAGCTAGCCTAAGTAGGGAGTTCGCGCATGAGTCGCTGGGTGACGCCCGGGGCCTCGCCGCATCCATGCCAAACCGGACAGGAACAAGAGTCCGAGAGCGAGCAACGCCATTGTCGAGGGTTCGGGCGTCGGAACCGTGCCGCCGCTTCCGCTGCCACCACCATTGTTCGGGCCCATAATGTCGTAACTCAGGCTATTTGCTCCCACGACTTCGCTGCAGGTATCGTCGGTAGGGCATGCCCACCCGGTGAGATCGATATTGGCGAAGTCACCCGACAAGGAACCGAAAAGCAGGAATGTGAAATCGTCGCCCGCTTGCGGCGCAAAGCCAGATTCCGCGAAGAAATCGACCGTGCCATCCAGCGTTGCCAGGCCGCTTATGTCCAGAACACTCGACGAATCGGCGCCGAATAGATCAACCATCAATATCCCGCCGGCTGCTTGGGTATAGTTTCCGTTGATCGTGAGCGTGCCAGAAACTGCGCCATCTCCCGGCAGCACAACACCCGCTGAGTTGACGTTCCCGTTGATCGTGCCCGTGCCGGTCAGCGTGCCGCCCTGGATTTGTAGTGCCACGGCAGAATTCATGGTCCCGTCTACGTGCGTCTGCCCGCCGGTTTGCGTATAGGTGCTGCTGGGAGAATTGGTGAACACCCCGCCCGCATCCACGATCACAGCGCCGGCATTGTTGAACGAGCCGCCGTTGTTCAGCACGCCGGCGCCTGCTACGATCAATGTCGCGCCGGCCTTATTGGAGATCGTACCGAGTCCCGCATTATAGAAATTCTCGCCGTCATTGATCAGCGTGCCGTAATTGTCCAAGAGACCGTTGTTCTGGAAGACGTTGTTGTTAGTTATCGTGGCGCCGAATGCGTTCTCGAAGGTGCCATCGTTGCCTGCGGAGGCGTTGATCGCGATCGTGAGCGTTGCGCCTGCGTTGTTATCGAACAGGGAGTTGTTTTGAAGGTTTCCACCGTTTCCAAGCGTCAGGACGCCATTGTTATTTAGAATGTTATCGTTTATGAGGTCGACGAGGGCGGTTGGGCTCGCAGCCGATATCGTACCATTGTTGTTGAGCGTTCCACGATTTTCGATACCACCAGTGGTTGTGAGTATGCCGTTGTTGGTGAAAACAGCGCCGCCGGAGTTCTCCACCTGTCCGTTGTTTATGACTTGGCCGTTGTTGGTGATGAGGCTGGTGTTATAGATTTCCCCATGCAATCCAATCGTGAGAGTACCGTTCGTGCCGTTAACGGAATTGCCGAAGTTATCGAGGACGGCGGGGGTATAAGGGGAGGGGAAGTCTTCAAAGTCGACGGTCATCGATCCTTCGTTCGTGAACGTGGCGCCCGCATTATTTATCAATCCGTTGTTTCGAAGAATTAATGTAGCGCCTGCGCCGTTGAGGATTGTGCCGCCAGAATAGTTCTCGATCGTTCCGTGATTGGTAATCAGACCGTTGTTGGTGAGGGCTCCGAAGTTCTCTAAATTCGAATTGGGTCCTTGGTTCAGCGTTCCGCCGGAGTCAATCAAAAGATTCGCGCCGCTATAGTTTAAGAGATCAATGTTATTGGTGATCGTTCCACCGGACAGATCTTCGAGTTGGCCGCTATTGAAGACAGTGGCGTTGTTGACGATGGAGCCGCCCGAGATGTTCAGTAGCGAAGCGCCAGCGTCGTTTTGAAAGAACACGTTGTTGGTGATCGATCCCGCGTTTGTGAGTGTCCCGCCGGAGGAGTTCTCGAATCCGTTCAAGAAGTAGTTGGAGTTATTCACAATCGTAGCGCCGGCGTTGTTCGTCAGAGACCCGGCGTTGGTGAGCACAGCGCTCGAGCCGTTGTCTATTTCTCCGCTGTTGATCAGCGTGCCGCCGGAAGCGTTCGCAAGAGTCCCGTCATTCGCCAGACTGGCAGCGGATAGGTTGGCCAGCGTGCCGCCGGAGGCATTCGCAAAAGTTGCGCCCGTCTGGATGTTGCACCCGACTTGGGCGTTCGATGCCGAGGCTGAGTTAGTGTAGTCGCTGGAAATCGGGCAAGGAATTTGCTGTGAAAGAGCCACAGGGCAAACAAAAAGGATAATTGCTGGTAGACGCAAGCTGGTCCAGAGTGCACACCGGCGAATGAAAGGGACTAGGGTTCGCACATTTGCCTCCTCAACACGTTAGCTTCTTGACGCAACCGTTGCGGGCGGATCAATGCCATTTCCGAGCTAGCTCATGGTTCTCGCGCATGCGCGACCGGGCGCGGCACCTCGCCGCATCCAAACCAAACCGGAAAGAAACAGGAGTCCGAAAGCGAGCAACGCCGTTGTCGAGGGTTCGGGCGTCGGAACCGAGCCGCCGCTTCCGCCGCCACCACTGGTCGGGCCGAGAATGTCGAGACTCAGGCTGTTTGCTCCTACGACTTCGCTGCAGGTGTCGTCTGTCGGGCAATCATCGAAATCGAAGTGGGCGAAGTCGCCCGACAGCGAGCCAAAAAGCAGGAAGGTGAAATCATCGCCGGCTTCGGGCGTAAAGCCGGGGGCGACGTCGATTTCCACGGTGCCGTCCAGGGTTGCGAGGCCGCTCACATCCAGTACGTTGAAATCGCCCGGGGCGGCTCCGTTGAGAAAGATTTGCAGCGCCCCGTCCAATCCTTGCGAATAGCTACCATTGATCGTGAGCACACCCGGAATGCCAGAGTCGCCCGGAGAAACCAGGCCTGCCGCGTTATCAACGTTCCCGTTGATCGTGCCCGATCCAAGCAGCTCCCCACCCTGAATTTGCACCGGAGACACGGAATTCATGGTCCCGGCAACGTAGGTCGAGGTCAAGGAACCGGCCGTCTGAATGTATGAACCGCCTGCAAGGTTGCTGAGCACACTACCCACTTCGACTACTACTACACCGGAATTCGCAATGGCGCCGCTGTTGGCGAGTGTAGTGCCGCTCGCGACATCGAGAACGCTGTTGCCGCTGTTGGTGAGTATGCCTAGATTCTCAAATCCCCCATTGGTGGTGAGCGTGCCGTTGTTAACCAGGTTTGCGCCGGGATTATTGATTAGCGTGCCGTTATTGCTAAGGGTGGCGCCGGCGTCGTTCTTCAGATTGCCTGCATTCGTAACAGTGCCGCCGAGGTCCACAGTCAAGTTGCCGCCCCCAAAGTTTTCGATTGTGCCGTTGTTGTTGAAGGGGCCCCCTATATCGAGAATGGCCGCGTTCGTGTTGTTAATGGTCGCGCCTAAGGTATTCGTGCTCGCGGTGACAGAGCCGAAGCCGCCGGATTCGAGCAAACCAACGTTTGTAAGATTCCCCGCGTTGTTCAGCACGAGGGGGCCTGACGAGTCACCGGACATGCTTCCAAAGTTGTCGAGGATGCCCGTGTTCGTCACCGTGCCACCAGAAATGTCGCCATTGTTGAAAACCGATCCGAAGTTCGTGAGTGTGCTTTTCTCGTTGAAAAAGTTACCGTCGTTGGTGAACGTTCCGTCATTCGTGATGGTCCCGCCAGTCGCGCCCGGCCCCACATTATTAAGAGTGCCGCTGCTGGCAACTGTGAGCGTGACACCGGATTGAACGACGCACACAGTTGAGGCGTTGTACGAAACGTCCGAGACCGTAGTATTGGCCGACACGGGGCAAGGTATGGTTTGGGCGACTGCGGCGGCGGACAAAACGACGACAAAAAAGAGTGCGGTTACGGCGCGAGCAGCACAGCTGCGAAGTCTGTTCTTGAATCCAGTCGGCATATCGAGCCTCCCCAAACAAGGAGCCGCGAATGGCGCGGTAGACGCCCTCGGCGAGAGATGAATTTCCCCTAGACGTTTGACAATGGTAGTAGCGATTGTGGTAAATACAATCGTTCTAAAAGGACCAAGAAAAGCCTTTCGCTTTGTGTGCAATAGTTTTCACAGCGCATTCGAGGATTTACCATGGCCGTTCGATGGCGTCAGATGCGGGCTCGAGACATCGCGGAATGCGTTGACATCATCGCAAGGCATCCAGTACTTCGCGCTCGTTACGGAAACGCGATCCAGCATCTTCGCCCGGCGTGGTTGCGGCTCCTTGAATGCGAAGCGCGGTGCACGGTAGTTTGTGAGCAGAAGGAAGGCTCGCAGACGGTGATATGTGCTGCCGGCGTGAGTCTTTTTGTCACTGACGATTTCGTTCGGGAAGTGAAGTCTGGACCCCTCTTCTGGCTTGGACCGGAATTGGCGAAGCGCGTGGCACGGGGGGCTTCTCCGGTGCTCTCCGACAGACAGATGCGAGAGTCGAACTCCGTCGGTGGACTAAATCTTCTGGTCTGGGAGGGATGCATTCGCGCAGAGTTTGGAGGCGATGTCGAGGTTCAGCGTTCAATGATCAACACGTTTATCAGAGACCATCGGGGATACCTGTGGAAGGAGGTGATTGGCTCGCAGGTGGTAAGTGCGGAACGGCTGGAATGGATGGTTAAAACAGGCGGCTCATTATGGAATCCGGAGAAGGCCCGATATGTAGACCTGTCCGGACTGAATGCCGCGGAGGTTGTAAAGAAGCCGCATGTAGTCGGTGTAATGCCAGGCTCGGAGATTGCAGAGGACGCCACTTGGATCGGGGGGCTTTTTGACTATGCTGCGCCCAGGTTTGGCTTTAGTCAAAGCGAACAGAAGTTGGTACTTGCGGCCATGGACGGTGAAGGAACGGACATCGAGTTGGCCTCGGCGCTTAGGCTTTCGGTCCCGACGATCAAGAACATGTGGGCATCCATTTATCGGCGCGTAGCCGACGACCGGCCGGAGATAATTAGCGAGAGCGCGCACCTTGGAGCAAACGCATCATCGCGAGGACGGGAAAAGAGGCGGCGTCTGCTCAGCTATCTTCGAGAACATCCCGAGGAATTGCGGCCCTACTCGCTTCGGCTCGTGAAAAAGAAGCATGCTCGCCCGCCCCGTGTTTGCGACGGAAGCTAGCTAACATAACGAAGCGTAATGCGTGGGTCCAAGACGCCACCGTCTCTACCGGCTGAAAAGCTGAACCAGCAGGATGTCTGGGTGCCTCAGTTCCATCGTTCTAGTCTGCTCATCTCTCGGATGTCGCCTCGACCATAGGTCGTAATGTTCCTGGACCCATCAGTGGTCTTAGCAGGCCGCGCCGCCCATACGCTGTGCGAACGTTGACCAAGCGGACGGATTAAGAACGCTTAAACTTAGGCAGCCCTCCTAATCAACGCGAATCGGAACGGCAGCGATAACCAATTCGGATGGTTGCGAGCCTACGCAACCAAGATTTCTTCTGCCCAATGAAGTTCTATGGCTTTATTTCATCGGCATCTTCATACCGGTTGACGTATGGGAGGGCGGGTTTCCCTCGATAGGGCCGCTCGCAGTGGCTTTCCACTGATCCGAGACTTGCGGCGGGAGCTTTTGCATGTGGCTCAAGAACGTCGTCACTTGCCATATTTCCTGATCAGTGAGCGACTGCTTCCACGCTGGCATTCCGCTCAGACGGATGCCATGTTGAATGATGTAGAAGTTCTGATTCTCGGGCATATCAGCCGAATCCTGCACAAATTGAGGAGGCCTGGGATAGAGAGCGTCAGCGAGCGGTGCCTCAGGGTGATTTACGTCGCCATGGCAGCTTGCGCAGTCAGTTTGATAAATCCGCATCCCCGCCATCAGGTTCACATCGATCGCGTCGACAGGGTTCTTGACCTCAGGGGCGTGACGATCCACAGATGCATCCAAGGACGGCATCGCAATCCTTTGTTCTAATCCATTAACGGGAATATCGGCCCTGGTATCAAGAAAACCAAACCTCACGTAAGAGAATCCCGCCAATCCGACAACAACTACGCCAGCCAGAGCGCCGATCAGAAAGTTACGCATGTAGCCTCCGTGATGGACTCGCGAACGCGTTCGTGTGCAAAATGGTTTTCTCTCAAGGCCCGAGTTCCTAATACCAGACCCGAAAACCGAAAATGAAACCTGAGTTCAAGACAGATTCGCCTGCTCGTCGCGCAAAGGTCGCTGTACCGCCAAACTTTCCGTTGTAAGCAAATCCTACGTAGGGAGCGAATTTTCTACTGAAGTCATACCGGAGCTGTATACCCGTATCGATGTCGGATAAGCCCGTTCCTGTCAGACGTTGACTATCGCTCTTGCTATAGAAATCCATCTGCAGCTCCGGCTGGGCGATTAGCCGCTGTGTTATGAGCAAGTCGTAAGAGGTCGTGATGCGTCCTGCCACATGGCCTCCGTCCCGGAAATAGACCGTCGGCTCGAATTGAAAAAAGCCCGGCGCGAGTCCCTCGATTCCGAGCGCCAGCCACGTCCGGTGTGGACCAGAGGCAATGTCTTCTCGCACGCCTACCTGCCCATCGAAATACCGCAGCCGCGGCAGCGGGCGGTCGTACAGAGCCTCGATATCGCCATCGCTCACGGTACCGTTGGTGGCGAATCCTTCGGACTTGAACCAAGCGCGGTTCATATCCATCCCGATCCAGCCCTCGCCATCCCACCGCATTTCGCTGTCCGAACCATCTGTGCGGCCTTCGAGTTGATTGAACAGCACGTGCGTAAAGACTTCGTCGCCCATTGTTGGCCCTTGCATTTCCGGCCCGTTTGCGTTTACGGAGCTGCCGCTCGATGCCTGCGGTGCTGTTGTCTGCGCTGTCATGGCGCCAGCGCCTAGGCACGCAATCACGCCGCTTAGAGCCAGCGTGCCGAGCCGCAACGCCAGCGCGATCTCGTCCAGCTTGCCGAGGAACTTCACGCGAGCGCTCACGACACCACCACTGTTCGAAACATCCCGGCTTCCATGTGATAAAGCAGGTGGCAGTGGTAGGCCCATTTCCCCGGTGTGTCCACGCTCACTAGATAACTCACCCGCTCCGACGGCTTCACAATCACTGTGTGTTTGTAAGGATTAAACGCGCCGTGACCGTTCTCCAATTCGCTCCACAAGCCATGCAGGTGGATGGGGTGTTCCATCATCGTGTCGTTGACAAGCACGATGCGAATGCGTTCTCCGAGCTTCAATTCGATTGGCTTGGATTGCGAGAACTCCTCGCCGTTGAATCCCCAGATGTAGCGCTGCATGTTGCCCGACAGATGGAGTTCGATCTCGCGGGTCGGCGGACGCCCGTCCGCGCCTTGATACCGCGCACGGAGATCGGCGTAGCTCAAGACGCGCCGCCCGATGTTGTTCAAGCCGTCTCCAGGATCGTTCAACCGCTCGGTGACGTTCGCGGGAAGCATGTCCACCTCCGGCCCTAAGTGCATGTGTACTGGATTCGAGGGCTCAAGATTCGTTTGTCGGTAGCCTGCTGCAAGCGCAGCCATCACGGGCGTCACACCTGGCCCCGGCTGCGGAAAAGGAACCGTTCCCTCGTTATTTCCCATCTTCATTGGTGGGATGTTTTTCATGCCTGCTTCTTGGCTGGGACTGATCGCGTGACCGCCACTCATGTTCATGCCGGGCATGTTCTGCATGTCCATTTCGCTGCTGGCGTTCGATTTCGCAGTCGCGCCAGTCGGCGGTTCGCCCATGCCCATTCCGGGCATGCCTTTCATGTCTTTCTCCGTCATCCCGTCCATACCGGCCATGTTCATGCCGCCCATTTTTCCCATTCCCATGTCAACCATGGTGCGGAGCGGCCTTGGGTCCATTGGCGGAACTTCCGCGGCCATTCCCTCTCTCGGAGCTAGCGTGCCGCGCGCGTAGCCGCTACGGTCCATCGACTGAGCGAAAATGGTGTACGCTGCGTTTTCCTTCGGCTCGACGATCACGTCGTAGGTCTCAGCTACTCCCATGCGGAACTCATCGACGACCACCGGTTCCACATCGTTGCCGTCCGCCTGCACGACCGTCATGGGGAGTCCCGGAATGCGCACGTCGAAGAACGTCATCGACGATCCGTTGATGAATCGCAGCCGAATCTTCTCTCCCGGCTTGAAAAGCACTGTCCAGTTGGCGTGCGGCGGATTTCCGTTTAATAGGTAGGTGTAGGTTGCGCCGCTTACGTCCGCGAAGTCGGTGGGCGTCATATTCATCCTTGCCCACATCAGCCTGTCGGAAACAGCTCGCCCGAATCCCTCCTTCTTGACATCCGAAAAAAAGGTCGCAGCGGTCCGTTGGTGGAAGTTGTAGTATTCGCTTTCCTCTTTGAGATTGCTGAAAACTGTCTCTGGACTGGTATCGGTCCAGTCAGTCAACATCACCACGTATTCGCGATTGAATTCTATTGGATCGCCGTCATTAGGCTCGATCACCAGTGCGCCCAATAGACCGGTCTGTTCCTCGAACCGCGTGTGGCTGTGGTACCAATACGTACCGCTCTGCTTCACTGGGAACTGATAAACGAACGTCTTGCCCGGCTCGATGCCGCCGTAGCTCAGGCCCGGAACTCCGTCCATGTCTGCGGGCACGCGCACGCCATGCCAGTGGATCGAGGTCGGTTTTTTCGTGCGGTTCGTTACCGCCACAGTGACTGTGTCGCCTTCACGCCATCGCAGCGTCGGGCCTGGAACGGAGCCGTTCACCGCAGTGGCAAAAGCACGGTGGCCCGTGAAATTCACAAGCAAGGAATCAATCGTCAAATCGAAATGAGTTCCCGTGAGAATCGCGGGCGCGCGTGGCGCGTCATCTGCAAACGCCGGCCACCCGTATAACGGCCCTACCGCAGATATCGTTCCCCCAATCGCCAGCGCTCGAATGAAATCGCGGCGACTGACGCGCGTCGTCCGCTGGGCCAACTGTCTTCGATACATAATTCTCTCCTCCCGTCATGAGCATCCTCGTGCGTGCCCGGCTTCGGCCGCGTCAAGCGCTTAGAGGACTAACCACGAATGGATTCGTGGATCGACAGGCACACGGCACATCACCATGCATGTGCAACCGTTCGCAAAGAAATGTGACGGCGCACACGTCTGCGAGCCACATTGCGATACGCGCCTGGAAGCGAGGACTAGATTCGAAGGACGGAGATTCGGGAGTTGACAGGAGTTCCTAAAGTTGGCGGAGGTGCCAAGCCCGATAGGGAGAAGGCAGTCCGGGTGGCAGATAATGCGTGCGCTGATGGAGAGAGGGCTTCGTTCGCGGTTCTGTGCCCGGCGCTCGCGAGCCGGAATTGCGGAACATTCTCTGCCCTCACGATGTTCGTGTTGGGATGATGATGGGTCGAGCAGTCGGGATGATGATTCTCCTGATTCTGCGGAGAGTCGGAGTGGCCCATGGGCATCTGGTCGCATCCGTCGGGGTCCGACGAGTGCTGAAGTTCGCTTGGGCAGATGCCAGCCGCGCACATCACAGAGCACACCGATCCGTATGACATGGTGACCAAGAAGATGACGGCGACAATTGCCGTCATCGGGGCGCGGGCTGATCCGGCTCGAACCATCGGATCGCCGGATTATATCGGTTCAAGACGAGGCATACAACCCCAGAGGTCGCCCCAAAACTCCATAGGCTCACAGTCTACGCGGCTGCTCGTTCAAGGGAAAAGGCAAAGGGCAGAACCAATAAATTCGGATGGTTGCAGGCCGAAGCAACCAAATGGAAGTCGGAATTTGGCTCGTCTGTTCGCGTGCGAAGTTACAATTTGCATGAGGAGCCAAAAGAGAAGCTGTATGCTGAGGTCGAGGAAATCTGACAATCGTGGCTCTTGCGCACTCGTTCCCACCTCTCGATGTCGCGGCGAAAATAGGGGTTTCGC
>Ga0335074_10002304_pt1 | contig 25987 bp, 13 predicted proteins | sample Lox_Sample_23_FD_206715 | JGI IMG/M metagenome (GOLD analysis project Ga0335074, IMG submission 206715) | Soil microbial communities from Loxahatchee National Wildlife Refuge, Florida, United States - Lox_Sample_2.3 | ecosystem: Environmental > Terrestrial > Soil > Wetlands | place: USA...
TGCCGCCTCAAGGATTTTCGCCGCATCGCAACCCGTTACGACAGGCTCGCCAGAAATTTCCTCGCCTCCGTCTGCCTCGTCGCTGCTATCGTCTGGTGGATTTTATGAGTCTGGACCCTAGATACGCGCCGGTCAGTCCGCTCGGGCTGTTTGTCCCGGCAGTATCACCATACAAACTATTGCCGCCAGAATAATTACCCGCACGAATTCCAGCCATGAACGTGAACGAATTCGTCATCGCGACGGGTGGCGTCCCGATGCCAATGCCGCCGGCCTGCCGCCCGCGCTCGCCCGATAGACGACACCGCCGCCATGGGTCTCGCCCTGGCCGTTGGAATTCTGGAACTCGTTCGATCAAACAAGTCAAGCGGAAATTTCTGCGAACCAGCAAATTATTTCGTACACGGTTTGGTACGCTGTGGCGATCGTGCAACTCCCGGTGCGGTAGCGGTTTGTTTCAGTTGACTTTTTGCGGGTTCTGTTATATCAGGACGAAGCGACAATTACAAAGTGATCGTGGCAGGCCGCAATGCGGGAATATCGGGTATTCCAAGGCGCGAACGAATTCCCTGGTGCAGGGAATTTCGCAGGGAATTTTTGAAAAGTTTGGTAGTTGGGATCGAAAATCCAGTCCGCGACCGGGAAATTTCCCTCCGGAGAAACCGGAGCAGGGAAAAGCTGAGGGAAATTGTGGGCGCGAGACTGCCGGGCGGTTCGGCGGCGCTCGTTGGAGCGCGTGCGCTGTTACATCCGCGACGGCAGATGAAAATCCTTCGGGAAAAGCGGCTCGAACGCGCGGGAGGTGACGAGATTTGCAGCTTCGGCGATGGCGGGCGCCATCAGGCGGTCATGCTCGAAGCGGGGAACGCGGGCGCGCAGCATGGCGTGCGCGTTTTCGAGCGCTGGCGCGGATTTCAGCGGACGGTGAAATTCGATTCCCTCGCAGGCGGCGAGCAGTTCGACGGCCAAAATGTTCGAGGTGTTCGCATTCATCGCGCCAAGACGGCGCGCGGCGAACGTCGCCATGGAAACAAAGTCTTCCTGGTTGGCGGAGGTCGGGAGCGAATCGACCGAGGCAGGATGCGCGAGCGATTTGTTCTCCGAGGCGAGCGCGGCCGCCGTGACATGGGCAATCATGAAGCCGGAATTGACGCCGCTGTGTTCGGTGAGAAATGGCGGCAGGCCGCTCAGCGCGGAATCGATCAGAAGCGCAATGCGGCGCTCGGCCAGCGCGCCCATTTCGGAAATGGCAAGCGCAAGCGTATCGGCCGCGAGCGCAACGGGCTCGGCGTGGAAATTGCCGCCGGAAAGCGAATCGCCATTTTCGAATATGAGCGGGTTGTCTGTTGCGGCATTCGCCTCGATGGCGAGCACACGGCCCGTTTCACCGAGAATGTCGAGACAGGGACCAAGCACCTGGGGCTGACAGCGGATGGAATAAGGATCCTGCACCCGCGGACAATCGCGATGGCTCGCGCGGATTTCGCTGCCGGCGATCAGCGCGCGCAAGACGCGCGCGGCTTCGATCTGTCCGGGATGGCCGCGGACGGCATGGATGCGTGCGTCGAACGGCGTGTCGCTGCCTTTCACGGCATCGGTCGACAGCGCGCCGACAAGCAACGCGGCTTCGATGTTGGTTTCGGCAGCAAACAATCCGGCGAGCGCGAGCGCGGTCGAAACCTGGGTACCGTTCAGCAGGGCGAGCCCTTCTTTCGCTTCAAGTTCGAGTGGCGCAATTCCGGCTTTGGCGAGCGCCTTGCGTGCGGGCATCGATTGGCCCGCGATCCGCGCGCGGCCTTCGCCGATCAGGACAGCCGAAAGATGGGCGAGGGGAGCGAGGTCGCCCGAAGCGCCCACGGAGCCCTGCTGCGGAATCTCAGGGAATATTCCGGCGTTGACGAGCGCTATCAGCCGTTCGACCACAATTCTGCGCACGCCGGAGTAGCCGCGCGCGAGGCTTGCAATCTTCAACGCCATTGTGAGCCGCACAACGCCATCGGGCAGAAGTTCGCCCACGCCCGCGGCGTGGGAGAGCACGAGATTGCGCTGCAGCGTGTTGATTTCGTCGGGTGGAATGCGCGTCTGCGCGAGCTTGCCGAATCCGGTGTTCACGCCATAGACCGCGCGCCCGCTCTGGAGCGCCGCTTCGAGCGTGCGGCGGGAGCGCTCAATATCGGGCCAGGCGCGATCGGCGAGGGCAACGGTATCTTTTTGTTCCAACAGGCGGCGCCACAGCGACAAAGGGACCTTGCCGGGATCGATAATACGTGCGGTCATGGTTTCTCCTTGCCGCGTCGGGGTAGCCTTCGGCAAGGGGCACGCACGCCGAGCCCGCCCAAGGGTTGCATTCACCCGGCCGGGCCCCTAGTTTCCGGCCCCCAAGGCGCAGCTGTAGCTCAGTTGGTTAGAGCGCCGGATTGTGGATCCGGAGGTCGGCGGTTCGAACCCACCCAGCTGTACCACTCGCCACAGGGGATCTCCGCGCCATGAAATCTCTTCTGCTTGCCGTCATCCTTGCCGCAATTTCCACCTCCGCCCTGACGCTTACGCCGGAGGACGCGTGGAAGAAGGACATTGCCGACACCAACAAGGACTACACCGACAAGCCGCATGCCATGCTGAAAATCCAGGATGCGGCCTATCTGGGCGAGGGGAATACGGCGAGCCTCATGGGTCAGCGCGGCGTGCCGGGCAGCTACAAATGGGTGCAGGGAGAAGAGAAGGGGGCGGCGCTCGTTGCCGCGTTCTCGGGCGGGAAGCCGGTGCTGACGAAGGACGGCAAGCCGCTCGCCGACGGACTGGCGGATGTCACGATCGACAAGGATGTGGACGTGCAGGCCTATCCGACGCAGGTGCAGGCCGGCGTCCAGGGCATCCGCGTGTTTGTGTATAATCAGCAGAATCCGGCGGTGAAGGAATTCAAGGGCGTCGATTACTATCCCTACAATCCCGCCTTCATCGTGACGGCGGATTTCACCCCCGACCCGAAGCTCCCGGCGCAGAGTTTCGTTACATCGCGCAAGACGAGCAAACAGTTCTATCGCGCGGGCATCGCGCACTTCGCGCTTCAGGGCAAACAGTTCGACCTGCCGTTCTATACCGATACAAATAATCCGAAGAAAATTACTTCCATGTCGGCGTTCTTCACCGACGAGCTTACGGGCAAGGGCGCCTACGGCGCCGGACGCTATGTCGATTCGCCGGACCTGAAGTCATTTCCACCCCGAAGCTTCAAGATCGATTTCAACTACGCCTACAATCCCAACTGCGCGCGCTCGGCGTTCTTCACCTGTCCGGTTGCCGTCGACCACGTGGCGCTGGCGGTCGAAGCGGGCGAACGCGATCCGCATTTTCGTCATTGAGGCGTTTGTCTTGTCGAGGTAATGCTTGCAGCTGGCTATGCACGCTGAGTCTTGGCGAGGCCCAGGATTTCGAGGCACTTGGTAAGTACCTGATCCGGCGAAAACGGCTTGGACAGATAGGCGGCCGCGCCGCTGCGCAACCCGTCGGCGACTTCCTGCGGCTGATTTCTCGATGTCAGCAGGACCACGGGCACTCCGTGTGTTGCGGATTTCGATTTCAACTGACGCAGCACGTCGAGTCCGTCCATTCCGGGCATGACGCGATCGAGAACAATGATACTCGGACGAACCTGTCCGGCGAGTTCGAGAAGTTCGTCGCCGTCCTTGGCCAGTACGACCCGGAAGCCGCGCGCCTCGAAGCGGGGTTTGAGAAATTCCCGGATGAGCGGATCGTCGTCGCACACGATGGCGGTCAGCCGCCGGCGTTCCAGTGTTTCAAACAGTTTCCTGTGCAGCAGCGCCGCCTCGACCGGCTTGAGAAGACATTCGATTTCACCCTCGCTCAGAGCATGCAGGATCGCCGCCGAGCGGCGATGCGATGCCGTTGCTACAATCGGAATGTCCGACGCGCGCGCTTTCCGGTGCAGTGCAGCTACGCCTTCCGGCGCGCAGCCCGGACAATCGAGATCGAGCAGCAGAAGGTCTGCCGGATTGTGGTCCAGGAATTCCATCGCGTCCGCGCAGGCTGCGAGACTGGTGACGTTCGCGCGGTGCGCACAGACATCGGCAAGAAGTTTCGTAAGCGCGGCGTCCGCCTGAATCGCCACGAAATTTGGAAGGATCGGAGGCAAGTCCTCCGCAATCTCGTCGATCTTGGGCGGCAGATCGCTGTCGGCGACGGTCTTTACATCCTGTCCGGAGCCGGATGCCGCCTCGCAGGCCCGCGCCAGAGCGCGCGCCGCTGCAGCAGCATCTCCGGATTGACGGCCCAACTCCAGAATGCGTTCCAGTGCCGCCGCGGTCGAACTGATTTCGGGGAAACCGAGAGTCTCGCCCGTGCCGCCCAGCCTGTGTGCCAATTGCCCGATTGCTGCGGTCACCTCGGCGCCGGGTTCGTCGAATTCACATAGCACAGCAAATTTCTTGAGCTCGACAACCGGGCCGCCCATCGCGGAAATATAGCGTTCCCGAAGCGACGCCAACGCACTGTCGAATGCCTCGTCCACCGCGCTCATGCGGTCCGCTCCCGTGGGGGCACGTATCTGTCGATCAGATCGAGAAGCTCGGATGCGGGGAACGGCTTGGCAAGCGAAAAATTCGCCCCGAGAACCTTGGCGACCTCCAGCATCTTCGTGAACCGGATCGAACCGCCGCCCGATATGGCGATGATCGGCGTCTTGAGGCCGGCCTGCCGCAGCGCCGCGATCACCTGGATTCCGTCCTGCCGGGGCATGTAGAGGTCGACAATGATGATATCGGGCGAAAGCGCATCCTTCTCCGAAAGACACGCCGCGAGAGCCATCTCGCTGTCGGTAATGTTCTGTACCGCGTGACCGGCAGATCTGATCTGTTCGCTCAGCGCCTCGGCGAAATCGACATCGTCATCGACAAGAAGTATGTTCCCCATCGCGCATACCTCAATCACGCGCCGACAATACCGGCATGCTCGGCTTTGGCTGCCGCTCCTGGTTCTGCTGGATGTTCCGCCAGATCAGTTCGATGTCGGAGGACAAGGTCGCAGGATCGAACGGTTTTGCCACCACGCCGCTTGCGCCCATCCGCATGTATTGCTCGGTTTCGGTGCTCTGGACCCGCGCGGTCATGAAGACGACGGGGATATCGGCGCCGGATGCAGATCTCTGCAGTTCCAGAAATGTCGCCGGACCATCCATTCCCGGCATCATCACGTCGAGGAGGATGAGGTCGGGACGGTTGGCGGAGATTTGCTCGAGCGCTTCTCCGCCGCTGTGGCAGCAGAAGACTTCGAGCCCGCCGAGCATCTCCAGGCAAAGCCGGACGACTTCGAGAATGTCATCCTCGTCGTCCACGCACATGACCCGGACGAGCCGCTTCATGATGCGGCCTTTCTGCGTTCGGCGTGTTCGGCATTCGCGAGATCGAGGACCGTTTGAACGATCTGCGACTCGGCCACGCGCGATTTGACCAGGACGGCAGCGACCTGCCGGGCCGCATCTGCAGCGATTTCGCGGGCCGAGAGCACAATAACCGGCGGCGAAGGATCAAGACGTGCAATGCGCTCGACGAGCGACAGGCCGGAACCGTCCGGCATTCCGACATCCAGCACCACGAGTGCGAAGGATTCCTTTGCCAGCCATTCTTCCGCTTCGCGAAGCGTCCCGGCACAAACAAGTTCGGCGCGGCCGCGCAGCGCGGTCGCTAGCAGACAACTCAGGTCGGCATCGTCTTCGACGTGCAGCACGCGCGGCATGGCCGTGCGGCGCATGGCGATGGCCCTCCGAATGGCCCAGTCGAGCCGTATGTCGTTGACGGGCTTCGATATCCAGTCGACCATATGCATCGCCGAGCCGTCATAGGTCTCGCGGCGCTCCCTGGCCGTAATGGAAATTACGATCACCGGTAACTGCACGGTGTGCGGATTCGAGCGAAGTTCGTCGAAGAACGCAATTCCGTCTCCGTCCGGGAGGGTAAGGTCGAGCGTCAGCGCCGCATAGTCGTGTTTCGCCAACAAATCCCGCGTGGCAGCAAGGCTGCCGGCCGTGTCCACACAGCATCCGCTGCGCTCCAGCGCATCGCGCACAACCTTCGCCGCCTGCGGATCGTCGTCGCATACGAGAATGCGCGGACCGTCGGGATCCGCCAGGTCCGAACCGCTGCTTGCGAGCGGGAATTCGATCCAGAATGTGGCACCCAGTCCCACCGTGGACTCGAATCCAATCCATCCGCCCATGCGCTCCACAAGTTCTCGCGTGATATGAAGACCCAGGCCCGTTCCACCCTTTGAACGGGTAACCGAGGAATCGGCCTGCATGAAACGTCCGAAGATGCGCGGCTTGAATTCTTCCGGTATTCCCGGACCCCGATCCTGTACTTCTACGCGTGCACGATCGCCTTTCCGGCGGACCGTTACGTCCACGCAGCCGGATTTCGGGGAAAATTTGGCCGCATTCGAGAGCAGATTCGCCAGTATCTGCCCTAACCGGTCCTGATCGAGAAAAACGCCAATCGATTCGTCCGCGGCCGTGAATCGGAACGTTACACCAAATTTCTGCGCGTAGGGCGCATTGGCCTCCAGAGACAGCCGTACGAGGGCGATGAGATCACTTGTGCGCGGTTCGAAGACCATGCGGTTTGCGGCGAGTTTTTCCATATCGAGGATGTCGTTCACCAGCACAATCAGCCGCTCGCAGTTGCGATAGCCGATCTGCACGAGTTGCGAAGCCTTCTCGGGCAGGCTGCCGGCCATGGCGGTCGCCATGAGACCGAGAGATCCCCGAATGGCTGTCAGCGGCGTGCGCAGTTCGTGGCTGACCACCGAGATGAACTCGCTTTTCATGCGATCCATCTCCTTGCGCTCGCTAATATCCATCACCTGCTTGACGATATGCCGGGGTGATCCGTCCGGATTTCGCGCGAGCGACGCACTCACCAGCGCCCAAAATGGTTTCCTGTTCCTGGGAACAAAGAGTTGTTCCATCTCATAGCGCTCTATGTCGCCCGACAAGAGGCTGCGGATCTGTGCCCTGTCTTCCTCGAACGACGAAGGAAACAGCTCTCGCGAATTGATGGTACACAGTTCGACGTGGCTGTACCCTACCATTCCCGTCATGGCACGGTTTGCCCGAAGAAACCGTCCATCGGGCGCGAGCAACACGATTCCGACGGGCGCACTGTCGAGGGTCACGCGGAATGTTTCTTCGCTCGCGCGCAGAGCGTCCTCTGCAAGCTTCAGCGCTGTAACATCGTCGATCGATCCGGAGAGCCGGACGAGTTTCTCGTCGCGGTCGAAAACGGGAATGCCGCGGAGACGGAGCCAGACATAGGATCCGTCCTCGCGCCGAACGCGCGCTTCGCCGTCATAGGGGATACGCTGTTCGATCGCGCGGTCGATTTCCGCAAACGTCCTGGCCTTGTCGTCGCGATGCACGCGCATTTGGAACTCGTTCTGCCTGGGGACGAACGCGGGGTCCGAAATGCCGAGAATTTCCCGGTACCGCGGCGACCAGTAAAGTTGCCCCGTCACCGGGTTGTAATCCCATAGACCGACACCGGAACCCTTGACCGCAAATTCGTAGCGTTCTTCGCTCTGTTCGAGCTGCTCCTCCTTCTCCTTCAATACTGCGATGATACGGCGCCACCTGAGAGCAAGATATGCGCAAAGAGCTGCCAGTGTAATAATCAGCAAACCAACCCAGAAAAACAGATAGGGGCTCGGCGAGTGGTAGCGCGACACGAGTTCGCGGTTCGGAATGATTTCGAGCGCCCATTTCGCATTTCGCACCCTGAGAGGTGCTCTTCCGGTCCATTGGGGAGAAGGTTCGGCAATGTTCGATGCGGAAAACAGGCGCAACCTGCCGTCGGTGACGGTGATCGCGTAGCTGGTTGCAAAGCCCGTCTTGAATACGCCTCCCAGGAAATCGCTGGCCCTCACGACAGCGATCTGCAAACCGTCGTTACTGCCGCCGCGGCGCAACGGACTCATGTAGAGAAAGCCGTTTCCGCCATGTGACAACGGCATCACGTTTGTGATTTGTGGTATTCCGGACTGCAGTGCCGCCCGCGCCGGCCCTGCGCGAAGCGGTTCCGATCGGAGCCTGCCTTCGATGACCGCGGCATTGGCGAGCCGCGGCACTGCCCAGCGCATGTGACCGGAAGCGTCGATCCATTCGACGGCAACGAGTCCGGGATACTCTCGCAAATGGGCTTGAACATCGCTTTCCCAAACCGATTGAGGCGTACCTCCCGCAACGTTCCAGCGATTGGCCATGCGATCGAGTGCGTCGAACATGTCGGAAAGGCGCGAATTTGCACGAAGAGCGAATTGCTGCGCCGACGCCTGGACATGGGCGGAAAATGCCACAGCCTGATCGTCGCTGATCTCCTGTGTCAATGTGAACAAGACCATCAGCAACCCAAAAAAGAACGGAATCGGTAGCCATTCATTTCGGCCGCCGAAGCGCATCCAGGCCATCCAGAGCAGATGCAGCCCGGCTATTATGCAAAGAAAGACGGTAGGAACGCCGATGCGGGTGAATCCCGTCCACCCCGTGAGGCTCTCCATGCGGGCGCCGAGTCCAAGCGCCGCGCCCGCGGCGACGGCGACGACGACGCTGCCCAGAGTTGCGAGAAAGCTGTCGGTCAGACCATTCGATTTGCTGTCCAGGGTGCAAAGCCAGAGCGCGGCCCCGAGCGACGCGAGCGCGATGGCGGTCGCATCCGCCATGCCCGATGGCAGGCCCGAAGCGGCGCTGCGCAGATAGGAGCCGAACAAGGCATCGGGCCGGAAATGGTTACCGAGAACCGATTGCAGCAGCGTTGCCGCGGCGACAATGTAGATCAGGGTTCCGACCAGCCGCGGGAACCAGACTTTTGATCTCTCGGTTGCCGCGAGTCCGGCGCCATAGATAATGAAACACAAGGCCGTATTGAATTGCGTGGGGGCAAAGGCAGGGTTGAATCGTGTGAGCAGGGGCACCTTCAAAATGCATCCCAGGAGCACGGCCGCCGAAATTGCAGTAATCAGAACAATGCAGGTCGCCGTGACTGCGCGATCCGGAAGTGATTCTCCGTTGCGAGGAAAGCCCAGGATAGACCGCATGCCTGTCATCCCGCGCGCCGCAACTGCTTGCGGGCAGCTTTGTTCGCGTACATCCTTGCGTCGGCCGCGGAGAGAAGGGCGTCAACGCCGGTTCCATCTGCCAGCCAGAGCGCAAGACCTATGCTCGCACCGACGAGGACGGGCGGGCTCGAAGCCCTGAGAAGTGAGATTGGAGCTTCTATGGCGGAGGCATAACGCCGTGATGCGCTGGCTGCCTGGTCAAAATCGGCTATGCCATCGAGCAGGATTACGAATTCATCGCCTCCGTACCGGCACAGATAGTCGTTGGCGCGCGAGAATTCACGGCATCTACTCCCGATCGCAGCCAAGACTTCGTCGCCGGCGGCATGACCGTATGTATCGTTGATTTCCTTGAAGCCGTCGAGATCGATGAAGGCGAGTGCGAAGCTTTCGCCGTGACGTTCCGCACGGGCAATGGCGGAATGCAGCTGCTGCATAAATCCCATGCGATTGCCGAGACCGGTGATGGAATCGAGGAGGGTTTTCCGTTCCGTGACGCGTGCGGACTGCCGGCGCTGGATGGCGAAGTCGATGGTTCGGCCCAGTGGAGCAGACAAGAGTTCAGACTTGGGCAGAAAGTCCTGCGCACCGGCTTCCACCGCCAGCAATCCGATTTCGGTGTCTTCAGTACCGGTCAATACGATAATTGGTATTCCGGAAACGCCGGCAGTGGCGAAGCGCACGGTATTCAGCCCATTCGAATCCGGCAAATGAAGATCGAGAAGTATTACGTCTGGTCCGATCCGCCGGGCCTGGTCGGTGAACTCAAAGAGCGATCGCAAGCGCCGCACGTCATACGACCGGTCTTTGATCTGCGCGAGCGCAAGCGCCAGCAGGTCGGCGTGGTCATCGTCATCTTCGACAGCGAGGACCGTGATGGTATCCGGCATCGCGACACCTGCCCAGGTTTGTGGCCGTATCCGGGCCGTTTCGCTCCACATACATAAAGCCCCCTTCCCGTTAAGAGAGCGTGCACGATGATGGCCGATAGTGGTGGTCGAAGAGCGAAAGCCAGATTTGTTATTTATGATTTGGCAACCATAAATTCATGACGGATCGCGGGGATATTCTTGCGCAATTGAGGCCGAGCTACCTCGCGCGTCTCGGTGTGCGCGTGTCGGATCTTCGCGAATTTGCCCGTAGGCTCGGCAAATGCGGATTGCCGCCGCAGGAGCGCGAAGAAGTGCACCGCGCGGCGCACAGCATGGCAAGCAGTGCCGCCATCTTCGGCCATGCAGCACTGAGTGCCGCAGCCCGCGCCGCTGAAGAAATATTCGAAAAGCCCTCGGCGGATCCCGGGGAACAGCGCGCGCTAATGGCCCGCCTGCTCAGCGAAGCCGAACGTGTGCTTGTGTCCGGTTCATTGTTGATCCAAGGGGGCGGACAGACCCGCAAATCCTAATTATTCCTTTCGGCCCTTGATCAACTGCTGCCATTCGCGAAGCGTGCCGGCAAGCTTATGTGTGAGGAGTTGGTAACTGCTCCGGACGTCGGGACTCGGGTCAGCATCGGCGCCGTCTACGGCATGTTCCAGTTTTTCAAGAGCAGTCGCGAGGTTTTGAAGACTATCGGCGCGGGCCGAAGGCTTTACCGGGCGATTTTCCGATTCTTCGGAGATTCCCGACACGCCCTGAATGGCTGTTGCCAGGCTGGTTGCTTGCTGATCCCTACGCTGCCGGACTGTCTTCAGCAATCTCTTCGCGTCTGCGAGTGCGGTCGCCGCCTTGGACCAGGCATCGGCGACTTTTGTCGCAAGGCCGAATTCGCGCTGAAATGCGGCCGTGGGAAGTCTTACGCGCGGATCGGGACTGACAGTTAGTGGCTGACTGAAAGTTCTACCTCGTACCGACAGCATAACCGTGTATTTTCCCGGCGGCGCCCAGACGCCGTCGAAATCGTGCTCGTTGTCCTGCAAGACGGCGGACGCGGCATAGTGCAGGTTCCAGACAAGGCGATGCATGCCCGGCGTCGCAGCAAGCACTGGTTTCTGTTTCATCCATTCAGGCGCATATTTCAGCGTGTAAAGGTCCGGACGCGGGGGTTTGTCAGTGCTCTTGAAGTCTCGCACCTCCCTGTTGTCGGAATCGCGAATGACGAGTGTTACTGTCCCTTTGAATCCCGGTGGAAGAACGTAATCTATGACAGCGCCTGCGGGCGGATTCGCAGCCATTGGTTCGTCCTTCGGAAAAGGCGTGCCGGTAAAGCCTGACGGTCGAAAACGGATTGCATCGGCCGGTTTGAAGAGTGTGACTGCATCCGCCTGGGTGGTTCTCATTTGGCGTAGCACACTCGCATCGTCCATGATCCAGAAGCCGCGGCCATGCGTGGCAATAACAACATCGTCGCCATGCAGGTCGATATCGCGTACCGACGTCATCGGCAGGTTTTGCTGCAATGGCTGCCACTGCGCGCCGCCATTGAAAGAAACGAACATTCCGCGTTCGGTGCCGGCATACAGAAGGCCGCTACAGGACGGGTCTTCGCGCACGACATTCACGAATGCGTCCGGCGCAATTCCGTTATCGAGCTCGGTCCAGTGCCGGCCGCCATCACTTGTCCGATAGATGTGCGGCGCGTCGTCTTCGAGCCTGTGACGATCGACAGCGATGTAAGCGGTATCTGCATCGCAATGCGATGGCTCGATGCCGCCAATTTTCGACCACGGCGTAAGTGCGGGCGGCGTGATGTTGGTCCAGTGCCCGCCACTGTCGTCCGTCCGCCAGACAAGCCCGTCGTCCGTGCCGATCCAAAGAAGCGATGCGCCAATCGGCGATGGTGCGATTGTATAGATCACGCCACGGTTTCCGGTGAGATGATCGTCGTCGGCCGCGGTGGCAGCGTCCAAATTCGGCGGAGCCGTGGCGTCGTTTCGCGTCAGGTCCGGGCTGATAGGGGCCCAATGCTGGCCGCCATCGGCTGTACGGAACAGTCGCTGATTGGCAAAGTAAAGCACGCGTGGGCCGCGTTTGGAGAATGCCAGCGGCAAGGTCCATGCCTTTCGCCATTCCGCCGCAGGGTAGGCGAGGGTGGGATCGACATCGCGAGTTTGCCTGGTTCTCAGGTCGAGTTTCTCGACGCGACCGCCATAAACGATATCGGGGTTGTCGGGATCGGGCGCAATCATGTCGCTTTCTCCACCCGCGGTCACCTCATGAAAGTTCTCCATGGTGATGCCGTTGCCGTTTTCGGCACGGCTCGGCAGCGCCACCGCGCCGGAATCCTGTTGGGCGCCATAGACCCAATAAGGAAATTTGTTGTCGGTACTGACATGGTAGATTTGCGCAGTCGGCTGATTGTACCAGCTGCTCCAGGTGGTACCGCCGTTCACTGTTATTTGCGTCCCCTGATCGGAGCCAAGGATCTGACGATCGGAGTCCGTCGGATCGATCCATAGGGTATGAAAATCGTCGCCGGTCGGATCGCCTTTGAGCGCGATAAAATGCCGGCCGCCATCGTCCGAGCGCAGTACGATCGTATCCATTACATAGACGCGGTCGGAATTCTTCGGATCGACGGTGATACCCGAAAAATACCAGCCGCGGTTCCAGATGCGTTTGTCGCCCGACACCCTCTGCCAATGCAGGCCGCCATCGTCGGAACGATAGAGGCCGGCTTCGTTTTCCGGGCCGTCAGCGAGGATATAAAGGCGAGCCGGGCGGTTCGGCGCGAGTGCGATGCCCATTCGGCCGGGATGCGCGATGAATCCGCGGCCGGCGATTGCGCTCCAGTGATCGCCTCCATCGTGAGAAACAAACAATCCACTCCCGGGACCGTTCGACGGCGGATAAACGCTCCACGGTGGCCGCCGCGTCTGCCACAACGCGGCATAAAGCGTTCGCGGATCGCCTGGCTTGAATGCAAGATCGATCGCGCCGGTATTGTCGTCGCGGAAAAGCACGCGCGACCAGCTCTTGCCGCCGTCCCTGGAGCGGAAGACGCCGCGTTCGGCATTCGCCCCATAGGCGTGACCAAGCGCCGCGACGTAGACGAGGTCCGGATCGCGCGGGTCTACGAGAATGCGGCCGATCTGGCGCGTATTGGCGAGTCCGATGAATGACCAGTGTTTTCCGCCATCGACGGATTTGTACAAACCGTTTCCATGCGCGATGTCGGAACGCATGTCCGCTTCACCTGTGCCGACATAGATCGTGTCGGGGCGCGAGGGCGCGAGTGCGATGGCGCCGATCGAGCCGGCGGGTTCGTCATCGAAGATCGGCCGCCAGGTGCGGCCCGCGTCGTCGGTCCGCCATACGCCGCCGTCCACCGCGCCGAAGTAATAATGCCGCGCGTCGCCGGGAATGCCGGCGACGGTCAGGACCCGTCCGCCGCGAAAAGGTCCGATCAGGCGCCAGTGCAGCTCCTGGAATAGCGAAGGATCGACTGTCGCGGGAACGCCCGCGGTCGCGAACAAAGTTATGACAAAGGCCGCGAGCACGCCGGCACAGCGCATTTGCCTCACGGCAGATCCTGACCGGCGTCCGGCGCTTCTGCTTCTCCGAGTTCGGCTGCGGTCACGATTACCGGTTTCTGGCCGGCACCTGCGAGTGCGGTGTTCAGCTTTGCCAGCGGTCCCGATTTCGTGGCCGCCCAGTCGCGTCGTACCTTGTCCAGCTTCGAGAGCGCATCGGCCACGAAGTTCTGCTGTGCCGGCGTCGGCGCCACGTCGGCGGCTTCCAGCGCGTTCTCAACGTCCGTCAGCATTCCCGCCACCGATTCAAATGTTGGCTGGCCTGGCACCGGTTTGACGCGAAGCGGCGCGCATAGGGCCAAGAGTGCAGGGTCGTTCTTTCCTGTCCGGGGGAATCGCCTGTCGAGCACTCCGTCAATTGCAGCCTCCTCGCGATAACCCGCAGTCGCTTGCGCGAGAGCCGCGCCGATCTTTTGCGACAGTGCGAGCGAGGCCCCTAGATCCGCGTTGCTTGTGTGAATGCGCGGGTCTTCCGTCACGACGAGCGGTTCGCTGTAACTCCTGCCATTGGCGACCAGCGTGACCGAATAATTGCCGGGCACCGCGAACGGGCCTTGCGGATCGAGCGGAACTCCGCGCCCCCAGACCGCGGCAATACTGTAATCATATTCTATCGCATCGGGCCGCTCATACCGCAGGTTCCAGATGAATCGGTGCATGCCCGGCGTCGCCAGGAAACTCTGCGACGGTTTGATCCAGTCTTTGGCGAAATAGCGATCGGCATCGAGATGTCCCGGCCTTTCGGTGCTGGAGAATCGTCGAACCAGCGCGCCTTTGCCGTCGCGGATTTCGAGCGTCACGGCGCCGGTCACGTGAGGTCCGATCCAGTAATCGATAATGGCGCCTTCGGGAGGATTTTCGCCGACCGGTGTTTCGGGCGGCAGCGGCGTGTCGTGATTGTTGTTCCAATGTACGCGCAATGCGTTTGCCGGCGCGAAGAGATGAGCGGGTCCCAGAATATTTCCGGCAGAGATCTCGCGCAAAGGACTTACGTCGTCCAGCACCCAGATCGCGCGACCCTGTGTCGCCGCGATGAGGTCATTGTCGTGAACGAGCAGGTCGGTAACCCAGGCCGTCGGCAAATTCTCCTGCAGACTGTTCCAACGGTTGCCGTCGTCGAAAGAAACAAATACACCAGCATCCGTTCCGGCGTAGAGCAGCCCGGCCTTCACCGGATCGGCGCGGACGACATCGACAAAATGGTCGCGCGGCAGGCCGGTGTCGATCGCCGTCCATGTTTTTCCGTAATCGCGCGTGGCAAGGATGTGCGGGGCGAAATCGTCTGTGCGATGTCCGTCGATGGCGGCATAGGCGACGCCATCCTGCAGAGCCGATACATCGATGTTCTGTACCTTCGCCCAAAGTGCGATTGCAGGCGGCGTCACATTCTGCCAGTGGGCGCCGCCGTCGCGTGTAAGCTGGATCAGCCCGTCGTCCGTACCCACCCAGATTTCATCGGCATGGCGCGGCGAAGGCGCAATTGCCGCGATGGAGCCATAGCCGCAGGATTTTGCTTCCGGAGCCGTTACATCTCCGTCGCAGTTCTTCGCGTCTTCCGCCTTTCCGGTCAGGTCGGGACTGATTACCTGCCAGCTCTTGCCGCGGTCTCGGGTTCGAAACAGGACCTGCGCGCCCAGATAAAGCGAAGCCGGACCGATGCTTGAACCGACCAACGGCGTCGTCCACAGATAATGATATTTCACGAGCGTCGGACGCTTGCCGTAATTGCTCTCCGGCCACGGGGTAACATCGGCGACCTGTCCCGTACGCGCGTTCCATTTGCTCACATGGCCGCCGAGGCCCGAGCCGTAGACGATCGCCGGATCTTCGGGATCCGGAATGTCGTAGTCGCGCTCGTCGCCGCCAACCGGATTCCAGTCGCGAAACGTGATCTGGCCATAATCGCTGCGGCTCGCGATGCCTGCCGTTCCGCTGTCCTGCTGACCCGAATAGATCCAGTATGGAAAGCGGTTATCGGCGGCCAGGTGATAGAATTGACCCGTCGGCTGATTATACCAGCTGCTCCACGTGGTCCCGCCGTCTACGGTAACTACCGCACCTTGATCCGAGCCGGCGATCATGTGATCGGGGCGGAGCGGGTTGATCCAGATGTGATGATAATCGTCGCCGCCCGGTGCGCCTTTGACGATCTCGCAATGGCTGCCGCCATGGTCGCAGCGACGGATCGATTGTCCGACCGTATAAATAACATCGGGGTTATCGGGTGCCACGGTAAGGCGGCTCGCGTACCAGCTGTCGAAGGCATTTGAGGTATTGACGCGCATCCAATGTGTACCGCCATCGTCCGAGCGCCACATCCCGCCCGCCTCTTTGGAATCGACGGCGGCATAGACGCGGGAGCCTTTCGCAGTGTGCGTTACTGCGAGTCCGATGCGGCCGAGCGGCGAGATGGGCCAGCCGCCACCTGTAAGTTTTTCCCACGACCCGCCACCGTCCGTCGATTTGTAGATCGCACTGCCTGGGCCGGTGACGGGCGTGAAGTAGCTCAGCCAGGGATATTGATGCGCTTCCCACGCGGAGGCGAATATCACTTTCGGTTGCTTCGGATCGCTGGCGATATCGACGACACCGGTCCAGTCATTGATTTTCAGAACGTGCGACCAGGTCTTGCCGCCATCGGTCGAACGGTAAAGCCCGCGATCCGGCGACGGGCCGAAGAAATGGCCTTGCGCCCCGACAAGTACATTTTCGGCATTGGTTGGATCGACCCAGATGCGGCCGATATAACGTGTGTCGGCAAGGCCGAGAGGGATCCAGTGCGCCCCGCCGTCCGTCGATTTGAACACGCCAAGACCGGCTTCGATGTCATAGCGCGGTTCCGGCTGACCGGTGCCGATATAAATGACGTTCGGGTTCGACGGCGCGACCGCCAGGGCGCCAATGGAGGCAGCCGGACCGTTCTGAAAAAGCGGCCGCCAGGTGCGCCCCGCGTCATCCGTCCGCCAGACGCCGCCGCCGGCTCCGCCGAAATAGAAGGTGTCGGGCTTGCTGGCCACGCCGTCCACGACGGTCGCCCAGCCACCGCGGAACGGCCCGAGTTCCCGCCACCGCAACCCGCCATAAAGCGATGGACCGACACCGGTCGCCGATACCGCACTTGCCGCCCAAAGGAGTCCCGCCAGGCACGCCAGCCACTTCGATTGCACCTTGAAAAACCTCGATCCTTTGACGGCCGATACGCAAGCTATCCCAACCGGATTCGCAGAATCCAGCGACCCGGCTCAATTCGGCATGCGCCGTTGCGTCGCCTTCGCTCAAATTTTCGGGGGCAATGCATAGTCATGAGTTCGCCTTTGAAGAGCGTGGCGAAGCGTTTTCCACGTATGAGTGTCGTCCCGGTGGATTTCTCCGGGGTGTTACATGACGTGCACGCAGCACAGGTGGGGCAGCGGCGCGCTTGCGAACCACTCGCAAATGCATTTCGATGCGCAGCGCAAGAGCGAGTCGAGGGGCAGGACATTTGTGACGGCAAAGCATAATGGGCCGAAAGCGTTCCGCTTAATCGCGCTGTCCGCGCCCCTTGCGCTTTGCTGTTTTGCGGCGCAGCAGGCCGCGGCGCAAGCCGACTCGGATATCGAGCAGGTCGTGGTCACAGCGACACGCATCCCGGAAGCCAACGATCAGATTCCCGCGGACACATCTGTCATTTCCGGAAAGGAGTTGCGCACCCGCGACGCCTGGGATCTGCAAACGAGCCTGTCCCTTGTGCCCGGCGTTGAAGCTCCGGCCGGCGGCGATGCAGGGCCTTCGAGTTCGGTCCCCTCGTTCTGGGGACTGCATGAATTCGACGCGTTCCTGCTCGTGCAGGACGGCATCCCCTGGGGCGGCGCATTCAATCCGGCGATTTCCACGCTCGATCTGACGGACGTCGAGCGGATCGAAGTGCTGAAAGGCTCGGCGCCGGCAATGTATGGCGCGACGTCCTTCGTCGGCGTCGTGCAGGTGCTGCATTATCCGGCAGGGCAGGCCGCACAACAGATAGATCTCGAAGGCGGGACCTACGGCTCGGCGCGCGGTGATCTGTCGATGGTGTTGCCCGGCACCGATACCTTTCGCAATTCGCTCGCGCTGGACGGCCAGAGTCTTGGTTTCGCGGACAAACGCGAGGGTGTTTCGGACGGCCAGTTTCTCTATCGCGCCGCCGACGATATCGGCTCCGGCACGTTGCGCTTCGATACCGATCTCACTTTCGTACATGACGAGCCGCCGAGCCCGATTCTGCGCATCGGCACGGGGCTTGCGCCGCAAATTCCGCTAAACGCAAATTTCAATCCCGCAAATGCGGAAATCGCGGAGAACAAATATCAGGGCGATATTGGCTGGACCCAGCCGACAAACCTCGGCACCTGGGACACGCTGCTTTCCTACGCGCATTCCGACATTGTTTATATCGCGGGATTTCTGCATCCCGACCTCAGCGGGACCGTCGACACGCAGGACCAGCATCGCCTGGTCAACGACGGTTATTTCGACACGCATCTCACCAACACGGATATCGACCATCTGACGCTTGTAGCCGGCGCAGATTTTCTTTACGCGCTTGGCCGCCAGAGCACGTATAACGACAACAGCGCCTACACCGTGCCGCTGAACGGCTCGGTGCTCCCGCCGCCGACGACGGATTTGCCCGCCAACGAGATCGGCAGCGTCAACGACAAGCGCGAGTTCCTGGGGCAATATCTGCAGGCCGACTGGATGCCGGAACCGCGTTGGGACGTGATTGCCGGTTTCCGCCTCAACGAGACCTTCGAGCATCAATATTCTTCGGACTATCTGCTCGCGCCGCCGGCGTCCTTTGCCTCGGAAACGTCGAGCCGGGACCTGATAACGCCGGCGGGCACGGTCGGCGTAAGCTACAAAGCGTGGGAACCGGGAGGCGGCGACGAGGCGGTGCTCTATGCGGATTACCGCAACGCCTTCAAGCCGGCGGCGCAGGATTTCGGGCCCGACTATCAGCCGACTGTGTTGCTGCCCGAGACCGCGCAAAGCTATGAAGGCGGCGTCAAGGGCGCATTGTTCTTTTCCGCTCTGAGCTACGACGTCGAAGCGTTCTTGCAGAATTTCCAGAATCTCGTCGTGCCTTTGCCGACGGGCTTTCTCACCAACGCCGCACACGAGCAGCTCAAGGGCATCGAGCTCGAAACGCGCTACAACTTTACGCCCGATCTCGCGGTCGACGCGAATTTCGCCTGGCACGACGACCGCTTCGGCCAATATTTCTTCTTCAACGGCGTGAACAGCGTGAACGTCTCGGGGCGCGAGCTTACCCTGTCGCCCCATATTCTCGCATCGGGCGGAATTCTCTATACGCCGCCGGAAGGCTTTAACGGCACGCTGGTCGTCAATTACGTCGGCCGCCGCTATCTCGACGAAGAAAACACTGCGCCGGTTTCCGGCTATGCGACGCTCGCCGCGACGCTCGGCTACAGATTCGGGCGATATCTCCTGTCGGCGGAAGGCACCAATCTCACCAATCAGCGCCCTCCCGTCAGCGCCAGCGAATTCGGCAGCCAGTCCTTCTATCTCCTCGACGCGCGCATGTTATGGCTGAGGCTAGGGTATTCGCTTTAAGGCAGCCTTTTTTGAGCGGATCGATTACGCCACTTCACGGAGAGCTGCGAAGTTTAACCCGTCTTTCGGGGGCGGGCGCGGCCGCGCACAGTGCCTGTACCGCCGCTCCTATCTGCTCCAGCCCGACCGGTTTGTCGAGCCTCGCCACATCCGCGAAACGCGCCTCGATCGACTCGCCATCATAGCCTGTCAGGAATGCGAACGGTACGCGAATGCGGGCAAGCGCATCGGCGACAGGATAGACGGTTTCGCCGCCGAGATTGACGTCAAGAAGGGCTGCGTCCACGGCAGCCTCGCGCAGCAGCGATAAAGCTTCAAACGGCGTGGTGCAGGGGCCCACCGCCGTGCAGCCGAGCTGGTCCAGAAATCCCGACAGCATCATCGCGACAAGTGGCTCGTCCTCGACAATCAGGATGCGCGGCCTTTCCGCGGCTGAACCGGCTTTGCTCAATTTGCCGCCTATCCCCCGCCGCGCGATATTGCGCGCCTCGGCACAGGGAAGTGCCAGCGTGCAGATAAGTCCCGCCGGTTGCCAGTCGAAGCTCGCCTGGCCGCCGATCTGGCTTTTCGCGCCGGAAATAATCATCTGTAATCCAAGGCCCATGCGCTGAGGTGCGGCTCCGGGCGGACCGCCCGTTTCGCGCCAGGTCAAGACGAGCGTGGCACCGACGATTTGCCAGGAGAGGTGAACACGCCCCTGTTCGCTGGACAGGGCGCCGTACTTCGCTGCGTTGGTCGCGAGTTCGTGAAGTGCGAGTGCAAGCGTCTGCGCCACCGCCGGCATCACCGAAACCTTGGGGCCGCAAATCGCGATGTTTTCGGCGCCACCCACCTGATACGGCGTCAACTCTTCTTGCACGAGGGAGTGTACTTCCGCGCCTTCCCAGCGCGAATGGGCAAGCAGGCTATGCACCCGCGACAGCGCCTGAATTCGCCCTTCGACGCGCGACTGATATTCCTTGATGGTGTCGGCGCGGGTCAGGCGGACAATGGATTGTACTACGGCAAGCGAATTCTTGGCACGATGATCGACTTCGCGCGCGAGGAGCAACTGATGTTCTTCGGCGCGTTTGCGATCGGTAATGTCGGTCGCGACACCGCTCAGCCGCGCAAGTTGTCCGTTCTCGCCATAGCTTGCGGCAGCCGTGCCCACGCACCATCGCAATTCGCCGTCGGATCTGACGACCCGAAAATCGGTGCGCCAGGACGTTTGGGCGGGTGTCGCGTGGGTCCACGCCGTGATCAGCCGGCGCCAGTCTTCGGGATGTATCAGCGGTCGGATATTTTCCGGCTTCGGCACAAACGTATTGCGCGCCACGCCCAGGATTCGGCAAAGGCCGTCATCGACAAGACAGCTTCCGTCCTCGACGCTCCAGTCCCAGGATCCCATATTCCCGGCCGAAAGCGCCATGTTCCGCCGCTCTTCGCTGGCGATCAACTGGGCATTCGAGGCGGCAAGTTCGGCGGTGCGCTCGGTGACGCGCTGTTCAAGTTCGGCGTTGAGATGCTCAAGCTGCTTGGATTTGCGGTAAAGTTCGGTGAACACCTTCACCTTGGCGCGCAAGACTTCCGGGATGACGGGCACCGGCATGTAGTCGACAGCGCCCATCTGGTAGCCGCGAAGATGGTCTACTTCCGCCAGATGTATCGCAGAAATGAAGATGATGGCGGTTTTCTGAAAACGCGGATGCTCCCGGATCATGGCCGCAAGTTCGAAGCCGTCCTGCTCGGGCATGCACACATCGATCAGGATGACGGCGATGTCGTGCTTCAGGAGCTGCTCGAGCGCTTCGCGCGCGGAAGACGCCTTGATGAGGTTCTCGCCCAACTCCTCCAGCATGACTTCGTAGCTCAGGAGCTTCGAAGGCTGGTCGTCAACCAGCAGGATATTGAGCTTCTCGTGGGAATTACTCATGGGACGTTGCCGGTATTTCAATCACAGCCAAACTGTCATGGCCCGGGGCTGCGGGCCACACAGTTCGTCTCGTGCAATGCCGTATCTGATCGGGTGAACTACGCACGAATCTTTCAGAGTTCCTATCAGACTTCACCCGGGCGGCCCGCAGCCCCGGGCCATGACAGTTGAAAGTATGGAAAAGGGCGTCGCGACCCATGGGCATCACCTGTGCAGCCACATCCGCAATGCGGACAGCAGCTGTTCGGTGTTGACGGGTTTTGCGAGGTAATCCGAGGCTCCGGCTTCAAGGCATTTTTCGCGGTCGCCTTTCATCGCCTTAGCCGTGAGCGCCACGATGGGCAGACGCCGGAATTCCGGATTTTGCCGGATAGTCTGAATGGTCTGGTAACCGTCCATCTCCGGCATCATGATGTCCATCAGCACGATCGCGAGCGAAGGCGTGGACTCCACGAGCTGGATCGCTTCCTTGCCGGTGGTTGCCGTCAATACGCGCATCCCGCGGCGTTCGAGCACGCTCGAGAGAGCGAAGATGTTGCGCGCATCGTCGTCCACCAGGAGCACCGTGCGCCCCGCCAGATCCTCGTCCGAACTGTTCAACCGGTCGAGCATCCGCTGCATCTCGGGCGGCAGGTCGGTGACGACGCGGTGCAAGAACAGCGATGTCTCGTCGAGCAGTCGTTCCGGCGATTCGACGCCCTTCACGACAATGCTGCGCGCCATTGTGTGAAGCTGCATGTCCTCCTCGGCCGAAAGTTCGCGGCCGGTAAATACGACTACGGGAATGTCGGAAAGCTGCGAATCGTTGCGCATCTGCTGGAGAACGTCGAAACCGGAGATGTCGGGGAGTTTGAGATCGAGCACGACACAGTCGGCCGGGTCGGCCCGCATCGCGTCGAGTGCTTCCTGCCCGGTCGAAGCGGTTGCGATTTCGATGTCGTCATGACCGAGCAGATTGGCGATGCTGAGCTGCTCGGCGGGGTTGTCCTCCACCAGCAACAATCTCCTCTTGCGCGGCTGGGCATAGGCTTTGACCTTCGCCAGCGCGTCCGAGAGACCTTCTGTCGAAGACGGTTTGGTGACGAACGAAAATGCACCGCGCGCAAGACCATGCTGCCGGTCTTCGTCGAGCGTGACGATCTGCACCGGGATGTGCCGGGTCAGCGGATTCTGTTTCAGCTGACTAAGAACTGTCCAACCAAGCATGTCGGGCAGGAACACGTCGAGCGAAATTGCCGTAGGCTGGTATTGCTTGGCGAGATCGAGTGCGTCCGCGCCGCGCATGGCGACCAGCACCTTGAACCTCTTGTCGCGTGCAAGATCGACCATGATACGCGCGTAATGAGGGTCGTCCTCGACAATCAACAGGATCGGATCGCCGGGTTCAATCGACAGTCGGTCATCCGCAACGACTTCCACCGGGCGTTCCGGAGCTGGTGTAATTACGAAGCTCGCATGTTCTTGGGCCGGTGTCGTGGCGCGGCGGCTCGCACTCGCGCTGCCCTGGTATTTGAGCGGCAGGAACAGCGTGAAGGTGCTGCCGAGGCCCGGTGTGCTGCGCAGATGGATTTCGCCACCGAGCAGGCTTGAAAGCTCGCGGCTGATGGCGAGGCCGAGTCCCGTTCCGCCGTAGCGGCGGCTGGTGCTGGCATCCGCCTGTTGGAATGCCTCGAAGATGATTTTCTGCTTTTCGGGCGGAATGCCGATGCCCGTATCGGACACTTCGAAGGCAACGACACCGCTCGCCTGGCCGAGAACGGGATGATTGACACTCCAGCCACTCTTGGCTGCCGACACGCGTAGGCGTACGCCGCCTTTTTCCGTGAATTTGAAGGCATTCGACAGGAGGTTCTTGAGCACCTGCTGCAGGCGTTTGGAGTCGGTGTTGATCGTAGGTGGCAGTTCCGAATCGACCTGCACGTCGAATGAAAGTTGTCGTGCTTCGACCTCGTGTCGGAATGGCCGTGCCAGTGCGTCGATGAGGTTCGAAACGAAAATATCCTCTGCATCGACGGTAACAGTGCCGGACTCGATTTTCGACAGGTCGAGAATGTCGCTGATAAGGTTGAGCAGGTCGGTACCGGCGCCATGAATGGTGCGCGCAAATTCCACCTGTTTGGGCGTGAGATTTCCTTCAGGATTGTCGGTGAGCTGTTGGCCCAGAATCAGAATGCTGTTGAGCGGCGTTCGCAGCTCGTGGCTCATATTGGCGAGGAATTCCGACTTGTACTTGGACGTCAGGGCAAGTTCCGAAGCTTTCTCTTCCAGTTCGCGCCGCGCCTGCTCGATTTCCTGATTCTTGCGCTCCACTTCCACATTGCGTTCGGCGAGCTGCTGCGCCTTCTGCTCGAGCTGTTCGTTCGTCTGTTGCAGTTCGCGTTGTTGGGCCTGAAGTTCCGCGGCGAGCTGTTGCGACTGGGTGAGCAGCCCTTCGGTTTGCATCGTGGCCTCGATGCTGTTGAGCACGATGCCGACGCTGGCGGTCAATTGCTCGAGGAATGCGATCTGAAGGTCGGTGAAAGCGTCCAGCGAGGCGAGTTCGATCACTGCCTTCACCTGGTTCTCGAACAGCACCGGAAGCACGATGACATTGCGGGGGCGTGCTTCGAACAGGGCGGAGCTGATCGGTACTACGCTTTCCGGAAGGTCGGTGACGAGCAGACGACGCTTGTCGAATGCGCATTGTCCGATCAGGCCGCGGCCGATCTCGACGCGCGGCGCGTAGCGGTTGGAGTCGTTATTATCTGCGTAGGACGAAAGAAGCGTCAGCACGCCCTCTTCGTCGTTGCTGACACGATAGATGACGCCGAGCTGCGCGCTGACAAGCGGCGTGAGCTCGCCGAGGAGCAGGCGACCCACTGTGGCCAGCTCGCGCTGGCCCTGCAACATGCTGGTGAACTTCGCGAGATTGGTCTTGAGCCAGTCTTGTTCGGTGTTGCGGTCGGTGGTGAGCCGCAGATTGTCGATCATCGTATTGATGTTGTCTTTGAGCTCGGCCACTTCGCCGCGCGCATCGACCTGAATCGATCGCGTGAGGTCGCCTTTGGTCACGGCGGTCGCCACTTCGGCGATGGCACGTACCTGCGTGGTGAGATTTGCGGCCAGCAGGTTCACGTTGCCGGTAAGATCGCGCCACGTGCCGGCGGCACCGGGCACGTTAGCCTGTCCGCCGAGACGGCCTTCGACGCCGACTTCGCGCGCCACCGTCGTCACCTGATCGGCGAAGGTTGCGAGCGTGAGCGTCATGTTGTTGATCGTTTCGGCGAGCGCAGCGACTTCGCCTTTCGATTTCACGATGAGGTTTTGTTTCAGATCGCCGTTGGCAACGGCGGTCACGACTTTCACGATGCCGCGCACCTGTTCGGTCAGATTCGCGGCCATCACGTTCACGGTATCCGTCAGGTCTTTCCAGGTGCCCGCGACGCCCGGGACCTGTGCCTGGCCACCCAGCCTGCCTTCCGTGCCGACCTCGCGCGCCACGCGCGTTACTTCCGACGCAAACGCGTTGAGCTGATCCACCATAGTATTGATGGTGTTTTTCAGTTCGAGGATTTCGCCCTTCACGTCCACGGTGATCTTGCGCGAGAGGTCGCCGCGCGCCACGGCCGTTGTCACTTCGGCGATGTTGCGCACCTGCGTGGTGAGATTGGCGGCCAGCAGATTGACGTTATCAGTAAGGTCCTTCCACGTGCCGGCCACACCTGGCACGACGGCCTGTCCACCGAGGCGGCCGTCGGTGCCGACCTCGCGCGCCACGCGCGTCACTTCGCCGGCGAAGGAGCGGAGCTGCTCCACCATCGTGTTCAGCGTTTCTTTCAGCAGGAGGATTTCGCCGCGCACGTCGACGGTAATTTTCTTTGACAGGTCGCCGCTCGCAATGGCCGTCGCCACTTCGGCGATGTTGCGCACCTGGGCCGTGAGGTTCGACGCCATGAAGTTGACGTTGTCGGTGAGATCTTTCCATGTGCCGGCGACGCCCGGCACCTGCGCCTGGCCGCCGAGCTTGCCTTCCGTACCCACTTCGCGCGCCACGCGGGTCACTTCCGCGGCGAAGGCGTTGAGCTGATCGACCATGATGTTGATCGTGCTCTTGAGCTCGAGGATTTCGCCTTTCACGTCGACGGTGATCTTGCGCGAAAGGTCGCCGCGCGCCACGGCGGTCGTCACCTCGGCGATGTTGCGCACCTGCGCGGTGAGGTTGCCGGCCATGGAATTCACCGAGTCGGTGAGGTCCTTCCAGGTGCCCGCAACGCCGGGAACGTTGGCCTGACCGCCGAGGCGGCCTTCGGTGCCCACTTCGCGCGCCACGCGGGTCACTTCGCCCGCGAAGCGGTTCAGCTGGTCCACCATGGTGTTCAGCGTTTCCTTCAGCTGAAGGATTTCGCCGCGCACGTCGACGGTGATCTTGCGGCTGAGGTCGCCGCCGGCGATGGCGGTCGCCACTTCGGCGATGTTGCGCACCTGGCCGGTCAGATTGCCGGCCATGGAGTTCACCGAGTCGGTGAGGTCTTTCCAGGTTCCGGCGACGCCCGGCACCTGCGCCTGACCGCCAAGCTTGCCGTCGGTACCAACTTCGCGCGCCACGCGCGTCACTTCGGCGGCAAAGGCATTCAGCTGGTCCACCATCGTGTTGATGGTTTCCTTGAGCTGCAGGATTTCGCCGCTCACATTGACGGTGATCTTCTTCGACAGATCGCCCTGCGCCACAGCGGTCGCCACTTCGGCGATGTTGCGCACCTGCGCTGTCAGGTTGGACGCCATGGAATTCACGGAGTCGGTGAGGTCTTTCCACGTGCCCGCCACGCCGCGCACGATGGCCTGTCCGCCGAGACGCCCGTCGGTGCCGACTTCGCGCGCCACGCGCGTCACTTCCGAGGCAAAGGCGTTCAGCT
>Ga0335074_10002305_pt1 | contig 25973 bp, 25 predicted proteins | sample Lox_Sample_23_FD_206715 | JGI IMG/M metagenome (GOLD analysis project Ga0335074, IMG submission 206715) | Soil microbial communities from Loxahatchee National Wildlife Refuge, Florida, United States - Lox_Sample_2.3 | ecosystem: Environmental > Terrestrial > Soil > Wetlands | place: USA...
AGACGAAGTACTCCAAACCCAAGCAAGCGCGCCCGTCTTTTACCATGTAGGGCGACCAGCGGCCGAAATTCTGGATCCGGCCCATCTTCACCGAAGGGTCATGGACGTAAACCCAATTGTCAGGGAAGCTGGCCGATTCCGGCACAACCAGAGCGACGGTAAGGTGGTCGCGATAATGGAGGCCGTTAGCCGCCGCGAGCACCTCGGGAGGGGGAGCCGGGTCGAGAGCCTTTACGAGAGCCGACAGGGGCATCGAGGAGATCACTGCGCTCGCCGCATGTTCGGTGACGGCACCGTCGGTCTCGGCGCACACCGCATAGGCACGGCCGCCGGCATGACGGACCTTTGTGACAGCTGAGCGCAAGTGGACCTTTGACCCGGCTGCCTCGACTATGTCCCGGCAACGCTCCCACATCATCCCGGGCCCGAGGCGCGGGTACTCGAACTGGTCTATCAGGGTCGTGATATCGCGCTGGCCCTTCTTGGGGAAAAGAGCGCTCTTCACGGCATTGAAGAGGTTGAGGTTCTTGATGCGCTGTGCTGCCCAGTCTGCCTGGAGCTCAGACCCGGGGTAGCCCCACACTTTTTCCGTATAGGTCTTGAAGAAATGTTGGTAGAGGCGCCAACCGAACCGAGCCGCCACCCAGCCCTCAAACGTGGTTTGGTCCTTAGGCGGGCGAGCTCGGGCCCAGGCGTACGAGCCCGCGCAGCGCAGAGACTCAAAGAAGCCCAGGTTGCGGAGGGCGTTCAGCGGTTTGAGCGGGTAGTCGTAGTACTTCCCCTGGTAATAGATGCGCGAAAGACGGGGCCGGCGCATGAAGTCGGCGCCGGGGAGGATCTCATGCCAGAGGTCTTCGACGACCTTGACCTTGGTGAAAAAGCGGTGGCCCCCGACATCGAAGCGCCAACCATCCCTCTCCACGGTGCGCGATATCCCACCGACGATGTCGTCTGCTTCGACAACAGTGCACGTCTTGCCCAGCCGGGCGAGCTCGTACGCCGCTGTCAACCCGGCCGGCCCCGCACCGATAACGACCACGTTGTCGCCGGTCCCGTTGTATGCCCTCTGTTCGGGCCCGAGGCCGTCCTCGGCTTCAAGCGGCATGCGCCGTCCTCCCGGCCACGGGGCAGGAACTTGGATCTCGGGACAAGTGCACGTCACTCCTGAAGAGAGAGGACCAGAGGCTATGGGCCACCAGCAGCGCCGGAGACCATTTTGGACTCTATCAAGGCGGCAGTACGGCCACGCCAGGCGCCCGGGAGACGGCCACTGGCCAGACGGGGGTCAGTTCTGGTAGACGGTGAGGTCCTCGTACTCGTAATAAGCTCTGTTGGCCTGGACAGCGGCTTCGGAGACGGGGAGGTACCAGCCCAGCCAACTTGCCAGCATCCCACAGCTCCCGCCAAGGCCTTGGTAGCCGTTGCGCCAAACAAACCAAAGCCTCGCGCCGGGGTTCAGCTCCTGGACGATCGTATAGGCGAACTTTTGAACGTTTGTCGACTTGATCGTAGAAACGTAGTTCACCCAGTCCACCCTCTGCGGCCCGAGCATGCGCGGGAAGGTCAGCTCGGTGACGTCGGGGACATTGAGCAGGCGGTCGACGGCGGGCCCGAGCTGGTCGGGGCAGTAGACGACCATATCGCCTGGTTGTGCCTCTTCGTTGAGGACCGCTGCGACGACCACGGCTTCTGTGCGCGGTTGGGAACCCCACTGGTCAGCAGAAAACAACCCCGCGAGGCAGGCGACCGTGAGAGCGCAAGACGTGACCACCCGAGACTTGAAGGTCGTCAAACCAAGCGCGCAGACAAGGACGAAGGCTGGGAACACGACGGCGATGTAGCGCTCGTCAAAGGCGGCGCCCGTTACCGCACCAACGACCACAGCAACTACGAGGGACCCCAGCAACAAGAGCCCAAGAAGCCTAGTGCGCGGTTGCACCTTGAGCTCGACTACAACGCTCCTCGCGGTTGCCCCCGGCCTCGCGAAGAACGCGAGCCCCACCAGCACAAAGAAAATCAGGGCAAGCAGTTGCGACCAGTCACCCTCCCCGGCAAAATATCCCGTAACCGCAAGCAGGTTGGCCGGGCTCGGCGGCGCGCTCCAGGGCGAACCGGTGTGTAGTACTTGGAAAACAAAGACCGGGGACCAGGGGAGGAAAAGCAGCCCACCGCCCAACATCGCCCACGCGATCTTGCGGGCCGCGCCAGGAGCATGACCTGGGGCCGGGACCTGCCTGGCAGCTTCGGACACAGCCCGCCAGAGCACCCAGGCGGCTACAACACCGAGCAGGTAGAGGTTCCAGTAATGGGTGTACATGCAGGCGGCGGTAAGGACCGCCATGCAGGCCAGCCGGCCCCGCGTCGGCGCCTCGAGCGCCCTTAGGAGCGCCAGGTAGAGCAGGACGGCCTCGAGGGCCATCATCGAGTACATGCGGGCGTAGGAGCTGTAGTAAATGGCCCACGGCGAGCTCGCGCAGAGCAACAAGGCCGCCCAGGCTGCCCGGCGCCCTCCCGCGCGCAAGCCCGCTACCCAAAAAAGCGGGAGAGCGAGCACAGAAAACACTGCCGACATCGACCTGACCGCAAACTCGCCCTGCCCGAAGAGAAGCATCCAATAATGCAGGAACAGGTAATAGAGCGGGGGGGAGCCGTCCTGGACGAGCGCCCCGGGCATCTGAGTGAGCGGCAGTTTGGCGATGTTGACCGACAGCGCCTCGTCCAACCACAGGCCGTTCGGGGCCAAAAAACGGGCAACTAAGCCAACGACGACGACGGCACAACCCAGCAGCACCGCCGTTGCTGACATCGCTCTGTCAAGGCGCGCCAATGCGTGCCTGTACGGCGCACGCGGCAGGTCTTCGACAATTGTCGGCTCACCCGTGCGCTGAGCGCTGATGGGAGGGGGCGTGACGGCGGTCGCCACGCCACAACAATACCCTCCCTCCCAATCTCGAGCTTCAGCCCCAAGCTCGCACCTGGTGCTCCTCAGCCCCCGCTGCTGGGAGCGAACTGGCACACCCAAGCGCTGTTTTTCTGAAAGAACCCCGGGGGGCCGTGGCCCCACGCGCTCTGCCCGAACTGCCATCCCGCGTCGCGCGCGGCCGCTTCTAGGGCCTGGAGCAAGGCACGTCCGACGCCTTGGCGCCGGGCAGCGCTGGGGACAAAAACGCCAACGTGCACCGGCGAGCCGGGGGCCAGGTCACAGGCTGCAAACCCTACGCCGACGGCCCGCCCCTCCCGGCGAGCGGTCAGAACGATCTGTCGGCGCCGCTCGTACGATGCCCGTGCTCGGGGTGGGCCCTGCCAGCCAGGCCATCCACTGTCCGGCCAGTTCACGTCCTCGCCTGCGAGCACCGCGAGGGCGTCAGGCCCGGGCACGCGGCCCTCTGTGAGCTCGAGCTCCAGCCCGCCGCGGCCGATTGTTGCCGGCGCTGCGAAAGTGGCGTCCGCGAGCTCCCACCACCGCGCCTCGGATTCCTCGAGCAACACCACACGGTCGAAGTTGGCTTCGACCGTGTAAGAGCCAAGCAACGAGGGCGCCACGAGCAGGGCTTGGGGAGCCGCCGAGTCGCAAATGGTCACATGCGGCACCCAAGGCCAGCGACCCGGCCGCTCGAGCGGGCCAGCAAGTAGGGCACCTCTCAGGCGCGCGAGCCGCTCGAGAGCTTCAGGGGCCGATTGGCCGGCGGCAAGGTAGGTGACTGGGCTCGCGGGGGCAAAGGTCGCTACCGGCCCGAGCACCAGCTGCAAGGGCGCCCGCTGCGCGCCGGCGGCTTTTCGGACGACCTCGAGTGCCTCGTCGAGGCGGTCTCCGCGAACGTTGACAGGCGGCACCAAGGTCAAGTGCGGGGCCACGGCACCGAGCGCAGCGTCCCCAAGTGCCCGCCGGAGGCCGTCGACTTCGTCAGAAACGGGCGGGTCGAGCAAGAGCGCTGCCCCAAGGCGGGACCTCCGGTTAGCCATCAGGTTCGAGCGGGGCCGGCGACGCCTACCCCGAGGGCTCGGCTACGTCGCAGAGCAGCACGACGCGGTTTTCGTTGACTTCGACAAAACCACCCTGCACGTCGTAGCGCAGCTCCTCGGGGCCGCTCTCGGGATGCACGATCCTCAAGGGGTGCGCCTCGATGGCCCCAACATAGGGCATGTGGTTGGCCAGGAACGCAATATCGCCGCCCGCTGTGCGGCACACGACCATCTCTGCTTGCCCAGAGAACAGCACCCCGGCCGGGGTGACCAGCTCTACCTGCGTCGTGGCCAATTTGGCCTCACGCTCCCTTTTCGAGCTCGTGGGCCTTAGCGAGAGCGCTCTCGGCGCCGCCGACGTTCAAGAACGCCTGTTCCGGCAAATGGTCGAGGTCTCCGTTCACGAGAGCCTCAAAAGATTCGATGGTCTCCGAAACTGCGGTGTAAACACCCTTTATCCCAGTGAACACTTCCGCCACGAACATGGGCTGGGACAAGAACCGCTGAATTTTCCTGGCACGCAGTACAGTCGTGCGGTCTTCTTCGGAAAGCTCGTCCATGCCGAGGATGGCAATAATGTCCTGGAGCTCGCGGTTGCGCTGCAAAACCTGCTGCACCCTGCGAGCCACGAGGTAATGGCGGTCGCCAACCACGTCGGGAGAAAGGATGTTGGATGTCGACGAGAGCGGGTCAACTGCGGGGTAAATGCCGATGGCCGCTATGTCACGAGAGAGCTCGGTAGTGGCGTCGAGATGGGTGAACGTGGTGAAGGGCGCGGGGTCCGTGTAGTCGTCAGCGGGGACGTAGACGGCTTGGACGGACGTGATCGAGTGCCCTTTTGTCGAAGTGATGCGCTCTTGGAGCTCGCCCATCTCGTCCGCCAGCGTGGGCTGGTAGCCCACTGCAGAAGGCATCCGCCCAAGCAGGGTGGAGACCTCTGAGCCCGCTTGCACAAAGCGAAAGATGTTGTCGATGAACAAAAGCACGTCTTGGTTACGCACGTCCCGGAAGTACTCTGCCATCGTGAGCGCCGAAAGGCCCACACGGAGGCGTACGCCCGGCGGCTCGTCCATCTGGCCGTAAACAAGCGCTGCTCGTTTGATGACGCCGGACTCCTTCATTTCCAGCCAGAGGTCGTTACCCTCACGAGTCCGCTCGCCGACGCCGCCGAACACCGATACCCCACCGTGCTGCTCGGCGACGCGGTGGATCATCTCCAAGATGAGGACCGTCTTGCCCACCCCGGCGCCCCCGAAAAGGCCTATCTTGCCACCTTGGACGTACGGCTCGAGCAGGTCGATGACCTTGATCCCGGTTTCGAACATCTCGGACTTTGGCTCGAGAGCGTCGAAATCCGGCGGCGGGCGGTGGATCTCCCACCGGTCGTCAATCTCGCCGAGCGGGTCGGAGTCAAGGACGTCGCCCACGACGTTGAAGACATGGCCCAAAACCGCCTCCCCGACAGGGACGGTGATGCCGTGGCCGAGGTTGCGCACCGGGGCCCCCCGGCGGAGGCCGTCGGTCGGGCGCAAGCAGATGCAGCGCGCTCTGCCCTCGCCGATCTGGAGAGCCACTTCGGCCATGACCTTGGTCCGGGTGCCCTCGAGCTCGACCTCCATCTCGACGGAACTGTTGATATCGGGGAGCGCTTCGGGTGGGAACTCTACGTCTACTACGGGGCCGGCAATTGCCACGACGCGCCCGTCACTCTTTTTGTTGTCACCCGAAAAGGTCGAAGTATTGGATGTTGTGGTGGTGCTCACTTAGCTCCAGTCAGCTCGCTTCTGGGAAAACGTAAACATCTGCATGCCCGGCGCCCTCGGACGTCTCGCCCTGACGGAGAGCTTCGGCGCCACCGACGATCTCCATTATCTCAGTCGTGATCGAGTCCTGGCGGGCACGGTTCATCGATCTCCGCAGCGTTTTTATAAGGTCATCGGCATTGTCCGTGGCGGATTTCATCGCTCTTTGTTGAGCAACATGAAAAGAAGCGGCTGACTCGAGCAGCGCCGTGTACAGCTCTGCTTCGAGCCAGCGTGGCAGCAAGCGGTCCAAGATGTCGGCGGGGTCAGGCTCGAACTCGAAAACAGTCGTCCGCTGTCCCTCCGGCCGCTCGAGCGGTACCAAGCGGCGAACCTCCACGCGCTGGCTGCCGATGCTGCGAAAACGCGTCGACACCAAGGTGATCTGGCCGATGCCCTCCGCCGCGACCATCTCGCTCAGGTCCCTCACGGCGCGTTGCGCGTCTTCGAACTTAGGCTTGTCCGAAAAACCTTGGAAGCTACCGGCAAGGGCACGCTGGCGGAAGTTGAAGTAGCTAACCGCCTTCCGTCCGATCGCGATTACTTCAGGCCGCAGCCCTTGCTCGGACAAGTGCCTGACAGTTTCGTCAGCGCTCCGCAGTACCGAGACGTTGAACGCGCCTGCGAGCCCACGGTCTGCGCCAATGACGAGCACCAGCGCGCGGTTGCCCTGCCCGGTAAAGACCCAGTGGTCGTGCGACTCGGGCGTCGCTGCGAGCTCCGAGGTGACCTCCTGCATCCATTGCGAATAGGGCCTCGCGGCTTCTATAGCCTGCTGTGCGCGCACGATACGTGAGGCAGCGATGAGCTCCATCGCCCGCGTGATCTTCTGGGTCGACTCAACGCTGCGGATCCGGCGCCGCAGGATCCGTTCTTGGCCGGCAGGCACTTACTGCGCTCCCCCGACGGGGACAGCCGGAGCAGCCGGGTTCGTGCCGTCCCCCTCCTCGCTCCCTTGCGGCACGACTTCTTCTCGGCCCACCGCGGCTTCCCCGGCTCGTTCGACTTTGATCGCCTGGAAGCCCTTTTTCACTTCGCGTATCGCTTCTTCGAGCTCCTCGGCCGGCGGCACGTCCTTCGTATCGCGGATATGGGCCAAAAGGTTCGGTTTGTTGGCCCGCAAGTACTGGATGAAGGCCTCTTCAAACGCTTGTACGTCTTCCACCGCGAGGTCGTCGACGAACCCGTTGGTCCCAGCGTAAATTACGACAACCTGCTCCTCGACTGGCATAGGGGCATTCTGCGACTGCTTCAACAGTTCCGTGAGGCGGGCGCCTCGCTCGAGCTGGGCACGCGACACACGGTCGAGCTCCGAGCCAAAGGTGGCGAAGGCTTGCAGCTCCCGGTACTGCGCGAGGTTGATCTTCAAGGCACCAGAAACCGACTTCATAGCTTTGATCTGAGCATTGCCGCCAACCCGGGAGACCGATTGGCCCACATTGATCGCCGGCCGGATACCCGCGTAAAAGAGGTCCGTTTCGAGGAAGATCTGCCCGTCGGTGATCGAGATCACATTTGTCGGGATATACGCAGAGATGTCGTTCGCTTTGGTCTCCACGATCGGGAGGGCGGTCAAGGAACCTGCGCCACGAGCGTCAGAAAGCTTCGCAGCGCGTTCGAGCAAGCGGCTGTGAAGGTAAAAAACGTCGCCCGGGTACGCCTCTCGCCCAGGCGGCCGGCGGAGCAAGAGGGAGAGAGCCCGGTAAGCTTCCGCCTGTTTGGAGAGGTCGTCGTAGACGATGAGCGCGTCCTCTCCGTTGTCCATCCATCGCTGCCCCATCGCGCAGCCCGAATAAGGCGCGAGGTACTTGTAGGACGGTGCGTCGGAGGCGGGCGAATTTATGACCACGGTGTACTCCATGGCACCGTGCGCCCGCAGCGTGTCAACCGTCTGGGCGACGGTTGAACCCTTTTGCCCAATAGCGACATATATACACTTCACGCCCTGGCCGCGCTGGTTGATGATCGTGTCGATCGCTATTGCTGTCTTGCCGGTCTTGCGGTCGCCGATGATGAGCTCACGCTGGCCTCTCCCGATGGGGGTCATGGAGTCGATCGCCTTGATCCCGGTTTGGAGAGGCTGCTTGACGGGCTGGCGGTCGATGATCCCAGGAGCCTGGATCTCCAAGCGGCGCGTTTCGGAGGACTGCACCGGGCCAAGCCCGTCGATCGGGCGGCCGAGGGGATCCAGCACGCGGCCAAGGAGCGCGTCGCCTACGGGCACTGACAGGATGCGCCCGGTCGCCCGAGCCAATTGGCCTTCTTGTATACCGGCCGTCTCACCGAGCACGACGGCGCCGATCGAGTCCTCGTCGAGGTTGAGCGCCAGGGCCATGAGGCCCCCTTCGAGCTCGAGGAGCTCGTTCACCGCGACGTTTGGTAGCCCGGTTATCCGTGCGATCCCGTCGCCGACGTCACGGATGCGCCCGACTTCTTCCGCGCTCACACCAGGTGTGAAACTTTCCACGTTGCGCCGCAGGATCTCGGCGATCTCAGTGGCATTGATGCTCAGCTCAGCCATCTGCTGGGTCCTTTCGGTGTTTCATTGGGCTGCGGGGCCACCAAGGCCGCCAACTTGCGTGATTGGTGGGGCAAGGAGAGCGTCTCTCGTGCGCTCTAGGCGGTGGCGCAGGCTTGCATCTACGAGGAGATCCCCAATCGTAGCGACGAAACCCCCGAGAAGGTCCGGCTGCGGCGTGAGGCGCACTTCTACAGGGAAACCGGCGATCCGCGCGAGGGCCGTGGCCAGGCGCGCGCTCTCGGCGTCGTCCATAGGGGCCGCCGTGCGCACATCGGCCACGCGGCGGTTGGCCTCCTCGGACACCCGCGTCACCAGGCCGTCCAGGAGGAGCAGGTAATCGCGGGGCCGGCCCGTGCGCGCCGCGTATGTGGCCATGCGGGTGGCTTCCTGGCTGGCCCGGGGGGCGAGGAGGTCGTGGACCGTCCCCTCCCGGGCGCTTAGCGGCAAGTGCATCGTCGTGAGCGCTGTGCGCAGGTCGTTGTCGCCCTCGACAATGCGCATGAAGCGGAAAAGGTCGTCTTCGGTACGGCCGAGCTGGCGCTCCTTCAGGGGCGCGAGCACCGCCGTGGCGTACCCCTCGAGCCGTTCGCCGGCGGCGGTGCGCCCGACGGGGCCCTCCAAGAGGACCTTGCCGTCTCGCCTGGCAACCGCCGCAGCCGCGATCCCGGCCGTGTCCGCGATGTAGTCGGCCGAGGCCCCCCTCTGTACGGCAAATGACAGGAGCTGCACGCTCACCTGCGACAGCCGGCCCTGCAAAACCTCGTGCACGATCGTCCGCCTCACGGCGACAGGGATGGTCGGGTTGGCAAGCACGGCGCTCAAGTCCCCCGAGCTAGCCAGCAGCCCCAGGAAGCTCTCGAGCTCGCCGGCAAGGTCCGCGACGTGGCTGCCCGCCGTCTCCAAGACAGCGTCTGTGTACCCGCGCACCCGTTCGTGCATCTAGCTCCCTACGGGAGTGCCGCCAGTTGCAGGGCCTGAAAGAGCGCCCAGGGCACCGACGCTCCCGGAAGCTGCTTGGGACTCCACTTCAGCAATCGCCTGGTCGATAAGCCTTTGCTGGTCAGCGAGCGTGAGACCAGCCCCAAGCACCCTCTCGACGACAGTCATCACCAGCTCCGCCACCTCTGTGCGCAGCTGTTCGGCCGCCTTGCGGGCAGACGCTTCGATGTCCGCCGATGCCAGGGTGACGAGGCGCTGGTACTCGTCCTCGCCTCTTTTTTGGAGCTCTTGTCGCAATTGGTCGCCAAGTTTGGCCGCCTCGTCCCTCATAGCGCGAGCCTCTTGGCGCGCCTCCTCGAGTGCTTTGCGCTGCTGTTCCTCGACCTCGAGAGCGCGCTTTTTGGCGTCATCGGCTTCTTCGATGGCCCGCTCGATCGCCTGCTGGCGTGCTCCCATCACCCGGTTGAGCGGAGGTAGCACATAGCGCGCCAAGATCCAGAGCACCAACAAGAAGATCGCGAGCTCGACGATAAAAGTCGCGTTCGGGACTAGGAAGTTGGAACTTGCGATCAGCACCTGCGCAGGCCCGTCCTTACTAACCGGTCGCCAAGACGAAAACGAACAGTGCCGTGAAGGCAAGGTTGATGAAGTACATTGCCTCGACCAAGCCGACGATGAGGAACATCGTCGAGTAGAGGCGGCCCTGGACCTCGGGCTGGCGGGCGATCCCCGCGATTGTTTGGCTACCGGCTAAACCGTCACCAACCGCTGCGCCGATGGCGCCGCCTCCGAGGGCCAACCCGCCACCTGCGAAGGCGCCGGCAAGCTCGACGGCCTTCTCCATGGTTGCAGCCATTTAGTTTTCTCGCTTTCTTTTCTTTTCTACGTGGTTCTTGGGTCCTGCAGCTGCACGGGTTGGGCCCCATGCAGTGTGTACGTGGAGGGCCCCTTACAAGCTCAATGCGCTTCCTGGGCGACAGCGAACTGATAGTAAAGGATCGTAAGGAGGGCGAATATGAAAGCCTGGATCCCGCCGATGAACATGTCGAAGAGCTTCCAGACGACGCTGAAAAAGATCGTCGCTGGGAAGAAGTAGATTGGTATTGCCAGGAGCAGTGCGATCATGATCCCGCCGGAAAAGAGGTTGCCAAAAAGCCGCAAGGACAACGTGACCGGCTTCATGAGCTCTTCGAGAGCCCGGATGGGCGCCAGCCAGCGAGGCTTCACGAAAAACGACTTAATGTAGCCGGTGAGGCCCTTGGCCCTGATGCTCTCGGCGTTAGTGAGCACGAACACGGTGGCACCAAGGGCGTAGGTGAGGTTGACGTCGGCGGACGGCGACGGCAGGTAGTCGGTGTTGTGGTACAACCCGGGGAAAATCTCTACCCAGTTACAAGCCAGGACGAGCACAAAAATCGTGACCGCAAGCGGCACCACGTGCCGGTAGCGCTTGCCGAGCCCAGCTTCGACCTGGTCCGAGACCCACCCGATGAGCACTTCCCAGAAGAGCTGGACCTTGTTTGGGGTCGAAGCCGTGACCCTCGCGCGCACGTAGAAGCCGAGCCATAACACGGCCACGCAGGCGATGAGAGTGGTCCAGATCGTATCGAGGTTCAAGGCAAGGCCCCCGAGGGAGCGCTTCACGTGGTCACCGACGGGGATGGGGGGCACGGCGAGCAAGCCGTGCAATGCGCTACCCATCGGACGCGCCCGGGCCCTGCGGCGGGGGCTGCCGGGGAGGCGCGTCCCCGGTGCCGGCCTTGACGCCCAGTCCCGACAGTTGCACTCGCTGGTAGCGCCAAAGGGTGCCGAGGGCGTTCGCCATCAGGAGCACTTGGAACGCCACAAGGCCAGCAATCATGCCGAACCCCATCGGTCGCAAGAAGTAAAGCAAGGCAAAGGCGACCACGGTGAGAGTGCCGAGGCGGGCAGCGACGCTGCCGAAGTAGGGCTTGCGCTGCAAGTGGCCCTCGGTGCTGCTATAGCGAACTGTGGAGAGCTGGAAAAGGCGATGGTTGAACGTAGCCCCTGCGAGGCCGGCCACGACGCCTACCCCCGCGAGGTACTGGCCCAGGAAGAGCGTGAGAGCGACGGCGGCAATAGCCAAGACGATGCACGAGCCGATCGTGCGCCGCACTATGAGGTCAACGTACGAAACGGGAAAGTCAGTGAGCATTAGAAAGACCCGGCGTGAGCCCCCTCAATGGCAATCGGCGAAGCCGGGCGTCACCCCCCACCAACCCCCCTGCCGTACCGCCGGAGCTCCGCGCGGGTACCGAGCACCCCGACGACAGCACCGAGCAAAAGCCCGACGAGCAAGAAAAGCGGGAGCGTCCCGGTCGCCCGGTCGACCAACCACCCCAAGGCGCCACCTCCGAGCAGGCAGATCGCGTTGAGCATGCCGATCCCCGCGTATGCCATCGGCCCCGGGTAGGCCTTCGCCTGCCTACCGCTGCCCGCCATGTCAATGGTGGGCCTTACCGCTGATGGACACGTCCAGCCAGGCTACGAAACACATCTGTAACACTGCAACTCTTGCCTATTGCCACGGCGGGCAACCCCGAGGTTGCCCCAGTCGCCCTCACTCGCTGCTGCCGGCGCGCGCACCAGGGCCGCGGCCGGGACGCGCGGCGGGTTGCGCCGGCTGCGGAAGTCCTGGCTGTGGAGCAGGAGGTTCGGGCGAAGCGGGGAGCAAGCGCACGTGCGGCAACCCGAGAGCAGGCGTCGACGGCGCCCTACCCCCGCCGGCCACGGCCTTGCGCTGCACCCGGATGGCCCGCGCCGCCGCGTCCGCGCGCCTGGCTGGCGCCACCGGCCGTGCCGGCGTCGATCGTTCGGGCACCACCTGGGTGGCCGGGGCCGCCGGGCCGAAACGTGCTCGGGGGCCGCCTCCTACGGAGACGCCAGCCGGCCGTCCTCGCTCCTGGGGGCCGGTCCCGGCTCCGGCGGCAGGAAGTTGCTCTGCAGCTGTGCTCGCATTGCCATTTCCGTTGGAGGCCACTGCGCCCGTGGCGCTCGCGCGGCCCCTCGGCGCGAACAGGGTATAGAGCAGGATCGACAAAGCGGCTACGGCTATCGGCGGGATCTCGTTGTGCGAGTTCGTGACCCCGGGCCAGAGCACCAAGCCCGAGAGCAACGCCGTCCACGCCCACAGGATGATGACGGCTTGACGGTGGCCGTGGCCCAGGCGTATGAGGCGGTGGTGAAGGTGGTTGAGGTCCGCCACGGCAGGGCTCGTGCGTTTGCCTGCCCTCCGTATGATCGCGAACAGGGTATCGAGGAGAGGGATGCCGAGGATGAAAAACGGGATGAGTATCGGCGCGAAGAAGAAATAGGTCCGCCCGCTGAACTCGTAGCTGTCCTGGCCTACCACAGCCAACGTCGAGCCTGCCACCAGCACGCCGAGCAACATCGCGCCTGCATCGCCCATGAATATTTTCGCCGGGTAGAAGTTATGCGGAAGGAAACCCACGCAAAGCCCGACTGTGATCACAGCGATCAGCGGGCCTGCGTTGCTCGCTGTTATGTTGTCGACTGCCCCGAGCTGGTGAGAGTAAACAAAAAATGCGCCGGCGCCAATGGCGACCACACCGGCGGCAAGCCCGTCGAGGCCGTCGATGAAATTGACCGCGTTCGCCATGACAGCAACCCAGAGCACTGTAGCAAGCGGGGCCCAGGCGTCCCCAAGGACAAGGGTCGTCTCAGCCAAGGGGACATGGAAATAGATCATGTTGATACCGAAAAGGTAAAGCACCGTACCCGCAAGGATTTGGCCTGCAAGCTTCGCCGGAGGCGACATCTCCCGAAGGTCGTCGGCCATGCCCACCACAAAGATCACGCTCGCGCCGAGGACGATGCCCATTGGCGCGGAGTTCCCTCTGAACACTGGAGCGAAAGCCGGTAGCTGCGAGGCGACCGCGACGGCCACCAAGAGCCCGAGGAACATCGCCGCCCCCCCACCGGTGGGGGTGGGCCTCTCGTGGACGCGGCGGAGGTCCGGGACGACTATCAAAGCGTGCCGGCGTGCCATCGCCCGCACGGGGAAGGTGGCCAGCCAAGTCGCTGCGGCGGCCACCGCAAATACGATTATGTACTCTCGGAAATGGATCAAAAAGGCTTCCTGCAGGCAGGTGGCGCGCGGCCTAAGGGAGGCGCGCCTGTGACCGGCTCATGGGTACGGGGGGAACTTCGAACAAAGCGTGGCGACTTCATCCCGCACTGAGGCCAGTTCGGCGTCGTCGTCACGGGCACTAAGCGTTCGGGCAATGAGCTGCGCGATCTCTGCCATCTCGGGCTCTTTCATCCCCGTCGTGGTCACCGCGGCGGTACCCAGCCGGAGGCCGCTGGTGACAAACGGGGACCTCGTGTCCCCGGGGATCTGGTTCTTGTTGAGCGTGATGCCTGCCCGGTCGAGGACTTCCTGCGCAAGCTTGCCAGTGAGGTCGGCGTCGAAGGTGCGGAGGTCGATGAGCATGAGGTGGTTGTCGGTCCCGCCCGAGACCACCCGGAAGCCGTACCCCGACAGCGCTGCTGCCAAGGCTCGAGCGTTGCGCACGACCTGAGCGGCGTACTGCGCGAACTCGGGCTGCGAAGCCTCGTAAAAAGCCACGGCCTTGGCGGCGATCACGTGTTCGAGAGGGCCGCCTTGCAATCCCGGGAAGACCGCCTTGTCGACCGCCTGTGCGAGGCCCTGCTTGCACAAGATGCAGCCGCCACGAGGCCCGCGAAGAGTCTTGTGGGTGGTGAAGGTGACGATGTCGGCGTAGGGCACAGGATTTGGGTGCACCCCGCCGACGATGAGCCCCGCGATATGCGCTGCATCAAAGAGCAGGAGCGCACCGACAGAATCGGCAATGCGCCTGAATGGCTCGGGGGGGATGACCCGCGAGTAGGCCGTTGCGCCCGCCACGATCAGCTTGGGGTTGTGCTCCCGCGCAAGCTTGCCCAGGGCGTCGAAGTCGAGCCTTTCGTCGCTTTCGGTCACGCTGTAACTGACAAAGTTGTACCACTTGCCGCTCGCGTTGACGGGAGAACCGTGCGTCAGGTGACCACCTTGGTCAAGCCGCATGCCAAGCACGGTGTCGCCCGGTTCGAGTACTGCCATGTACGCCGCCAAGTTGGCGTTGGCGCCGGAGTGGGGTTGCACGTTTGCATGCTCGGCGCCGAACAGTTGGCAAGCGCGCTTGCGGGCAAGGTCCTCAACACGGTCAATGACAAAGTTGCCGCCGTAGTAACGCTTGCCAGGGTACCCCTCGGAGTACTTGTTGGTCAGAACCGACCCCGTGGCCGCAAGCACCTCGGGGGAGGCGAAGTTCTCGGACGCGATGAGCTGGAGGCTTGTGTTCTGGCGTTCTCTCTCGGCCTCGATGATTGAGAAGAGGTCTCGGTCAGGGTGCACGGCCAAGAGCCTAGTAACTGGCCGCCGCCATCACCCGGTCCCGGGTAATGCGGCCCTCCCGTAAGACTCGTGGGGCCTCCCCGGTGCAGTCGACAACCGTGGAGGGAAGGCCGTTGCAAACCCCGGCGTCGAGCACGAGGACGACCTCGGCGCCGAGAGCCGCGACAAGTTCGCCAGCAGTGGTCGCCGGGGGTTCCCCGTGGCGGTTCGCGCTCGTAGCCGCAATAGGGCCAGCCCGAGCGCAAATCGCGAGCGGGACTGGGTGGCCAGGGCAACGGATGCCGATCGTTGCGTCATCCTCACCCAGGTCGGCCTCGAGGTCAGGCCGCCGCGGGAGGACCAAAGTGAGAGGGCCGGGCCAGTACTTGTCCATGAGCGCCCGGGCGCTCCGCGGCACGGACGTGCATAGTGCCAGCGCTTGACCAACGTCTGCCACGAGCACCGGGAGCTCCACCGAACGTGGGCGCCCCTTGATGAGGAACAGCCTGTCCGCGGCGCCGGTGCGGAACGGGCCCGCGGCGAGGCCGTACACCGTGTCCGTAGGTACCCCTATGATGTCCCCGCGGGCAAGCGCTTCGACTGCCAAGAGCACAGCCTCTTCGGGTGGTGGGTCACCGCTGGCGCTGACTAAGGGCATCGCAAAGATTATCCCTGCCCCCGGCGGCTAGCGTCGAGCGACCAGGGCACGGTCCCTGCCAGACATGTCTTGGACTACGGATACCTCTTTGAAACCGCTCGCCCGCGCGAGCGCCTCGACCTGGGCCGCTTGCTGAGGAGCGATCTCGCAGACCAGAACCGCGTGCGGGGAGAGCCACTCTCGGGCGCTCGGCACGACAGCTTCGTATGCCTCGAGCCCAGTCGGCCCGGCGATGAGAGCCTCGAGCGGTTCCCATTGGGCGACCTCCGCCGGCAGGCGGGGGAGCTCGGGCGAGGAAATATACGGCGGGTTGCTGACGGCAAGGTCGACAGAACCCTTGAGGCTGGTCGGCAACGCATCCCACCAGCTGCCGTGAACGAGGTGGACGCGGCCTGCGCACTGAGCCCCAAGACCTACGAGGTTCGCTGATGCAACCTCGAGCGCGTCCGCCGACGCGTCCCCCGCCCAGACAGCTGCATTGGCCCGCTCGAAGGCGACCGAAAGAGCGATCGCTCCTGAACCCGTCCCGAGGTCCACGACAACGGGCTTGACCGCCCCGAGCTGGTCGAGCTCTCGGAGGGCCACTTCCACCACCACTTCGGTCTCTGGCCGCGGGATGAGGACTCTTCCGTCAACCAGCAGGTCGAGCTGCCTAAAGGCCCAGTGGCCGAGCACGTACTGCACGGGTTCACCGGCAAGGCGGCGCGCCAGGAGCGCGTGGAAAGTTGACGCCGCTCGGTCGGGCGCCCCGCAGCCGAGAGCGAGAGGCCACCTGTCGCCCGAGACCTCTTCCACCAGCCAGCGAGCCGCTTGACGGTCCGCGAGGCTCGTTAGCGCTTGCTCATAAAGCTCGCGCCAGTTCACACGGCGTCGGCACTGCCGAGCTGGCGCGCACGCTCATCGGCCAGCAAGGCGTCGATGATCTCGTCGAGCTCGCCCATCAGCACCTTGTCAAGCTTGTAGAGGGTGAGCCCGATCCTGTGGTCCGTGACACGGTTTTCCTTGTAGTTGTAGGTGCGGATCTTCTCAGACCTGCCGCCACCGCCCACCTGGCTCCTGCGCTGCTGGGAGAGCTCTGCTGCTTGGCGGTCCTGCTCAGCCTTGAGCAGCCGCGCCCTGAGGACTTGCATTGCCCTTGCCCGGTTTTGGATCTGGCTCTTTTCGTCCTGCATCGACACGACGATGCCCGTGGGTAGGTGAGTGACCCGTACGGCAGAGTCGGTTGTGTTGACCGACTGCCCGCCAGGGCCTGTGCTGCGGTAAACATCGACGCGGAGGTCCTTTTCCTCGATGTGGACGTCAAGCTCTTCCGCCTCGGGGAGCACCGTGACGGTCGCTGAGGAGGTGTGCACGCGTCCCTGTGACTCGGTCACGGGTACTCTTTGCACGCGGTGCGGGCCCCCTTCGTGCTTAAGGCGAGCCCAAGCGTCCTCCCCCTTCACGAGCAGCGTGATCTCGTTGTAGCCGCCCATTGGCGAGGGGTCGCTAGAGAGGACCTCGAGCTTGAGGCCTGTGCGCTCGGCATACCGGGAGTACATCTCGAAAAGGTCCCGCGCGAAAAGGTTCGCTTCCTCTCCCCCCTCGGCACCCCTGATCTCCATGATCACGTTGCGGCCGTCGTTCGGGTCGCGTGGGAGGAGGAGGACCTTGACCTGCTCCTCAATGGCTTCGAGGCGCACCTCAGCCTCGCGGACCTCTCCGGCCAGGGCTTCGCGGTCATCGCCTTCGGCGATCGTGAGCAGCTCGCGGGCGACGTCGAGATCTCCTTGCGCGCTCTGGTACGACCTGTACGCCTCGGCGACTGGCTCAAGCACGTGGTGACGCCGGGAAACCTCCCGCAGGCGGCGCTGGTCGGCGATCACCTCTGGGTCAGAGAGCTGAGCGAGGACCCTGTCGTACTCCGCAACCAGCTCTGTGAGCCGCTCGAACACGAACTTGCAGGTCTACTTGTCGGCGCCGGACCTCGTGGCCCGCCGCCCGTAGCGGCGCTCGAAGCGCTCGACGCGACCGCCTGTGTCGACGAGCTTCTGTTTGCCCGTGAAGAACGGGTGGCACTCGTTGCACAGCTCGGTGTGCAACTCGGGCTTGGTCGACCTCGTCGTGAAGGTGTTGCCGCACGAGCAGACGACCCTCGCCTGCACGTACTCAGGATGTGTGTCGGCTTTCATGGCTCCTACAGAATACGGCTAGATGGCGGGAGCAGGAGTCTTGGCAATTTCGGCCAAGAACTGGTCGTTGCTCCGCGTCGTACGGATCTTGTCCACCAGGAGCTCGAGCCCGGCGGCGGCGTTGCCGTCGGTGGCCAGGGCGTTGAGCACGCGGCGCAGCTTCCAGACCTGCTGGAGCTGCTGGCGGTCGAAGAGAAGCTCTTCGTGGCGGGTCGACGAGGCATTGACATCGAGGGCGGGGTAGATGCGCCTCTCGGCGAGCTTGCGGTCGAGGCGGAGCTCCATGTTGCCCGTGCCCTTGAACTCCTCGAAGATCACCTCGTCCATCCGGCTCCCGGTCTCGACAAGCGCCGTTGCGAGGATCGTCAGCGAGCCGCCCTCTTCGATATTGCGGGCACTGCCGAAGAACTTCTTCGGCGGGTAGAGGGCCCCGGTGTCAATACCACCTGACATGATGCGCCCGGTTGCCGGCTGCGCCAGGTTGTAAGCCCGCGCAAGGCGGGTGATGCCGTCAAGGACTATCACAACGTCCCTGCCGACCTCGAGGAGGCGCTTGGCCCGCTCGATCGCCAACTCAGCGACCTGGGTGTGCTCGTCCGAGGGCCGGTCGAAAGTGGACGCGATGACCTCGCCTTTGACCGAGCGCCGCCAGTCCGTCACTTCTTCGGGCCGCTCGTCCACGAGCAGGATCATGAGGTGGACCTCGGGGTTGTTGGCCTCGATGGAGTGCGCGATCTGCTTGAGGATCGTGGTCTTACCTGCCTTTGGCGGTGAGACGATGAGGCCGCGCTGGCCCTTCCCGATCGGCGATACGAGGTCGACGATCCGGGCCGTCACGTTGGCGGGGTCGCCCGGCACCTCTAGGGCGAGCTTCTCGTCAGGGAAGAGGGGGGTGAGGTTCTCGAACTTAGGCCGGCTGCGAGCGTCGTCGGGCACGAGCCCGCTGACAGAGTCGACGCGCACGAGCGCCGGGTACTTCTCGTTGTTGGCCGCGGGGCGAAAGGCGCCTTCGACGACGTCGCCCTTGCGGAGGCCGTAGCGTCGCACCTGCGTGATGGAGACGTACACATCGGCCGAACTTGCGAGGTACCCGTTGGTACGAAGGAAGCCGTAACCTTCCTCGCGCAAGTCGAGAAGGCCCGCGCAGGTAACGAGCTCGCCGGAGTACGGCGCCTCGGCCGCCTGGGCGGTGAACTCTCGCTCGCCCCGCCCTTCGCTGCCTCGAGGGCCCTTCTCCCGGTTGCGCCGGCGCCGGCGCCGGCTGTTGCCCAGGCCCGGGTCAAGGTCGCCACGATCTGCCCGGTCGGTTCGCTGGTCTGCCCTTTGACGGGCCCCATCAGACCGCTGGAAGGCCTGGGGGCCTTCCCCTTCCTCGCCGGCAGAAGCGGGGCTGGCGCTCGGCGCGGTGCTCGCCTGGTCGCCGTTCAGGCCCGGGGCGCCCGGGCCGCTCGGGCCATTCAGTCTCCCCTCGGCGCTGGTGCCGCCCGCGGGAGCAGCCCGGTCCCCTCTCGAGCGCTCATGCTCTTGCGCCTCGAGCGCCTGGGAGCCGTTGGCGCGCGCCTTGCCGTTCGTGCTTGCCGGGCTGGCGGCTTCGGTTGGCGGCTCAGCCAGCTCCAGCTGCTCTGCCGGCCCATCTTGGGCAACGGCCTTGCGGGCCCTCGTGCGGCGCGGCTTATCCGCTGGCGCTGCGGCCGCCTCGACGCCAGTGACCTGGAGAATTTGGGATACCAGGTCAGCCTTTTTGGTACGAGGCCCGGGTTTGGAGCCCAGAGCCTGGGCGATTGCCAAGAGCTCGTCCCGCTCCTTTGCTTCGAGCACGGAACGCTCGAGCTGCAGGTCGCTCATTTACTACCTCTGTCGTGGGTGTGAGTTTGCGATTAATTACCAACACGGCGGAACAGCACAGAGACTGATAGCTCCCGTAAACCCGGACCGCCACTTTGGGTGGCGGAGTAGACCACTTGGACGCCGGGAGATGCCGCTCCGGATGAGGTCCTCGCCCGGGGAGACCCCGAGCCGAGGCAAATACATATTACCTGCTGTTTGACCGTCGCGCCAGGAACCCTTCTTTACGGCGCGCGACCTCTGCTCCCTCTACAGCCCGAGCTCCTCACGCACGGCCCCGATGTCAGCCTCGACGGCTTTCGGCACGGCAATCTGGCTGATTGCAACGTCGGGGTCCTTCAAACCATGCCCGGTAAGCACACAAACGACCCGTGAACCCGCTGGCGCGCCCACCTTGAGGAGCCCGGCGACCGAGGCAGCCGAAGCAGGCTCGCAGAACACGGACTCCTCTTTCGCCAGGAAACGGTAGGCGTCCAGGATGTCCTCGTCGCTGACAGCATCGATAAGGCCACCGGACTCGGCGGCGGCCGCGCTCGCCCCGTACCACGAGGCAGGTTTGCCGATGCGGATGGCGGTCGCAATTGTCTCGGGCTTTTCGACCGGGTGACCGAGGACAATCGGGGCGGCCCCGGCAGCCTGGAAACCGAACATACGCGGGAGGCCCTTGACTTTGCCCGCATCCTGGTACTCGCGGTACCCCTTCCAGTACGCCGTTATATTGCCCGCGTTGCCGACCGGCATGCAATGCATAACGGGTGCTGCGCCGAGCACGTCGACTATCTCGAAAGCCCCCGTCTTTTGGCCCTCGATCCGGTAAGGGTTTATGGAGTTGACGACCGTGACCGGCTCAGCCTCCGCCAGCTCCCGCACCAGTGAGAGCGCACGGTCAAAATTTCCCCGCACTTGCACGACTTTCGCTCCGTGAACGAGGGCTTGGGCCAACTTGCCAAGAGCGATGTAGCCATCCGGGATGAGCACAGCACAAGAAAGCCCGGCGCGCGCAGCATAAGCCGCCGCTGACGCAGATGTATTGCCAGTCGAACCACACACGACTGCCTTGGCGCCTTCTTCGGCCGCCTTTGAGATCGCCACTGTCATCCCACGGTCCTTGAACGAGCCCGTCGGGTTGGCCCCCTCGATCTTCAGCCACACCCGGGCACCGGTGCGCTGCGAAAGGCGCGGCGCCTCCAAGAGGGGGGTACCTCCCTCCAGGAGGCTTACCACCGGTGTGGCTTGGCTGACCGGCAGGTGCTGGCGGTACTCCTCGATGACACCCCGCCACACCTGGCCCTCGGTCAAGAACCGGCCACCCGCAGCAGGCCGCCTACCCGGCGCACGGCATCGAGCTGGCGGAGCTCGTGCAAGCACGCCTGCATGTCACGTTCGTAGGCCGGGTGAGTGACGAAGACGAGGTGGGCCTCTCCCTCTCCGGGCGTCCCGGGCCTCGCCCACGTCGGTGCCACGATGCCGTCCTCGGGCTCGGGGGCATCCTGCTCCATCGAGCGCACCGAAACCTGGTGGCGGCCGAGCACGCCCGCTATGGCTGCCAGCACACCGGGTCTGTCAACGACGAGGAGCCTCAGGTAATACGCGCATCGCAGGTCGTCGATGGGGCGGATGCGTACATCGCGGAGCTCGAGCTTTCGGGCGGCTCCCTTCATGGTGAGGTTGTGAGCAGCGTCGACGAGGTCCCCCAGCACGGCGCTTGCGGTCGGCGGCCCTCCGGCGCCCCTGCCAAGGAGCATCAATTGCCCCAGGGCGTCCCCTTCGACAAAGACCGCGTTGAACGAATCGCGCACGGACGCAAGTGGGTGCGCGTTCGGGACCATAGCCGGGTGGACGCGTACGCCGAGCGCTCCATCGGCGTCGGACTCGATGATCGCGAGCAGCTTGATCTCGAAACCCAGCCGGGTCGCCGCCTGGATGTCTTGGCCGCTGATGGCGGAGATGCCCTCCCGGTAGACGTCGCCTGCGACAACCTTGGCGCCGAAGGCCACGTTTGCGAGGATCGCCGCCTTCGCGGCGGCGTCGAAACCTTCGACGTCGGCCGTCGGGTCCCGTTCCGCATAGCCGAGCCCCTGCGCCTCTGCGAGCGCTTCCTGGTAACTCGCCCCGGAGGCAGACATCCTGGTCAGGATGTAGTTGGTCGTCCCGTTGACGATGCCCATCACCCGGTGTATCCGTTCGCCCGCGAGAGATTCGCGCAGCGCCCTGATGAGCGGGATCCCCCCCGCAACGGCTGCCTCGAAGAGCAAGTCGACACCCGCCCGGCTGGCTGTCTCCCAAAGCTCACTACCGTGGTTGGCGAGCAGCTCCTTGTTCGCACTTACTACGGGCTTGCCCTTGCGGAGCGCGGCGAGCATGAGGTCGCGCGCCGGCGAGATACCACCCATGACCTCGACGACCACGTCGATGCTCTCGTCGTTGACGACGGCGGCTGGGTCGGTTGTAAGCAGGGGCTCGACGCCGGGGACGCCCCGCTCTTTGGTAGCCGAGCGGACGGCGACCCGTGCCAGCTCGAGGCGCATGCCGGTGCGGCCGGCGATGTGCTCGGCGTCCGTGAGGAGCATGCGGGCCAAGGCCGCGCCGACATTGCCGCAGCCCAAGAGGCCTACCCGTACCAGCGGTCTGTCGGGATGTACCCCTCCGGCAAGGCTCGGTGAAGTGGTCTGGGGAGCGGTCGCTATGACACGGCAGGCTAGCTATCGAAGTGGGCTCTTTGCCAGGAAGACGGCTCGGCGGTCATAGGCGCGGCGGTCCCTAGACCGCTTTCCTTAGCTGTCGAGGGCCAGCAGGTCCTCATATGTCTCTCGCCGGACGACGGTGCGCCAGCCACCGTCCCGCACGAAAACCACTGGCGGGCGCGGCACTTTGTTGTAGTTGGAAGCCATCGAGCGGCCATAGGCACCGGTGACCGGCGTGGCCAGGACGTCTCCAACCGCGAGGTCCTCTGGCACCCTGGCGTCCCTTATAACTACGTCACCCGATTCACAATGCTTCCCGACGACGGTGATGCGGCGCGGCCTTTCTGCGCTTGTTGCCCGGGGGAGGAAGGCCTCGTAGCCCGAGCCGTAAAGCACCGGGCGAGGGTTGTCGCTCATGCCACCGTCGACACTGACATAGGTACGTAAGCCGGGTAGTTCCTTGATCGTGCCAACCGTGTAACAGGTAATAGCCGCGGCAGCGGCTATCGCGCGGCCCGGCTCGGCCGAAATTACGACCCTATGCGGCAAACCGGCTTCCTTGGCTGCTTGATGGACGGCTTGCGCCCATTCGGTGATCGATGGCGCGGTCTCGCCCGTGACGTACGGGGCCCCAAGGCCGCCTCCGATGCAAAGCTCGTCCAGCTCGAGCTCCAGACATAAGGGTGCAAGAGCCAACAGCGCCCGGCGGAAGCTGTCGAGTGAAAAAATCTGCGACCCGATATGGGCGTGCAAGCCAAGAAGATGGGCACCCGCGACCGGGTGGCGGAGCCTCTCGGCAGCTTCGGCTGCAGCGCCGGACATCAGGCCGAAACCAAACTTGGAGTCTTCTTGCCCGGTCATCACGTACTCGTGGGTGTGAGCTTCGATGCCGGGCGTTACGCGTATCAGTACGCCTGCGAGCGGCTCGCCCCTTCGCCGCCCGGAAAGTCTTGCTAAACGGTCTATCTCGTCGAAAGAGTCGACCACTATCCGGCCAACGCCCGCGCTCAGTGCTCTCTCAAGCTCCGCTTCGGACTTGTTGTTGCCGTGGAGGACAAGCCTCTCGGCCGGCACGCCGGCCGCCAAGGCCACTGTGAGCTCGCCGCCGGTAGAAACGTCAATGCAACAACCCTCTTCGTCAGCAAGGCGCGCCATTGCCTTACAGAGAAAGGCCTTGGACGCGTAAGCGACCCGGGGCCCGAACGCGTCCCGCGCCTCCCGGCAGCGGGCGCGAAGGTGGCCCTCGTCGTAGATGAAGACGGGCGTCCCTACCTCTCTCACCAAATCCAGGACGTCGATGCCCCCGACGAGAAGGGCACCGCTGGGGTCAACTTGAGCGCTGTCCGGGAGAAGGTACCTCGGGAGTGGCGCGGTGCTGGTCCCGTCAATTATTGCGCCGCGCTGCCCCTGAGCGGAGAGCGATCGCGTACCTCGCTTACGGGGAGGCGCCGGTTCGGCGCCCGGGTCAGGGACCATGTGACGTCCATCGTGCCAGGCCGAGCTACCCGGCCGACGGCAATTGAGGCTCGGCAGAGATTGACGAGCCCGAGGCCGCGTGCATGTTCTGGGCTACGGGTTGCCGTAGTCAGGGCCCAACTGGTCTCCCGGTAGTTCCCGGCCACCCTGAGAGCAGGCCCCGGGCACACAGGTATGCTTGTTGCGCCGCCCCCGTAGCTCAGGGGATAGAGCGCCGGCCTCCGGAGCCGGGTGCGTGGGTTCAAATCCCGCCGGGGGCACCCGAAAATACACCCTCTACCATCACGCAGAGATGCCTGGCTCCATACGCACGCCGACCGGCACGAGCGACATGATTTTCCTGCCGATCGCCTCGCGCACCGTCACCGCCGCGGAAATGGGGAGCCATTCCAAGGCGACGCTGGCCCACTTTGGGCCCGATGAGCGCGCCCCGGGCCGTTGACGAGGGTGCGGTACCGCCGGTACGCTCTGGCCGCATGTTGGGGCGCGTCGAGATCTACTCGCGCATTGCGGTCGCGGTGATGGCAGTGCTGTTCCCGCTCTCCTTCGTCGGTCCCGCCGCCTGGGCAGAGGCGCCGCACGGGGACACCTACCTCGTCACCGGCACCGTCTACGACGGGGCGTACCCCGTCACCCAAAACGCGTGGAGCGCCGTCGGCGTGCAGTTCGCCGTGACGCCCGGGGACCGAGTCGTCAACATCGCCCCGGCGGCCGCGTTTTGTGCGCCGACTCAAAGCTTCCCCCTGGCGGGGGCTGACGTCCGTGATGACACGTTCAGCTCGTACACCTCGCCCGCACCCCACTACTCGGTGACAATGACCGGGATCTTCGAGCGCGACGGCAAGGCGAAAGGAACCGGGGCCCTTCGCGCCGAGACGATCCAGGACCAGCCCTGCACGGAGGAGGCCGACTGGACCGCAGATGCCCTCCCCAAGGGGACCGAGCTGTGCTTTTCGGTCGAGCCCGGCCTCCTCTTCCACACGACAGTAACCAACATGACCTGCGGCGAGGCCTACGTCGCTTGGAACGAGGGCTCCACCAGCTCGAACGGAATTAGCTTCTCCACCCCTGGATGGGACTGTGGCTCCGGCTCCCACGACCCCGTAGTACGCAACATCTGCACGCAAGGGGACAAGACCTTCCGCCTCCCCTAATGAGGTTCTCCGACTGCTCCTCGAGGATATGGGCGTTTGTTGTGGAGCACCCCAGCAGCAGAATTTCCCTAGTCGTTCATGCCGATCGAAGGCAACGACCGGCTCGAGCTCGCCCGCGATCGTCGGGGTCACGATAAAGGACGTCCCCAGCCACCACCCAAACCATTTTCGTGACACCCGAGGGAGCAATTTTTACGTTTCCTCGGCCCAGTGGCGTCGGGCGGTGGGGCGCCGGCCCGGTTGCTGTTCGCGATCGCGACATCGTCCTCGAGGATGAGCCGAATTTCAGACCTGGCGCCGATGCGCAACGTAAGTAGCCGGGACACGATGGTACCGAGGCCGCGAACGCGGCTCACAGACGAGGAGGTACGTGGATGATCGAAGTGCGCAACCTTACAAAGCACTTCGGCACGACTGTGGCGGTGAACGACCTGTCGTTCGACGTGAGCCCGGGCATGGTCACGGGGTTCCTGGGGCCAAACGGTGCCGGCAAGACCACCACGATGCGCGCCATCATCGGCCTCGACCGGCCGACTTCAGGACATATAACAGTGGACGGGCGGGCTTATGTGGACCTGCCGGCACCGTTGCGCGAAGTCGGGGCCCTCCTCGACGCAGGCGCTCTTCATGGCGGCCGTCGCGCCTATTTCCACCTATTGTGCCTGGCGCAGAGCAACGGCATCCCAGGCCGGCGAGTCGATGAGGTCCTCGACATGGTGGGTCTCACCGACGTGGCCCGCAAGCGGGCCAAGGGGTTCTCGCTCGGCATGAGCCAGCGCCTGGGCATAGCGGCGGCCTTGTTGGGTGACCCGCCGGTACTGATGTTCGACGAGCCGGTGAACGGCCTCGACCCGGAGGGCATCCGCTGGATCAGGACCCTCATGCGCGCCCTCGCCGCCCAGGGCCGCACCGTGCTCGTGTCCAGCCACCTCATGAGCGAGATGGCCCTCACGGCTGATCACCTGATCGTGATCGGCAAGGGGCGCCTCATCGCCGACTCCAGCGTGGACGACGTCATCAAGCGTGGTTCTGGCCGTGCAGTCCTCGTCCGCACACCCGACGCCGCTGTCCTCCAGGTGCGGTTGGAGAACGCTGGCGCCTCGGTGGAAGCTCACCCCGACGGGGCCATGATGGTCCAGGGCTTGGAAGCTCCGTCGATCGGCAAGCTCGCCGCCGAAGGGGGCGTGGTGCTCTACGAGCTGACCCCCCAGGAGGTATCACTGGAGGAAGCCTTCATGGAACTGACCCAGGACAGTGTGGAGTTCCACGCTGGCGCCGGCGCAGCTGACCCGGTGCCGTTGGGCGCAGGTTGGAGGTAGGTCAATGGCCATAACCACGCTGCAAGCACCGGCGACCGTCACCCGTCCCCCGTCGGCGAGGGGCTAC
>Ga0335074_10002306_pt1 | contig 25970 bp, 21 predicted proteins | sample Lox_Sample_23_FD_206715 | JGI IMG/M metagenome (GOLD analysis project Ga0335074, IMG submission 206715) | Soil microbial communities from Loxahatchee National Wildlife Refuge, Florida, United States - Lox_Sample_2.3 | ecosystem: Environmental > Terrestrial > Soil > Wetlands | place: USA...
GAAGGCTCAATGCTTGCGCAGCCGCCGCATTGGGAGCACGCTGACACCGGCGCACGGGGACGTTGACATCGCGTGTGGAAGTATAAACTGTTCGTGGTCGAGGTCACCTGTCGGCGGCAGTGCTAACGACAAAGGTTCTTCGGTTCACGGTGGCGAGCATCTGGCTAACTAATTACGTCAATCTGGGCCCGCTCGAGTCCGGAACCGTTTTGCCCGTAGAGCCGTCTCGATAAATCGAGACGCACGCACTGGACAAGGACCCAGGCGCTTTTTGGAGTGTTAATCCGCGCACGCCGCCCCTAACCGTGTCAGCCGGTTTATCTCGCCCCCCATGAGCCTCTGGTCGATCCTCAGCGCGAGCGTGGTGAGGTCTTGGAGGGGACCGCGCCGCGCTTTTGGAGCACAGAGGCGAGCGCGAGATCGTTGGAATGCGGGCGTACATAGGTGATCACGGCAATCATTCCGCGCCGCACGGGCCGGCGGCTTGCCGACGCAGTGTTGCCGCGGCCCTGAACCCGGGCGACGGAAGGCCTCAAGTGTGCATGAAGACTCGTAGCGCGATCTAGGCGGTGCTGCGATACACGGCAAGGTCGGTCCTCGCGAGATGGAACACGGCGAGGTTCGACTCCTCCACGGCTTGCACGACCCCTGGCCAGTAAGGCATGTAGTCATCCCACACGATCGCTCCACCGCGCGTCAGAAGGCGGTGTGCGGATCGGGTGTCGCTAGCCGCGACGTCGTATTCGTGCCCACCGTCGACGACAACAAGATCGACCGACCCATGCCATGGCGTGAAGTCGAAGGTGCGGCTGTCGCCGTACAACTGAGTGATCCGTGCTGCTTCAGGGCTATCGCGAAACTTAACACCGACTTCGCCAGCTTCGATGTTGGCTGCTTCCGCGGTTAGGGTCGCGACCGCGGCGGACTCAGGCGGCAGGTCAAGAGTGAGGATCTCAGCGTCAGGAGCGCACCGGGCAATCAGTAGGGTCGTCGCACCGTCGAACGTCCCGATCTCAAACACACGGCGGGGTTGAATGAGCTTTGCCATTACCCCGAGCGCGTACTGCTCATAGGGGTCGAGGTTGTTAGGCCGGAACGTGACGTCGCCCATGGGCACAGACAGTCCGTCAGACCCAGGAAACGCCTCGAAAAGGTCACGGTAAGGTGAAGACGTCATCAGCTGCTCGGCCCGCACCCCTGCGGTGAGCACGTCTCTAGCAAACTCGCGGGGGGAGCGACGGATGAGGCGGCCGAGCGAGCTGGCGGCGGATTTCCAGTACGCAATGTCGATGTCGCCGAGGATAGCCGCGTACCAGCCGTCGTCCAGGTTGCAGCGCAATGCCAGCTGCGAGACCTCAGCCGAGTCGCGCAGGGACCTCGCGGCGCCGATACCTTCGCGGCGCAGCCCAGTTGCGCAGCCACCAGTGCGACAGACCGCGGGCGCGTTGGATATCGGCTGTGTCGGCGTGCTCTGTGCGCCGGGGCTGTCCCAGCCCGCGGACCTCCGCCGCCGCGAACGCTCGCAGGTCACGCAGGCTTGGCCTTTCGTGCCTCCAGTGGTGCTGGATCCACGCCTCAGACATGCCTTGCTGGTAGGCGCGCCGATCCCACATAGCCTCGGTGAGCCGAACTGCCCTCGGGTGATGCTCGACCGGAGCATCTTCGACCAGGACAGCAGACCCTCCCGCTTCGACGACCTGAGTGTGGAAGAAGCTGTCATCCATGAAGCCGATCGCGCCGGGTCCCAGCGCGGGCTCAAAGCGGAAACCGAGATCGACAAGATCCCTGCGCAGTCCCATACTTGCACCAACGACCGTACGCGGGCGCGGCCCGGCGAGATTCATGTAGCGCGTGTCGGCGAGCAGCTCACACTGGCGGAGCGAAAGTCCATACGTAAGATCCGGAGCGAGGTGAACGGCGCCCGCGACCAGGTGGGCGCCGGCTGCTAGCGGCGCGCTCAACGCGGCAACCCAGTGGACGGGCACGAGTACGTCGTCATCGGTAAACAGCACAACTTCGCCCTGTGCAGCACAAAGCCCAGCGTTCCGCGCGATCGCCTGCCCTGCCGCCGGCAGGGCGATGACACTCGTCCTCGGATCAGCCTGGACAGCTCGCATGACCGCGAGGGTACCGTCCGTCGAGGCGCTGTCGACGAGAATGAGCTCGCCGCCGCCAGCATCCTCCAGGCTCGCCAGGACCCGCTCTATCGAGCGTGCGAGCATCCGCTCCCCGTTGCGGCTGCAGATAATGACCGTTGTGAGCATCGACGATGAACGATATTCGCCGACCACACAAGATCGTTCCGGTTCACAGCCCCACGCCGGCTCATGCTCGCTCGCTCGAAACGGGCCATTTGACGCAGCCCCTCCGGTGGGCGGCTTCCGACGGGTCAGCCGTCGACCAGGAGCGGGAAAGCCCGCCTTGGCGTTAGGTGGACGTGACGATGGCGCGTTCCGGTCGCACTGACGCCCGGCGAATAAACGGCCGTTCGATCGCGAAGTGCATCATGCACGCGACCGGTACCACGATGACGACACTCGCGACGATCGCGGTCAGGAGGGCCAGCGAGCTATCGACGCGAGCCGCAAACGGCATCACGACGTGCTGCAGCAGCGGATAATGCACGAGATAGATGCTGTAGGAGATCTGACCGATGAATCGACACGTCGGACGGGACAAGAAGCGACGAATCGGAGACTCCCGGAGCAGGACATAGAGGAACAAGCCGGCGTAACAGAGCCCGAACAGCAGCCCGAAGCCGTAGTAGCTGAGGGCGGCGCTCGACATGGACACGATGTTCTGAACGACGTAGCCACCAAAGATGAGTACGAAGGTCACGATCCCGCACCGCGCGATCATGTTTCGCTTGGCGGGTGCGATGACCCCCTGTTCGAGCGCCGTGTAGATGCACGCGGCGACGATGCCGGCGCCGAACACGCTCAGGAACGATACGGCGTCGACGGCCGTGTAGTCGTGCCGGCCAAAGGCGTGCTTCAGCGCGACCGTGAAGACCGCCGAAGCCGGAGAGATGAGCAGCAGGATGCATGCGCCGGCGATGAGCGTGATCCGTCCCCGCCGCGCCAGCGCCACAGCACCGGCGGCGATGAGCGGCAACATCAGGTAGAACTGACCCTCGATCGAGAGCGTCCACGTTGGGCCGTCGATCCCGCCAAGCGTCTGAGCCGAGTAATCGTGGAGCAGGAGCAGATGGGAGAGCAACTGCTTGATCGGGGCCGCTGCCACAGCTGCGTCGCCGAACACGACGATCGTCAGGAGTAGCGCGGCGTAGTAGGCGGGCAGGATCCGGCGCGCTCGGCGCGCGTAGAACGACCGGATCGCCGGCGCCTTGCCTCCTCCGAGGAGGTGTCTCGCAAACGGGAGGAAGAGCAGGCCGCCACTCAGCACGAAGAAGAGGTGAACGCCCGTGCCACCGAGGTCGGCCACCGGCGCAACGAGCCGCAGGAAGCGGTGGACTCCGGTGCGGTTCCCGATCGTGACGTGGGCCAGATAGCTGAAGTGGATCAGAAGCACGAGCCCGACGGCCAGCGCCCGCAAGCCGTCGAGCGCCGGAAATTCGTGGTCCTGAAGGCTCCGCCTGACGAGGCCGCGGTAGAGCACCGGCGTCCGTCCTGCGGTTAGTTCGACGTCTTGCACGTACTCATCCCCCGTGAAGTCAGTCGACGGTAACTCAGCTGCCTGGCACTACCACGACGCTTCTGCCGCGTCCAGCGAACGTACTGTACGCACACGGCTTTGGACACCGTATGGGCGCGCGAGACGTGGCGCCTGCAACGATGGACAAGCCCCGGCGGAAACCCCCGCCCTCGCCTCTGGACCCCACACCGTCGGCTGCCTACTCGGCTCACTCGCCCGCTGACGTCCGACGCGCGAGGAGCGCCGAAATGCGAGCCAGCCGGGCCCGCGGTTTCAACCTGGCGCGCACGCGCCCGGTCAGCCGGTCGTAGACAAGCGGAGCCCCGATCCGCGCTGCGTGCAGCGCCCGGGCACCGCGGCCTCCACGGTAACTCAGCCAGAGGCGGAAGTGCGGCATTGCGGGCGTTAGCGCAAAGCCGGCCCAGTGCAGGAGTGCGACTGGCGCTGCGCGCGTCTGCGACGGCGCCAGTCGTGAAGCGATGAGCGCTCCGTCCTCGGTGTGGTAGCGGTGCCCTGCCCACCCGCCGCTAACGTCAAGAACGTCGGTGAACGCTAGGCACGCGACGCCGAGCCGGTCCAGCACGTAGTTGAGGTACGTCTGGTCGGCGAGTGGGATCGTGTCGCCGGCCACGGTTGCGTATTCGTCGAAGAATCCCTGGACGACGTCCAGCGAGAGAACCCCACGCGTGCCGCCGAAGACGCCGGCGTTGATGCCCCGCGCGTTGTGCTCGGTGACCATCTTCGCTCGCAACGGACCGGGCTTGTACACTTCGTCGAGGTTGGCGTCCAGGTAGAGAACATGAGGCGAATACCGCTCGACGGCGCCAAGCAACGGGCGCACGGACTGCACCGCGACGACGTCGGCGTCAAGGTAGATGAAGTGCTCGTACGGTCCCCAGAAGCTGCTGAACCGACGCATCAGACCAATAGGTGCGTCCGGAAGCAGTGTCCGGCTAAATGCATCGAGCTCGGCGAAGGCGACTGTCGGCAAGATCTCCACGTCCATCCGCCTGCAGAGTCGGCGGGTCCGGGCGAGGTTGTCATCGAAGGGAATAAGCGTGATCGGCACATCTCCGGAGTGCCGCCGAACGCTCGTGAGCATCGTCACCAGCCAGTTGTGGACGCGGTCGTTTCCGGCGCAGCAGATCCCGCTGGTCATGGCTTGCGTGGCGGAAGGTCCGGCGGTCGATTTGGCCCGGGTGGGCGGTGACCAACGCGAGCGTGGAAGTGAAGGCGCATGAGCACGGTTCTCCGACGAACCCGATTAGCATAAGAGCAGTGAACCTGATGCGCGAACTGGACACGCTAGGTCGCAATCCAGCGGCGATTGCGGGAAGGCTCGTCGCCGCGGGCGTGTCTAGGCGCAGTACGTTCCGCGGGCGCGCCCGCCGCGACGGACGCATCACGCTGCTGACGGTTGACTTCGCCAACCTGACCCCTCACGCGATCAGGCTCGCCAATTCGTTCCGGCGCAACGTTGACCCTACGGGCGCGGTCGTCGCCGTGCAGAACGGCACCCGCGCGAACAACAAGCGGCTGAGCGCCCACGGGATCGAGACGCACGGATTTGGGTTGAACATCACGCATGGTCGCGCGCTCGACTGGGGGATGCGCTTCATTACGACGGAGTACGTCCTGGTCTGCGATCCGGACAGCTTTATCCTCGCGCCGCGCTTCCGTGAAGAGGTCTTCTCGCGCCTGGATCGGTTCGGCGTCGCGGGCATCACGATTCACGAGACGGCTGACTTTCACTACTACCACCCGATTTGTACAGCGTTCGAGACGCGACTATGGAAGGAGCGTGCATGGTCCTGGATCCAGGACTACTCAATTCCGGGTCGCCCTCGCGACGTCGGTTGGGAGCTGACAGAGGAGCTCGGCGGTTTCAATGGTGAGGCGGCAATTCCTCGTACACGAACGGGCATCGCCGGTCACGTATATGGAGAGTCGTTCACATGCACGTTCGGCACGTCGCGGATCGACACGGCCGGTCATGAGATTGAGATCGATGGACGCAGTGCGGCCGTGACGCGGGACTACCACGGCCGCTGGGCGCAGTGGGTTGATCGCGTCGCCGCGGGCCTTGACGATGTGTCCGGCTTTCCAACCTGATCCGGCAGAACCGCAGATTATCGCGAAGCACGTGACTTATCGGTAGCCAGATGCGCATGGCAGAAGCGAATCGCGGGGCTGACTATCGTGTATGCATGCCGTACGACACACAGTCGACCCCGAGCGAGACACCCGAAAGAGTCAAGTGCAACGCCAAAGTTTGCAGTCAGCGACGCACGGCGGATGCGCCTCTCATCGCCCGCAGCCGTCAATCGGCCACGCGTTCATAGCGCACACCGGACCGTCGCCCATGCGCATCCACATCGCCAGCATCGGCACCGAGCCAGAACACGAAGCCCAACGTCGATTTCTGACTGATCTCGCCGCGCGTGACGAGATCGGTGTGCATCGCCTCGCCGCCAGCGCCGAGAGCGCCGATGGGGTGCTCTTCGTCGACCTCCACCAGCATCCAGACGACCCATATCTGCATTCCCTCCGCGCGCACCCGTTGGTGCGGCGCTTCGGATCAAAGACGTTCGTCCTCGACCAGCGCGACACACCCACGTACACATGGCCTGGGATCTACGTCTCGGCAAGCCGTCGTTGGCGCAGGTCGACGGTTCGGGGGGGCCCCTACCCGGTGCTTCCCAACGCCCCCAATCCGCGGGAGGCACCGCCGACTCTGCTATTTTCGTTCATGGGAGCACGCACCCATCCGGTGCGGGAGAGGCTGCTGGCGATCACGCATCCTCGCGCAATCGTCGAGGACACCAGCGACACCCACACGATGCCCTGGTTGACGGGGCCACAGTCGCCGCAGACGAGCCACCACCGATTCGCCACCGTCCTCCAGCGCTCGAAGTTCGTCCTGTGCCCCCGCGGACACGGGCCGTCGTCGTTTCGCCTCTACGAAGCCCTCAGCGCCGGTCGTGTGCCGGTAGTGATTAGTGACGGCTGGCTGGCTCCACCCGGAGTCGCCTGGAACGGTTGCACTGTGCGCGTGCCAGAGCGCCAGGCTGACGATGTTGTGGAGATCCTGGAGGCGGCCGAGCCTGGTTGGCCCGCGATGGCCGCATGTGCTCTCGATGTCTGGGACAAGAACTTCCGTGACGGACGGCTGTGGCACCACTATGCCGAGTCGCTTGAAGAGCTCTCTCGCATCGCGCGCCGAGCAGCGCAAGCCCCATGGTGGATGCAAGAGCCCGTCCTCCGCATCGCTGCTCGCCGGGCGCTCGCGCGCGTGCGGCGCTCCGATCCTCGCCTCGCCCCACGCATCCCGAGCCGCGAACGGTGACCGCGCGCAACGGAACGCTGGCATGGCTGAGCAACGAGACGCCCGCCGTCGACGGCTCCGGCGGCCAGCGACGGCAGTTCCACCAGATCAAGGCACTCACCGAAACGGGCATCGACGTCCACCCGATCCTCCTCGCGAGCTCCCAGAACGACGCCAGCATCAAGCGTCTCACCCGGACGACGCGTTACACGACGGCGCCGTGGGATCGCCGCCTGCTACGACCGAGCCGCGAGCTGAAGCGCATCCTGACCGCAGATATGCCCAACGCGGCCGTAGTGGCGCATATCGAATCGTTTCCGTCGGTCGCCCGGCTGTTGACCTCGCTCAACCTTCCGGTGGCGATCGACTTTCACAACGTGAACTCGCGCTGGTACGACACGGTGGGTCAGCACCAAGAGGCGGAATTGTGGCGAGCACGTGAACGCGCCGCCCTCGGCTCGACCTCGCTGGCGACGTGCTGCTCGGGGCAAGAGAGAGACGCGCTGAGGCGGCTCTTACCAGGCGCTCGGATCGAGGTCGCCGCAAACGGAGTCGACCCTGATGAGTGGCCGGCTTCAGCGCTTCGCGCCGAGCGCGAACCCGTGGTCGCCGTGTTTGCGACGTGGTCCCACGCGCCCAACCGAATCGGCCTCGAATGGTTCTTCGAGTCCGTCTGGCCAGCGATCATCCATGAGCGCCACGACGCCCGCCTCGTCGTGGTCGGCCCGGGATCACCCCCGTCAGCCCCCAATGACCTTCCCGGCATCCACGTGGCTGGACGGGTCGCGGACCTCGCCGGGTTCCTCGGCGGGGTGCAGGTCATCGCCGTCCCCATCGTGAAGGGGATCGGTGCTCGAATGAAGTTCGGCGAGGCCCTCGCGAGCGGGGCCGCTGTTGTGTCGACCTCCGTCGGGGCCGAGGGTGCCGATGCCGGCGCTCGCTTTGTGACCGCGGACTCGGGCTCGGACTTCTCCAGAGCATGCCTCGAGCTCCTGGCCAACCCGCGGGGAGCCGACGAGCTGGGTCGGCGGGCACGCGCGTGGTCGCTGCGGGAGCTGGCCTGGCAGCGGACCGTCGCGCCAATACTCGACTGGTATACGCGGCTCGCCGGCTCACCAGGCCCTGCCGTACATCCAGATGAGACCTTTTAGGGGGTGTGACCACTGCCAACGAACGGGTCGGATGCCCCGCTAACCGACATCGCCCCGGAGCCTGCGCCTCTCCCGTCGCGCAACACCAGCGCGCGCGCGGTTATCCAAAACGCGACCTCCGGCTACTTCACTCTGTTCGCCGGAGCTCTCATTGGCTTCGTCATGACCCCATTGCTGCTGAGGTCGCTCGGCACGGTCAAGTTCGGAACGTATTCGTTGCTCGGAGCGGCCGCCGGTTACCTCAGCTTGCTGGAGCTCGGCCTAGGAACAGCCGCGATAACACGGATCGCGACGGCGGAGGTGGAAGGTCCCGAGGCGCTCACAGACGTGACCAGCACCGCCGGCGTGATGTTCACTTGCGTTGGGCTCGGAGCGATCCTGGTCTCCGCGGCAGTCAGTGTGCTTATTCCGTCGCTGTTCAGCATTCCGCATTCGCTCAGCAGACAAGCGACCATTGCGTTCCTCTTCATCGGCGCGGCCCAGGGGGTCGCCTCGATGGTCGTCGCGTTCTCGTCGTTCCTGCTCGGCACCGGAAGGATGTATCAGCTCAACTTGGTCGGATTCGCAACATCCACCGCGATATCGGTGGCGACCGTCGCCTTGGCGGTAGCCGGCGCGTCACTATCCGTGCTCGGTGCGGTGCAGTTCGTGGGAGCGTTCGTCATGCTCATTGCACTGCGCTCCACGACGCGCCGTGCGTTCCCGGGGATTCGTCCTCGATGGCGGCGGGCTCGGCGCGCGACGATGCGTCGGATGCTCTCCCTGGGATGGCGCAATGCGCTGAGCTCGGTCGCTGGCATCCTCGCGTTCGGATCAGACTTAGTGCTCGTTGGTCTGTTGCTCACGCCACGAGCGGTTGCAGCCTACGCGATCGCCCTCAAGGGCTACGGCTTCATCTCACGCTTCACCAACAGCGCTACCGGGGCCATCGGTCCATCGCATTCCCACCAAGCGGCGCTAGGAGACACGGCGCGGCGATTCGAGATGTTCTGCATGACGCTACTCCTCACCCTGACCCTAGCGGTGGTGGCCAGCCTGACCGTCGGCTTCTATGCCCATGGACTGCTCCATCTCTGGCTGGGACGCGTTCCCGGCAAGTCAGCGGCGATCGTCACCATCTTTTGCGCCGTCCTCGTGCTGCAGGCCCCAGGCTTCACCGCCGCATCGCTGCTGATCAATTCAGAGCGTGCCTCGGATGTCATGCGGATCACCTTGGCGAGCGCGTCGCTAAACGTGATTACGAGCGTCCTCATGACAATCGAGGCCGGCGTTATCGGCCCGGCGCTCGGCAGCCTCGTGGCCGTAACACTAATCGATCTCGTCTTCTTTCCGCGCAAGGTCTGCCGGATCCTCGAACAGCCGTATTCGCTGATGTTCAAGCTCGCGGTGCGGCCTCTCCTGGTTCCCACATGTGCCCTGCTGATCGCTCTAGCGCTCGGTCGCGTGCTGGCATCGAGCGGCGTGATCATCCTGCCGCTCATCGCAGGTGCAATCGCCGTGTACGCCGTCGTGCTCTGGCACACGCCGGCGACCCGCCAGCTCCGCGGGCGTCTGCGGAACGTCTGAGCGCGCCCGGGGTTCATTTGCGGGACCCGAGTCGAAGCAACGCGGGGTCGACATAGATGTTCTTCCCGCGCGGCTCGCATTGCACCCGGACGTGTACGGATTAACCAGTCGCCGGCGCCCCACAGCGACAGCTCATCCCTAAGCCCCCCAGGCGGACAGGGCCATGCGTCTGTCAACTCGCCGACCCGCGCACCTTCCAAAAACGAGCCACGAGCTTCAGCACACGCGTGTCCTCCGGGGTCGGGCACCCAGAGCATTCCGGGCCGCCGCAGCAATCCATGACTCCAACAGGCGCGCTGACAGCAACTCGGCTGACAGCGTAGCCGCGAGCGACCGCAGGCCGGCGGCATAGCCGGCGGCGTCTGCCTGAACCCGTGCTATTCCCGGCGCGAGGTCTGAACTCTCGACTACTTCTCCCGCACGATGTTGGCGTACCAACTCAGCGGCCCCGACCTCTGGGGTCAACACCACCGGGATACCCGCTGACGCGGCCTCGGTCACAACCATTCCGAACGGCTCGAACCGACTTGGGACGGCCAGCACGTCCACAGCCGCCCAAAATGTCGACATATCCGTGAGCTTGCCCACGGACTTTACGCGCACGCCGAGTCCAGGGGCGGAGAATCCTTCAGATCCCGGCCCGGCCATCAGCAGAACCGTCCGGTCAGGGAGCCCAGCGATTGCGGATATCAGCTCCGGGTAGCCCTTCCGTTCATCAAGGCCGCCGAGATACCCGACAATGCTCGCGCTATCAGGAAGCCCGAACCCACGCCGCGCGCTCGTCCGCGACGGGACCGACACTTGGTCGCGGCCAAATGCTGGATTCAGGAGGATCTCTCGGTGCGCCGGCGTGCCGTATAGGCGTGTGAAGTGCCGCTCCATGAGCTGGCTGCAAAATAGGACGGTGGGTCGTGCCCCAAGATCACGCAGATAACGGTCCTCCATGTGCGCGACCGCGATCTGCTGCGCTCGCGCCAGCCGCGCTCGCGGCCCGACGCCGGACGGCAGACTTCCGGTCTCGACGGCCACTCGCGACAGGAACTCGACGTGCCACGTGTCGGCGAGCGCCGCGATCTGTGGCTGATAGACGTGCAGAACATCGTGGTCGACACCGCGCAGCGCATGGAGGACCGTGCGTCGCGCCACTGCCCATTGGACCGCGTGCAGTCGCGGCGGCACGAAGAGTCGCCTCCATCGGACCTCCGCCTGCAGCCCAGGGTCGAGATCCCGTGCGACGACAGTGACGTGCAAATCTGCGTCCAAGGCCGTGGTGACGGCCCAGGATGCGAGCTTTCCGATGCTCGTCGCCTGGTCGACATTGTTGTGGACAACACACACGTGCTTCATCGGGATGCGTCTGCGTAGGCGGCGAGGTACGCGTCCGTCGTTGGCGCCCAGTCGTACCCCGCGGCCGTTGTCCGTCCCGCCGCGACCAAGCGGCCGCGAAGCGCGTCGTCCGTGAGAACGCGCTGGACGGCTGCCGCGAGCGCGTCGTCATCTCCCCCGCTGAACAGCAGACCATTCTCTGCGTCACGGACGATTTCGGGTACACCGCCGACCCGCGCGGCGACCACTGGGGTTCCAGCGGCCATAGCCTCGAGCACCACGATTCCCTGCGGCTCGTGCCGCGAGGGCAGCACAAACACTTCCGCATTTTGCAGGAGCTCGACAGCACGCTCGTGCCCGACCGACCCACGGAAGTCGACGCGTGTCGCCAACCCCAAGCGCTCCACCTGCGCTTCCAGCCCGGATCGGGCTGGTCCATCGCCGGCGAGGAGGAGGTGAATCTCCGGCCAGTCGGCGCTCAGTGTCCGGAAGGACTCGATTAGAAGATCGAATCCCTTCTGCGTCACCATCCGGCCAATGCCCAAGACATATGGTGCCGGCGCGGGGTGCGGTCGCGTACCCGTGTACTCAGACAGCCGGATTCCGTTCGGAATCACACGCGCCCGTCCGGAGAAGCTCCCGTACACCGCCTCGGCTTCGTCGAGAACGAATTGCGAGCAACCGGTTATGACGTCTGCAGCGTCGAGACTCCGACGCCATAGCTTCCTCAGATATAAGGACCGCTGATACGCCTGTGAGGCGTCCATCGTCAGCTCGCCTTGCATCGTTACGACCAGCGGGGCGCCAAGCGCGCGGCTCGAACTCAGTGCATAACTCGCGTTGCTGCTTACGCACTGCACGTGAACCAGGTCAGCGCCGTACGCCTTGAGTTCCCGGGCCGCCAGCGCGTGCGTTGACGCGGCCACTGCCATCCAGCCGACAAGGTGGCGCCAGTGGGCTCCGGGCACGCGGAACGCGTATCGTGACACCGCCATCTCATCGATGCGTTCGTGGGCCGGCAGCGTCTTCGGGTATCGGTTTGTCACGACCACCGGGGTGAGGCCTCGCCGCAGCTGCTCGGTAGCGAGCTGCCGAACCGCTTCCTCCACTCCACCGACGTGCGGGTGAAAGGAGCTCGCGAAAATAGCCGGCGCCGACGTCATCCGCTGATCCTTGGAAAGTCACAGAAAGATCGGGCCACCCTGATCCTCTCGCGTCTCGCAGTCGAACTCATGCTGAGTTGAGTAGTACGCATTCGAAGTGGCGCGCCCGACGGTATCAGTGATTCGCGCCCAGCGACGGGCGGCCGGATCGGATGACGATGGTGGCTGGCCGCCCGATGGATGCGCCGGATCTCTTTGGTGCCATCAAGCACTCTCTTCCGGGCGGCTGTCCGCTCGCTTTCGCGTTCAGTCTCGCCGTCTCGTGGATCATTATTCACAGTGTCCACCGAACCGGCGAACGTCCAGGTTGGCGCGTTCACGGCGTTTGCGTTTGCGACGCGCAGTGCCGCTCAGGCGTTTGGATCAAGCTGATCTGCCTTGTCGCCGATGTCTTCGTCGCGATCTCGTTTGTGCCAATCCTCGGGCCCCGGGGCGCCCTGGTCGCCAACTGCGCCGCTCAGATCTGGAGGCGGCGATCTGCAGCGGGGCTGTTCTTCGCCGGACGGCCGAGGACTTTGCCTTGATCTCGGTTTCGAGCTCGTCCCGCCGTCTCAAGGTTGGGACCTTGACGGACTCCTCGGTGACTGTGGCCAAGGGGTAACCGCGCAGGCCGAGGTCGTGCGTTACCCGTTCAGGGTCGGTCTTGCGCTCGGCGCTGCATCACACCGGACTCCGCGACGCCATGCAGCGAAGACATCACAGCAGGCTCAGGATTGCCAGAAGGCTCAGCTCCACTACCGGCTCGCCGATAGTTCCTTCTGCAACTCGGGTTCATGCTGTGATCTTCGCGTACGCCAGCAGCCGGGAAGAGCTTGAGCTTGCAACGAGCAAGTCCAACCGGCGCGAGACGAGGCCGCGAGCCTGCGTGGCACTACGAGGTCGAGCCGGTCGTCCCGTGTGGCGTGGGGGATGTATGCAATCGCGCAGCGATCTAGCCAGTGCGCGACTGACAAGTATGGTTGCGATATCTAATGGCCGCCCGGACTGCGATGACGATCGGCCTCGCCCGCCGCCGGTCTGATAGCCCGATGGGCCAGGAATTGGCAGATGCTGCCCTGCTTGCCGGCTTGCGCGAGGAAACAACCGACCTCCATGTGATCGACATCTCGATCACGGGACGACGTAACGATGTGGAGGCGAGTTGTCGGATCCCCCTTGCCCGCATCGCGGCCAGCCCTTGGCCGGTCCAGCTGGCTGTCGGGCGCCTCGCCTACCGCGGAGCGGACCTCGTCCACCGACTCGACTTGCAGCTTCCCCCGTCGTCAGGCCCCGAGGTCCTCACGGTGCGGGATCTAGCCCCACTCCGCTTCTCTGACGAGGGGAACTTCCCGAGGCACGCTGCACGAGCGATCTCCCGCGCCGCCACTGTGATCTGCCCGTCGGAGTTCTCCGCGGGCGAACTCCGGAACATGTTCGAGCCGGCCACCGTCGATGTCATTCCGGATGCCCTGGATCCCGTGTTCCTGAAGGGCCGATCGCTCACGCCGCAGGAGCGAGAGGCGCTCGGTCTCCCCCAGCGCTGGGTCCTCCACAGCGGTGGTGCATCGATTCGGAAAAATCTGCGGCTGCTGGCTCAGGCCTGGCCGATCGTGCACCGGACGCATCCCGAGGTTGGCCTCGTCCTGTGCGGCCCGCCGGACCCACGCCGGACGTCGCAGTTCGACGGCATGCCCAACGTCCACCTGATGGGCAAGGTCTCACGAAGCCAACTCGTCGATCTAGTCACCTCGTCGGCGGTCGTCGTCGTCCCGTCGTGCTACGAAGGCTACGGCCTGCCCGCTCAGGAGGGAATGGCCAGCGGGGCTCCAGTCGTCGCAGTCGCCGCCGGCTCACTGCCTGAGGTAGTAGGCGCCCACGGGATACTCGTGGAGGATGACACAGATGCACTGGCTGACGGTCTCCTTCGTGCCCTCGATGGTCTTCCTGCGGACAGGCTCGCCGCAGCAATGGCTCTTGCGCGCGGCCGCACGACCGCCGTGATGGCCGAGGCACATCGTGATGTGTACCGACGCGTTGCGCACGAGATGGGGCTCCGAGCGTGACGAAGTCCGATCTGCCACCGACACGGGGCATCGGCAGCGGCGGCGTTCTGTCGTGATCGCCGGCGCCTGGGCGGCCTTAGGTGTTGTGCGCTGTGTCTCGTCTGCGCTGGGCTGCCGTACGACGAGCCCTCGCACCCTGGGGCACCGTCCTGGACTACGCCATGCACCACTGGCTCCCCGTTCTCAGCACGCGCGGTGACCTTGGAGTAGGCCGTCTAGCGCGTAGACGATCGGACCTGCTGTGTGTCTGAGCCTTTGATCGGCGGCGCGGCCCTCACGCTGCTCGTCCACTTCCAGGTCGACAACTCATGGGTACGAAGCAAGACGACACTCGAGTTCGCCATGATCGGCGTCATGCCCCCGCTGATCAGACTCGTCGGCGAGACCCAGGTGAGGACTGTCCTTCGACGTCCTCATTGCGGCAGATGGCCGTCCTGGGGCCGCTCCGTACCGATGAGCGGCGCCGGAGCGGCACAGCTCGCCCAAGCCGAACCGGCGCGCGACGTGGGACGGACGCTCTCCGTCCTGCACCTCGTCGGATCGGACAAGTTCGCCGGCACCGAGCGCCATGTGCTCGGGCTGATGGGCGAACTCCGGGCGCTGGGGTGTGAGGTGGAGCTGGCGTGTCCACGCCGGGCTGGACTGTTGCGACGGGAAGCTGCCGAGATGGACTTCACCGTCCGCTCGATGGTCGGCGTAGCGCGCAGCAAGCCGGACATCATCCACATCCACGACGGGGCCGCTGCAGTCGTCGGCTGGCTGCTGGCGCGGCGAGGGCAGGCGGCACTCGTCCGGACGCAGCACTTCGTCAGCCCTGCGTCCGCGACGAGGACAGGGGTGCTCGGGCTCGCCTCGCGACTCGTCCACCGCCGGCTCAACCGCCGGCTCGACGGCTATGTATGCGTGTCCGAAGCGGCCGCACGAGCAGCTCGTAACAGGCGGGATGCCAGTGGTGCACAGGTCGCCGTGATCCCGCCAGGCGTGCACCTCGCGTCAGCCGAGCAGGTGGCGCAGGCGACCACCGGGCGGGCCCGCTCGGCGTCTCCGATCGTCGCCTCCGCAGGAAGGCTCGAGCTCGAACGCCGGTTCGACGTCCTGCTGGAAGCGATCCCCATCGTCTTGCAGACCTTTCCGGACTGCCGCTTCGTCATCGCCGGCCGCGGCAAGGCTGCCGCCGAGCTCCGAGCGCGCGCCGCCGCCGTGCGCGCGGACGCCGCCGTCGAGTGGACGGGCTGGCTGCCCGACATCTCCCCCGTGCTCAGCCAGGCGCACGTGTACGTGAACACCTGGCCGGACGAAGGCTTCGGCATGGCGACAGCGGAGGCCATGGGCTACGGGCTGCCGGTGATCGTCGCCGACTCCGGCGCGAGCCCCGAGCTCATCGAGGACAAGATCTCGGGCCGGGTCGTCCCGGCTCTCAGCACCGCGGCGCTGGCCGCGACGATCTGCGAATTACTCGGCGACCGCCCACGCGCGGCCGCGATTGGTGTGGCTGCTCGCGAGCGGGCGCTTGCCCGCTACTCAGCACGGGCGACGGGGGTCTCGATGTTGGCTTTCTACCGGCAGCTCCCGAGCATCGCCGGTGATCGATGACCGCGCTCCGAGTGCTCCGCATACACCACAGCGTGGTGGTCTACGAGTACCGACAGCGCGAACAGCGTTGCGCCGGAGCCACGGACACGATGTGCACTTCATGGGCCCGCCCGCCTGGCTGGAGCGCAGTCAGTTGGTCCGCCCCAGTCCCGACCCGAGGTGCCCGTTCACGTCGTCCCGATCCGGGGACCGATGCGCCCGAACCTCTTCTGGCTTCGCGGCCGCCAACTGGCAGCAGTAAGCGGAGAGTCGGCCGATGAATCCGGCTCGCGGCTCCCCACCGCCGCGCTCGGGTCAGGCCCTCCGTCCAGGCGATGACAAATCCGGCCGCGGTCATCGCTTCGGACTTCGGGTCGCTCCGGGAGGTTCACGACGATGACGGCATCCTCGTCGCCGAACGGGACGCCGATGGTTTCGCCGAGGGGCAGCGCCGGCTGATTCACAATGAACCTGGCGAGCGAGCTCCCGGGCCGCGGTCACGCCCGCGCGATCACGCAGATTAAGCTGGGACCCGTCGCCGACCGGGAAGACCAGATGTACCGGAACTGCTCGACGCCCGACAAACCAGGGCAGGCAACGACGTACAGCCGGATCGGCTTTGATCTCGGTGCGGACGACCCGGCCGGCACTCCCGCCGCACGCCGCGCGCCGCGACTGCCTGGATGACGAGCGCACGCGCACCGATCACGATCTCGTCCCCGATCGTGGCGCTACAGACCACCTTCGCCGTCGCGCCGATCGAGACCTGTTCGCCAATCCCCACCTCCGCCTGCTGAGTTCGTCCGCTGCGTGGTGGGTAAGCAGGGTCACGATCGTGCTCCGGGATGCCATCATCTCCCGGAGCATTGACTTGCCGCCAATCGCGGGCCGACCCTCGGCAGCAATCGTGCGCAGTCGGCTGATGAAGGCCGCTCGCTGATCCCGACCTCGCCCCAGGGTCCGACGGCGAGCGTCGTCCCGACGCCTATCTCGACCCCGCCGCCGATCACGAGCCGTCCCCCCGGGCCGACGTCGCAGAGTACGCCGGCGCCGAAGCGGACTCGCGACTGAGTCTGCCTCCCAGGGCGGAATATCGGGCGCGACCGCGCCACGGCCACCACAGCGATTCGGCGGAGTTGCTCCGTGCGCACCTCAGCGGCGCCGGACCGTAGCTGGCACGGATAAAGGCGCCCGCGCACCCTAGGGCTTGACCTCCCCTGCGATCATGCGCCCACAGTGCGCAAACGGTTTCTCGACCGGGACTACGTGTGGTTGCTGAAGGCCCCGCTTGAGCGCCGCCACTGGCGTGCCCTGAGTGGGCTCCTCACGAGAGTGGAGCCCGGCTGGGAAGCGCTTCGGCGCTACGTCACACAGCGCGGCGCCTACCCCTGGGACATCAGGGTCCGGACTCCAGCCGGCGCCGTGCCCGTGCGCCTCTACACCCGACACGACCTGCTCACGGTGAACGAGATCTTCTGCCGGCTCGACTACGGCACGGACGCGCCCGCTCTCGTCGTCGATGTCGGCGCGAACATCGGGCTGGCCGCTCTGTTCTGGCTGACGCGGCGACCCGACTCGAAAGTCTGGTGCTACGAGCCGAACCCCGAGAACATTCCACGTTTGCGACGTACCCTGGCCGGTTTCGAGGGCCGGTACGAGCTTGTCGAGGCGGCGATCGGCTCAGCCGCCACCCAGGCCCGGTTCACGTTCGATCCCAGCGGTCGATACGGCCGGCTCAGCGACACCCACGAGCTGGGCGCCGAGGTCGAGGTGACCGTTCTCGGCCTCCGAGACGAACTCGCTCGGGTCGAGCGGGAGGAGAGCCGCGAAATCGAACTGGTGAAGATCGACACGGAGGGCTCCGAGCCGGAGATCGTCGCGTCTCTGCCTCCCAATTCGCCGCCGGTGCTCTGGGAGGACATGGGCGTCCTCAGACGCGAGCCGGGACGGCTTCTAGACGCGTAACAGATGATCCGTGGTTTCGGCATCGCGCTGTTCGCCGCCGTGACGCTGGGCCGCAACCTGGTGAGCGGCCAAGCCCTACCTCACGTCTCCCTCGAGGGACCCGGCGCCGACTCCGACGACTGGGTGCCCGACTTCAGGCTCGCCTCGAAGGTCGGCCTCGGACTCATCCCTAGCGAAATTGACCTCAACAACGACGCCGAGTTCGAGCTGACCGCCGCCGCTTGCCTGCGGACGTACGCGCTGCTGGCGGTGAAGCCCGAGGGTACGCCGGACACCGACGCCCCGAGGATGCCCCGACTCATCGCGGCATTAGTCGCACCGCCGGCACGTACCCTACACCGGGCTCGTGATCGGCGGCGATGGCATAGCGGGGGAGGCACCCCAAGGGCAGGTTAGGGGGTCCGGACTCCGGGGGGCCGGTGGTCTTACACGGTCGGTTCAGCCGGGCGAACGTTCACTGGGCGACGGGCAGGGCGTCCGCGTTCGTGCTCCCTTCACGCGTGGAGTTTGTTGGAATCGTCGTTCTCCAGATGATGGCCGCCGGCCTTCTGGTGGTGGTCAGCGCGCGCGGCGGCGCGGTCGAGATCGTGCGCGACGGCATCACGGGCTGGTTGTCGACTCGTTCGACCGTCAGGCGCTCGCGGACGCTATCGACCGGGTGCTCAGCGAGCGCGCGGAGCGCGAGCGAATGGTTAGCGCCGGGAAGGAGCGTGTTCGCAGCTTCGAATGGAAGGTCATTACCCGCCGCTATCTCGAGTTCTACGGCGAAGTCTCCCGCTTCGCGTCGGTGACCGTGGTAGTAGGGTGAAAGTGCGCGTTCTTCGCATCTACCACAGCGCGGTGGTGACAGAGTTCCAGCAGCGAGAGCACGTGCTGCGTCGACGGCACGGGCACGAGGTCGAGATTGTCTGTCCGCCCGCGTGGCCGGAAGGCGGAACGCTGGTGAGCACGTCACCCGGAGAGGACTCGAGATTGCACGTCGTCCAGATACACGGTCGCCGGCAGCCGAACTGGTTCTGGTACGACTCGTCGCAGCTTCGAGAGGTGATTCGAGCGGTCCGCCCGGAAATTATCGACCTCCACGAGGAGCCATTCAGCCTCGCCGCCGGTGGCGTGCTTCGAGCAATCAGCCGAGATGCACCTCGCGCGAAGCTGTGCGTGTACACCGCGCAGAACCTCCCGAAGCGGTATCCGCCGCCATTCTCGCTGATCGAGCGCCAAACACTGAAGCGTGCCGGCGCCGCGTATCCCTGCTCGACCGAAGCGGGTCAGCGCATGCGTGACCGAGGATTCGAAGGGCAGATTCACGTCCTTCCCCTCGGCGTGACAATCCCGCCTCCGCGCGAGCCGCGTCCCTCCAGACCGCTGAACGTCGGGTTTGTCGGCCGGCTGGAGCCCTACAAGGGGGGGCTCATCGCGGTTCGCGCCTTCGCCTCGGTTGCGGCTGAGATCGACGTGGGCATGGAGATCATCGGTACCGGCTCTGACGAGGAGAGAATGCGCACAGAGGCGGACCGGGCAGGGTTGCGGGATCGCGTGAGGTTCCACGGCGTTCTTACCCAGGACGAGACGCTCGAGCGGATGAGCAGCCTTGACATTGTGCTCGTCCCGTCCCTGGCGACGAGCAGCTGGAAGGAGCAGTTCGGTCGCGTGCCGGCGCAGGCGATGGCTCACGGCGCTGCCGTAATCGCCTCCGACTCGGGTTCATTGCGGGACGTCGTCGATAACGCTGGGGTACTGGTGCAGGAAGGCGATCAGGAGGGATTCAACCGCGAGCTTGCGCGGCTCCTAGAGAAGCCTGACCGACTGGAGGATCTCCGCAGACGCGGCTACGAGCGCGCCGCGACGAGGTTCTCCTGGGAGGCCGTCGCCGAGGGCATGGACGCCATGTATCGCGAGCTGTTGGATTCGTGACCGAAAGAGGCCCTGACCGCGCGCATTCCTCACGCTCGAACGCTCGCCATAGCCGCGCTGCCTGCCAGCACTACGAACGCGGCAAGCTTCTCCTTTGGACAGGCGGTTTGGCCGCGCCGAACTTGGCGCGGCGACCCTCTCGATCTCGAGATGTTCCCCGGCTGCGGCCCGGCTGTGCGCCGCGGCCCATTCGCCGGCGTGTGCTACCACATGCGCGTGATCAGACACATCACCGCTGTGACCGCGAAACTGCTGGGGACCGCCGAATGTAAGTTACGTGAAGCCCTAGGGAGCTCGCCAGTTCGAAAGCTCCGACATTCATTGATATTGGATGCGCCGAGGGCTACTACGTAGCGGGCTTTGGCCGCTGCTGCCCGGGGAATGTGGCCGCCGACATCGACGCGAAGGCGAGGCACATGTGCCGTTTGACTGCGAAGATCAATGGTCTGTCTATTGCCGTCCGCGACAGGATCATGCGGACGTCGCCGGCATCCGACCGGGAACGGTAATCCGAGCGACTGTGGAGGCGCCTAGGGCGATCTGCTCGACCCCGCTCGGGCGCCGCGGCGCTGCGCTGGCCAGGGATGCTCGTTGAGGTCCACGACCACCTACGCACAGGACTTACGGATCTGCGACTGGATCGGGTTCGCATCCAGCCAACCTGATTCAACAGATTCGCACGCGTAGTCGGGACTCCAGTCGATACTCGGAGCTGCAGTGGCTTCAACCGGACGAAGCTACTCGCGCTCTCCGAAGGGCGGCCCGCCGAGATGACCTGGCTATTCCTCCAGCCGAAGTGATGTGACATCTGAGTGGTGCCCAGCGGAGCGTGACGGCTCTGTTCCGCTGTTACTCGGCAGCAGCAATACGGCGATCTGCCCCGGGTCGCCGTAGGCGTGCACGTGGCCGCACCCGCGCAGCACGCCCATCCCGCCCGCGGCAGCTGCTGCGCGGATCGCTAGGCCTGGCGGGCAGGAGCAAGCGGTCGTGCTTGCTCCAGGCGGTCGTCGCCGGCGCATCGATCGGCTCACGCGCGAAGACGCGCTCGCGGATGATCGCGTCGAGCGTCTCGTGGAACCATTCGGCGTCGGCCAGCGCTCGGAGGTGCTCGGCCAGCATCGAAAGCGTCGATCCGGTCTGGATGCGCCGCCAACTGTGCGAACGCGAACCGCTGGATCCAAGCGCTCGATCGTAAAGGTGCAGCTAACGTACCCGCTGATATCGCACACGCCTTGGCGGGTATCGCCCTACCAGGCGGATCGAAGGTCCCTCCGGAGGGGCGGTCGGTTCTCGTGAGACTGCATGTCGGCACTACAAGCCCGTCTGGCGCGTGGATCCAGTCGATCTTCCTCGAGCTGGCGCGCGAAGACAGCGTTGGTCGCCACCTGCCCGAGGAGGACCCGGACCGAGCGGACGCGATCCTGTTCGTCGACCCCCAGTCCAATCCCGACGACCTGCTCCTAGCTGGTCTGCGCGAGCACCCCGAGTACCGGTGCCACATGGAAAAGGCCTTCATCTACCACTACGGTGACAACCCCCTCTATACGCTGCCCGGCATCTACGTCGGCGCCACGCCACGCTGGCCAAGGCGTCTCCCGGTCGTCGGAGGGCCCTATCCGAACACGGTGACGGAGGTGCCCACCGCGATCGAAGACCCCGATCTGCTGTTCTCGTACAGGGGTGCGGCGTCCCATTCGGTCCGGGCGAAGTTGATCAAGCTCCGGCACGAGCGTGCTGTGCTCGAGGAGAGCGACGCGAGCCCTTGGGGAGGTCAGACGAACGCGACCGACTTGACGTTTGCGCAGGTGCGCCACATCAGGTTGATCCACCGATCGAAGTTCGTTCTCTGTCCACGCGGTGCAGGCCCCTCCTCGTTCCGTATGTTCGAGGCGCTTGCCGCAGGTCGAGTGCCGGTCGTGATCAGCGATGAGTGGTTACCTCCACCCGGCGTCGACTGGGGCGGATGCAGCGTTCGCATCCGGGAGAGAGACGCGTTCCGGACGCTCGAGATTTTGACCGCCCTCGAACCACAGTGGCCGGGCATGGTCGAGCGCGTACACGCGGCTCGAGAGAGGTTCAAACGCGAGCGGCTGTGGGACCACTTCGCCCAGAGCCTCCAGATCGTGGCGGCGCTGCCTCGGCCGCACCGAGTCCCGGCGTGGATGCGGGCGAAGATCCTGCGCGTCCAGCTCGGCGAGAGGCGCCAGGCGCTCAAGGCTACGATCGCCAAGGCTTGACTCGATGCAGGCCGCAGCGCGGGGAGGCCGCGGGCCGCCATCCGACCGCCGACCCTACGTGCAGTTTGCCTCATGGGCCTCTCATCGCACGTGGCGAACTGCGCTCTCAGCGAACGTCAGCCCCCGCTCCCCTTCAGCAGCACCGCCGCCACCTGCTCCGGGTCGTCGTAGGTCGGCACGTGCCCGCACCCGCGCATCACGACCATCTGCGCTCGCGGAAGCTGCCGCGCGGCTAGGTGGGCCTGGCGGGGCAGGAGCAGGCGGTCGTGCTCCCCCCAGGCGATCGTCACCGGCACGTCGATCGGCTCACGCCCGAAGAAGCGCTCGCGGATGATCGCGTCGAGCGTCTCGTCGAACCATTCGGCGTCGGCCAGCGCTCGGAGGTTCTCGGCGAGATCGAACGCGTCGATCCGCTCCGGGTGAGCCACCAGCTGGGCGAACGCGATCCTTCGTACCGAGGGGCTCGCGGCGAGACGAGCGGCGTTCGGCCGAGCCAGGCGAGCGACCTTGCGGCTGAGGGCCAAGGAGACAAACTGGAAGATGCCCTCCGCCTGGGTGTGGAAGCCGGCGGGAGACAGCGCGGTGACCGACGCCGCCCGACCGCGCTTGGCCAACTCCAGTCCCACCCATCCCCCAAGGGAGTTGCCGGCCAAATGCGGGCGCTCCAGCTCCAGGTCCTCTAGGAACTCACCGAGGAGCCGAGCTAGCGTCGAGGGGCCGGCGTGAACGCCCTCCGTCGGACGGGGCGAGAAGCCGAAGCCCGGGAGATCTAGGGCGATCACATCCCGCTCGCGCGCGAGTTGGCCGAGAACCGGGAGCCAGATCTGCCAGCGGCTGCCGATCCCGTGGATAAGGACGAGTGGCTCGCCCTCCCCCTGACGATGGAAGTTGATGTCGGGCATCGCCGATCGCAACCCTATCCATCGCTGGGGTGGCGTGACGTGCTGTACAACGGCTCACCCCTGAACTCGCCTTGCTGTCGCTGTCAACCGCTGACGAGCAGCCGCTACGGTTGTACAAAACGGCAAATGCCCCGAGGGAGAACTATGTCCGCCATCCAGACCACAACGACCGGGACCAGCGCACTGCAGGAGCAGGCACGCCGTCACCTGTGGATGCACTTCACCCGCATGGGCGCCTATGCCGATCAGGAGATCCCGATCATTGTGCGGGGCGAGGGGGCGTATGTCTACGACGAGCATGGCAAGCGCTTTCTGGACGGGTTGAGCGCGCTGTTCTGCGTCAACATCGGCCACGGTCGGGCCGATATCGGTCAAGCGGGTGCCGATCAGGCCAAGGAGCTCGGTTTCTTCACCAACTGGTCCTATGCCCATCCGCGGGCGATCGAGCTGGCCGCCCGCGTCGCCGAGCTGGCTCCGGGCGACCTCAACCGCGTGTTCTTCACCAGCGGCGGGAGTGAGGCCGTCGAATCGGCGTGGAAGCTGGCCCGTCAGTACCACAAGCTGACGGGAAACCCGGGCAAGTACAAGATCATCGCCCGGGAGATCGCCTACCACGGAACGAGTCTCGGAGCGCTCACTGCGACCGGCATCCCGGCACTGAAGACGCCGTTCGAGCCGCTGCTTCCCGGCGGCTGCCACGTACCGAACACCAACCTGTATCGCCTGCCCGAGGGGATGAGGCCGGAGATGCTGGCCGAGACAATCAAGCATTGCATCGAAGCCGAGGGGCCGGAGACGGTCGCCGCAGTGATCCTGGAGCCGGTGCAGAACGCCGGCGGGTGCTTCCCGCCGCCCGCGGGCTACTTCCAACGCGTGCGGGAGATCTGCGACGAGTACAACGTGCTGTTCATCTCCGATGAGGTGATCTGCTCTTGGGGCCGGCTCGGCGAATGGTTCGGAGCCCAGCGCTTCGACTACCAACCGGACATGATCACCACCGCCAAGGGGCTCACCAGCGCATACGCGCCGATGGGGGCGCTGGTCGTCTCCGACCGGTTGGCCGAGCCGTTCAACGCCGGGACCCACAGCTTCATCCACGGCTTCACCTTCGGCGGCCATCCGGTGTGCGCGGCGGTGGCGATGGCCAACCTCGACGCTATCGAGCGGGAGGGGGTCCTCGACAACGTCCGGACCCACGAGCCCACCTTCCGCAACATGCTCGAGTCGCTGCGTGACCTGCCGATCGTTGGTGATGTCCGCGGCGTGGGCTTCTTCCAAGCCATCGAGCTCGTCAAGGACAAGGAGACGAAGGAGTCGTTCAACGAGGAGGAGTCCGAGACGCTGCTGCGCGGATTTCTCTCGAGTGAGCTCTATCGCCGCGGTCTGATCTGCCGCGCGGATGACCGCGGCGACCCAGTGATCCAACTCGCGCCGCCGCTCATCTGCGGTCCGGAGCAGTTCGCCGAGATGGAGCAGATCCTTCGACCTGTGCTCACCGAGGCCGGGAAGCGAATGCACGTCCACACGCACTGACGCCTCGCCGAGATCCCAGGCCAGGAACCTAACCCCCAAACTCTCGCCCATGCTGACCGTCCGCGAATTACTGGCCGACCTCGACGTCCGGCTGCTGACCGGCAAGGAGAGCCTGGATCTGCCCGTGCGCTGGGTCCACATGTCCGAGCTCCGCGATCCGACGCCATGGCTGTCGGGTGGCGAGATCCTGCTCACCACCGGGATGCAGCTCGACACCGCCGAGCACCAGCGCGCGTTCGTCAACCTGCTGGCTGACCGGGGACTGGCTGGACTCGGGTTCGGCACGGGCTTCGGGCACGGCGAGGTGCCCGACCCCCTGCTCGAGGTCGCCGAGAAGCGCGATTTTCCGGTGTTCGAGGTGCCCTACGAGCTGCCCTTCATCGCGATCACCGAGGCGGCCTTCAGCCAGCTCGTCAACGAGCAGTACGCGATCCTGCGCCGTGCCCTCGCCGCACAGGAGCGCCTAGAGCGGATCGTGTTGGCGCAGCGAGGGCTTGGCGCTCTAGCCGGCGCGTTGGCCAGCCTGGTCGGCGCGGCGGTGCTCATCTTCGACGGGCGAGGCGAGCTTCTCGTCCAGCACGCCTTCCGTCGGTCCATCGACGACGAGCGGCTCAGGGAGCTGCAACAGGATCTACGCGCACGCACCCGGCGTCGCGACGGTCGGCCGTTCCGCCCGGCCGTCGACGATCCCAGCCTGTGCATCGCGTTCCCGGTGGCCGCCGAGGGCGGGGCGCTGGGCGACACGGCTGCGGTCCCCGAGGCGTGGCTATTTGCTCTCAAGGATTCCGAGCCGCTGTCTGACTTCGACCGGCTCACCCTGCGCCAGGCGGTGACGATCGTCGCACTCGAACTGTTGCGCTCCCGGGTCGCCGGGGAGACCGAGCGCCGGCTGGCCGGTGACGTCCTGGCTGCCCTGCTCAGCGGCGAGCTGACCGGCGGCGAGCTCGCCCGCCGACTGGAGGCCTTCGGCCTCGGCGATCGCGTCGCGGCCTTCGTCATGCAGAAGTCGGGCGGTGGCTCCGCCGCCGAAGCGGAGAGCGCCATGGTCGAGGCCCTTCGGGCCGAGGCCACGCCCGGACTCGTTGCCTCCACGGGCGAGCTCGTGTGCTCGCTGGTGCCCGGGCAAGACGAGGAGACATTGTTCGCATTGGCCGACCGCGTGGCCGAGCGCCTGTGCCACGATCGCCACGACCCGCTGTGCCTGGGAGTCGGTCGTCCCGTTCCGGGAGAGGAAGCGCGGCGGAGCTATCACGAGGCCCGCTGCACGCTCGAGGCGCTCTCGCTGGGTCTCGGACCGACGAGCAACGGCAACGGCCGCTCCGCTGATGGCGTGCCCCAAGCCGGCATCAACGGCCCGAGACGCGTGGCCACCTACAAAGACCTCGGGTCCTTCCAGCTCCTTCTCTCCCTCCAGGACGACGAAGCCCTGAAGCTGTTCTGCGACTCGGTCCTCGGGCCGATCGAAAACAGCGAGGGCCACTACGGAGGGGAGCTGATGCGCTCGCTGGAGGCGTTCATCGAGGAGAACGGCCAGTGGGAGCGCGCGGCGCGGCGGCTCTACTGCCACCGGCATACGCTGCGCTACCGGATCCGCCGCGTCGAGGGGCTGACCGGGCGTGA